>Ga0307515_10000303_pt1 | contig 121839 bp, 115 predicted proteins | sample 17_EM_MG_FD_194513 | JGI IMG/M metagenome (GOLD analysis project Ga0307515, IMG submission 194513) | Populus trichocarpa ectomycorrhiza microbial communities from riparian zone in the Pacific Northwest, United States - 17_EM | ecosystem: Host-associated > Plants > Roots > Unclassified...
TTTTAGTTATAAAGGCGGCCGATTCATCCGAAAAGGTCAATGATGTGCAAAAGTTAATATTTTGCGATTAACAGTAGGATATCTAAATGCGACCATAAATAGAAAAACCCGAAACACAGAACCGGAGATTGGAACCGACGGGTCTAGCCAAACCCGGCAAAACCCGCGGGTTGACGGTTACGGGTCCGGGTTTGGCCCGCCAAGACGCTGCGGGTCGGGTTTTTGCACGGTTCTGGAACCGAACCGAACCGTTTTTCCGGTCCGAACCCGGACCGCTGGCGGGTTACCCGGACCCGTTGCTAACACTAGATAGATCCACGCAATTTGTGTGGTTCATCATGGCCGGGTATCCCTTCATATCCTCTCACCCTCATCCGACACTCCTTCACACAGAACGGCTCTTTCTCAAGAGTTCTCTTCGGATGCCATGCAAGGAGTGGTGGAGTGTTGATGATGGGTTGTCTGCCTTCTAGGTTCACCATTTCACCACACCGTGATCGAGTGAACTTAGAGATGGACTCTGAGGCCGTGATTGTGCAAACATGGAGGCCCTAATCATTCGAGTTTGGGGATACACTTGGAGACTGTGATCGAGCGAGTTTGGATATGCACTTGGAGGCCGTGATCGTGCGAACTTGGAAGCCGCATGTGTGCGAGTTTCAAGATATGCACTTGGAGGTCATGAGAGTGCGAACTTAGAGGACGTAATCGAGGGAGTTTGGAGATGCACTTGGAGGCCATGATCGTGCGAACTTGGAGGCCATATTGGAGCGAGTCTGGAGATGCTCTTGGAGGGTGTGATCGAGCGAGTTTGGAGATACACACTTGCAGGCCATGAGAGTGCGAACTTGGAAGCTGTGATCAAGCAGGTGTGGAGACGCACCTGTAGGCCATGATCAAACAAGATTGGAGATGCACTAGGAGGCCGTGATCGAGCAAGATTGGACGAGGAATTGGAGGCGGTAGTTCAGGAGGGAGGCCAGACGCGAGCTGAGACTTTATTCATTGGTTAACTCGTAATTGTGGGAATGTAGAGAATTGAGTTCAACATGGCCTGCCGAGAGAAGAGAGACTCGCTGAGAGTGGGAGACAGTCGATCCTAGGATGATACACTATGTGGTGTATGCAGTACTCGGTGAATGCAGTACTCGGTGTATGCTATACTCGGTGTATGTTTGTACCCGGTGTATGCTGTACTCTGTGTTTACTCTGGATTATTGCATGGAGAGATAGAGAGGGATGACATAACTTTGTGTTCTTAGATGACGGTAGAGTTGTGGACAAGAAAGAGAGAAACGAGAGGAGATGGGGAAAATCATCATGAGAAACTGGGACTTAAGAGAATTTCCTGTGCGAGTCAATTGAGTATCCCCAATACGGCAGGCATGAGTCCTGATCCGGTGTGTAATAACACCGATAGGAGGTCTTCCCAACCCAATCAGGCAAGTCGTACCCCTGATTTCTCATATCTGCTTGTATCCTCCACATCAGTCTCATCTTCATCCCCCATCTCTCTCCTTCTCGTCCACAACTCAACCATCATCGCAAAACACAAAGTTAAGTCATCCCTCTCTATCTCTCCATGCCATGATCATGAGTTGACACTGAAGTACAGCATACTCCGAGTACAGCATACACCAAGTAGAGCATTACACCCAGTACAGCATACGCCGAGTACAGCATCCACCTAGGGTGGTGTGTCTTCCTATCATTCTCATGATTACGAGTCGACCCCTGAATGTAGCTTTAGCTTCCGGCGTACCTCAGACACAATCGACCACCATCAGCCAGCTCTCCATGAGAGCTCAAAGGTGAGTCACATTGTCACATTCCCACCATTGCGAGTAAACAATCCAATGAATAGAGCGTCAGCGCCCGGCACACCATCCATCGACCGCCTCCAAGTACTCGTCCAATCTCGCTCGATCATTGCCTCCAAGTGCATCTCTGAACTCGCTCCATCATGGCCTCCAAGTGTATCTCCAAACTCGCTCGATCACAGCCTGCAAGTTGGTACTCTAATGGCCTCCAAGTGCATATCTCCAAACTTGCTTCATCACGGCCTATAAGTGAATCTCCAGACTGGCTCGATTACGGCCTCCAAGTTCGCATGATCATGGCCTCCAAGTTCATCTCCAAACTCGCTCAATTACACCCTCTAAGTTCGCACTCTCATGACCTCCAAGTGCATATCTCCAAACTCGCTCGATCACGACCTCCAAGTGCATCTCCAGTCTAGCTCGATTACGGTCTCTCAGTGCATCACCAGACTCGATCAATTACAGCCTCCAAGTGCATCTCCAAACTCGCTCAATTACGGTCTCTAAGTTCGCACTCTCATGGCCTCCACATGCACATGTTTAAACTCGCTCGATCACCACCTCCAAGTCAATCTCCAGCCTCGCTCATATACGGCCTCCAAGTTCGCAAGAGCATGGCCTCCAAGCCCATCGCCAAACTCCCTGGATTATGATCGCAGAGTGCTTCTGTACGTTCACTTGATCACGGCCTCCAGGAGTATCTCCAAATACGATCAATTACCGCCTCCAAGTTCATCTCCAAACTCGCCCGATTACGGCCTCGGAGTGTTTCTCTGAGTTCAGTCAGTCGTCATTTTCAGTCGCACCTCGAATTGCTCTCAAGCACCGCTTGCAGCCAGTCCAGATATACTGTATGAAGATGGGAAGCTATATAGATACATAGATAGTTAATACCTAGATGAGAATACAAACTGAATACATGAGTTTTAACAATCGTTGAACGATAAGTAGTAGCTATGATTTCCCGGCGCGCCAGCAGTGTTCCCTAAGAAGATGTTTATTTTCCCAGTCGGCTCTGCAGTGATTCGAGGTGCTATCCCAGGCTTGTCGCCGGCGCTCCGAGGCTGGTCGTCAGCGCACCCAGACTTGTTGCTGGGTCACCCAGATGCTGCCAGGTGCACCTGATGTTCTCTCCGGCACTCCAAGGTGTTCCCAAATTTACCACAATCACTCCCAACGTACTCCTGTACAAGTCATCAGAGAGCTCAGTTACTCCAAAGGCCGGCCGGAATGCCCTCCCAGGGTCTGATACTCTCCTGAACTTGACCCATCTAAGTTTACACTCCGCATCCTCTCAGACACTCCTGGAGGCTCCCAGTGACTAAAATACATTTTGCTGATGTGGATATGGTGCTTGATTGCCGTCGCGGTTGTCTCTTTTCATTAGGCCTTCATTCGGTAATCACTGATGGAGGTAGACCGCGGTGTTGACTGCCTCTCCCCAAAAATCAAGTGGTGCCCCGGAGTCAATCATCATAGATCGTGCTTTCTCGGTGATGATCTGGATCACTCATTCCGCAACTCCATTCTCAAGGTGAGCATAGGGAGGGCATGGTTTGTGTGTTGAACCATGAGCAGTGAACTCCAGCTGAGAGGTCTTGTTTTCATATTCTCCAACATGATTATCGCACCGAAATCATTGTACTTCATATCCCATGAAGTCAACTCGGGCCTGCATTGATTAGTAGGCTGAAGTGCATGCTTTTGATTGCTTGTCTGGAAGGACCCAAACGGAGGTGTGTTGTGTGTAGTCATCGATGAATAAGATATTGTAGCGATGGCCAGCCAAGGTGGGCGTGGAGAATGGTCCACACACATCTGAATGTATGTTTTCAGATGGCTTTGTAGTGCGCTCGGTCTTGACTTTGATGATCTACTGCTTGTGCTTGTCTTGAATGCATGCGGTGCACATGGAGTCGTCATTTGTATATCCATCAATGAGAGATTGTAGGGCAGTGGGATGAATGTGGGCTAGGTGGCCATGCCACAGTTGTAATTCTGAGATTGTAAGTGGCTTGAGAGATTCAGTGGTAGGCAGACGTTCAGGTACGGAGGCATATGTGCTTGATGATGCTCTTTCTATTGTCATTGTTCTCCTTGTTAAGGTGGACTTGGTAGGCGTAGTTGTCGAAGTCAGTCCAGTTGCTGGCGATATGATATAGATATCGTTGACCCGATTGCCTGTGATTGTGATTCATGGAGATGATATGGAGCACTCGCGGCATCCAAATGTGGATGTGTATCCGGCTGCGTCCAATTCATTCTTGGAAAATGGGAGAGCCAGAACGTAGGTGTGTATGGAGCATTGACTTCATATTCCTGTGAGACGCTACCGAGTCCATGGTGGTTTACTGTAAGTTTGATATTGTCTCCGAGTTCAATGACTATTGGCTGACAAAGTTTCTTTATTCAGTTGAATCTGGTGAGGTCTTTGCACATAGAATGAGATGCTCCGGAATCGATGACCCATGCAGCTGGTGCGGAGGCTGCAATGAGTGGGGTTGCATTTTTGGCTAGTCAGATCAGGTTGCGATCTCCTGCTGTAGCAAGTGCCACAGATAGTTTGCCTGTAATAACTTTGTTGCATTGATCCCAGGCACGTTTGAAGTTGATGCAGTCGGTCTTGAACTGTCCCAGGAGACCACAGTGGTAGCATGTTGACTCTTCGGTGTTGGAGGTGTTTGTATCGCCAGTGTTAGTGTCATTTTCAGTGGGTTTTCTCCTTCTGCATGCTTTGGTGGTATGGTTGTCCATTTTGCAGTGTCTGGATTGGTGCTTCTTGCGTCCATTTCCTCGTCCAGCTCGGTGTCTGCAACCTTGTCCACAACGTCTGCGGCCGCAATTTCCGCCACGAGAGCATTGATCCGCTCTGCTGGATGCTTCTCCGGTTTCTTTGATCAGTGTTGTTCACTCAGTGTATTTATGGATCACATCCATACACTGCTGTGCAGTAGGGGCAGGGATTTGCTGTTCAAGGATTTGGATGGTCGTTTCATATGAAGTAGATAGCTTACTGAGGCTTTGTGTCTTCATGGCGTCATGGGTGATATTTTCGGTGGTACTGATCAACTTCTCATGGAAGGCGATTGGTTTGCTAAAGTACTGAGTGACCATGCTGTCTGGCGAAGGTCGAGAGGCGGTGAACTATCACCGGACTGGGATGCAAACATGTTTTGTTGCTGAATTGTCCAGTCAGTCCCAGAGTGCTTCCCACATCTCCACGGGATCATCGATATTGTCAATGAGTGGAAGGAGTTCATCCCAGCATCCATGGATTACCAATGCTATCCCCATATTGGCTCGGTCATGCCAGTTTTCTTGCAGAGCGCGTAGGGCAACGCCATTACCGGGAGGGAGGAGTTCGGCAGCAGTGATGATATTGTAGGCTGTGTTGGCAATTAGGACTCGGCAAACCATTTGCTTCCAGACGCGGCGGTTTTCTTCAGTCCACTGGGGCACATTCCCGTGACCGGTCTTAAATGTTTCGTTTCACATGTTGAGGGTGGAGGAGATTGTGAAGGTGACAATGGAGGGTGATAAATGGTGATGGTGTTGCGGCTGATGAGCAGGGATGGTTGTGAGTGGGTTGCGGTTTTTCAAGCTCTTAATCATATGATATACATAGAGTATTTCTAGTCAAGATTGTAGTGGGTGCCGGACACATAACCTGTCAAAATAGTGATGATAGAGAAGCTTAATTGTATTCTATCTAAGAGGGCCACAAGGCCAGTATATATATGAAAGTACAAGTACAACTGAATGCCATCAGCTCATACCAGAGTCAAGAGTCATCTCCGACCATACGAGACATCTCTGGCTGAGACCTGTATATGCAATAGCTTATTACCAGTATGATTTCAAGAGAATTGAAATTCCAGTAATTAACAGTTCATTAATCTGTAATTCCTAATGTGGAGTTAGCTTGTATGACCATGGCTAACAATCTTGATATGAATCAGAAACCAATTCCATGAAGATTGCCACTCATGAATTTTCATTGTACAATTGTTTTTTTCCCATTTTGTTATGAAATCCAATTAACCCTCTAACAATCCTGAATTGAAAGTACATTATACATTAATGGCAGTTTCTAAGCTATATTATTGCAGCGCAATATTACACTACCAATATCTAATCAAATGATGTAAATAATGTTGTCTACCATGAGGAAACTCAGTTTGTAGTGAACTGAAGTTTACTACTGTTTACAGCATTAGAAGTGATTTTATTAACTACCAATATATATCTGTTCAGATTTGTCCAAATAGCTTGAGATCTTGAAATACAGCTAGTAGTTCCAAATAATAACCACTAGGAATGTTAAACAGATACACTGTTTTCTTGATTTTATCAGAATCACAATGTTATACTACATTAGTACCCCAGTCAGTAATCATAGATACTCATTTCACTTTTTCAGATACAATATTCATATGTATCAACATGTACTCATGATACTCAACAATTGACTCTGACTATCACAATGCTATTCCAGTTCTCTCCTATCACGTTTAAGAAGTTCTGCAGGCGTGCTCTATATGAGAATAGTTGTGTGTAACTCTATGATCCGAAATATACTAGTTATACATATAATTAAATGTCTGAAGACTACATTATATGCTGACAATTATCATTACACATCTTGTAATGATTCTTTTGAATCCACATTTCTGAGTTTTGTAGTAATATGAGTCCAAGTTAGTAACCTAATATTATTGCTTTTAGGTTTTCAGATATCTCTAAATCAATTTATAGTGGATTGGATATACATTCACATTGAACATAACATTAGGGAGACCAAAATTAAGACTTGCTTTCAATGTATTCTCGGTTAAGCATTCTGTCCAAATCATCCGCTTTTCAGACCAGGTGTAGTGTGTTAGTTACTAATCCGCTATCAGATATGTGCCTCTATAAATATAAATATTGCACTTGAACCCTGCCCAATCTATTGTATGATATTCATCAAATTATATGTTTATTAATCTAGCTAGTGTTATGTATACAATCTTTGTAAGTCTTTTTAATTACTTAATAATATAATTCAAGATCTGAATATGTGTTTGTCATGTGATATAGATATCATAGCTGTTATTTCAAGATAGAACTAGTAAACAGCAATGCTAGAAATAACAACTCACAGAAGGATAACAAACTTAATGTAGTGTGAATACAGATATCAATCTTGTCAAGTAATTGCTTTCTATCAAATATTGATAATGTACAAATACCTTTTAATTCATCAATATATGATTAATAATGCTAAAGATAGCATTCAATTGATGTGGATAAAGAATGCAATAATCTTGACATCAGAACAAATCGAAAAGAGAGTAAGGGAGTGGTCACCCTGTATTTGGGACTGAATGATAATCAGTTTACTACCAAGCAGGCAATCTGTCTACATTACACCATATATGGGTATAGAGCTATAGTATCAAAATATAATTATCTTCATCAATGAAACAACGCTCTGCAGATACTACCATTGAATATCAATTCTCTATATTACAGAAACAAGCTGGGTCTATGATACTACCATGACTTAGATACCAAAAGACAACGATTATTGATTTGTTGAAACCAGGGCTTGTAACAACTGAGAAGCTATCACCTCAAAGAAATAGTACTTATGAGTATATTTGGATAAACCAAATGTGACTGTTGCTGTCTGGATGATATATGCTCCAAGGATGTAAGGGAGCAAATTTGGGAAAGCAATAGATGACTTCGATGGTTGAAACATTGAAATGTACATATAGGCAGTAGTCATGCAATGTTACAGGTATACATGCAAGCAGTTGATCCAGAATTTGGTCTGTCTCTGGAATTCATCTACCTATATATGGCTAATTGAGAGGGTGATGTGATGGAGGTTAATATTCCATTCTTTAAATAACATATAAATGTAGGACTGTAAACAGTGTTAGGGGTTTTCCCTTAGCAGTGGTAATGATACATGAATGGATTGCAGAGGGTACATGTGGCTACAACTATGGGAGTACATATGCAAAACACGCACTCAGTGATGACGACATCATGTTTGTCAACCAAGTGATCTTGTGTGGGATTACACTTGGGCCACATGTCAATCATTTAGTGATAGGTATGCCCTCACTAGCAGATTCACTTATGATGACGCAATAATGTCACCATTACTGGGAAGTGAAAAACCTACAGCGCTGCGCAAGATTATTGGCCACACCTACTTTACTTTGTCTAGCTGGACAACACTCAGTTAAGTTGCGATTACGCAGAATTACATGTGCAGCAGACAATATGCAAAATGCAAGTAAGAGGGATCTGCAAGCCTACGCACTAACTGGTGGGAACACCTTGCGGCACTCCCCGCTCTACGGAAGCTCGAGATCTACGCATGCTGTGTCAGAGTGATCAATGAGATTGGCTGAAGATACGAGGCCAGAAGCAACCCTGCTTATTGATTTGAGTTAGTATGTATTGCAATGTCACGAGCGTGTCAGAATCTACTTTGACAGAGTATTGGTAGGTCACTGATTAAAAATCTCTGAAGCAATGCCAAATGGCCAAATTAAAGGTAAGGCATTGGATAATCAACAGTTATTAAAACATATTGCGATAAAGCTTTCATCGAACCATTGGTCGTCATTGTTCCAACTACTGACAAATTGGGAACCAAGATGTGAAAGTTGAAGTTATGAACCGGCAGTTGTGTGTTTTGATATCATGATCATAAGGATGGCCCAATAGGGGGACATAACGTTCCAAAACCACTTATGCATGAACGCGATAACCAATGGGAAGTTGTGGCACTATCAATCAGGCACGTGAGATGTTCTCGGTGATAAGCTATCATTAAAATCTTTATATCATAGCGAGATTCTGAAGTCAAGCATGAACTGAGGGTCCATCTAGAAAGAGCTCACATCGTTACGGCAAGGAGAAGGGTAGCCTGACAAGCATGAATGACACCGACCTGCAAGAAGAAAGCTGAAACATTATCGTTGTTTTCGGTTCTTATTATGATCATTATTACTACGTATATTAGTATTATCTATTAGGATTATACACAGTTCCCCCACCCTATGGTTGAGCATAAGATCAATAAAGTGTATGACGTCATACTGTGTGCGATTTCTTTATTACTGTATCACTCCTAACAGGAAGAGCAGTTGTTTGCCGCACAGTGTATTTGGTGGCTGGCAAGTATAATCCAGTTTACTGAGATATTAATTTACTATCACCATTATAAGATATTCCCTTCAGATTACGTTAATAATCTTGTGGTGACACCATTACCAAATGAAGTACCTGATGAAATATTAGTTTCGGAATCCGATATCCCTTTATTGGGTCTTAATATCAACTCAGATATCGCAGTACACCCTTCTCAAGAGAAATTGCATCCTGGGCACCGAATCAATAAGCAAACGAAAGTAAATACGACACGTTCGGGGAAAGTGTTTCAGAACCATAAGTATCGAGAACCCTCAAATAAACAACTGCGAGATTCATTAGTGAATGCAACTACAAAGCAAAGGAGAAGAACATGCAACCTTATTCCGAGCAGAGAATTGAACATTGAGTGCGATTACGTGTATGACATAATATTGCCGATAAGGTCAGAATGCTAGATTTATCAAGGAGATGGTTGAGGAATCAATAATATTAATTTATCACCGAGATCAATTATACAAATGTCAAATTCCATCTTAATCAATCACCGAGATTAATTATACAAATATACAAATACCATAGTAATGAATCACCAAGATCAATTATACAAAGGTAAAATGAGATATTAATTAATCACTGAGACTAATTATAGAAATATACAATACGATATCAAATAATCACCGAGATTGATTATAGCAACGAACAAGACGATATTATTCAATGACTGAGATTTATTATACAAATATGCAATACGATAATAATTAATCACCAGGATTAACTATACAGATATACAAAATGAAGTTAATTAGTCATCAGGATTGACTTCATATGGATTGTCAATACAGTGTCACACCACGATATGATTTAGTTGCGATATACTCAATAGTGTCTGATATGACTATTTACATTTGTCCTCTTTGTGTATATGATCTGTACAGACTTCCAATACATTTTGTCTGGAGATATGCATAAGAAATTATGATAAGTACTACAGCCATGTACCTAGTACTTACTTATTGTATCTATTGATAGTTGTGTATATGTATAGTTACTTAGGTGGAAGCACCCCAGTAACAAACAGTAGAGAGATACAAGGTCTACCAGGCAGTGGGATATGATAGTTAAGAGATGAGAGATTAGAGACGGGAGACTAGAAGTAGGTACCAGGCAAATATGATTGAATATTACACCGAACATCAGCCTATACTTATGGTAGGGAGAGGAATAGATGGATAACTTACCATCTTGTTCACTGGTGATAGAAGAGTCATGAATGAGAAGGAGATATTCAAGATTGAAATTAGAGGAGATTAGAGAAATCATCATGAGATACTGGTTCATAGAGACTTCTGTGTACAATACTGAATGTATCATACTGTAAATAAGAGATACTACTCTTGATCTGGCTACTAAGAATACTGACTCAATAGTGTAAATCTAATTGGACAGGTTTTATCCCTTATTTCCCTTATCCCTATCTTCATCTGCGTTCTCTCTCTTCCAAGTCCACATCTCTATCATCATGGGAGATGATAATGTTAATTCATTTGTTGCTACCTCTTCAATGTCAAGAGTATTACTTATTACTATCTATTGTATCCACTGGTGATTCACTATCTTCCAATTGAAGCACGTCATTCTGTATTCTCCGCAATGTAAGTTAACTATAGCTAGATCCCAGGATGCATTCCTACTGATCAACCACCTCCAGTTATCACACCATCAGTCACATCGGTAAAAGTGCAAATTGACTATTGGATGCGCTATGTGTACACGCGCACACGGACAGCTCATAGCAAGCTTCCCGTAGTCCCCTGCGCGATGCGCAGCCTATTGTCATGTATATTCAATCCATAGAGATGTGCACGTGGGCCTATGAATCTATGTACGGCTGGCGGCTGGATATGGACCTATACCTGACTTTACTGCCTGCAGGCTTCGCAGTTATACCGGTACTATACACACGATCGCTTCGAGTCCACTTTACAGCCCGCTGGCGCTTGAGAGCCTGCTTGAGAGCCTGCTTCAAAGCCTGCTCGACAACCGGTTGATAGCCAGCTTGGTAGCCTGCTCGAGAGCTGCGCTAGACAAAGCCGCACTTCGGGAGGAGTAGAGTTTTCCACGGGAAGCTTTTTGCCATACGAACACTCTGAGTTTGTGGAAGCTTGGGCCTATAGATGGCTTCAAGTCTGTGGACATTGACGTTGATGTAGCCAACCTACTTGACTAAGTGCTTTCTGTACCATCTCCGTCACCGTCACCATCACCATCACCGTTACCATCACCATCACCATCACAATTACCATCACCATCATGACCACCATCAGCGCGGACCGAATGCGCACACATATGCCCAAAATCGTCAGGAACCTGGCTGCAGATTCCACTGAGGAAACTGAGTCGGAGATCTGCTCTCCCCAAGATCCAATAGTCTACCTTTCCTGCAGAATCTAAGGCCACAATTGTCAACACCATGACCTTGAGGCATCCTGAGATCTTGTCGTGGTGGCTGCGCTAAAGATAAGGTTCAGACTACCATATCGACCGACGTCATGATTTCGGCCAACATACGCCGCGTGCCACACGCCACACGCCACACGCCGCCCGCCACTCACTCCCCAGCATACGACACCAGCCTGATGCCTCCCGGAGGCTGGCGTCTGCAAATCAGCACGTCTCTGGATCGAGCATGCAGTAGCGTACATGGGAGCATAAAGTCAAGTGAGATTGGGAGTGTCGTCCCTCTTGAGAGTGTACTTGGGAGCGTAGAGCCGAGTAGGCTGGGAGTGTACCATCGAGTGCAATTGGCAGCGTGCTTGAGAGCGACTCGGAGGTGTACTTGGGAGTGACTTGAGAGCTTACTTGGGAGCGTACAGTCAAGCAGGCTGGGAGTACCATCGAGTGCAATGGGGAGCGTACAGTCAAACAGGCAGAGAGTGTGCCATCGAGGGCAATTGGGAGTGTCCTTGGGAGCTTACTTGAGAGTGTTTCTCAAGCAGGCTGGGAGTGTGCCATCGAGGGCAATTGGGAGTGTCCTTGGGAGCTCACTTGAGAGGGTTAGTCAAGCAGGCTGGGAGTGTGCCATCGAGTGCAATGGGAGCGTCCGTGAGAGCATGCCCGGGAGTGTACTTGAGAACGTACTCGGAGGTGTACTTGGGAGCGTGCATCAGAGCATACTTGAGAGCGTATGTCACGCAGGCTGGGAGTGTGTCATCGAGTGCAATGGGGAGCGTATAGTCAAGCAGGCTGGGAGTGTGCCATCGAGTGCAATGGGAGCGTCCTTGAGAGCATGCCTGGGAGTGTACTTGAGAACGTACTTGGAGGTGTACTTGGGAGCGTGCAATGAAGTGCATTTGGCAGTGTGGTTTCAAGTTTGTTGAATGCAGCATGATATAAAGTATCAAGCACACATAATCGCATGTGTATCTTAGTAATCAAGTCAATGCGCTGGTTCATAGGACCTCATAGTGCCACATGTCAAATATGCTATGGTTTACTGTCCCAACAGCAGCTTCTCTATGAGTTACGCGTCGCGTAAGGTCATTTTTCCCAGTGCATATGGTAAAGTCAACTGTTATCACAATCCCACACCTGCGAGTTAACGAACAAACCAAGTTTCAGCTTCATTTGCCTCTCCCTCCCTAGATCATCTTACCCAACATCAATCTCCTTCATACCACCTGGCTCCATACCAACTCCCAGGATACCAACAGCTTTCATACTGACTGCCACAAAATGGACTGCCTCTACTCTAACCACTTTTGTACCAACTACCTCCACAGCAACCTCCTTCAAGTATACCTCCAATGACCTATACTCACTGCCTTTCAGTGCTTCTTTAAATAATCTCAATTATTCCCTCCGAGTGCATCTCCAGACTCACCCAACCCCAACCTTCAAAGTCCATCGCAAAGTGTACACAATCATACTCTCCAGGAGTGATGGGAAGCTTATATGAACACACCCACCTATTGCATCTCTATGCTCGAATGCTAATATCCTCCATGTGCATCTCCAACTTCACCTGCTAGTTGTCTTTGAAGTATATCTGTTGGTTCTATCAATGACTGGCTGCATACCCTGGCCACATCGGCAAAATGTATTTTAGTCACTGGAAGCCTCCAGGAGTGTCTGAGAGCATGTGGAGTGTAAACTTAGATGCATCAATTTCAGGAGAGTATCAGACCCTAGGAGGGCATTCTGGCCGGCCTTCGGAGTAACTGAGATCTCTGATGACCAATACAGGAGTACCATGGGAGTGATTGTCATAAGTTTGGGAACACCTTGGAGCGCTGGAGAGAACTTTGGGTGCACCTGGGAGCACCTGGGAGTGCTGGTGACAAGTCTGGGTGTGCCGACGAGAAGCCTCGGAGCACTGGCAACATGTCTGGGAGCATCGCGAATCACAGTAGAGCAGTCTGGGCAAAACAAGATCTTCTTTGGGAATGCTGCTGGTGCGCCTGGAAATCATACCTACTACTTATTATTCAACAATTGTTAAAACTCATGTATTCAGTTTGTATTCTCATCTATGTATCTATGTATCAATGTATCTATGTATCTATATAGCTACCCATCAACACACGGTATATCTGGACTGGCTGCAGGCAGTGCTTGAGAGCATTTCGAAGTGCGCCTGACCATCACAATCGAGTGAGTTCAGAGATACACTCCAAGGCAGTGATTTAGCGAGATTGGAGATGCACTTGTAGGCTGTAATCGAGTGTACTTGGAGATACACTGGGAGGCCCAGATTGACTGAACTTAGAGATGCACCCCAAGATCGTGATCGAGTGAGTTTAAAGATACACTTGGAGGCTATGCTCGTACGAACAGGGAAGGCCTTGATCGAGCGGGTTCGGACATGCACTTGGAGGCTGTGATCGAGTGAGTTTGGAGATGCACAAGGAGGACATGCTCGAGAGAGTCCGGAGACACACTTGGAGGGCGTGACTGAGCGGGTGTGGAAATGCACTTGGAGGCCATGATCGAGCATGGTTGGGGATGCAATTGGAGGCCACGATCGAGTGAACTTAGAGATGCATTCCGAGGCTGTGATCGAGCGAGTTTGGCAATGCACTTGCATGCTGTGATCACGCAAGATTGGAGGAGTACTTAGAGGTGGTTGATCTGGGGGTGGTTGATCTGGAGGCGGTCGATGGGAGGCCCACCAGGTGCTGAGACTCGATTCATCGACTAGTTAACTCAAAACCGTGGGAATGTGACGAGGTGACTTCACCTTGGAAGTTCGTATGGAGTACTGGCCGGTGGCGGTGGATCTCGTGTAGGGAGGCACCCCAGAAGTTGAAGCTACTACAGACAGGGGTCAACTCGTAATCGTGAGAATGCAGGGACCACAGACAATCTTAGGTGTATACTGTACTCTGTGTATGCTGCACTTGGTGTATGCTGCACTTTGTGTATGCTACACTTTGTGTATGCTGCACTTGGTGTATGCTACAACTCGGTGTTAACTCATCATCATGGTATGGAGAGATACAGAGGGGTGTCTTAACTTTGTGTTCTGCGATGATGGTAGAGTTGTCGATGAGAAAGTGAGAGATTGGGGAAGACGATGAGAATGATATGGAGGATACAAGCGGATATGAGAAATCAGGGGTACCACTTACCTGATTGGGTTTAGAGGACCTTGTATTGGTGATATTACGCGCCGGATCGGGACTGGGACCTGCCGTATTGGGGATGGTAAATGGACTCGCACACAAAATTCTCCGAAGTTCCAGTTTCTCTTGATGATTTGCCCCATCTCCTATGATTTCTCTCTTTCGTGTCCTGAACTCTACCATCACCTAAGAACACGAAGTTAAGTCATCCCTCTCAATCTCTGCATGCCATGATGATGAGCTAACACCCAGTAGAGTGTACATCAAGTACTGCAACATTCTATGATCGACAGTCTCCCGCTCCCAGCCAGTGTCTCATCTCTCAGTGGATATACTCAACTCTCTGAATTCCCTGAATTACGAATTAACCAATCAATAGAGTCCCAGCTTCCATCGCACCTCCCTCCCGATCGTACCCCCTCCAAGTACTTCTCCATTCTCACTCGATCACGGCCTACAAGTGCATCTCTGAGTTCACTTGATCTTGGTCTCCAAATGCATCTTCAAACTCACTGGATCCCAGCCACCAAGTGGATCTCTTAGTCCACTCGATCTCGGTCTCCAAATGCATCGCTAAACTCGCTCGATCCCGGCCTCCATGTGCATCTCTGAGTTCACTCGAGCTCAGTCTGCAAATGCATCTCCAAACACGCCGGATCACGGCCTCAAAGTAAATCTTTAATGATCAAGCGACTGCGAGTGTACAGAGATACAGGGGTACCGGAGGTGGACAGCGTGACGGGGAGTATATCTTTGGCCGACCCCAGAGTAGATAGACCTTATCCCATTTCCATCTCATCTTATCATACAATGAAAATACACACTCTATCTTTTCCAACTTTTGGTCTCACTCGCTCTGTCTGAGATTTCCTGGATCTGCGCAATTGTGTGGAGGGTCAATGCCAGGTATTATTATATCTACTAACCCGATTCCTACGCAGCTTGAGCCAGAACTGCTCATTGTCATGAATTCCATTTAGATATCACAAGAGGTGCAGTGGAGCGTTGATGGTGGGCTCGCTTCCTTCTAGCTCCATCGTTTCACCACAACGGCCTCCAAGTGGTGCATCTCTAAGTTTTCTGAATGGGCGTGTCCACGTGCTCCTCCAAATATGCTCGACTACCATCTGCGGCCAGATTGACCATATTTATATATATATAGAGAGACTTATATAATGCATGCCATATTATGATGTAGTAAATCTTGTGACTGTAACAAAGACGAATATGATAAGACAAAATGCCTTGTGGTTATGTAAGAACCACTGATGTGAGAATACGGCACCAAGTCTCCCACAGAGCTGCGCAGCAGTCTCGGGTCCTCTCGAACTCCCCGGGAGAGCTGCGCAGTCATCTCACCTGCTCTTGAAGTCCCCCGCAGATCTGCACAGAGGATTCAGGAGCTCCACAATCTGACTATTCTACAAGTCAAATCTCGTAGCATCCTGAATACACCTCGAGAACTGCAGGTGCTTTCTGGAGCATCTGAGACTGCTTTTGGAGAGTCTGAGAGCACTTTGCTCCGCTCCTGGGGAGTCTGGGAGCATCTACAAGTACTTAGAAGTGCTGGTGAAGTTGCCCAGAGTGTCTGGGAGGATTGCGTGTGGCTTCTGGACCGATCTGCATTTTGCTGATAGACATTGTCTAGTACAAGTAGTGGTACACCATCAACATGTGTATCGTGTAAATGACATAGTCTGCTGGATTATGCTAGACAAAGCTAGGTGCAGTCAATCAATGCCAAATTGCAATGAAAGAGACAGTAAGGGGATAGAGCCTGCAAACATGACCACACTATACATCCATACAACTACCGCCATGCTGGTAACCCAGAACACCGACTGTAAAACCCTTTCTGAAGATGGCCAAGCTAATCGATGAGACTCTGAAGTTAATTTGATCTATATTTATGCTGTTGCAAGAGATTCTGGATTTGCACTAAGCAGGGAACAGTCTACGCTACCATCCTGCACAGACCACCTCCAATATCTCAAAATGACAGCTACTGTGTTGAGATTCTACGTGCTTGCAGATGCTACTATAGAGAAGTTAAAACATCAGTAATCCAGTGCATCATTAGTAGCAGATTAATACACATATACAACATTGTGGATATCCATTGTGACTCCAGAGTGGTATGTGAGTACAGTCCTCCAATTCAATACATCTTTCATGAAATTTATCATGAAACTTACTGTGGGCCAATTTGAACCAGTGAAATCAGCCTTGGGAAAGAGTCAAGAAGTGATAGCTCCAAAGGCAAAGTCCTCACGAGAGTGGATTGAGGAATTTGCTCACAAGCACCTGTGGATATTGCATGATTACTATCCTGCATTGTTGAGGGAGATTCTCTGGGACTTTTCTCTGGGTAGAACACCACAACCAAAGAACCAACAACTTCAGCTACTTGACTGGAAAATAGAAGCAACTATTGCAATCTGGATGGTTGGATATTCTCACAATCTCTACTGCAACTCTTTACAAATAAGAGAGTAACATAGTAGCAGGTGTATAAAGTACAACGAACAGGCAAATGGTATTCTATAGAACATTGTGTTTGTATTAGGCAATGTCCGAGTAGCAGTCAAAGCTGTTCATTCATTGGAAATTCCAGCATCACACAATTCAGTAATTAAGCTCTCTGTGGAATTTCTGAAGCCCCACTTGTGAAACTTATCCAACCAGTACAAACCTCACAATTTGTCATCTAATTTGCCAATATGAACATTAAGCAGTATTATTGCAATGATTGTCATCACAATAGAGATTCCCAGGTTGATCATACAACAAAGTAGGGATTTACCATCCGCAAATGCAGGGAGCGTTCACATAATCGCCAAACGATTGGCAGTTGTGGGTCTTTTGATTGCAACACTACCAAACATTGATTGGAATGGCAGCATTAAAATTTCAATTGTAATCTCACTGGCACAGCATCCGTGTATCATAAAGAGATCAATATCCATCTTTCAAATCACTCTACAACAGTATTCTGGATATACCATGTTTCAGTGAGTTTGAATAACTTTACAATCTTTCTAAGTACCAGGTTGTGAATTACCCAATATTCAAGACAAGTTTATGCAGGGCCATGCGATAATATACATACAGAATTGATTGAGTCTGGTTATACCACCAACTACAGGAACTGCAGAGATTTTGAAAAGAATAATAGAAGAGCTGCAACAGGCTGCAGATGGCATCATTGACTCCCAGGATATGTTCCATGTAGCAAAACTTACAGTATACAATATCACCCAAGGTATGATTCAAACTATTGTAGAGCTGGATTATATATTGCATTTGGGGTAGCTAGAATTAAATGTGCAGGTTCAGTACCTGTAGATAATAATGGTGAATCAATTAATGCCATCACTGGAGTGTTCAGTGACTGAACTGGGTTCACTGAAATGATTTGAAACAATTCAATAATGTAAGTGTAATGGTAAGGTCATATACAAGAGGTAAGGGTTGCTACACTGGCATGTGACAGGGTCTGGAAAGAAGTGTTAGCAATGGTTCCGGGTACAGGTCCATACTGAACCGTTAACACATTGGCGGCCCGGGATGTCAACAAACTGGCACTCTCAACTCCGGTATGGTTCGATGGCAACCACCCAACATGTCCGAATCGGGTGGGTTGTCAGCGGGACCCCCAGAGGGTCCATCTATAGATTCATATAAGGCTCTTGTTTTTGCAGTTTGTTAATAGTATCTTATCAAAATCGTGTTTTCAACAACCAATAATATGTTGTTGCACGTTTCGCAGTGTGTGATATCGATCAATTTGGAATCCATGTTTTTCATTTAATTCATTGTATGCTGGTCTATCAAGGAGGTCAATAACACTGTTATCAGCGCAAAGATCCGCGTGATGCCTTAATTACAAAATATGCAATACCTAAAACAGTTGACCGTCTGTTGAAGCTGAGTTTCTGGATGCGGCAGGGAGTGTGTCGTTGCTGTTTTTCCGCCTAAAGGTTGCCAATATCTCTCGAATGGATGTCTGCAACCAATCGAAAGATAAATTACTCAAGATGTCAAGCTAAAAATCCTTGACGCTCTGTTGGAGCTGATTCTCAGACTGGAGTGGTGACCGTGTTGCTGTCTCTTTTGCCTACAATAGTTGCCAATACGCTGGTTATGCATAACAGTGACCAGATCACTGTTCAAGTACCATACTTACAAGACGACAAATCGTTGACACTCTGTTGACGCTCATTTTAATGTATTGTCAATTCAACATCTGCTGCCATCATTAATTGTTTTCATCATGACTTGAACTTATTGTTTTCATTTTTGGTGGATAGAGACTCGGCCATGTGGCAAAACCGAGCGCAGTAATATTCATGCACTGTTTGCTCTCAAACTACCAAAAATTAAATATCTTGCCAAAAGGTTCATTGGGCCTGCTATACATCTGTTTATGACCTAATATTCACAAGCTACTGCTCACCATTCGCCCATGATATATCTCTAACTGAAACTCACGGTCAAGCTACACAAAGAAGGCGGAGAATCATTGACCCATTCTGTTCTACGTTTTCTTGATTCTGTTATTCCTCCTCATCACCATTGCATTGACCATCAGCAACACCAGTCCAGCCTGTCACTTTGACTTCCGTGTGGGCCGAATCAATGCGGGAACATTTGGTGCGGCACCCACATCCCGCTGCTCTCAGCATTCTGCATCCTGGATGCTATTGTGATGCTTATTATCAGATTCAATGTCTGCCGTGAAATCATCTTCGCTGTCATTTGGATTATGCAAGTCGCCATTCCAGTCAAGCCAATTTTCAGTGTCCGAAATGCTTTCGGGTGTGCGATTCTCATCACTTTCGACTGGATGACGGTTGATTTGTCTGATTTAGCGGACATTTAATATTTGAGTTAATCATCCTGGGAGGTCCTTTGCAGACAATGCTGGTGGCAAGGGTGATCTTTCTGACAATATGAATGCAGCCGCACCATCATGTTGAATGAGTGACCAGGTTGCTTGGACAATCGTTTCTGTGTCCGAAATGTATCCTACAGCTGTCATCTGCTTGTTTTGACCACAAGATTCTGTCTGTGTAGCAGGTAGGTTTTGGCTGCTCTGCCACATCTCCAAAAAGTCGTGGACCATTGCCAGTCTGTGCAATTATCTATCCTCTGCCTCTTACTTCATTTCCGAGTCCTTTTCTGTGTTTGTCGTATTCAATGCTGGGTCATCGCCTGCCAGGATTCCGATAGTGGCTCAAGCAAACTGCCTTACCACGACAGATTCGTGCAGGGTCTCGCCTGTGCATTGTGGCTGCCTCCAGCTGATAACATCTCGGCCAAGGGAAAAACTGGCCTCCACTCTGAAAGCATGTTGTATGATACAGAAAATGTTGCTTGCCTAATTGGAGAGATTGGTGTACTTTGAGTGCATTCCCTCCTGTTGGCGTCACCAGTCGGTTATGTCCGGTATCCAAAATGGACTGATAATCTCCATTTGGTTTGAGTGGTAATCATTGAGATTTGGATTAATTTGCCCCCAGTTTCTTGGTGCTTCAAGCGGTGAATTCAAATCGAGCTTGGTGGGGGGTAATAAGCGTGCTGCGTGATCGCTTCGTCTGGGTGTTGTTTCAGCCACATTGTTAGGCATGAAGTATTCTTCATCATTGCTGGACACATCGTATGGATCAAAGGATGATTGACAGGATCCTGAAGCCTTTGTGGAGGGGACAAGATTGTTGTTCAGTACGCTTTCGGGTTTACTAACTGGCACATTTCAATTTTGGGCAAAGTATTGATTCTCCTGATACTTCAGAATGACCGCCAGGTAGTATGAAGTATAGGATGTCTCGTCCCCAGGATTAATATCCATTCTCTTGTCCCACTTCTTGAACAATCATCAATTCCAGAAAGGATCAAGGATATGTGCAGAAATGAGAAGTGTACCCGTCTGAGGTGTCACTTCAGCATAATATTTGGAAAGCTTCTGTCGTGCTAACTTCATGGCAAAGAACGAGATTTCCCTCTATTGAGTCTTCTTCGCAGCAAAAGCTCTCATGACGCCTTCGATATGACGGAACTTGTCATTCTAGATTGTGATAACATGATGCAATGAGACTGTATGCCTCTTCAACATCCACAGGGTCAAATATCGGCATGGCCTCTGAACTTCCATGACGTACTTGACAATGGTCCATTGATCTTGAGTTGTGAACAGTGGCCGGTGATCCCTGTATTTTGGATTTTGGCGCGACTCGCTGAGAAATTCTTGTAATCGGTAGGCTCGCTCAAGCAACTCCAGGGTCGAATTCCAACTTGTCTTCACATCCGTAATTGGTAGTACCGTGACGTGGACTTTGGCTCTTTGACAGTCAATGGACTCGTTTCGAAAACCCAGTGCCAGAGTAATCAATATATCAAGTATTCTCTGCTATATGAAGGTCAGTTTCAGTACTTTCAGAATATCTTAAAATACGTACTTTCTCAATTATCTTTTCAATACCTGGTCTCTTGGCCGACACATTGTGGATTCGAGCATTGCCCGCCTATCGAAATCTTTGACTCTTCCCAATGTCTATGCTTTCATTCTCTCTAAATTGCTGATTGCGCTCATGGGCTGCCAAAGACTTGGTGCAGCCTTTAACACTCAGACTGCTCATGAATGCATGGAAAGCCAGTTGTATGACGTGCACCATGCATGGTATGTGGTTCCTCAATGCAGGGCACTCGATTCCAAAGGCCTCAAGGGTTGATTGCAGTTTGCGAGTCATCAAGTGATTTGGGGAAGCTTTATCCTTGGTAATTCCCAGCAATCTGCCGTCGGTAAGCTCAAAATGCTCAAGTACATCCTTCACATGTACGGCTAGCCATCCTCCAGTATGTTTGTCCTTGACCTATCATCATTGATTAGCTTTTGAAAATGGAAAAGTGTATGCGATGGACCTCATGAAAGCCAGTTGTACTTCACACGATGCCCAATTTCGATCTATATTGTAAACAATGACCAATGTCATTACTAGTATATTTGTTGATGTCTAATGGTCCAATGCTAGACTAACTGTATTTCGTGACGGCAATTGTTCCTTAATTGCGTTGACGGTTAGTTCGTATTCCCTCTGGCAAATGTTGCAAAGGGTTGTGGTGGATGGCAGCAGTAGGTCAGTGCATAAGGCTTCATATGACCGTCGTAGCTCGAGATTTGATATAGCATTCCATGGAATATGAGCCGAAGCAAATCCTGACATGATGTAGCGATTCCATGCGTCTTGGTGAAATTTGGAAGTTTCAATGTCCTTAGCTGCCAGTTTGGAGTGTTTTGGCTGTCATTTCAGTCAATATGGATTAACCTAGATGACAAATATCATTTGCCTCTGTGACTTTGCTACTGTAATTCCTCGACTTCCTTTCATGTTCAGGATGGCCAACACTGTTTCATCGACCGTTGAACCAGTCAATTCGGTAACTTCTGACTGTGTTCATTTGTTAAACTTTGTGATGTGAGCTTATGCCAGCAAGTGTTACCCCATTGAGCTGGTCCCATGTTGTGATGGATGGCGAAGAACTTGATGACAAATGATACATATGATTGCAGGGCTGCGGGTCTGCGCAATTCCGCAGTACAAATAACACCGCCATGAAGCCACATGACTAGAATTATTTCAAGTAATTGGACGCTACGAGCCTACATTCATTGAAGCCCACCAAGCATTGCAGATGATTTGTAATGTAGGTTTGCTCAAATCAAGATTAAAGACACCTTCATCTTTGGAAGAGATCATGTGCTGTAGCAATGAGGTATTTAAGGATTTCAAATCCGACATGGCAGTAGGAATCGGAAAGCTGTGTAATCTAACTTGAGAGACTGCCGAAAGTCACATTATAGTAATGCACAAAGCGGGTTCTCAAATATTGACTCTAGACCTACAAGCAAAAAAATCAGATCTCTGTGACATTGGATGCATATTTGTAAAGTTGTATACAACGACATATTGAAATGACTGACTGCGTAAAACTCAATTTATTTACAACGCAATGCAGTTCATCGCTGTGTAGCATACTGAGCCCCCACAAAATGTGTTGATGGCCGGTGGGCACTCAATATCAGGAGGCAGAAATGATATCGTCTTTAGCATTTTTGGCAATATAGGCTGCCGATTGGTTGTTTGTGGGTTAATGCCGTTCAATAGCCCTTAGATTATACAAGATGCAGGATCAAAAATCGTTGACACTCCATTGACGCTCCGTTGACGCTCCGTTGACGCTCCGTTGACGCTCCGTTGACGCTCCGTTGACGCTCCGTTGACGCTCCGTTGACGCTCCGTTGACGCTCCGTGGACGCTCCGTTGACGCTCCGTTGTCGCTCCGTTGACGCCCCGTTGACCCTCATTTGAGTACATAGTTTCAAAGCTGTCGGAAGAATTGTCGCCTACAAAGGCGGCAGATAATTCGATTATGGATTATTGTGGTCGCACAGCCCCTCGATCATCCAAGATTTAAGGCCAAAAATCATCGACGCTCTGTGGACGCTCATTCTTAGGACAGAGCAGCGATGTTGTCACAACGATTTGTGCCGAGAAAGGCGGCTGATAGTTCGATTATGGGTTAATGTTACCCCACAGCTCTTGGATGATTGACAATGCAAGGCCGGAAATTGTTGATGCTCTATCGATGCTCATTTTCAGGTCATAGGTACAATGTCATCCAAAGCATTTTTGCATAGAAAGAAGGCCAATAGTTCTATAATGGATCATTGTGGTCGCAAAACCCCTTGATTATCCATGATGCAAGGCCTAAAATTGTTGCCGCTTGGTTCACGCTCTGTGGCCGCTCATATTAATCACATCCAAACAGCCTTCTTACAGTTGATAATTGGATCCAATGAGTTGTACACTCATTATTGACATCCAATATTGCGTTTCTTAGTATTATCAGTTGCATCCAGGAGCTTTGTGGCCTCTCAATTTTTGATTAACCTCTATCCACGTTATCTGAGTGAGAGATGACGTGGTACTATCACATTCCCGCGCTTTCGGCCAGCGATTTACGGCATGTAGCACATTTCACTAGTTTTCGGTAAATATAGCTCGACTTCCTCACCTTTGCTCATCCAGCTCCTTCTCCTCGATTTCCATGACTTACTATAAGCAATTCTAAATATCTCAACCATGTGCACAAGGTCTGTGCGGAGAGCTATGTAGTTGGATGCATGGATGAATGCAGCATGACGGTCGTCATTCAGACAGATTCGTATTGAGCACTGACCGCTCTTGATATGACTGGTATGACATCACTCACTTGACTTGTGTTAGTATATTTCATCACTAATATAGCTAATGCTTTCCCACTTAACAGTAACTCGCAAAGAAAAATCAAACTTATTGGCCGTCTTACAGTCTGATTTGGATTCTAGAAATCCCTCTTGGTGTGTTGGACCCTTCAAAATGCACAGGTGAATCATCATGTCTCACAATTTGGTCACTGAGATCAAGGAAATCCTGACACGTAGTAAAATTGGTACACAATTTGCTTCTCACAGAGATATGATGTCAAAAATACAAATTTGCCTCTATATTATACCAATGATGCAGGGGCCGTCACCATGTCTTCGTCCGGATACGATCTCTATATGGTGATTAGTTGGGGAGGCTGTATGCAGGAGTGACAGCTTACCAGTTCAACAGGCTTTACATTCTGAGTGAGTGATGAATCGAGCTCTGCAGTGGGCGGGAGGCTGGATATACTCTTGTTCGACTGTGTCTTCGCAGAACCTAGCCGATTCTGACTGCGTCCTGGTCGAAAGGTCCCTTGCGGCCTTTGTGATCTTCCGGGGAGAATGTCGTGACACTCCATACCCTCTAAAAATGTTGTCAGTGCAGGTGCAGCTGCATCATCATCCGATTGATGTGTATTGACTGCTGGTACCCTCAAATTGGATGTTTCGTACTGGTTATCTTGTTCGCAGAAGTAGTTGACTGCATCACTCAATCCGGGTTTTGTGAATTCGTAAACCTTCATCTTCTTCTGTCGAAACCTGTCCATCCACAGCTGTACCATTTTGGAGATTGTGCCCATCACCCAGCTGGGTTCGTCATCATTGCTCAGCTTGCCCTTCACTGTCTCTTGATCATCCTCGCCTTCCCCATCCTACCCATCGTCGGTACTTTCACGATCACTCAGACTCTCTCCGATAGCAACCATCATCTGCTGAAAAGTCTTTCCGGGCTCTCAGTTTATTAATCCCGAGTTTTCAGCATTTATCCTATCTTGCTGCTCTTGCTGAACCGCTGCATCCGGGTCTTCAACTTGCGTTGTTGCCACAGCGGTTTCTCTCTCAACATAATCATTGATCCATAGTTCTTTCTCTTCATTGCTTAAGAAGTGCGATTCTCATCGTGCCTCGGCGGCAAGAGTCATTTTGGATCGCAAGCAACGCAATGACCCAAGTGCTCGGACTCTTTCCTCCTCCAAGCCGCTCTGGCCATGATTAGCTTGATGACGTCATTGTGGGGACAACTTTGTCGATTTGCCTTATTTGCCTGCTGGGAGTGGCCAAAAGTGCTTTTTTGGGGCATTGACCAGTGTAGTTTGCATTGACATCATTGTTGGGCACAATGTTGGATGTTGCAAGATATGGACAATATGGAGGCAAGCTGCATCCTTCATGTCAAGGTTGGTATGTTTAATCATCTTGAATAATGCACAATCTGCCTTTTGACTGTCAACCCATTGGGAATTGTTTAGGTTAACCGTACAACAGGACTTGATTGTTAGTGTCAGTTACATGTAATATCCCGGAGATAATTTGAGACAAACATCCGCAGACATCCTTTCCCTCGAACAATGTCATATTTATATCTGACAATGATGCGATTTCGGCTGCAGTAGACCGCAATCCACCCCTGAAAACAAATATACAACATCGGACTGACTTATTGCAAAATGCGGGGTGGTGGGCAACCCCTGCAATGTGCATCCATACGCAGCAGGATTCATCTTGAGTATAACGAACATGGTGGTTGCTATTTCTTCCATTCTGACATGATGCTAACTATATAGTTCTCAGGACTTCCAACTTCTTTCCGTTATCATCTTCCTCACCTATTCCACACCAGCAAAGCATCAATACATAACCCCCTCAGCCAGGTGAGAGCGGATCTGACTCGGGTCGATTGCCAGGCGCTACATAAAATACATCACTTGTTGGCACACAGCAAGAATGCAGACACCAGTGAGGCCACCGCGGCGCTGCCAATGCAGCCACCCAACATATGACCGAGGATGCACATTAGGCAATCATCCGTCGGACCGGATCCAGTAAGAATAAGAAACCGTAAGCAGTTGGATGTGAGTATATCCATAACAAGGTAAACGGCCTCCAATTGACTGCGTACGGTGCAGTGGGTGTACTTAGAGAGCCACGTGATCAATTTATCTTTGCCTGTAACAGGAACCCTCCATGGGTAATCAAGGCATCTGTCTACACAGTGTGCAAAATCGAACATCATGATGTTGTCAGCTCTCGGATTCTCGCGGACCAATTTCATTACAGGCATCCCCGAGAGTGGACTAATCATGCTTCAATCACCTTAGCGGAGGGTATGGAAGCGTATATGGTTCAGGTAATAGCAGAATATCATTGTTAGTAGCAGCAACAAATTTCATGTAGCTTTTCAACATGTCTGCTACTATGGTAAGGCAAGGAGGTCAGGTACAGCTCAAAAAGCCCGACATGCGCCTGGCCATGAATATGGCCCAAATAGCCCAAGATGGGTTTTCGTGTGCTGGGATTAGAGGAAACGCAATACCGGATCAACATACCTCGCGCCGAGGTCCGAGAAGAGAAGAAGTGGGGTGTTGAGATCCCTGTGCATAAAAAGGTGAAGCCTGCGATAGAAAGACACTGGGCTATGCTTGGTCAACATCCCTTGGCAAGATTCTTCCCTTGCACAAATGGCACCGCAAAGAGTACGCAGACACGCCGGAGACACAAAGGAACATGTGCATCTCCACCCGACCGATACCGCCAGTCGACTCCAGAGCCGACGTCACCTCTGAGTGCAACGCCACTCGCCCCAACTGGTAACAATTCTGGAGCTCAATGTTCCCAAATCGTCAATTTGCCAGCCGGATATGTGTATTTACATACTTCTCTTCCCTGTGCTGAATTTTGTCTTCTTGATGCATATGCCCATGATAGCCAGCACGATACAGATTTTGATCCAGATATGCTGACTGATGAAGGAATATCCACTGGTTAGTACACTATCTCCCATGTGGTAATGCAGCTAACATCCATTTTGAAGATGAGAGCAGTCTATTGAGCGAACCTGCAAGTGATGACAAGCATTGATTGAATGGCACGAGATTTTGGAGATTATTGTTATCTACCATTTGCAGACACTGTATAGTATATTTTAAAGGATATATTTATATGTATTATTAAAGAACAATGTAGTGATTATGGAGAAAGTAAATGAAAACACTAGAAAGGCTGCCTAAACAATGTGAATGATAGACTATGCCGAATCAAATGATTGCATATTGTGGATACACCCGTGGCAAAATGAGTGTCAACAGAGCGTCAACAATTTCAGGTCATGTGAGTCTGGCAATTGATAATTGATTTGGTCGTGGTTATACAGAATTGAAGTATTGCCCGCCTTTATTAGCATCAATGGTAGCGACACGCTCCTTACCTCATCTTGATGATGAGCGTCAACGGAGCATCAACGATTCATGGCCATGCGTCCTGGGTAATCAAAACGCCGATAGGTTGCAAACAGTCATAAGGGAATGATGGGCCGCCTTTATAGGTAAAACAGATTGTGGTACCCTCCTTGCTCCATCTTGAAATTGAGCGTCAACGTAGTATCAATGATTGTTGGTTGTGTATCTTGGCTAATCTGGGGGGTTACAGATTGCAGACAGTCATAAACAAAGTAGTGGCCACCTACATAGGAAAACGAGGACCTGAAACGATCCTTTCCCCATCTTGACAATGAGCGTTAATAGAGCGTAAACGATTGTTTAACTTCCATCATGGTTAATCACGGTGCGATGTGGCCGTTACGATTTATATATATCGTTTTGAGTGTTTCTCTACAGTAAAAGGCTCAAGAATACGTAGTGGTAGCTCTGTACTTGAAATATGTTGTTACTGTCCAGGAGGATGTGGTGGGAATATCCTGTTCATCTCTGCATATAAAGGCTGCCATCTCCTTGTTTATGGATGCCTGTGATCAAGCGCCACTCATTTTACGGAAGATGCAACACCAAAAATCATTGACGCTCGGCTGACGCACGTTTTCATGATGCGGTCTGGAGTGTTTTGCTTTCTCCCTTGGCGATAAATGAGGCCAATACTTTGTGTATGACTGTGTGTAACCTGTTGCCCCCCAGATTACTCAAGATACATGACCAACAATCATTGACGCTCCTTGGTCTCTCATTTTCAGGATGTGGTCGGGCACGTGTCTATGGTCGTTCTAAGCATTAAGGCGGCCAAAACGTCAATCACAAACTGAGCAGTGCTAATGTCAATATGATACGATTAACAGTAGCATATCTGAATGCGACCATAAAAGTGGAACCTGAACCGCAGAACCAGAATTGGAACAGACGGGTGTAGCCAAACCCGGCAAAACCCAAAGCTGGATGGGTACGGGTCAGGGTGTGGCCCGCCAACAGTCAGAGGGTCGGGTTTTGGGACAGGTCTGGAACCGAACGGACCGGTTATTGCGGTCCAAACCCTGACCACTGGCTGGTTACTCTGATTCGGAGCTAACACTACCGGAAAGGTGTTCACTTCAATCAACTGCTTGCTAGGATCAGGATTCTTGCCAAGATTGATATCACCTAAAGATAAATACATGATTGCTGTGACATGTTTGTATCTGAATACCAATATATACAGTATATTTTGTTACTTAGTTGAACATGGGTATGTGTGCCCAGTCTCTATTCCCAGCTGTTCAATTACCAGGTTTGTTTCACTGATGGGCATTTGAGTTGTACCCCTGTTTTTGAGATGTTTCGTGACCTGCTCACCATCTGCAGAATCCTTGGCAATCATCTACTCAAATTCCATCTGAAGGGTGAACTAGACTCCAACCCCATGGTGCAAATTGTCTTTGGAGTGCCAAGATAATTTATGCTTTAAGTGGTCATGACACCCCAAGTCTTGCCAATTGAATCATCACTGTATCTACAACTGCCACAGTTTAACCCCATGTGGAAATGAACTTAGCCTGCAACAAATGCAGCATAATCATCAACGATGATAAAAACCCCCTTCCAATGATCAGAGCGATCACTGAGGTGGCACACCTGAATGAAATGATCTCTGGCATGATTAGGAGAAACTGCCTACATTATCGAAGAACAATCTGGCAGATATACGCGAGGGACATTGTAAGACGACACAATCGAATTTCCCGCCTAGCTCGGAATGAATCAAATGATAGTGATTATCAAACTTGGATTTGAAGGATTTCTGCCAAATGACACAGCTGTAACATCGCTATGAATTTGGTTGTGAATTGCAATTCCATTATCTCTGATATCAATGGAACATCTGTAAACATACACACCTGTTTCGTAACCTCACCGAACATTTTCAGTAGTGTCATGACACAGCTGGACATGATTTGTCAAGTGCTGGGCGACACCTGCTGTATTCAGTCGGCTCACCACATACCTTGGATCATTCAAGATAATCATTGGTTTATCCTACTCTATAATATTACCATATTGCCGTGTCCAACTGTATCGTCTTATACATTCTCATACAAGGCCTCACAAGTGTACCTACAGCACATGTGAAGTCGGGCGTACCGTACGGAATGTAATCTGTAAATGCCTACTGCGATGGACACCATTACCCATGCCCAGGACCCACAAACAATGTACTCATCATGTTTTCACAACTTTGACCTGTTCACTAGAGAAGTTCAGATTATCGACAGGTACAAGGACTGGAAACTCGATGCGGCTAGGAAACCATACTCGGGCTGTGAGCAGGGCTGTAACTATAGCTGTGAGCAATAGCTGATTTAGAGAGATACCGAGAGATAAATGGTACAGTTTCAACCAATCATGTATCGTACAGTCCGGGTGGATTCAATAGCTGATGTGCCACCAAATCTCACATCATTTAAAAACAAAAAGGAAGGAAAGTACAGTTCAATTGATGAGATTTTTGATGCAGCATGTGATATTTACACTCAATTGGGTAAGGGCAGCATGCAGCAGTAACTGAAGACAACTGAAGAGTCATCTCATCCAGGGGGTAGAAAATATAACTTCTGACTATCAGTCTCCTACATGCAGGAAGTACCTCAGAATCGATGCATGCAAAGAAGGTCTGGCAAGTCAGAGATGTCCTCCGGTGGCAGAAATGATGAACCCCTATTATTATTGATTCCCATAGAGGCCCTCCAAATGTGAAATGCCGACAGTGAACGCCTATTGTGGAGTCTCAATAGTCATGCAACATTTCTACACGCGATAACATGAAAGCTGATGCCTCAAGATGAACATACTCCCAGCGATGGCAAAGAGCAATACAGACACTACACATGGTCAGTCGTCAAGTCCAGCACGCACAATCCTTTAACGGTAAGGAAGATACAATCAAGTGTACATCTCGAAGTTTCGAGCGTAGTGGTGGAGGTTAGACTGGATTGAGCTTGAAATGGATAGATTTGGGGCACAGACACTAATGGCAACTCTGGACAAAGTCCAACCCCTTTGGATTTCACTAGAATCAAGTCTCATTCTTTGAGAGCCAGATTGCCAGAATGGGAAATCATTATCTATACTGCACTGAAAGAGCGGATTCCGCACTCATAGCTCATGATGTTTCAATATGAGACAAACATGGTGAGATGGATCATGTACTGACTCTTATTGACTTTGGCGCAACAAGAATCTCTAAGGCATCATGGCTACACAAGCAACTAGGGAGACGCCATGAGTTTGCACACAGTATCATCCTGAGTATAAATGTGGAAGCAAAGCAGTATGTATAGAAAACAAGAAAGATATAGATCACATTCCAGTACTTCGACTTAGGTCCAACCGGTGGACAAACTTGATGTGCTTGTCATGCCAATCTGGGTGTACGATCTAGTCCTTAAACTAACTGTAGTCACACACACAGAATCTTCACATCAACTTGGCTTGCCTTCACTTGACTTCCCTGCGATCACTGAAACTGAGTGGAGTGGAGGGAGTGACACAAATGACTACAATAGTGGTATGAAAGGTGTGGGCAGCTGATAATGAAAATATCAACAACTAGCATCTACTGCACAGTCCAGACATACAGAGACCCAATGCTGCTGTATTGGACAAACTTCTAGCTAGTGATGAAGTTGTTGCAGCATTTGCTCTACTTATTGGGGAATGCCCACAGCTGCTTAACGCAGCATTGGAAGGTTGCACCTTGGGTTCGCAAGGTAATACAGACCTAAGTGCTAGATGCTATGAGCAGCCAGCAGTGAGAGTAGATGCACCCGAAGAGCGTCTCTATGGAGATTTGGGAATGACTGCTATGGGATGACAGAGAATCTGAAGGATTGACTGGACAATGGTACTTGGCTACATTGTGACCAAACCATTACTGACAAGGTCTCCTGGATTGTTCCTTCTTTACCATCTATCTGTGCTTGGACTAATAGACTAATGCACATCTGATGTGGCAGATAAAAGGATACTCACCAATAACTAAAACTGCATTCCAGCAAAGTACTTTGAATTCAGGGACATCATTAGAGGTATACTCGCAGACTAACTGGCACTGCACTATACAATGTACTATTCACTAGACCTGTAGCCACAATTCAAGGTACCAAAGGGACAGACTTACATGCTTAGAGGGGTTGAACTCCAAACACTCAATGCATACATCAAAATGAATCTCACAAAAGGTCTACTCCTACACTTCATATCAATAGCAGCAGTATGGATATTTATCTAGACGCAAAAAGACCGTGGCCAATGGCTTATCTTGGACTGCTGAACCCTTAATTCGACAAGAGTTAAGAACTGATACCCCCTATCCCTTATTTCAGGGATACTTGGCCAAATGCACCAAGCCTGGATATTCATTATGCTGTACCTCCAGAACACATACTGTCATGTTCCATTGAAAGATGAGGACAGGTATGTTAGCATATTCTGTACCAGCTGCAGCGAGTTCCTATACCAAGTGTGGCATTTTGGATTGAGAAACCTGGCAGCCACATTCCAGATCTATTTTGACGACTGCATTTGGCCTTACATTGAAGACTTTGCTATATGTTGCAAAGATTACATACTGATCTATTCAACCAACATGAAGGAGCATGATAATCAGGTACAAAATGTGCTGGAATGACTACACCAATTTGGCTTTGATTGCAATGCCAAAAAGTCCCCAGGTAGAGCCTTCCAGATTGGTTTGCTTATATATTCTATCAGGTCTGACGGATCTGGATCAAATATGGGCACATATCAACCATCCAGGATGGGCCAACTTCCAAGTCCATTCGACATGTTCAAGTGTTCCTGGGTTTCACAAATGTCTACCAATGGATCATTTGCAAACACCCCAAGGTGACTGAACCAATCCTCCCATCAACTGAAAGAATCAACAGTCAAGTGGAAATGGACCTGAACAGCCAAATTCATATTTTGGAAGCACAGAAACCATTTACCCACACACCAATCAAACAGCATTTCAACCAGGCAGAGCCAGTTTCTGCTGCAGATAGAACTAAGCAGCATAGGCCTTGCTGGAATTTTCAATCTGATTGCCAGTGTGAATATTCTCACTCAGATCGACTTTGACAGTTGGACATGCTCCCCTGCCAAACACTACATCCATGTTTATGATAGAGAGCTCAGAGCGATGGTGACAATTATGAGGAAGTTGCAATACTATCTCGAAGGGGCCAATCTCATATCCTGATTTAGTGTGACCATAAGAATCTGAAGATTTTCAATATTACAAAAGTACTCTCCCAGTGGAATGGCAGATTAATGGACATCCAGTCATTATATGACTGTGGTATTCAACACTTTGACCAAGAGATGAACCCTGCAGGCAAATCATACAGGAAAATTGATTAGAAAGAAAGCTACAAACACCCTGCAGTTTCACTATTGGTAACTGCAGTTGCAACTGCTGTGAAGTGATTTGAGGATTTCCTCACAGCAATCAAGGCAACCCAACATACCAATTGACTAGAAACTGACATGAAGAATCAGCTGAGTTACCCTGGCTTGTCAAAAGCAAGCAAGCTTGAGAGATCTATGCAGGAATGATGGAGTCAGTTGAAACTCAGTGCAGGGGCAGTTACCTCTGAAGGGAGAATATCTATTCCCAACATGCTCCACAACCATGATATAAGCTTCTGCAATTACAACCGTGACTCCGGTCATTTGGGAGCTTATTGAATTGCTGAATACCTGTCCATTCAATTCTATTGGCAAGAACTCAATACCTCAGGACTAATATACACTACCTGTTCTGCAGCTTGCCATCGAAGGGAATCACCACACCACCTATGATACCCACTGTATTTGATACGCCAACGACTTGATATCACTGGGTGTAGAACAACAATGGAATTGATCACCAATCAACCGAAATGGACTGAGTTTGGATTCTCTGTGATCTTCATCATAGTCTATCAATCGCCTAAGTCGGCAATTAACACACCCTGCATTTAGCTTACCCATGTACTGCAATTTGCAGGGACTAACTTGCAGCCAGATTTTCAAACCATGTATTTCCAAATAGTCACATACGTGACTACAGAATACTATTAACCAACCCCTTCTGCACTCATGTGTGCTCTTGGATAAGCATTGACCACTGACTGTTAACTCCATTTCATCCACACACCACTCATCAGACGAAGCGCCCATTCCAGATGGTGAAACAATACCTCTGAGTCTTCTGGAACTACAAGTAAGTCAACTGGGTTGAACTCCTTCCACTGGCGGAATATGCCTAGAACAACTAAGTGCCCGGTTTGACTAGGATAACCCTGTCCTTTGCCATGTACCATTGCAACCCTCAGATGCACTTCAACCCACTGACAGCATCAAAGCTATAATGAGATATCCCAGCAGAAGCTGGGCTTGAAGGAATGGCAGAGACCCACTAGACTTCAGCCAAAACTTGCTGGTAGCCCAATGGTGCAGAACTACATATGGCTGTGCAAATGAAAGTGTGTGCAATATTGGAGACAGAGTGAGACATTCGACCAAGTATTGCCAGACAACCAGGCCATCTCTGTAGCACGATCGTGCACTCATAGGACCATATACTGGGTGTATAGTCATGAATACAAATGCTTCTGAATTAGACCTCGTAAAGATAATGTGGAACCACAATAGTTTCCACAGACCCAATCCGATTGGTAATTGTATTCAGCATTAGCTCAGCACATCAATAAACCATGCCAATTGAGCATTGACAATTCAAAGCAGTCAGATGTGTATACCAATTTTGACCCTAAATGGTGCTATTGTCAGCTGGTTTTCTTATCCAAGAGGCAGGATACAGATATGTCCATATGAGTTGGGAGCCAGTGGAAAACAGTGGCAATGCTCAGGAGCTGGAGAATGCGTTTCACTTTTGCCACTCTAGTAAGCCATGGGAGTGGGATTGAATGAAGCTGTGGCAAATGCCAGTGGAGAAAAGGAATCAATTTGGTGTTCTTTTCTCCAATGTGATGCTGTCCATTTCAATTGGCTGGGCATGGGTTTTACAACCTCCAGATCACTGTCAAGTAAAGGGGGAGTTTCCACCTGCACCATGTCAGTTGGACAATAGTGGGATTTTTGCTTGTATATTAGTTGCTTTCTTTCTTCTCTTAGTCAGCAAATATTAAGCCCAGGAGTCCAGCAGCGCCAGCAGGAATCATGTATTGGTGATGTCATATAGTAGAGGTTAGGGTGGCTATGCTAGCATATAACACGGCCAGGTAAGTGTTAACCTGAAATCAACTCCTTCTGAGAATGATGAGACTCAACAAGTATCATACGGTGTACAAAGACCTGTGTAATTACTCTGATCAGTTTGCAACCGAATCCCTAGAAGTTCTATGAATTTCACGACTCAGCTGCACCCCGGCATAAGAGTCTTATGAATGAAGATGTTATATTAGCTGTTCGAGATCGCCATACAGTTGAGAATGTCTTTGAAATTGCGTGCATTGGCTATCTGTATAACTATTACATAAACAACATGGTTGACAACATCCTGATTGAGTGGAACGAACATGGAAAGTATACCTGGATCAACTGTGATGGTGATAGAATATCTCAGCAAACTACTCAACATGCTAATCAGGGGAGCAGTATCAGCAAAAATTGAAGGAGCAGTGCAGGTGCAAGTTGAAGTCAAATGAGATTAATCGCTACAATATCTGAAATGCCAGAAACAGACAAAGCAATAAAACAGAGTGCCAAACCTGATAATCACCAACTTGCTAAAGTGATTGGAAGTGGAGCCAGATGTTTCCAGTATATTGACTGTGAATGATCAAGGTATAGTACAGCAGAATCGTATTTTGATTCTGGATTCAGCAATACTATATGTGTATTATCACGAGGCCTGCCATACTGAATTCACTGGAAGAATGGAATAGTTAGGTGGATTATTTGTAGTTACATTGGCAGGGAGCAAGTTTACAAACTATGCTGCTGAGTGTGCATACCTTGATAGTTGCTTAACTTACAGATGGAAGCATATCTCAAGAAGGCTTGGATAGCCTAGTGCCTCATCAATCAGAATACACAACCTGGTATATGCTGTGCAGTAGACAGACACAGAGAAAGTATTACCACAGGAACCACAGATAAAATATGTACTATATGCTATGGATATCAGGGTAGGGATTGAGCTGGGTTACATGAAGCCATCAGCAAATTGAAAAGACCAGTTGTTTCTCCATGAAGTTGTAGCACACAATGTGCAATCACTTGGAGAAAGCAAATATGCCATGCAGGAAGGGGTTGTGGTAACAGACAATTGAAAAACTTGGCTGGAAGTTGATAACAATTGAGATGTAATGGAGATTGTGAAGAGATTAATCTGGGGTAAGGTTTTTGATGCGGTTGTGGTGTTGGGGTGTAGTCAGGAAGGAGTTGGTTGGGTCGAGAAATGGGAGGACTGAGTGAAGCTAGTTAATGCTGTACTATGTTAAGGTAGTTCCATTGAAATATATCTATCAAAAGTTCAATACCAATGAGTATCCAATATCAGTGTATGGATGGATGAAAACAACCTTGATTACGATAGTAAGGAAAAGGATGAACTTTAATCTGGTGGTATTGTACTGGATTCTACTGGATGGAGAACTGAGTAACCAACAGTTCATGGATAAAGCGAAAGTGTCAGATGAATTCTAGGAACTGAATAGGAGCTGTTGGCTGCAGTTGGATTTTCTGTCACTCAGTTGTAGTGGAGTCATGCTGCAGTTTGGTGTTTAGAAATATATTACAGCTGTGGGGGCATTTTGGGTAATTCAGTGGTTTGGGAATTGACAGAATAGTGGGGCAGCAATGTGGCCTGTTGGGTAGGTTGTGTGTATAGAGGCAGTTGTGATATTACTGCAGGTGTTAACTGCAAAGAGAAAAGGTGTGATGGTGGCAGTTGGGGTAGTAATTGCAAGGAGTGAATCTGTATGCAATATCGATGGACTAGATAGAGATGAGAAGAGACTGGTAAAATCATTATGAGAAATTAGAACTTGGAAAATCTCATACACTGCAGCCAATTTACCTACCCAATATGGTAGATATCACACCCCATTCAGCAGGTACAATTCATAATTCAATTTATTCCAAAACTTATCTTGTTGGTTATACACTGTATTTTCAACATCTGCTCATATCAATCCATACCATCCATATTAACATCCGCCATCTCTCCGTTTCTCATCTATATCTCTACCATTGCAGGAGAATCCAAAGTTAAGTCAACTCTCCTGATCACCTCATATAATGAAAATGAGTTAACCCCAAGTATCCCATCCACTGAAGATCTACTTTGTGTCCATCTCTGCCAGTGTATCTTTATTCTGACCATTATGAGTTCATGTTAACAACCGCATATAGCCAGCGCTTACTGTACCTTCCTGCAGAATAACCAACTCTAATCAGCCCTTGATAAGCTTGAAAGTTAAGTCAACTCTCATCACATTTCAAGATTCTAAGGTACCAAATGCATTCACTGTTGTCCCCCATTACACATCCCTCCCACTGAAATACTTAGCACTGATGTCCTCAATACCTTCCACATGATTATCGACCATGTGGAAGTACACCTCCAATTTCCCTCAAATACTAACACTGGGTGTATCTTTAAATCTAACTTATGATGGCTTTCAAGTGTATCTCCAATTTCGCTAAATTTTGATCTCCAAGTGTATGACCAAACTGCCTTGTTTATAGCCTGCAAGTCAATCTCCATATGTACTTAATTACAGCCACCAAGTGTATCATCAAACTTGCTCAATCTCTACCTCCTAAGGCATAACTATGTTTACCCGAACATGGCCTCCTTAGTGCATTTCTAAGTTCACCCAATCATGGCCTCCAATTATATATGTAGATTCACAGTATCCTAGCATCCACGTATCTTGTGAAGTTCACTGACACACCAGTTTCAGATACACCAAGAATGTTACTCACTCAGTACATATAGCCAGTCAAGACAACCATGTTTAAATAATTACATAGATACATTCATGCATGTATATATTAATCTACTAGTTAGAATACAGACTGATTACATATTGTAAAATTATAGAATGATAAGCAGTACCTATAACTTTCCAATATGTGGGCAGCATTTCAAAGGAATATATATATCTTCTCTGACTACTCAACAGCGATTTGGCATAGTCTGAATGTTGTGTCCTCCATTTCCAGGTGCTTCCAAGCTTCTGGCCTTCATTTCCAGATTCTTTCACCATTCTCACCAGTCCACTTGTGTTTTGACAGATATATCATCAGTGCTCCCAGGTATAACTGAAGTTGAATTTATCAGTCTGGTCAACTTCAAGGTGTGTAGCCATTACTTGCCACCACTCCTGATGGCTACTGTATCAGTCCAGTCAACTGTGAGGTTTGACGATTGTCTGAATCTGGTCTGACAACTTCCATACACACACCCAGACTCGCAGTGTTCTATATACATGTTTGTGATGGATCAACTTGCATACAACTAGGAGAGTCAACGAGAACACCCCATCATATGTGAAGATAAGTACTACTAGCATTCCACAGATGTCCACTAAACCTATAAATGTAGCAGAGGGAAACATTGGGTTAGATGAGACAGATCACTGCCAAATGACTGCACATATAGGTACCAAACAAAATTGAATATAACCACGATGTGTAATGCAGTCTACTGAACAGCAGCACCACAGACAGTCAAGATAACTACCAAAAGATAATCGCTGAGATTTACACAGGACTGAAGTTTTCTACCAAACATAAACATATGGTAATTGCATGAGAGAAGTATTGGAAGCTACCCAACCAGCCACTGACAAAAAATCTTACCAAATGTCATACCAATGAATGGAGAGACTACAGACAAATAGCATTCTGAACTGGATTCAGAATGATTTTACCAGAGGCCATAAAAATAACAACCAAGCAGTCAATGGATATTCTACTGACATTTCTAAAAGAGATGGCAACAGTACAGTTAACAAAGAACACACCTAAACTATTGTTTAAATGATACTTACCCTAATACAGGTCACATAGACCCAACCAAATACCAAATCAAGACATGCTAAAATCTACAGCGATATTCCACAATGCAGCTTCGCATGTGCTCAAGTGTGCTAGTATCACAGTGAGAATAACCTACTATAATATTGACATGTTAGAGATGGATTAGTAACATACCACCCATGCGTGATAAATGTAGAATCAATTCTACCACCAACACATAGTTACTGTAAGTATTGTATGCTAACCACAGTCACATTTCCTGGAGCAAAACATCAGCAAAATGTAAATTGATCTGGAAGCCACATGCAACCCTCCCAGACACTCTGGTTGATCTCCCCAGTGCTCCTAAGTGATTCCAGATGCCACCAGGCCCCCTTAGCACTAACCAAAGAGCTCTCAAATGCTACAAGAGTACTTTCATGTGCTCTTGAAAGTATCGCCAGTTAAAAAGGTGCATTCAAAATTCTACAATACACGGCTTGTAGGAAAGTACAATGTCTCAGCAGTTGAGACCTCTGTGTACAGCTCAGTGGGAGACTTTGAACTTGCTGCTGTATTTTTACAGTAGTTGTTCTTAATGTCCAATAACCACAAGCCATTGTGTCTGTCATATTTGTCTTTGTTACAATCACAAGAAGATTTGCAACATCATAATGTGCCATATTTTATCTATCTAGATCTATCAATATATACACATTTGGTCTATCTGGGTGGAGAGGGTACTCGAGCGCAATTGCAGAAGTGCCTTGAGTAGGTGATTGAGCAAACTTAGTGATTCACTAGAAGGTACTGGTCAGGCAATATTGTAGATGCACTTGGAGGCTGAGGTTCAGTGCTCTCAGAGATGTACATGGGGGCAGCATTCAAGCAAACTTTGAGGAGTACTAGGAGGTGGTCCATATTGAGAGGGTTGATTTGAAGCTGGACAATCTGGATGTGGTTGATCTGGAGGTGGTTATTCTGCAGGTGGTTGATCTGCAGATGGTTGATATGGAGGTGGTTGATCTGCATGTGTTCAATCTGCAGGTGGTTGATATGTAGGCGGTCAATCTGCAGGCAGTCGATCTGCAGGTGGCTGATCTGTATACAGACCATCTGCAGGTGGCTGATGTATAGGTGGCCAATCTGCAGGTGGCCAATCTGCAGGTGACCAATCTGCAGGTGGTTGATCTGCAAGTGGTTGACCTGTAGGTGGTTGATCTGCAGGTGGTCAATCTGCAGGTGGTCAATTAGCAGGTGCTCAATCTGCAAGTGGTTGAACTGCAGGTGGTTGAACTGCAGGTGGTTGAACTGCAGGTGGTTGAACTGCAGGTGGTTGAACTGCAGGTGGTCAATCTGCAGGTAGTAAACCTGCAGGTAGTCAATCAGTTGGTGGACAATCTCCAGGTGGACAATCTGCAGGTGGACAATCTGCAGGTGGACAATCTCAGGGTGGTTGCACTGGAGGAAGTCAATCTGCAGGTGGACAATCTGCTGTTAGTTGATCTGCAGGTGGACAATCTGCAGGTGGACAAATGATATATGGTCTATCTGCTAGAAGACAATCTGGAGGTGGTAGATCTGGTGGGCTATATGATGAAAGCTGAGACTCTATTCATTTGTTAACACATAATTCAGTGACTGGACGTAGTGGATGACAACAATTAGATGAGATGCAAGATGTGAGTCCGGCTATGAGTGGAAGTCAGTTAATTTTGGGTTGATGCTGTCCTCAGATCATGCTGTACTCAGTGTATGCTATATAGACTGTGTACTGATATTTCGTGCATGGAGAGATAGAGAGGAATGAATGAACTTTATTTGCTCTGGTGATGGTAGATGTGAAACCAAGAATCAGACAGATGAGAGGAGAGGGGCGAATTCATTATGAGAAACTATGAAGTGAGGGAATTGTATGTGCAGGTCAATTCACCATTCCCAATATAGTATGTATGACTGAGTTCTCATCAGGCAGGTAAGATTACTGATTAGAGGTATTTGATACCCACACAGGAAAGTCATACCACTATGTTCATACATCTTTTGAATCCTCCATATCATTCTCATCTCCATCCCCCAATCTCTCTTTCCTGTCTGCAACTCCACCATTCTCAGAGAACACAAAGTTATGTTTTACTTGCTATATGTCTCTGACAGTATCAGAAATAAACACTGCGTACAGCATACACCCAGTACGGCATACACTCAGTACTGCATTCACCCAGTACAGCATATACCCAGTACAGCATACACTGAGTGCAACATACATGGAGAACAGCATCTGCCCAAGATTTTCTATCTTCCCTTGATTTTTACCATGATGGGTTAAGACTGGAATGTAGCTTCAGCTTCTATCATACCTCCCTACTGCTCAACTGCCCCCAGCCAGCTCCCCATGTGAGCTCAATGGTAGAGTTAAGATATTTCATTCGGTCTGTTGCAAGTCAACTAACTGACAAAAACAGTCTCTGCACGGTTTGCCCATCTAAACTGAGTGTATGCAGATTGAACACCTGCAGCTTGACCACCTGCAAAGACCTCTCTAGTTTGGCTCTTTCATGGTCTCCAGGTGCATCCCTAATATTGCTTGATCTCGGTCTCCAAGTGCATCGCCAAATGTGCTCAATTAGTGCCTTCCAATGCAACTGTGAGTCTACAGCATTGTGGTATCCAATTGCATGTCGAAGATCACTGATGTTCAGCCTCCATGTGCATCTCTGAGTTCATGCGATCTGGGTGTCCAAGTACATCTTGAAACTTGCTCTATCATGGCCTCCAAGTACATCTCTCAGGAAAGTCAATCACTACCTCCAAGTGCATATCTGAGTATATCCGATCCCAGCTTCCAAGTACCTCTCCAGATTGACCCCATCTCAACCTGCAACTGCATGTCCAAACGATCTTGATCACCACCCCCAAGTAGTGTTAGCAATGGTTCCGAACCGTCACTTTGGGTCCGGGTCCGGGTCCAAACCGAAATGTTCTCAAATTGGCGGTCTGGGTCGTCATGAAACCCGAACCATCCACTCGGGTACAGTTCAATGGTAAAGTCCCAACCCATCCGAATTGGGCCGGTTGTGAGCGGGTCACCCAGTGGGTCCAGCTATAGATTCATATATGGCTCTTGTATTTGCAGTTTGTTAATAGTATCTAATCAAAATCGTGTTGTCAGCAACCAATAATGCGCTTTTGCATGTTGTGCAGTTTGCAATATCAATCAATTTGGTATCTGTGGTTCACCTTTGATATATGGTATTGTTGCGTATCAAGGAGGTCAACAGTACTGTTATGCACACGAAAATCTGCGCGATGACTTGATTACGAAATATGCAAGACGTGAAACTGTTGATGCTCTGTTGACGCCCATTTTCAGGATGCGGCAGGGAGTATGTTGCAGTTGTTTTTGCCAGTTAAGGATATCAATATCTGATAAATGGATGTCTGGAACCAATTGGAACATAAATTACCCAAGATGCAAAGCTAAAAATTATTGATGCTCCATTGACGCGAATTCTAACAATGGGGTGGTGACCGTGTTGCTATCTTTTTCGCCTATAAAAGCTACCAATACATCCAATATGAATAACAACGACCAAGTCACTGGTGAATTACCAGACTTACAAGACGACAAATCATTGACGCTCCGTTGACGCTCATTTTAATGTATTGTCCATTCAACATCTGCTGCTGTCAATAATTGTTATCATCATGATTTGACCTTATTGGTTGTGTTTCTGTCCGATTGAGACTCGGCCCTGTGGCAATGCCGAGCGGCGTAATATTCATGCACTGTTCACTCCCACATGACTAAAAATGATGTATTTCGCCACAAGATTCATTGCACCTGCTATACATCTCTTTATCAACCGATATTCACAATCTAGTTCCCACCATTTGCCCATAATATATCTCTGACTGGAACTCTCAGTCAAGCTACATAAAGAAGCTGGTGAACCATTGACACATTCTGTTCTACTTTTTCTTTACTACTTTATTTCTCCACCTTTCTATTGCATTGACCGTCACCAACACCGTTTCAGCATGTCTCTTTGACTTCCGTGTTGGCCGAATCAATCAGGGAACATTTGGGGCAGCACTCACATCCTGCCCTTCTGGGCATTCCGGATCCTCAATGCCATTGTTGTGCTTAATATCGGATTCATTGTCTGCCGCACAATCGTCTTCGCTGCCATTTGGATTATCTCAGTCCCCATTCAAGTGTAGCAAATTTTTGCTGTCCGAATTGCTTTCAGTTGCGCTATCCTCATCACTTTCGACTGGATGACAGTTGATTCACCGGATTCGGCGGACATCAAAGATTTGGGTGCATCCTCCAGTGAGGACCTTTGCAGACAAAGCTGGTGGCAAAGGTGATCTTTCCGACAATTTAAATGCAGCCGCACCATCATGTGGAAAGAGTGACCAGGAGGCTTTGACGATCTGTTCTGTGTCCAACGGCTGTCATCTGCTTGTTTCGAGCATGCGATTCCGTCTGTGTAGCATGTAGGTTCTGGCTGCCCTGCCACATCTCCAAAAAGTCGTAAACCTTGGCCATACTATGCAATTTCATTGCTTCGGCCTCTTTCTTCATGTCCGAGTCGTGTTATGTGTTCGTCATATCCGATACTAGGTTTTCCCCCGCCAAAATCCCAGTATTCGCTCGAGCAAAGTGCCTTACAACAACATTTTCGCGACGGGTCCCACCGGAGGTTTTTGACTGCCTCCAGCCAATAACCTCTCCCCCAACGGAAAGACTGGCCTCTACTCCGACACCATGTGGTATGATAGAGAATATATCGTGTGCCACATTGGAGAGAATGGCGTACTTGGAGTGCGCTTCCTATTGTTGGCGTCACCAGTCACTTATGTCCGGTATCAAACACGTACTGCTAATCTCCATTGGGTCGGAGTGGTAATCATTGAGATTTCGATCAATTTGCCCTCCGTTCTTTGGCGCTGCAGGCGGGGAATTCAAATGGAGCCTGGCGGTGGTCAATAAGCATTCAGCGGGATCGTTCCATCTGGGTGTCATCTCGGCCACATTGTTAGGCGTTAAGTATTCTTCATCATCTCTGGATAGTGATAGCAATGGTTCCAGGTTACCTGGCAGCGGTCCGGGTTTGGAACCGGACCGGGTGGTCCAGTCCGGGTTGTTACCCGGAAAACAGGGGTACCCACCAGGTTTGGGGACGGGTTTGAACCGGACTGCGGTTCCATTTTACGGTTCGTACAACTTTGGCTCCAATTAAGTTTTTGAGTTCGGATCGTATCATGACATGATCAGTACGTAAATTGTGCAGCATTAGTCGCTCTGTCACCTCCCGCTTTCAGATTTGCGATCTGACTGATATTCGCTGAGTAGCTGTGAAATAAAGGCTGAATTTAAGCGAAATTGGCGTGTTTTCGATCGCGACTCAACGAATACTTGTCGGATCGCAAATCTGAAAGCGGGAGGTGAAAGAGCGACTAAAACTGCACAATCTACGTATTGAACATGTTGTGATACGATCAGAACTCAAATACTTAATTGGAGCAAGATATGATGACTTTTGAGGAGCGGGCTTTGTGTGGAAACCCATTGCAACGGTCCGGTTCCGGGTTAGAACCGGACCCGGCACCGACCCGGGAATTTGGACCCGTTGCTAACACTATCTCTGCACAAATCATCTGGATCGAAGGATGATTGACTGGATCCAGAAGCCGTTGCAGAGGGGACGAGTTTGCTCCTCATTAAGCTTTCGAGTTTTTTGACCAGCACACGTCGATGTTTGGCACCGTATTCATTCTCCAGGTACTTCAGAAAGGCCTCTTGGTATTGGGTAGTATAGAATGTCTCATTTTCAGGATCAGTATCCATTCGTTTCTCCCACTTTCTGAACGATCGCAACTTCCGGAATGAATCAAGAATATTTGCAGAAATGAGAAGCCTGCCCCTCGTAGGAGTCACTTCAGCATAGTATTTCGACAGCTTCTGTCAAGCTAACTTCACAGCAAAGAACAAGTCTTCTATCCATGGAGTCTGGATATGAACCAAAGCTCGCATCACGCCATCCATATGATCCAACATGTCATCGTACACCGTGATAACGTGATGCTATGTGACTGTATCCCTCTTCGACATCCACAGGGTCCAATATCAAAATGGCCTCAATACTTCCATGACATACTTCACAATGGTCCATTCATCTTGAGTTGTGAAAAGTTGCCGGTAATCGGTGTAGTTTGGATTTTGGAGCCACTCCCATGTGTATTCCAGTAATCGGTAGGCACGCTCGAGCAACTCCAGTGTTGAGTTCCAACATGTCTTCACATCCATAATCGGAAGTACTGGAATCCAGACATTCGCTTATTGACAGTCAATGAACTTGTTCCAGCGACCAGGTGTCAGCGTGATCAATACCACAAGCATTCTCTGCTATATGAAGGTCAGTTTCAGGACTTTCAAAATATCATGAAATACGTACTTTCTCAATGATCTTTGCTCAACCTGGTCTCATGGCTGACACCTTGTTGATTGTAGCATTGCTCTCTTTGCGAAGTCCTTGACTCTGCCTGATATCTATGCTTTCATTTTCTCCAGAATGCTGATCGCGCTCATAGGCTTGCCAAGTCTTTGTGCGGCCTTTCACACTGAAACTGCTCATGAATGCACTTACAACCAGCAGTATGACGTGCGCCATGCATGGTATATGGTTCCTCAATGCAGCCAACCCGATTCCAGTGGCCTCAAGTGTCCATTGCAGCACACATGTCATCGAGTATCTTGAGGAAGCATTATCACTCGTCGTACCAAGCAAACGGCCGTCGGTAAGCTCACAACGATCAAGCACATCCTTCAACAGCCCGGCTAGCCATGCTCCAGTATGTTGGCCCTTGACCTATAATCCTTATTTAGCTTTCGAAAAAGGAAAACGAATAGGCAATCAACCTGATCGAAAGCGATTCCAACTTCACGCAATGCCCAATGTCCCTCCATATAGTAAACAATGACCGACGTTATGGCTAGTTTGTCCGTTGATGTCCATCCGTCCCAACCTAACCTATCATTATTTTGTAACGGCAACTGCTTCATAATTGTTTCCATGGTCAGTTCATATTCCCTGGGGCGAATGTTGCTAAGTGTCGTAGTGGACAGTAGCAGTTGGTCATCGCTTGATGCCTTATATAACCGTCGTAGCTCCAGATTCGATAGCGCATTCCATGTAATATGGGCCGAAACAAATCCTAACATAAGGTACCGATTCCACGTGTCTTGGTGAAATTAGGAACATTCAAATTCCTCAGCTGCCAGTTTGGAACTTTTTGTCTGTCATTTCAGTCAATAGGGAATAACGTGAATGTCAAATATGATTTGACTCTGCGAACTTACTATTGTTATTCCTCGACTTCCTTGCCTCATCAGGATGGCCAAAGCTGTTTCACCGACAGTCAGACTAGTCAATTCAGTCAACTCTGACTCTGTTAATTCATTCAACTTTGCGATGTGAGCATTTGCCAGCAAGTGTTTCGCCATTGACGTGGTCCCAGGTTCTGATGGATGGCGAAGACCTTGGTGACAAACAATCCATATGATGCCAGTGCTCCCGGTCTCCTCAATTCCGCAATTTAAATAGAATCGCCACGAAGGTGCATGTCTAGAATTATTCCAGGCCATTGCACGCCTCGAGCCTACATTCATTGAAGCCCACCAAGCATCGAAGACGATTTGTAAAGTAAGGTCGCTCAAATCATGGACAAAGACAAATTCATTTTCGAAGACATCATAACCTTGAGCAATGAGATACTGTAAGATATTGAATTCGACATGGGAGTGGGCATTAGAAAGCTGGGTAATCCGACTTGAAAGACTGCCAAACGTAATGATACAGTAAAGCATACTGTGGGTTCTTAAATATTGACTCTACAGCTACAAGCAAAAAAATCAGATCTGCAAGACATTGCATCCATAATTGTGAATATGTAAACAAGGTCAGATTGCAAAGACTGACCGCATGAATCTTGATTTAGGAACAGCACAATGCAGTTCATTGCTCTGTAGCATTCTAAGCCTCCACAAAATCTGTTGACACTCTTTGGGCGCTCAATTGTAGGAGGCAGACGCGATATCGTCACTAGTATTTTTGCCAATACACGCTGCCGATAGGTTCATTGGGGGTTATCTGCGTTCCATTGCATTTAGATTATCGAAGATGCAACATCAAAAATCGTTGACGCTCCGTTGACACTCATTTCGAGGACATAGTAGCGATGTTGTTGGAATGATTTTCCCCTTGAAAGACGGCCGATACTCTCATTATGCCTTGATGTCGCATCTCAGCCTTTGGAATTTCCCAGATGCATGGCCAAAAGTTGTTGATGCAACGTTGATGCTCATTGTTAGGACATAGTAGCGATGTTGTCACCACAAGTTTTGCCTAGATAGGCGGCCCATAGTTCGATTATGGATTAACATTGCCGCACGGCACTTGCATTTTCTATGATGCAAGGCCAAAAGTTGTTGATGCTCCGTTGACCCTCATTTTTAGGATATAGTAGTGATGTTGCTGTAACCATGTTTGCCTAGAAAGGCGGCCGATAGTTCGATTATGAGTGAATGTCACCTCGCAGCTCTCTGGATTTTGCATGATGCAATGCTAACAATTGTTGAAGCTCCGTTGACATTCCATTCACACTCATTTTGAGAATTTGGCAACCAGTGTGTCATTTGCCTTCTCTGCTATAACTCCCACCAATTCATTCACTTTGGCAGTATGTGACAATGCCGCCCATTGATTGCCGAATGTGTAAGACTGAAAATTGTTGACACTCTGTTGAGGCACACATTAATCACATCGAAACATCCTTTGTACACACATTAATTGTATGCAACGAATTGTATACACATTAATGACGTCCAATATTGTGTTTGTATGTATTATCGTTTCCATCCAGGAGTTTTGTTACCTCTCAAATTCTGATGACCTGCTATCCACGCTATCTGAGTGAGAGATGACATGGCCATATCACAGTCCCGCGCTTTCGGCCAGCTATATACGGCATGTAGATCATTTCACAAATGTTTGGTAAATATAGCTCAACTTCCTCACCAATCCTTATCCAGCTTCTCCTCCTCGATTTCCATGATGCAACATAAGCAATTTCAACTATCTCAACCATGTGCGCGAGGTCTGAGTGGAGAGTCATGCAGTTGGATACATGGATGAATGCAGCATGATGGTGGTCATTCAGACAGGTTTGGCATGAGCACTGACCGCTATTTCTATGATGCGTATGACATCACTCACTTAGATGTTGTTCGTATAATTCATCATTAATATAGCTTTTGCTTTGTCGCAGAACAGTCACTTGCAGATAGAAATCGAATGTTTGGGCCCTGTTTCCTCGTGATTTGGATTCTAGAACTTCCACATTGTGCTTTCGACCATTGCACATGCACAGACGAATTATCATGTCACACAATTTGGTCACAGAAATCAAGAAAAAGCTGACACATAGCAAAATTGGTACACAACTTGCCTTTCTCCAAGATATGACGTCATGAATTACACATTGCCAGTCTATTCCTCCACTGACAAAGGAGCCGTCACCATGTTTTTGTCCGAATCCGAAATCTATCTCGTGATTAGCTGGAGGCTATATGCAGGGGTAAAAGCTTACTGGTTCAACAGGCATCACTTGCAGCAAAGATGATGTATGGCGCTCTGCGGGAGGCTCAAGACCGGATATGCTCGTGTTCGACTGCAGCTTCACCACACCTAGCCTGATATGACTACTCCCTGGTCGAGAAGTCCCCTGTGGCATTTGCAATATTCCGGGGACAAACTCAACACACTTCTTAACCTCTCCAAATGTTGTCAGTGCAGGTGCTGCAGAGTCATCGTCCGTGTGCGGTTGAACGACGGCCGGAACCCTCAATTCTGAAATGCCGTACTTCTCATCAATTTCACAGAAAGTGTCGGCTGCATCCTCCCGTCCCGGTTGTGACAATTCGTCAAGCCTCATCTGCTACTGCCACAACCTCTCCATGCGCTGCTGTACCTTTTTGGTCATTGTGTATATCACCCAACCGGGTTCGTCATCTTCGCTCAGCTTGCCCTGCTCTGTCTCTTCATCATCCTCGTCTTCCCCATCCTCCCCATTATCGGAACTTGCAAGAACATTCAGACTGTCTCCGATTGTAACCATCATGTCTTTGAAAGACTTTTTCCGCTCTGTGTTCGTCAATACCGCGATTTCAGCATGCTTCATATCTTCCTGCTCCTGCTGAACCGCTGCCTCTGCATATTCAACCCGCTTTCACGCCCCAACACTTTCTCTCTCAACATAATCCTCCATCCATTTGTCTTTCTCTTCATTGTTTCAGAAGTGGGTTTCTTGTCGTTTCTCCACCGCAAGCTTCATTTTGGATCTCAAGCTACTCAATGCCCCAAGAGCTCGGACTGTTTCTGCCTCCAAGCCGCTCTTGCCTTCATTTGTGTGATGACGTCATTGGGTAGACCGCTTTGTCGATTTGCCGTCTCTGTCCGCTGGAAGTGGCGAAAAGTTCATTTTTGGAGCATTGACCATTGTAGTTTGCGTTCGACTTTGTTGTTGGGCAAGATGTTGGATGTTCCAAGATATTGACAAAATGGAGGCAAGCTGCGTCTGGTATGTCGAGGTTAGTACGTTTACTCATCGAGAACGAAGCAAAAACTCCCTTTTGACTGTCAATGAATCGGGAATCGATAGGCTAACTGTGCAACATGACTTGATTGTTAGCGTCAGTTTCACGTAGTAACCCGGGGATACTTTAAGACAAACATCAGCAGACATCCTTTCTCTCGAACAATGTCCTATTTATAGCTGACAATGATGCAAGTTCAGCGGTGGTACACCACAATCTATCCCTGCTAACAAACAAAGGTCACCGGACCGACATATTGCGCATCCCAGGGCTGTGGGAAACTCCTGCAACTTGCAGCTATACCCAGCAGAATTCATCCTGAGTATAACGAACATGTTGGCAGCTACTTATTCCATTCTGACATGAAGCTAAATATACAATCCTCAGAACTTACCACTTCTTTTCGTTATCATCTTCCTCTCCAATTCCACACAAGCAAATCATGGATACACAACCACCTCAGCCAGGTCCGAGCGGATCCAAATCCAGCCAATTGGCAGGCGTTTCGTCTAATACGTCGCTTATTGGCACACAGCAGGAACACCGACACCAGTTAGTCCACCTTGACGCTGCCAAAGAAGGCACCAAGAATATGTCCCAGGATGCACATTCAAAAATCATCCGTAAGACTGGAAGCAGCACAAATAAGAAACAGCATGCAGTTTCATGTGAGTATATCCATACCGTGGTCAATGGCTGTCAATTAACTGTATACCGTACAGTGGGTGTACGCTCAGAGCTACATGACCAATATATAGCTGCCCGTAACGGGAAGCCTCATTTGTCGACCAAGGCATTTGTCTGCACCGCCTGTGAAACGGAACATCACGACGATGTAAGCTCTGGGACTTTCATCGACGAATTTCTTGAGCAGCAACCCCAAGAGTGGGCGAAACAGGCTGTAATCACCTTAGAGGAGGCTATGGAAGCATATATGGTTGAGGTAATAGCTGCATCTTATTGTTTGAGGCAGCAACGTATTCCTTGTAGGTGTTCAACATGTCTGCTACAATGGCAAGGCAGGGAGGTTGTGTACAGCTGGAACAGTCCGACATGTGCATGGCCAAGGAAGGATTTCCGCGCGCCGCAATAGAGGAAATGCAATATCTGAACAAGAAACCTCGCACCGAGGTCTAGGAAGAGAAGAAGCGAGGTGTTGAGTCTCCTGGGCATACAAAGGCGAAGGCTGTGATAGAATGACAGCCAGCTATGCTTCGTCAGAACCACACGCCCAGACACCTTCCTTACCCAATTGGCACCGCAAAAAATTTGCGGACATGCTTGAGACGCAAATGAACAGGTGCACCTCCGCCCAATCGAAATAGACAGTTGACTTCACAGTCGACTCCAGAGCAGACTCCACAGCCAATGCCACCTCTGCCCGGAACACCACCCGCCTCAACTGGTAACACTTCCAGTCCCCAACATCTCAAAATCTTCAATGTGCCGGCCGGATATGCATATTCACATACATCTCTTACCTGTGCTGAATCTTTTACTCTTGATACATTTGCCCAGGATAGCAAGCACGATACAGATATTGATCCAGATACGCTGCCTGATCAAGGAACATCCACCGGCTAGTACACTATCTGCTGTGTGCTAATGCAGCTAACATTCATTTTGAAGACCAGAGAAGCCCATTCAACGAACCTGGCAGTGATGACTAGCATTGATCGAATGGCACGGCATGTTGGAGATCATTATTCTCCTGAATTCGGGGATACTGTAAAGTATATTTTAAAGGATATATTTATATGTATCATTAAAGAACAATGTAGTGATCAAGAAGAAAGTAAATGAAAACACTAGAAAGGCTGCCAATTCAACGTGAATGATTGCATATTGTGGATACACCCCTGGCATAATGAGCGTCAATGGAGCGTCAAAGATTCTTGGTCATGTATCTTCAGTAATCTGGGGGGCGATAGGTTGCAAATTGTCATAAACGAAGTATTGGCTGCCTGTATAGGCAAAAGAGAAAGTGAAACGCTCCCTGCCCCATCATGAAAATGAGTGTCAATGGAGCGTCAACAATTCTGGGTCATGTATCTTTTGTAATCTGCGGGGTGATACGTTGCACATAGTCATAAGCTAAGTATTGGCTGACTTTATATGCACAAGAGAAAGTGAAATACTCCCTGCCCCATCATGAAAATGAGCCTCAACGGAGTGTCAACCATTGTTGGCCTTCCAGTATAGTGAATGATAGCGCGATGTGGCCGTTATTGTCTATATAAACGGTTATGACTGTTTTGGTATGCTACAAGGCTCATGTATACTTAGTGGTAGCTCGGTATATGATGCCAGTTGTTACTGTCCCGGAGGATGTGCCGGGAATATTCCGTACTTACCTTCCCATAATGCCTGTGCTATCCTTGTTTATGGATGCGTGTGATCAAGCACCACTCATAATACTGAAGATGTGAGACCCAACATTGTTGACGCCCCGTTGACGCTCATTTTCAAGCTGGGGTAGGGAGCTTTTCGCTTGTGTTTTTTGCAATAAAGGCAGACAATACATTGTTTATAGCAGTATTAGACCTGTCGCACCCCCAGATTACCAATGATACACGACCAACCTTTGTTGATGCTCCGTTGCCGCTCATTTTCAGGATGTGGTAGGGCGGGTGTGTCTATTCATTTTGATGATTCAGGCGGCCAATACATCGAAAATGCACAGTGACATACCACGGTCAATATTTTACAATCAACAGTAGCATATCTGAATGCGACCATAAATGTGAATCCCGAAATGTGGAACCACAGATTGGACCTGACGGGTCAAGCCACACCCGGTGAAATCCGCGGGTTGACGGGTACGGGTCCGGGTTTGGCCCACAAAGAGTCCGCAGGTTGGGTGTTTGGACGGGTCAGGATCCGAATTGACCCATTTTTGCGGTCCAAACCCAGCCCACTGGCGGGTTACCTGGACCCATTGCTAACACTACCCCCAAGCACATCTCTATGTTCCCTCAATCACCATCTGCAGGGGCACCTCCCATTGCCCTCAAGCACCGCCTGCAGCCAGTCTAGATATACCATGTGTAGATGGATACCTATGTAGCTGCATTGGTACATTGGTGCATAGATACATCAATGTGAATACAAAGTGAATTCATGAGATTTAAAATGGTTTATGGACATGTAGGTAGTACAATGTTGAGGGGCACCGGCAGCAATCCAACTCCCGAGCTTTCCACCTGCATTCCAAAGTGCTCCCACACTTGTGGGCTGCATTTCCAGATGCTCCTGAGATTGTCACTGTACCTCCTGTATCCTTGGAGATTTGTCACTAATGCTGCCTTGGGCACCTGAAGGGCGAATACATTAGTCAAGTCAACTCCGAGATTTGTCACCAGCTGTCGCAGGTGCACCTAATGGCTACTGGCTCAGTCCAGTGAACTCCATCATTTGACCATTCTCGGATTCTGGTCTGACAACTTGGACATACACCCAGAGGCTCCCATTGACAGAAATACATTTCACTGAATAATCTTACACATTTGTATCAAGTCAAGATGCTATCCAAGTTGTCATGTATGTTTTCAAAGATTTCTCCTGCCCAGTCTGACAATGGACTACATCAAGACTCAACTCTGGTACCTAAGAAGTGAATGCTGGATGAAATTACATATTGAATTCCAGAAACTATCCATCGCCAATTCCAAATCATGACTGCACTCTTAGTGACAATGGCAATCAATAATCAATATGATAGAGAAGACATTGCCAGAGCAACCAGTTTTCATTTAGGGGAGATATATCTGTCTACACAATAAAGTGCTACTGACAAGTTCAAATGCTCAATAGGAGGAGTCTAATGAAACAAGCACTGAGAATGCTACGAAGTGGTTGACTGCTGAGTGGACACTTGGCGCAGATTCTACTGGGCCCATTTCATTAGTGGGCAACCTGGAAGTTCACTAGACGGTGGCAGATACAAACTTTTACTGACATTAACTGAGTCAAGATGAGTTTACAAGTCAATACCACCAATTTGTAACAACCAGCTGCAAGAGATAGTCAGCAGCATTTCACAAGATATATTTTACAGAGTACTGTAATAGATATTGTGCTGAACACTCAATGAATGCTTAGGAGAGTGTAAGTGGATCTCAATGTGAATAGCATTACCATGTTTAGACAGATTTACTTGTTAGATAACTTTGGATGCAATTTAACTACAAGGGATATAATAGACCTATACAATTGGTGACTATGACTGATGGTGGCAGTAGATGCTCTCTTCCATGCCAAGTCATGAATAGAGGCTGTGATACCTAACCAATCATAAAGATGACTGGAATCACAATATAGTACATTTCCTGGAATGATTGTAAGCAAGATATGGATTGCAAAGTTGTAATATCAAGATTCGGTTGACTTTAAGCTACATCTTGTTAACTGCCTCTTCTTCTCGTCATGGCATTTTGGCATAGTCCAAATCCCATTTGCATAAGCTTTACGACCAGCCACTTGAGGTGCAGTTTTCCCATATGTGAACATCACCAAATGGTTGCCAGCAGTAGTAACAATCTGTTGCAGGACTTTGAGTCTGTATGAGTACATATGTTGTATAATGGGGTAATACTCCCTTTCCATTCCTTCATGTCTGTACAGTTGATACAGCCCAGTATGTCTGTATCTCAACAGTCAAATAATGGAATATCTGCACATAACCTGGTGCCAGGTAGTATCCATTCAATATAGTCAGCTCACCATGAACCTTTCATCTCTAGAAACAATCCTGCCGATTCATTAATATCGACTTTCACTGGCATCCACAAGTACAATTGTATCCCTATAATAACCATATGTACACAGCTAACGCCTGATACAGGTATATGGATGTTTATACAGTGACCCCGAGAACGACTGTTGCATATGTACTGCACCAACTTCTGGTCTTCCACAGATCTGTACTGAGGTTTCAGCATCTACTTAATATAACCATCACATAAGTCTAATTTGGTTGCATCATGAATGCACCTCCCTTATGGCAGGTATTTTCAAGCGTACGTGCAAAAGCTCGGGGTGCATCTAGGAGTATTTACAAACCTCAATGGGGGTCTGAACACATCACAAATGTTATAGCGGCAGCTGTGAGGTTGTCATTTACCATATGTACTGTTTTGGCAATTGCTTATGTGTTGTTCGGTGGTATGATTACAACTCTCCTGTATGGAAACTAGTAACAACAATTGATACACATAACTCAATTGTGACCTTCATTGTTTCATTCGCTCTGAACTCACTCCATTAATGACTGCTTTCAATACATCATCTAAGTAGAATGGGTTTACAGTTACAATCCAAAAGATACAATTGATAAATTGTAATTGTAATGAGAAGTGATACTGGATTAAGTTGAGAGTATAGAATTCAGTAGATATTATTGTATAAAGAAGTGTTATACTATTAGGTTACAGTTGTAGTAGGATTATTGAAAATAATATAAATATGATTGGATTGTTACTATGTCCAGTGATGTATTGTGGTTGTGTTGATAAAGATCTCATTGGTGGTATATAAGATAATAGGTAAGAATACAAATAAAATAACACAGTCTTGAGAATACTGTGCAGGTAGTGATCAAACCATATATAAAAAGAGGTTGTTGGATGTTGGAGGGTTTTCTTTTCTTCTTTGTTTACTTATTCTCTGGCTTTTGGCTGCACCTGAGAACATTGGAAATCTGCTGCCCAAATTTTCTTTGTTTTGTTGATATGAACATTCAGTTTTATGTCACATAATCACATTCTGTTACAATGTTGCAAATAGTCAAAACTGTTGCACTATGGTGAGATTCCACTTGGAAAGCTGAACATATATTTTGGGAACCACAAGTTGGTATTAACTGAACCACTGAACTAGTTGCATGTCGAGAAATCAAAGTTAGTCATTCTGTAAACTGATACCAGTAGCATTGTGATTGCCAGCATCCGATATCTGTATACTGCCTTAACAATTCATTTTGCAGTCAATAATTACTCTTCAAAGTGGTCCCTGGTGAAACAGAGGTTCAATATATATGGTTAAACACTTTTCACGTATGGGAACGGAGTGAACCAATAACAGTACTCTCAAGATGAAGCTGATTACAAGGTTTCAATATTGCCCATGTCCAAATATCTTCCACACTGTCCAACTTCTATCATATACTTTCCAACGCAAGCTGGATGGACCGAGATTCAGTAATCCTCTGACTTTACATTACAGCATCCAGGCAGTACCATGAGTCTGGTGAATAGGCTATACAATGACCCTTCAACCAGATTTGGTAAATGAGACTGGTGTATGGTATAGTTTTAATTTTGGCAGTTCCCTGGTACTATTAAAAGAGCTTTTATCAGCATTCAATGTTTTTCACAGTAATGGTTTCTGAGCCATTCATATAAGGCAGATATGAAATAATATTATAATATTTCATGAACTGAAGATATTTACTAAAGCAAATTCCAAACAAATAGAATCCTGTCTCAGATATTCTGACCTTAAATTGAAAAATTTACTGCTTTGGGATAGATTTTCATAGTGGCAATGTTGATAGTATATCTCATGAAGATCTGAAATCAGATTCTTTTGGAGCTCATCAATCAGAACTATGGATTACAACAGATCAATTGGCCAGCTCCAAATGCAATACGATAGATAAATAATACTAGGTATGATGTTTGTAATCAGATCAAGATATTACAATACACCCATTTTTATATCAACATACTGTTTCTTCAAGTATCACAGTACTAGGAGGAGCTCATAATGGATTCTGTAAGCAACTGAGTGCAATTAATGGCGTCTATGTTTGTTAAAATTGTAATCATCATTGATTGATTCCTCCAAATGAAGATATATCTACACTGTATACAGAACTGTGTTGTACCGGAGCTGGCCAGACTATAGCTCAAATTCGATCTTTTCCAGCATATAGGTTGAGTACTAGATAATAATTTTACTAGGTGGGGAGAAGGAATTCACCACCAGATTTGGGACAGCAGTATATTCCAAATTGAAAACTAATTACAGACTATTGACTGTTATTTAATCTCAGACTACTGATTAAATGAAATAGTTGAACCTAACAATTTAACAGTATTTTTAAGTCATCTGTTGCTAGAAGCAAGACTATGTGATAAAGCTCTTATCTGTTATTAAGTTTCCTTGCGATTACTCTATGCAATCATCAATACAATGTCATCTTTTTGGGCCATTTACCATATTCATCTACATAAAAAGTCCAAGTGGCTGAAAGTACCTGCTGATAAACAGTCGGATATAAAAATAAATATAATGCTAGCTGGTCTTGACAAGATATTGAAGCTCCTTCAATCAAATCTGCTTGAACTACAAACTTGCCCATCAATGTATGATAAAGGGAAATATAAAACTTTTTACATGTAAGGCCATATAACTGTATATGGCCGCATATGAAAGTAAATTAGAAGATACGGTTGCATGCGTGGATGTGTTAATTGAATAGAGTAGTTGACAGGTAAGATTATCGCTGGCAATCTCAGAGAGATCGCGAGTCGTCGATATAAGGTTGCGGTTACCCGGCACTGGACACATCTCGTGTCATTGGCCAGAATCTAATCATGACTGCCATTACATCATCCCCCCATTTAGGAGCGGACCCCCTGGACTGCCACATACATGTATAAACAAGAGAAAACACATCCAAATGGAATCAAAACCGATGCGTACGCCTCCGCATGACTTCACACGTCCCACTACCAATCACTGCTCTATATGCTGCGACACAGCGCATTCAGTGGATGGGGAAACTCCACCTCCAGTTGTAGGTGGTAAATACGCGTACCGATGCCGTTTATACCGGCCCGAGTTCCATATGAAGAGGAAAAGCACAACCGCTATAAAACGTCCAATCCCACTCCTACAAGTCCAATCACCGTTGAGGCTTCGTCGAATGCTCGCAGTGAAACTAATCGACAGATTCCTACGCATTCCGTAGATTCTCCGCAGGTTCCCAGCTGCTCCGTATGTAACTGTAACCCACCCACTATATGAGGTAATGGAGGTTCCAGAAGCTTCGCTGGAATTCGACGATCTGGTCGACTTCCCATTCGTCAGTGTCATAGACTGTCGTCGGCAGTGGTTCAGCTAGCAGCTGTCCGGAGGTAGGATGTATATAGTGGTCGAGCAACGAGACTTGGAAAACGTTGTGCTTCCGGATCGTATACAGAAGATATAATACATAGGCATTCATATTGATGACCTTACATATCGTGTACAGTCTTGTCCGTGTCTGATTCAACTTCTTCGACAGCCCTGTTGTTTTGCAGTGTCGCGTTGAATGCCAGAACTTATGTCTAACCTCCAAAACAACCGCTTTGTCGCCAGTGTATTTCATCTGATGGGCTTGAGCCTCTTGCCAGTTCTTGTGGAGAGTTTGGTGAGTCTCCTCGAAGCCAGCTGCAAAGGTGTCTGCTTGGATTTCCGATTTCAGGGTGGATGATTACTTCCAGGGCTTAAACTGCATCACCGGATGGTAGTTGTCATTGCCCCAGAATGGAGTCATCCTCATGGAAGGGTGTACCGTGTTGTTGTAAGCGAGCTTGGCCAGCGGTAAGAGTTCCACCCAATCTTCCTGCTCGTAGATGCACACAACCGGGAGATGCTGCTCCATTGTCTCGCTTTGACGCTGTGTCTGCTCATCTGTCTGTGGATGGATGGACGTCGAGAGCCCATGGTCAGTGCTCAAGTGAGAACATACCCACCTCCAGAATCGGCTTGTGAACTGAGTGCCACGATCTGTAACTATGTTATCCAGGACGCCATGCTTGCAAATGACATGTTCAAAGAAGAGCCGGGCCAATTCCGGCGTGTCAATATCATTCCCGCACAGTGAATAGATTGCCATCTTTGACAGTCAGTCGACGATGACCAGAATCATGGTGTAGCCCAATGCGATTGAATCTGGCAAGTTAGTATCATAGTCCATTGTGACGCCTTCCCATGGCCATGATGGTGACTGCAAGGGCAAGTTGATCCCATGCCTGGCGTACCGAGGTGCATTGATTCAGGGGCATACTTCGCAGCCGCTGACATACTTCCATATGTGCAAGTCCATTGCTGGCCAGTAAAAATCCCTAGATACCAGCTCAGTAGTCTTAAAAGCTCCAAAATGCCCGGACTCAAGGTTGTCATGGAATAGACTTCTCACTTGTCGGTGTAGAGAATCGGCGGCAGGTATGTATACCCACCCCTCGTAAGTCAGAGCCCCCACAACGACTATCCATTGACTCTGCTGTCCTGCGGTATCTGTGTCGACTGCAGCTGGTCTGTCAACCAACTTTGCAGAGATGTCCACGGCCAAGGCGTCGGAAGCCTGAGCCGCAATAATTGCCCGCCTGAGATCATCGTATGGTTGCACTGAGGTCGTTGCCAATAGTCGTGCCACAGTCCTTGTGTAACCGATTTCGTAGTCAGGCAGTCTAGACGGGCCATCGGCAGTCATCTTGGTCCCTTCCAGGTGTCTGATGATGAAGTCGTAAGCCTACAGAATCTCCGACCACCTGGCATGTCTTCTGGAGAGTACTTTGGATCACTGGAAATATTTGAGATTAGTGTGGTCGCAACAAATTAAGACCTTGTAATTGGCACCTTCGAGGTAATGCCACCACTGGTTTAGTGTTTCCACAATGGCCAATCATTCCCGATCATCAGTGTCATATTTCTGTTTAGCTGGAGAGCACTTCCAGGAAAAGAAATTGACTGGCCTGAGAACTCCGAAAACATTGTACTGGTTGAGGATGCCTGCGATCGCGAATCCACTGGCGTCCATTTGCAGAATAATTGGCTTCGCCGGATCAAGATGCTGGAGGATCAGTGCCTCAGTGAAAGTCGTTGTTAGTTTTCGGAATGCCACCACAGTTTCCCGAGTCCATTGTCATCTGGCTGATCCTTCAGATGTCTTGCTGCGAGATGTCTCTGATTTCTTTAGTAATTTCGTCACTGGAAGGGTCACCTTGGCATATTTCCAGATGAATCTTGACTTGAAGTTCGTGAACCCGAAGAGCACCTGGACATCACTGATTGACTTTGATGTCGGCCAGTCCTCGATTGTGGAGATCTGGTCTGATTCCATGCCAACTCCATTGGGAGTGATAACAAACCCAAGAAAATTGACTTCCGAAACTCTGAATTGGCACTTCTCAGCCTCGTAATCGAGCCCGAAATGCTTAAGTCGCTGCAGCACTTTGCTCACATTCTCCTCATGCTGCCTCTCGTTTGTCCAATAGATGAGTATGTTGCCGAGGTGGCATACTGCGAAGTCGGCAATATATGGCCATATGCAATCTTCGTTGAACCACTGGAATGTAACCTGTGCATTTGTTAAACCGAATGGCATGACCCGGTATTTGGATTGGCCATACCGAGATCCTTAAGCTGTCTTGTCTTTGTCGCCTCTCTTGATCCAGATGAAGCTTTACACAGCGCAGAGGTCCAGCTTGGTAAATATCCTCGCCTCGCCCACACAGTCATGCATTTCTGAGATTACCGGAAGGGAATACCAATTCATCACCATCACTAGATTGAGCGCGCGGTAATCAACACAAAACCTGAACTTTCAATCCTTCTTCTTTGCAAAGAGGATTGGTGCCACCACCAGCGATGATGATCACTGAATAAACCCATTGGCTAGGTTTACCTCAATGAAAGGCTTTAACATCCTTAATTCGAATTCTGATAGATTGTAATTCCACCCATATCAGAAAATATAGCCGGGGTCCAAGTCAATTGCATGGTCGGTTGACGGATGGGGTGGGAGTGTCTCCGCCTTGGCTTTGCCAAAGACCTCCACGAATTCTCCGTATATGGCCGGTATCTGTCCTCGATCATCTGTAGGCGCCATCTTCATTGTTGTGCCGGCTGCATCTGCAAATGTTAGTTCTCAATTCATGCTAGATATGGAGTGGTATGAAGGAATATCCAGGATCCCGCGTTGACAATAGTTCGCCTCATTAGGGCCAAGCCGCGCCGTCCTGTACTCCCTTCGTGTTGCGGCATGCCACTAGCAGTCATTTAAGGTTGCTATGTTGATGCACTTCTGCCTCTACTACCGCCGCTGCTCCCTGCTCGCCTGTCCAGTGCCTGAGGCCAATCACACCCACCATCCGCGATGCCTTCCATGGTCGCTGCCAGCTGCCATGGGCAATCTCCCACTTTGAGGAATAATGTCCCGACGACCTGCTCACTGGCCACTGGATCGTCCAAGGCAGTTTCTCCGAGTATTTGAATATCTGGGATACTGCTGCCTCCTTCAGAACACGCCTCCTCTTTAACCGGACATCATGGTACATCCCCGGGGCATTCCTGATGGTCTACCTGGTCCACCGCCACCACTTCCGCTCCCCCTGGGGTTCGCAGAGCCAAAAGTCGACCGCATAGCCAATGGACATCAGAATCCCTGGACTGGAACCAAGGCAATCCCAAAACCAAGTTGTGAACCCGCATGGGCACTACTAGCACCTCCGCTTCTTGAACCGGTGATATGTGCTCCATACACTGAACCACGAATGCTATTTTCGACTGTCCCACCTGTGAGCCATTACTTGGACATATAGGCTCAGAGTCGTGATGTATGCTGGTTCGTCGGCCAGACCAAGCCGTTTCGCAGTCTCAGTGCCATGAAGATGCTCATCGCGCCGCAATCGATGAGTGCTCACATGGGTTGTATTTCCCCACTTCCCTCTCTGATAAACACATCCTGAATAACATCGGACATGTCCGGTCTGCACGTTCCGCATTGGTACTGACTAGACATGATAGCATTTGGGCTCTCAGACAACATCCTTGACTTCAAAGCGATCTGGTGCAGTTGTATGCTGTCTGTTGTCGCCATCAACGTTTGCATTGCCAACCTCTCTCGACCCAATGCCGCCTTGTCGATCCCTTACCATCAGGCCAAATGCCGAGAGACTCCTATGAGTGTTTTGGCTGTTGATTTTCGAAGGACTTCTATCGTTTGATTCGGTGTCTACCGTCCCTGTTTGCAGCTAGTGTCTGGTCCTGCTGCAGTGGGTTACCACCTCATGAGTATTTAGCGCAGAAGATCGCCTGATGGTTTGGAGTCCTACATGGTACGCATTTGGCGGTACAATGTCGGTTGTCGATTCTTTCCTTTGGGACGCATAGTGCTGGCGGTCAGGCTGACGATTGACCTCCGTCGCCTGATTTGCGGTGTTTGTTCGATCCCAATTGGCCGAATTTGCTGCCTGTGGGGTCGGCTGGCTGAGTGATGGATGTCCGGTAGCCTCGTTTGCCGCCTTTGGAAGAACAGTCCGTTGGCTGTTTCTGCTGCTGTTGCTGCTGCTGTTGTTGCTGCCGGTGGGGCTTCTTGTTGTCGACATGTGTAGCTTCCGAGGTCGTGGCCTTATCGAAGAACTTATCTAAGGTAACCAATCTGCCATAGCCAGGTGTCATCGGTCCAACCTTGTGCTTGAGAGTGTTGCGGAGGCCTGCCCAGGCAATATCATTGATGACTTCTTCATGCTTCTGTAGATTGCACCTAGCCTGTCTACAATTAGCTTTGACATGATTCACATAGGCTCTGACCGATTCTTGTGCAAGTTGTATGTATTCCTGCATCAGCGTAATCACTGCCGCATGACATCGGTCTTCATCCTCATAAATGTTGGCTATCTCCTGCGAAATGAGGTCGAAGTCCCATTGGCATGGCCCAGATTCCGCAGATAAGTCGCCAGCCCAGTCCGAAGGGTCTGTCATCGCCGTCTGTCTAAGTGCCGGGTTTTGGCGATTTCTCTCGGCATACGGTAGAGAGATCCCATATTTCATGAGATCGGGGCAACCGCATGAGAAAGGGCGGGCGTGGGAGTCGACATTTGCACATCACGCATGCACAAGTTGATCTACCTGTTTCGCACCAGCACAGTACCATACGCGGTCAACCACATTTTCACGATCTGGACTGGGGCCCAGGATGCTTCATTCTGCGCATTCAGCGAGTCTCGCAGCCCATTGATCCCGTTTGGCGGCCATTATTTGCCATTCAGCTGCCATCCTCTCCCGTTAAGTCTCTGTTCAGTTTTCCACTGGGCATGATGTTCAAGTAGCCATTCCAGCATCAACCGGTTTTGGGTCGCCACGTCTAGACAATACTTGTCGGTAAATTGGGGCAAGAGATTACCAACATTGTTGTTGATCAGGGTATCTTTGTCTCTTTGACCTCCGAGGCCATCGGCAAGGTCATTGTCATCATCAATCTCCGCTGCAGGTAACACTGTTGGAGTAGTGCGTTTAGCTGTCGATGCCACTGCCTACAGAGTGTCATCACTCTCATGGATGTCAGTGATCTGCAATTGAGTTCTGGTAGACATCTTTGGAGAGAGGTTCTTTGATAAAATGCGTTAATTTGTGGCGACACATCAAAAATGGGGTAATCACGAGATCCTGTGAGCGACATGTATCAAATTGATTAACAGCGACAATAGTGTAAGGCGGTATATCTGCATATTGCCATGTATGAGAGTATATGGGAAGATACGGTTGCACACGTGGATATGGTAATATAATCGAGCAGTTGATAGGTAAGATTATTGCTGGCGATCTCAGAGAGATCGCTAGTCGTCTACAGAATGTTGCCGTTACCCGGCCCTCGACACGTCTCGTGCCATTGGCAAGAATCTAATCATGACTGCGATTGTATCACATTACAGATTGTATTGAACCCTTGAGTAAAAATATCCACAGAACAAGACCAAGAGAGAAGCTGGATTTTATACAGGTGAGATAGTACGCTGTATAAAATTATCAATAAGCTCACTCACTAACTCAGTTTCCAAAAATAAAGTCAGTTTAGAATGTTTTCAAAACTTTATCACTCAATTGAGATTTGTCACCTTTAAGAATTGAACCACAATGGGAGCATAAAGGAATCATAGCCTAAAACTTTGAAGACACATAAGAGATTAAACAAATTTTGAATATAAATAAATACTACTGAAAGCCCAAATGTCTTGGCAGATAGATAGGATATAACTATATACAAATCAGCTGTAGGCTAGGGAAACATATTCTGATTAATCAGAAACTACACCATAAGTCTCCCAACCCCATTCCAAAAAGTCATGACAGTACAAACAAGCTATATTCAGTTGAGAAGTAAAGAAAGCCATTGATTAGGCATTGATTTTTTATACCTTCTGTTTATTTGCACTTTGTTGTTGTATGAATTACTAGCATAATGGGTCAGCTGGGCTAAATGTCTCTTGACTGAACTGAACTTGAAATTTCTAAGTCTAACTAACTAACACACATGACCAAAAGTGAATATAGCTTCACTGTGATATCATAAACAAATCTAAAATTTACTTTATTCAAATTTGACCCATACAGTTCCAAAACTCTATTACAGCTGTGAGCACCAGACTGTAATGAAATGAAACATAGTACATGAGCTGAAGCTTCTCCCAAATGATATCAAGTCCAAACCTCCTCCAATATAATCTTCTCAAACTCATGTTCTTCCAACTGTGTAATCACCTAGTTATTCCATCCGAGCAATAATTTATATACTCGCACTTTAAATTCTCATATCAATCAAGCGAGAGACCATATAATCCTTAGCAACCACATACCGCATATCAAATTCCAACTCTTTGCATTCTCTGAAATTCTTAGACTTCATCCATATTTTGATTACTGAAATCTAATTTATCTCTCAATTTCCTTATCAACTCCTTGAATACCAATTGGCAATCAATTTCTTAAACCTTATCGATCAATTAATTACATTAATGTCAATTGTTATTCAATGTACATTCAGTTTCTATGGATCTCAGCTGGTGTCATTCTAATCCTCTGTCCTGATTGGAATCCAAATAGGTGTCGGTTTCCATCTTGGTGTGTATTAGTATCTATCTCAGTCTCCTCAACAGCCTCTCTCTCAGTCTTCATCACTATGAATCATCTCTATACCACCCATTGCACCAGTAATAATGATTCTTACTCAAAATGTCTCTTTTTTATCACATATCCAGCATGTTACTCTGGTATGTGTTATGGAATGTTCATTGTGCATGTTGCAGAAGAAGTCTCCCTAGTTTTGATTCCTTAACTGTATGTATATATCATTCTCATCTTATATCACATGGGTTCTTGTCAAATGATCTTATATTGATTGGTCTGATTCACCATTACAGCTCTTTTTCTGCTCCCAGACATATTCCCAATTCTTTACAAATGAGTTTCTGTGGTGTCACTTCTAATAGGCTGCTACTGTTGGTATCTCTCCAATACCAGACCCAAGTTGAGTTCAGATAATCTGCATAGTGCCCCAGCTTATAACCTGTTGTAACAGATCTGTTATACTGAATCTCTCTGAACTAAACTGAACTTGACATCTCTAAGTCACACTGAAATATACACACCAAACAAAGTTTATTCAGCTGTACTACAATATTCTGAACTAACCTATATGGTATTCAGACTCAATGCTGTTATACAATATTATTGACTTGGATCTTACCACCTCTGAATAAATATCAAGCGCAGATGGAGACTTTCTGTATATTAGCTCCACTGACAGTTGGCACTGAGCTATAGTAAATGGTCAAGAAAGTTACATATACTACATATCGCCATATATCTATTGATTTTGCTGGTATTTCATTCACTGGTTCCGCATTCTCGATTGCAGAAGACCTCCAGGTGGAGAGAGGGACAATATGATGGTGGATGATTTGGGCTTACAGGTGGTATATATAGCAATATAATAGCCTGGCTGTACAGTTGAGTAGTTTGATGTTATAGATTAATATCAAGAATCCATTACACTTTACTGGATACCAATATTTACTTGGTTCAACCTTGTACTACTGTATCATATCAAATGCTGTATCTAGATATCCATGGATATATAGGAGTACAACAGATAACTTTGACACCTTCGTACAGCTTATTATAAATAATATAACTTCAGGCAGCTCACAACAAGAGCTTGAGGGAGTCTTGAATGGAAGCAAAAGATGTAAAAAGCCAGAAAGGGGATATATAAGAGGTAAAGTACAGTAGAAGTTGGGCAAGTACCATCTTTAGTATCTAACTATATCAGGAAAAGCTTCTGTACTACTTTAACTGCAATTTTCTATGGCCATTACTGCTGAATTGCTGTGACATACACCAGATTTTGGTGTGATAACGTATATTTCTACCATTAAGAGACTGTTAAGAGTGTTACCATATATTACTGTCTGTGATAACCATTTACAAAATGAAGTATATTTCTCATACTGTATACCCTTTTGTCACCCTCTTTTTTGTACATTGCAATCATCACCACCACAACCAACACCATCACCACCATCACCGCCATCACCACCATCACCGCCATCACCACCATCACCGCCATCACCACCATCACCGCCATCACCACCATCACCGCCATCACTGCCTTCACTGCCATCACCGCCATCACCATCATCGCCATGACCATCACTGCCATTACCATTGCTACCATCACCATCACTACCATCACCGTCACCGCTATCACTAGCACCACTACAGGACATTGTACTCTTTCGTTATTCCTTCATGTCCTGTATGTAATACACCCCTGCCAACTCTGAGTATAGCCAGATCTAATACTACATGCAAAGCTAGATCGACTACTGGAAGCGAAGCCAGATCCACCGTCAGATGTGATGCCAGATCCACAACCTAATTCGAAGCCAGATCTACTGTGACACGTGAACTCAAATCCACTCTCATCAACTTCATTCCAGCAAATACATATCCACTGTTTCCAGCGAAGTACAATCCTTGTATACTAGCGAGCCCAGGTCCACTGCTATGAGCAAAGCCAGATCCACCTGATCCAATGCTTCTTGCATGCTTCCAGACTATCCAGATCCACTGCTACCAGCGAAGCCAGTGTCACCCCTACCAGCGAAGCCAGATCCACCGCTTCCAGCTTGCTCCCAGCGAGGCCAAATTATCAGAGAGGTGAGAGTGAGCATGTCAGAGTGGTGAGACCAAGCATGTCAGAGCTGTAAAAGTAAGTATGTCAGATTGTGAGAGCAAGCATATCAGTGGTGAAAGCAAACATGTCAGAGTTGTGAAAGCGAAGCCAGATCCAAAGCATCTTGCCAGCTCATAGCGATTCAAAATTCACTGCCACTGGCGATGCCAGATCCACCGCTATCAGCTTGCTCGCTGTGAACACCGAACTAAAGCATCCTGCCATATCATAGCGAATTCCTATTCTCTGTTACCAGTATAGCCAGAATCATAGCTACCAGCTTGCTCCCAGTGAAGCCAGATCCGAAGCTTCTTGCCAGCTCATAGCGAATCCAGATTCTGTGCTACCGGCGAAGCCACATCCACTCCTACCATTGTGCTTCTAGCGAGTTCAGATCCACTGCTACCAGTGAAGCCAGTTTCACCCCTACCAGCAAAGCCAGATCAACTGCTACCAGCTTGCTCCCAGCAAAGCCAGATTGTCCAAAAGGTGAGAGTTAGCATGTCAGAGTTGTGAGACTGAACAAGTCAGAGCTTTAAAAGTGAGTATATCTGAGCGGTGAGAGCAACCATATCGGTTGTGAAAGTGAGCATGTTAGAGTTGTGGGAGCAAGCTCGTCAGAGTTGTAAGAGTGAGCATGCCAGAGTTGTAGGAGCAAGCTTGTCAGAGGCATGGGAATCAGAGTGTGCACTTGTCACAAATGATCAAGCAAGCATGACATGATTTAGAAGAGTCCATGTTAAAGATGCGAAATGAGATGTCAGAGTGGCAATTGAATGAATAATTGTGATGAATATATAGTATATTCCATCAATTGTGGTATATAATGCATCTGCTACAGTTGAATCAGAGTGATAATTCTATTGTGTTATCAGTAAATGACGAGTTTATGATTGAGGGTTGCAGGAAATGGCTCTCTGGTGGACTGAAGAGTTTGGTGTTATCAGTATTACGGGAGGTTACCGTACACCATATGGGCTACCATTGATTACATGTAACAGAAAGCCTTTTTCCAAATGTACCCAACTTCACACTTCTGCATATACTGTTTCTAGTTTGCATGTTATTGACTCTACATCCAGTGTGTGGCTTTGTCTCTACCTGGATGTATTCAGTCACAGCAGTTACTACAATAGTGGTTACTACTCACAGAAGAAACGAATATTGTTTGTAGTGTATATTGACAATAATAAATTCTTTGCGTTAGTTTGTGCAATTGAGCAATTTCTTGTACTGCATAAATTTAAATATAATAAATCAAAATTACATACTTGGGGAATAGTAGACTATCACTGGATAATCTTTTGTCTATGATCTTATATAGTGTATTAGGTTATTTTCACAGCATTATCAAAAATGGTCAATCTAAATGTACCAGGCAAGTGTGAAGAGAACACAAAGCAATTGGAAGCCCAAGTATAATATATGAAGAATAAATAGTCTAATTTCAGAGGTTTAGACAATGTATATGTACAAAAGAAGTTCTATCACCAACATATACCAATTGTACTTCTATATCCCTCTGATCTAGAAATAATCTTTCCACAAAGCAAATACCCTATATATTCCTCAAAAGGCATTGTAATCACCAACATATTCTCAATCTTGACATATAGCCCACATCCATGCCGTAACTGAATACACAGTATCATAGTCACCTGAATCTCTGGCTAGAACAGGTTCTCTTATGTTACCTCTCGATTATAGCTTTGACTACATTCTCCTTTGTATATAGTCAATATCATATCAATCATTCAGTATTTTGTCCATAATTCGGTATCATGCAATTCAATTAGAGTCATGTTCCACAGTTAGTATATTGTCAATAACTTGGTTTCTTATGAATTAGTTAGTAGTAAAATGTCTTTATTGCTATATTTTGATATCAATTACAATGTAGATGTTACTGAGGTGCTTTCATCTATGAAACTATACTTTTATGTATCTAAGGATGCTCAAGTAAGTAGTAGGTACATGGCCGTAGTTCCTATGCTATTCTTCCAAGTGTATCTCCACACTGAGTGTATTTGGAACCTGTACAAATCATCTACCCAAAGAGGTCAGATATATATCGTCGTATCAGATGCTAGGAAATGGATAGCAACTAAATCGTATTGTGACGTAACACAATACTGACAATACATATAACAATTAAAATTAATCTCAGTGATTAATAAATATTGTAAACTATATTCGTATAATTGATCTGAGCGATTATTTGATATGGTAAAGTATTGCATATAATTAATCTCGATGATTAATTGATATTGTAAGGTGTGTTCATATAATTATTCGCAGTGTTTAACAAGTAAAGTATATTCGTATATTTAATCTCAGTGATTGATTAATATTGTAAGGTATTCTGTATAATTGATATCAATGATTAGGTATTATTGTAAGGTGTGTTCGGATAATTGATCTCGGTGATTGATTAATATTGGGGCGATAATATTTTGCCCATTGGTAGTGCAATCTTAATTGACACGTATCATCACAAAATCTTCCTGTATCTCTACCTTGATAAATCTGGCATTCTGATACTTTCAGCAATATTACATCTCAGCGTAATCTCCCTCAATAGTCTCGATCTCCTCTCTTAAGCAGATTACGACTTATACCTCGGCGCTTTTTACTCTGTTTCCCCAATCTGGCTTGCAATTCTGAATTTGAATAATTAGATTTATTCGTAAAGATCTTTCCTGAGCACGTTGTATGTAACTGGCATTGCTTTTCGCTCCGGTAGAAAGGAAGTAAATCACTCCGACCAGAATGTACTTCAGAATCAGAATGGTTGATATCTAACACAGGTATTTCGGATTCAGTAATGATTTACGCTGCTATCCCTGTATTTGATCAAGGCAATACCACAAGATCGTTATCATATTCTGAAGGGCATACTTCATAATGGTGATAATAAATTAATAACTCGGTGAACTGAATTATACTTGCCAACCACCATTTCCACTTTGCTGCAAACAACTCATTCTCTCTTTGAAAGCAATCCAGTAGTAAGGATAACAAGCACAGTATTACGTCGTACTAGTTATTGAACTTCTGCTCAACAATCGGGCTGGGGAACTGCATACAATCCTCATAGAGAATAATTATATACTCGATAAGGATAATAATAATAATAAGAATTGAACACAACAAGAATATTTCAGCTTCTTCTTCACAGGTAGGTATCATAGGTATTGTGTGTGCTTGTGGGGCAGTCCTTTCAATGCCGAAGCATTCCTGTCTCTTTTAAGTTTTCTTGTATTGTACCATTGGGTTATAGAACTTACTCCCCCCGTAGGGCCATCATCATAAATCAAGGATTGCTATAACCACATCTGTCATATCTTAGAGTACTACTTAATGAGCCTTAATCTCCCATGATAGTGGACCACGCATCCCAAAGGTTATTGTGAGTTGCATGATTTGGTTTGAAGAGTTACTCTCCCCAGAGGGCCATCATAAGCACTAAGATTTAATCAAAGAGTAACTCCAACTTGGATATCTTGCAACTCGTGTGTTCGGGTAGTCAAAACCTCTCCTCGCCTCACGGGGTCATTTGGAGGGCTTTAAACAGATTGCTTAAATATAGCAAGACACAACCTCACCCTTCAGGGTTTTTGGTTTATCTGCTTCAGAGGCTGTACGTGGCGGTCCACCATTGCTCTGTCGACATTGAATTATGATGCAGTAACCTGCCCGTTTGATCGGAGCTTTATCGGGTCTTGCTCTACCTCATAATCAATCAGACTCGCCATGCTAAGGTTGAGACTGTTCTCACTAACTGGGGAGTTCCCAAGGTGTTCCGATTACTACTGGGGAAACGGTTTCAGATCCCACATAATTGCATATTAGCTATCGTCTGCCTGACATGTCAGTCGCTATATAGCAGTCGACGCATGTAGTCCCACTTAATTCAGTTCAGTGAATGTGGTATGAAATAACAAGCAACTCTTTGAGCCCTGAAGGCTTACAACTGGCCAAGGTTATTGCATCATCAGATCAATACAAATCAATTGTACTTTCAATGAATCCACTAGTAATGAGGCTCACTACCATATCGACCCAAAGTTCCCATGAAATCCTGCTAAGGATCACAGCACTGGCATACTTGTATTGTCTAGGATAGGCGTTATGTATTCTACAAGAGTAAACTCCATAGCATATATCCTTCTGACAATCAAACAAGTAGCATTACCTCTATTAGGAGAGAACACCTAACAGTAGATAATTTCAATTCAAAGGTTGCGGAATTGGTGTCTTTCTTGGGGTTACTGAAGCCATCAGGATTAGTATAAACATCATCCTTGAAGAACAGTCTCCATATGTATTAAGATGCTACTTAGAATTTATTTTTCTCCCAACTGTAATAAGTAGAGCATTTGAATTTCGTTGTACTGTTGAACAACTGTTATACTGTGGATGAATTATCTTCTTGTCTAATCACAGTTCCCATTCACTCCATCTGGTCAGTAACATTCAAGTTGTGCCTGCTCATAAACTTGCAATGTGCAACATGTCTTTAGCTAGTTTTCAGAAGCAAGTGGATCTATATACATAGAGAATTACCTGGCCAATATGTACCATGCATATACTGTATAATCTGCTCCATCAAAAGACCGCTCTCTACTCAGAACACACTCCAAACACGTATCAAAAGTCCACCAATTCTCCAAAATCCTTCCTATCTCCACCCATTGTCATTTTAGATGCTGTATATGGCCCCACAATATCATGCTCAGCTGGAGCTTCAGTGGATCAACCTCAAATTTGCTCAGCTCTGGCATATAAGTCTGTCCATATTTTGCTTCAGGCACCACCATGGTATTAAGCAGTCTATGTCATTACAAGTTGTAGTACAATGTCAAAATAAATAAAGTTGCCAGCTTGCTGAAATATTATCACAATTAAAAATGGATTTTAAAGGCATAACTGAGCAACTCAGCAACTCTGAAGAGGCATACAAATCATTTGAGATACTTTCCAAGGTTTCCAGACTGACTCAATGCAATGTGAATTGTACTACGCTACCTCAAAACAACTTTTCAAGAATTTGCAATGATTGTGACATTGTTGTACAATATATATGAACGTACTGATAAACATATTGTTGTCTTCAGAATACTACAAATTCAAGCCACTTGGTTGTTCATATTACAGAGCTATTAGAAACATAGTGTTCATTGCCAAGACTTTTCCAGTACACTTTATCCTTGGAACCAAACTCAATGAAAGTGATAATATAATATATGTATCAAATAGTACAATTCAACAAACTATATTACTCCTGTACACATTGATTTAGACAATCTAAATACCCTACTGTACAGTAGATATGACAATCTGCATAATTATTTACCAACCATATACTGTAGATCCTGTTCAAGGCAGAATTATATCACACCAAATGTACCTGTCCAACTATTGTTTCAATAGGTATAATATGTATCTTAATATTGTATTTGACAATTCATATAAACCAACCAACAGAATCAGACAAATTATTTGGTTCTTTGTACTGTTTTAAATCAACACAACATTGTCTGGAGCTTGAGGATGCAATACCCATTGTAGAGTCTTCTTGCACCACATAGACAAGGTTGATGTCACTGTTCAGATTAGCAAGTGCATCTGAAAATTGACAATCTGGCTTACTTGACTGCAGCCAAAGTATAATAAAGAAAATGCTGAAACTCATTGTTGGAGGGTATTATCATGTTGATTCTCTTTACTTTCCATAGATTAAACTGATACATTCTGAGTGTGAGTTATTATCCCTTGGATGGCATTGATGTATTTTATCACCCAATCATGTTCCATAAGCTCACCCATTGTAGGACTATACATTGTTGACTGTCATAGAATAGTACATATAAAAGTATAGTCAATATACTGTCTCACTGTACATTCTGATTGTATCCAAGCATAAAATCCTCAATGTTGACACCTTTAGTCCTCTTCAATCGTGCACAGAATAACTATCCAATGTTGGAAATTCTGAAATATACCAATGTCTCACTTGAGGCATGTTAAGTTGATACTTTCTCACACTTCATGAACATGTGTATCTCTCAAATGATTATCCTCATATGATACAGAATGTAATCAAAGCTAATCTTAACAATGCTGAAGATATAAAAGATGGACTCTATCTGTATTTCACTATTTATCAACAGTAGACAGTAGGTTGGGAACTGTTGCTGAGATACTATCATACGAGCCAAGAAGTACAAGACATGATGACATTCCATTCATATAGTCCAGACCAACATGCCGGACATTATGCTTCATTAAATATTTAATGTGATTGACCTGTGGAAAAAGCATGATGACTTTATCACATTGCCAAGATGTATGTGTGCGAAAATCCCCTGCACAATAACATCGCCAGCATTCATTCCCCATGTTAACTCAGGTATATTGCTAACCAGATACATTTTCAGATTTTAAAACTGTACTAAACATTATTTAATGGCTTTTTGGAGCTCCTGAAAGTTGATTGTCATCCAACATGCTTTAAACTCAATTAAAATGATTTATAGTTTCTATGGAACTGTTTCAGCTTATTTAAGGTAATGCTACAATTCTCTCTCCCCAGATACTCAGTAGCACACTCAGTTCCAGTGACACTTCAAATTGTAGCTTCAGTCTCTGCATCAAATAGAGAGACATGCAATTCTACACCTATCTTAGAGGTTACATTTGCTACTCAGTAAGCCTCTGCATCTATTGCAGTTTTCATCTGGACAAGTGAGTTAGTGAATAACCTTTTGGATTCAGTTGCCTTGTTCTTGACTTTCTGCAAAAATTAACACTTATAATGTTATAATAAATACTCAAAATGTTTGAATTTAATTGTTCTCAACTAATCAATATATTGCTCAAATTGCTCTTTCACCTTCAATTGATTAGCATCCACCCATTTCATTGCTGCAGGTGGAACTCTATTTGCCCCCACTGGAAATTACCAATATTTTTTAATAGTAAATATTCCATTCCAGTAAACAAGGTAATTAATTGTAGTTTGAAAAATTGAAATGATTTCTTGCTGTAACTAATGTGATACTATTGATCACAGTAGATTAACTTGCAGCTATACCCACTTCAATATTTTCTGTCCTTGAGAAATATCCTTTCTCTGCTACAATTATTTTGGGTCATTCTCAAGTTTTTTGAAGTATAGATCTGAGTGATTTTACTGGGTAACATGTCAAGAGAATTCGCATAATGCAGGAGGTTCCCCAAGAACAATTTCATCAGGCATTGTATTAGCCACTGACTTCTTGTTTTCATTCAAGCAGGCAGGAATGAGGATGAAACCCTGTGCTTGTATTCAAAATGTACCCTGGATCCCTTTTTCTTAGTAGCTGCTGCTCATCAATCAATTGAATGGTTCCCAGCTGTCTTGGAGAGCATGTTATTTTATAGCTCATGTAACTCGATTGTCAAATTGATTTTTGACATTTCTAACTTTCAGTTATTTAAGCAGGAAGTATAATTAGTTCTTTACTGTGCCCAGAAGCAGTTGATGCAATTCATCAGGCTGCTAAAGGCTAATGACATTGCAGATTGGTTACTGCCAGAACAAATTGCAGATTGGGGGAATACTTAGAGGGTGCAGAGTATGAATATTTCTTTCCACCTGCAGCTCCAAGTAAATATGTTAATCTTGCTAATTTATTGAGTGGTTGACATGTTTAATTCCACATTAGCAGACCATAAGAAACATCACACATTGGGCATAAAGATTACTAGACAGGAGCACCAATAACTGATTTTGGTTAATTCCGGACCCAGAGGGCTACTAGAGGGTAATGTGATCTCAAGATTTCATCATTACAATCCCATTTCAATCATGGACCAGTTGTGTGGAGGTTTATTTTTGATAACTACACAGTCCAAACTGCACAGTGTCTTGTGTTATTTCTGTTGACACCTATTCAGGGAAAAGAAATCAGCTAAATGAGAAACCACACATGATGTTCAGGTGTACAGTGGACAGCTTCTCAATGTTTACCAATTATGAAATTCCATGGACAGAAATGTTGGTAGCCAAAAGATTTGATCATGTGAGGGTTCTCTCATACACAAATGACTAGGAAAATGCTCACCATAGTAACAAGTATGGTCTGTATATCCCACCATCAATTGCCAATGTTAATCTTACTGTATTCAACAATCTTCAGAATTAGCAAGAAACACTGCTTTATAATCAAGGTGTGTCTGCATTGGGTGATTTGTTAAAACCAATAGTGAATATACCAAACTATTCCTGTAGTATAATGTTCCAAACAAATGTAAATCAGATTCGATCCAACAATTATCACTAAGCATTAATCAAGCTTACAGTTCAGATTCCATGAGGGATCTTCTTATTCAAATAACTCCTATTAAATGTTGTCTAGATGCGATCAGAGTTATTGATCAATCCAGATTTTCATTTACTGGCTAAGCCATTGTGCTTTTTGAAATTCTGTCACAGACTGGATTGGATGGTACAGATTTCTGTATTCTGAGTATTTGTAATCCTAGTTGTATAATCATGTTGCTTTGCCATATACTGTCTCACTTTGTATTTCACTCCAACTACTTCCAGATGAGCCGTTCTCAATGTTGAATCAGTGGTATATGTCAGCTTGGTTATAAGATAGTTTTGTATATCATTATCAGATGTAATGTCAGGTGCTGGTACACCTGGAGAATTTTCAACAGGTTGATGATTTGATGACTAGTTTGTTGTTGCCCATTCAGGTGCATCTACAAAAGTCAAACCATGATTACTTTGGGTAATCCCTATCTGCAGCTGTTAGAAACCCATTAGTATATAGCTGTTGATTCATTGATATTCGCCGATATTGTCCATTGTAACCCTGAATTTGTCATTGTGAAATAATATCTGTTTGCAGATAAAGCATTGAATATGTTTGCAGGGAATATTACCATATTTGACAAGTGCTCAGTGTACATCATATGAAATATCACCTTGTTTTCTAATGGGGTGATTCATTGTCACCAGATTTAACCCTTATGAATGTTGATTAGAATGTCAGCTAAGCTAACTTAGGATAGCACTGTCACAGCCACGTGATACAATACTCAATACAGCGTAAGGGTAATCAAAATTTGCATTATAATCAGTTTTCTTTGTAAAGTAGAATATGTAAATTATTGTCTACACAATAATTCCTGAAATCTTCGGCTGAAAGTTGTTAGCAGTAATATGATCGTTTTTTTGTTAGTACTACATTGTGCTTTGGTAATCTGTTAATAAATTGCAGCTGCAATTACCAACAATTAGTCTAATCATATACTACATTGTTATATTATTGAGAGTTAAATCCACATTTCAGCATCAAGCAGCTGATAATAAATGTTCATTTTCTAACTTTAATGAATAGGTGAGTTTACCACCTCTTTCTATACCTGCTACACAATTATAAAGAAGTAATTGCCTTGAAGCAAATTATTATCAGCAGTAATTCATAACCAGTACATGAATCCTGAGATGACATGAAAGTTTATACTACAAGTACAATAAGACGAAAATAGTATTACTGCCCAATTTACCCTCTTCCTATTGAACAAAGTTGGAGGTAATATATATGTACTATCCCAAGCTATACTTGTCTTGAAAGTCGATATTGTTTTTGTTGGTTTTCTGGAGATGTGATATTACAATACATCTATTGCTTCTACTGTCATACACCACACAAAGGTGAGCTGCTATCCAGCATCATAGTGTACAAATTTGAACATCTGATACAGAAAGGCAACATATATGTTCTTAAGGTTGTATTCCTCAGCCAGGATTTGTGGATTGAAGCTGAAGTAACACACCACCATTCATGTCAAAATAAAGTGATACAAAATCTGTTAATTCCAATGAATGCAACTGCTACCTTCAATATATTAAACTTCACTTTGAGGTATATTCAATCACACATCACTTCAATATCAATTTCCAACAATCGTTTTTGAAATCCATCACACCTGATAGATCTCCACCACTCACAGCGAAGTCTGCTCACACTACTGGCCTCCTTGGGCAGCCACACCGTGCAGACAGCAATTGGGGAACATCAGTTAAATATTCTCAAAGTCTCTCTAGCAAAACCAGTTCATTTGGATATCACACCAATCAATTCCATTTGACATTTGGGTTTGGCTACCATGCTTTACAGCAACAATTTGCAGGTGCTCCCAAGTTGTACCACCTTTTTCTATTCAACATGACACCAAGCTTCCAAACAAGTACCAGTGCAGGCCAATGATTTCCATATTATAGGCCACTGTGACAGGAATATACATTCCCCTGAGGTGGTTAAGGTGGGTCAGAACTGTTCTCCACTGAGAATATCTCTGGACAATACCCATTATTTCACTGAGTACCTGGCATGACTCCAGCCCTAACAGAACCCTATCCTGTTAGCTGGCTGATTACTTCTAGCTTTACTCTTCCAGGGCCTCCTCACAGTGGATTAGTTAAACTTCTAATTTGACTGCCAGTAACATGATATCAGCAAGTTGCAGAATAGAAACAAACTGATATTGGAGGTATTTTTAACTTGTCCTGATTAATTGAACTGTCCTATAGTGAATACAGTACAGAGTATCAGAGCTATAACTTATTCCAATTGGGCATTGCCCCATGGCAGGATCCAATCAGGTTAAAACAAATTGAATTCTCAGAGGTGCAGTTTGCCAAAAGCATGAGTAAATCCAACTTCAGTACCTTTAATACATTGAATACAATATGAGTAGCTAGGTGTGAAGAGACACAGTATTGGGGTATCATCCAGAGGCAGAATCCTCTGAATTATTATCCAAATAGACCTCTACCCTGTGAGATTGCAGTTGCTAATATTATGACAATATTTCGTTTCTGCCTCCAATTGAAATACTTTGGCATTACCAACTGGATTGGGCAACAATAAATAGTACTGTGTTTGAAGAAATATTCAAGTGAGGTTTGGGAGGTAACAAAGAATGGAAGGTATGACATCAAGTGATTGGAAGCTAATGTAGGAGACTGCCTGGGCAATAAGGTGAAAAGAAACCTCCTGGAGTTACCTTATACAGCTTCTATAATTGTGACTTGCATAGTCTGCAATGAACATGATAAACAGTGATCCCACACACAACTGCAATTCACACATACAGCTTTGAAGGACTGCAAAAAGAATGTTTATTTCGTTAAATTAACTGCTGATTCAACAGAGCTATATGGTTCAAATGTGATTTAGCAGTGCATGTTGAAGCAGAAAGAATTCGACAAAGTAAATTTGAGATTATATGCACCCGGGTGTATGATAAAAGATCCTATATATACCCAGATTTCCTATAACTGCTACTTCCAAATAACTTTAAGTAAAAAATGGAATACAATTTTAAAGTATTGTTGATAGAACCGAAGGTAGATTTGGGGATGAGGAGTGTGGAGCAAGTAATTGGACCATCAAAGGTAATCCCTATTTGCCTGTTTAAGACTTGATATGAAAAGCTACTAATCAGGGTATATAGACTTTGGAGAGTTCAAGGAAGAATGAGAGAGTGGAGGAGAAGGAGGACAATATGTTTGAAACAGGTAGTAGTATTAACATACATTCTCATACACACAGTTAAATTGGTCATATTGCCAATATATTTATTCTTTCAAATACTGCTCCATGAAAGACATAACATTGAGATACCTTTTTCAATTCCTGAGTATATACCTATCTGCTCAACAGACCTCAGACCAACGGAATAAAATCAGTAAAAATGAACAGATATCAGGCACATATGTGAGGGACGTTGAGAAATATCTGCAGGGTAAGAAGGTTCATGATTCTAATCATTACAGTTTAGGATTATTTACTGTTCTCAATAAATTACACAATGAATTGAACATCAGTATTCTATGCCATCTCTGTGCTGACCAATGCTCATTCGATCTACTAATGAAAGATGTCATAGTATCTGGTAATAAACATTCCAATTCTGGCCTACCTGGAATGAAGTTTCTGGAACACCTGGTTTGGGCAATATTGTTTATTGTATCAAGAAGCATTTGCCATTCAGACATACCTGGAGTAATAGTGGCCAAAGAAATGCGTTTTGACAAGATCATTATCTCAGTAGTTACAGCTATGAGATACATATTGCTGACTAAGAAGGTTATTGTGCTATTGCAACTGTAAATATTGTAATAGAACTTCATAGTCAAATGAGAACAACTATCATCACATCATCATTAAACAAGAGTTTGATTTCAATCACAGAAAGTGAATATCGTATGCAACTGCTGGTTTGAAACTTAATCAACTCCACATTTGTGGCATCCAGCGACTAGTTCAGCCTTTAGATTACTCATATTGCTTACAATGCCTGGAATGGCAGAGACATTAATGTGTGTAATTTATGACATCATGTATAGGGCAAATTTCAAACATGTAAATGTGTTCCATATGGCAAATATCAATGACACAGATCAGAATATAAACACACATATTGCCAAACCCAAAGACAGCTGGAATATTCGAAGTATGTCATAACAGCTCAACATCAAGACCATCATAGTATAACAATAGCCTAATCTCCCATTGGTTATGAAGTTTTGGCATGTTTCTTGTGTCTCATTAATAGAAGGTGGAACTCAGTGTCAGCTAGCAAATAATGAGGAATGCTAGAATTGCATTCAAGATGGAATTGACAGTAACACAAGAATTCCATACAATCTTTAATTGGTGTCACCCAATAATGCGGTAGTATTCAGGTGATTCTAATGAGCAAGTATATTATACTGTACTGGATATTCATGATGCTGCGACACTGTATTCCATATTGCAGAGTTCAATACTTGGCATCCAGATTTAAGATTCAGATACTGAACAGAATGCAGTGTATGGGATAATACAAATTACGAAAACCATTGCATTCTTGTTAAGTTTAGAATCGATACTGGCAATTGGAATACCACTACTTTGTATTGCAAATGAAAATACACACCATGTTGTTCTCAAGTGGATAGAGAAAGCACAAGCTACCCTACAGATTCTATTGGAAAAATGCATTCTCTATGGTGCTATATGAGTTTGAATGGTATATGGATGATGGCAAGCATGTTACTCATTACTTTTGGGTGATACTGAGGTTGGCAATTACCTTTCCAGATATTGGTAGAATCAATGCCAACTGGATAGTTTGGTGGATTTTCAAATATTCTGGTTGCTGAGGGAAACATTTTTGCCAATTCTTGTGAAAGAATCAGTGGGGTTTCCTAAACCTGATCCAAATAAAGTATTAAGTAATGCACTTCTTTACAAACCTGAAAAAATCATTAATGCCTTTCCCAATTCACCTCCACTGCTAAAGGTAAGACACTAATACTTCTATTCTGGCTAGGTTAATCACTTCTATTTGAGGCGAATGATATTTTTTGCAGATTGTAATGATATTTTCCTGATGTATCCAAAAATAGAAAATGATAATTACATAGAAATTCAGCTCAAATTCCAAGATTTACCAATTCTATCGGTATTTCTTACCGTACCCAAAGTGGGTGGGACAGGGCTTAATTATACTGCCACAAACTATGTGGTAATCACATCGAAGCTCCTATTTTTGACTGAGCAGTGACAGGTATTGGGGTAGATTATCAGGCTAGGGCATAATAGAGGCCAACTGCTATAGTTACTGAATACATATTCCTCTGGCAATGGTAGCTATGTTAGCAACTTCAACTGACTCTCTGTGGTAGTCAAACTGAGAGTTCCCGATTGCTGGATGAGTTGACCAAAAATGATCAGGCATACAATTCACTATACTCTGCAATTCAGTCAGGAGTATTGAAGGTGTCGAACCACAATCAGAGACTCCATTCAATGAGATTAGAATGATATATAATCATCCACGATCATTAAGATGGTGATATCAAGAAATCTCTGTTTCAATTTTCAAGCTATCAAATTTTCTCAAATGATGCAAATAGTTCAAAGGTGTTTTTTGTATAGCACTCCAGTACATAAATAAATTATATCTCTTTCAATTTGAAATTAATCAAGTGTTGATTTTGGCAATATTGTTTCCTAAATTACTAATGGTGGGAGTGCACACTGATTGGTATTTGGAATTATTAGTAATGAAGAAGAGATGCAGTTAAATTATAAACAATGGCTTTGAAAACCAAAATAATATCCTATTTCCATATTCAAAATAGAAATACTGCAAATGTACCCAGTAAATAGTGGAGAGTCAATTGAAACATCCATTGCAGCAAATGAATGACTGATTTAGTTTCTGGTGGGTAATTAATTAATCATAGTTGGAAAGGTTGAAATATATCCAGACATTGGTTACAATTTGAAGTTCTTGGCTATCTTGCTCATAGAATAGTTGGTGGAGGTAGAAGTATACCTGATAGTGGAATGGAAGAAATTCAAATAATTCTATAATAGTATATCTGGAATTTGCTGGAATTCTAAAGCCAGGTAGGAATTGGGAATATAATATACTGTAAGAGTGAAATTGATTGCTGCAAAATAGGTGGGGAATTACCAAATATATCTCATGTCGCATTATAAGGGGTCGAAAACTTCAAATTCCAGTTATACTTGGAATTACTAATAGTCAAGGCAACAATCAGTTTTAGTCTCAGCTTATTAGACATGGCTGAGATATTTGTAGGTATATCAAATCTTCAGTAGCCTTGTATTTTCTTAGTTATCATTAATATTCCAGTATACTTCAGATCTGCAGTACTGTCATTTATAATGTTTGCATATTTATAATATGTTAACATTCACAACCTGCAATTCATATTTGATGTAGGCTTCCAGCCCCAACACTGTTGGGAGTCCCAAATCTGGTACTGATGCATATGTGACAATTTCATACTATACTAGAACATTTTATTTTCTTTCATTTCCAGCATAGTTTCCTCCAGCTTGAAACCTTTTACATTAGTGGTAACCATGAATATACATTGTCAGTTATCAGAAAGTGTACAATTAGCCACAGACCACTCAACTACTACAAATATCTGAATCAATACTTGATTGGTATATGAAGGCCAATACAAAATCCCTCTGCTGTCATACTCCATATTGATAGTGCTTTGGGGAAAGATTGCCACCACATATGAAATCTTAAATGCACAGACTATGATGGCCTAAGAATAATATCATGTAGCCGAATATAAAAATGACATAGTATGTTTAGACCTACACTCTGAAATACTAATATACCTTCCATTGTTTCGACTCTATCAATACAGCTGGTGCTTCTGAGCAAGAAATTCAAACAATATTTCACCAGCAAAATGTAAAATGGTTTGGAAGTCATAACTCAATGAGTCAGCTATTCTGAACAGTCACACCAATTCTTTCAAATGCTCCCACATGCTTCTGGACAGGAGAAATGCAACACGATGTGCTCTCAGCTTCTCTGATAGGACTTCCAGGTGCTCCTCAAAGTATTCTGAAGAAGCCAAATAGAATTCCAGAGTATTCTAAAGAGTATGAAGTTGTCTTCAGAATGCTATACAATCAAGCCTTTAAGTTGGTAAAATGGCATTGCTGTGGGGACTATGAAACTCATCTCCAAGACATTCCCGGTACACCTGAAACCAGGCTCTGTGGGAGGAATAATGTATAATAACTATACTGAATAGTACAATTCAATTAACTATCTCACAGCTATACACCTGAATGAGGCATTCTAATCTGATTAATATACCATCCAGAAGGTATCTAAAGCCACATGAGTATTTACAAGCCATACGCTATCGATGCCGCCCGATGCAGCATTGTCCCACATCAAATCTACCACTTCAACAATGGCTCAAACTGCTACAATATGCATCATATTCAGCTGTTGACAACCCGAATGAATTTGTCAAAACAATCAGCCCAACAATATGGATCTTTGTACTTTGTTGGAATCACCACCACATATTCTTGAGCTTGAGGATGTAATACCCATTGTTGAGTCTTCTGGCACCACTTAGAAAATGTCAACTTTGCCTTCCCTGCTGGCAGCCACTCCTGCAATTGGAGAATCTGATTTGGTGGAGTTCAGGAGAAGTATATTACATGAAAAGAAGGAATTCATCCTTGTAAGGTGTCATCATGGTCATGCTCTTCACCTTGCATTTACTGGACTAAGATGTTATGAGCTTCAGGCATGATCCCCTGGTTGGCATTCGTATATTCTACCTCGCAATCTAGTCCCAGACAGTCAACAGAAATCGGGCTGTGAAGTGGTTGATGGTAATGCTCCAGCCCATTCGGGAGATTGATAAATATACTGTGGATTGGTACATTCTGATCATATCTGAGCACCTGTAAGGCCGTGTATCTGGATGTGGCCTCATATGGGAGTATATGAGAAGATACAGTTGCGGACGTGGATATGGTACTATAATAGAGTATTAGGCAGGTAAGATTATTGCTGGCGTTCTCAGAGAGATCATGAGATATCTAGATGAGGTTGAGGTTGTATGCCCACGGATATGTCTCGTGCCATTGGCAAGAACCTAATCACAACTACTGTTACAGCACCAGTCCACCAACATTGTGTCCCCAGTCCTCATTGATTTGCGCACGGAATAGCTTGGCCAAAGTGGGGAATCCCGATATCTTCCGATGCATCTCTGAGTAGGGTTACTTCGATACTTCTGCACACTCTGCAGATATACACGTCTTCCAAAGGATAAGCATGCTGTGATACAGCCTACATAATGGGCTGGTCTTGAATCGTTTGGAGACGTGTGAGGTGAGCTTGGCGTGTACTTTGCCACATATCGGTTCCAGACTCAAGGTTAAAAACTTTCATGGAGTCAATATCGTACCAGTCTTGGAGTACAAATTAAGACCGTGTCACATCCAGAGAGTTGAAACCAGTACACCAGTCAGTATGTTTAAGCATCTTTCGAATGTCATTGACTTTGTTCGTAGATTGAAATTCATCATTTATGTTTTAAATATAAAGCCATTCAGAAATACCAGTGGTATGATTGTTACCGGAATCCATTCCCTAAATTGACTCTGACATATGGCTCACAATGGGCATTTTGGGATATCTGAAATGTAGAACACATCGCTCAATGGTTTCCTGGAACACCTGAATGCTATTGGTCTCCCACCATTCTTCAAAGTTTATCAAGCAGATGAATGATTCCTCCTGGAACTGCTTCTTTTCATTTGAGGTGATGCCATAATTCTTTCACTCCAGCTGATCAGTAACAAGTGTTAGCTATGCGTCCGGACAGTCACTTGAGGTCCGGGTCCGGGGACAAACTGGACCATTGGCAAATTGGCGGTCTGGGTTGTCCATAAACCCGATCCGTCCACTCGGGTATGGTTCGATGGTAAACTCCCACCATGTCTGAAATGGGCGGTTTGTCAGCGGGTCGCCCAGCGGGTCCATCTACAGATTCATATAAGGCTTTTGTATTTGCAGTTTGTTAATAGTATCTTATCAACATCCCATTTTCAGCAACCAATAATGCTCTTTTGCATGTTGTGCAGTTTGCAATATCGATTAATTTGGTATCTGTGTTTCACCTTTGATACATGGTATTTTTGCCTATCAAGGCGGTCAATAATACAGTTATACGCGGGAAAATCTGCGCAATGCCTTGATTATGAAATGTACAAAAGCTAAAACTGTTCAGGCTCCGTTGACGCTCATTTTCAGGATGAGGCAGGGAGCATCTGACTGTTGTTTATGCCAGTAAAGGCTGCCAATATTTGATAAATGGATGTCCGCAACCAATCGGAACATAAATTGCCCAGGATGCAAAGCTAGAAATTGTTGACACTGAGTTCACACTCACTCTAAAAGTGGGGCAGTGACCGTGTTGCTATCTCTTTCACCTATAAATTCTGCGAATTCGTCCGTTATGGATAACAACGACCAAGTCACAGGTGAATTACTGTACTTACAAGACCACAAATCGTTGACGCTCTGTTGACACTCATTTTAATGTATTATCCATTCAACATCTGCTGCCATCAATGATTGTTTTCATCATGATTGTACCTTATTAGGTGTCTTTCTGTCCAATTGAGACTCGGCCCGGTGGCAAAGTCGAGCGGCATAATATTCATGCACTGTTCACTCTCACATGACTAAAATTTACACATCATTCCACAAGATTCATTGCGCCTGCTATACATCTGTTTATCAACCGATATTCACAAGCTACTGCTCACCATTCGCCCATAATATATCTGTAACTGAAACTCTCAGTCATGATATATAAAGAAGCTGGTGAAACATTGACCCATTCTGTCCTACTGTTTGGTCACTCCCTCATTCCTCCTCTGTTTCGATTGCATTGACCGTTAATAACACCTTGTCTGCCTGTCTCTTTGACTGCCTTGTAAGCCGAATCAATCCGGGAACATTTGGCCCAGCGCTCACATCCCACTGCTCTGGGCATTCCATAACCTTGATTGCATTGTCTTGCTCTATATCAGATTCAACATCTGCAGTGCAATCATCTTCACTGTCGTTTGGATTATCCAAGTCGCGATGCCAGTTTGGCAAATTGTCGGTGTGAGAAATGCTTTCAGGTGCGCTATTCTCGTCACCTTCTGCTGGATGACAAACGATTCTCCGGATTCGTTGGACATTCAAGATTGGAGTTCGTCCTCCAGGGCGGTCCTTTGCAGACAACGCTGGTGGCAAAGGTGATCTTTCTGACAATTCAAATGAAGCCGCACGATCATGGTGAAAGAGTGAGCAGGGGGCTTTGACTATGTCTTCAGTGTCCGAAATGTATGGAATGGCTGTCATCTGCTTGTTGTGAGCATGAGATTCCTTCTGTGTAGCACGTAGGTTCTGGCTGCCCTGCCACATCTTCAATAAGTCGTGCACCATGGCCAATAGGTGCAATTTCCTATCCTCCTCCTCGTTCTTCATTTCCGAGTCGTTTTCTGTGTTCATAGTATCTGATGCTGGGTCATCGCCCGGCAAAATCTCATTATTGGCTCAAACAAACTGCCTTACAACAAATCTTCTGTGTAGGGTCTTGCCTGTGGTTTTTGACTGCCTCCAGCCGATAACATCTCACCCAGGGGAAAAACTGACCTCCACTCTGACATCACGAGGTATGATAGAGAATATATCTTGTGACACATTGGATAGATCAGCGTACGTTGAATGCGTTACCTCTTGTTGGCGCCACCAGTCGGTTATGTCCGGTAACCGAAATGTACCTCTACTCTCCATTTGGTTGGAGTGTTAATCATTGAGCTTTGGATTGATCTGCCGCCAGTTTTTGGTTCTTCATGGGGGGAATTTGAATGGAGACTGGCGGCGGTCAATAAGTACGCTGCGCGATCGCTTCGTCCAGGTGTCATCTCGGCCACGTTGTTTGGTGTTAAGTATTCTTCATTCTCACTGGACAAATCATATGGATCAAAGGATGATTGAGAGAATCCAGAAGCCGTTGCAGAGGGGACGAGATTGATGCGCAGTGAGCTTTGGGGTTTACTGACCGGCAGACATCGATGTTTCAAACAGTATTCCATATCCACGTGTTTCAGAATGGCCTCATGGTATTGGGTAGTATCAGATGTCTCGTCCTCAGGTCCAATATTCATTCCCTGGTCCCACTTCCTGAACGATTGCAACTCCCAGAAAGGATCGAGGATATGTGTAGAAATGAGAAGCATGCCAGTCGTTGGAGTCACTTCAGCGTACTATTTGAAAAGCTTCTGTCGAGCTAACTTCACAGCGAAGAACAGGTCTTCCTTCCATGGAGTCTTGATTCTAGCCAAAGCTTGCATCATGCCATCCCTATGATCGAACATGTCATTGTACACCGTGATAACATGATGCAATGTGACTGGATGCCTCTTTGACATCCACAGGGTCCAATATTGAAATTTTCTCAATACTTCCATAACATACTTGACAATGGTCCATCCATCTTGAGTTGTGAAAAGTGGCCGGTAATCACTGCATTTTGGATTTTGCAGCCACTCACATGTGAATTGCTGTATTCGGTAGGCGCGCTCGTGCAACTGCAGTGTTGAGTTCCAACGTGTCTTCACATCCATAATTGGTAGTATTGCAATACAGACATTGTCTTTTGGACAGTCAATGAACTTGTTTCGGTGATCAGGTGTCAGCGTACTCAATACCGCAAGCGTTCTCTGCTATATGAAGGTCAATTTCTGGACTTTCAAAATATCATGAAATACGTACTTTCTCAATTATCTTTGCTAAACCTGGTCTCATGGCCGACACCTTGTTGAGTCTAGCATTTCCCTCTGTTCGAAGTCTTTGACTCTTCCCGATGTCTATGCTTTCATTCTCTCCAAATTCGTCATCGCTCTCATGAGCTTCCTAAGACTTGGTGGGACTGATCACACCAAGACTGCTCATGAACGCACCCAATGTCATCTGTATGATGTCCGCCATGCATGGTATATGGTTCCTCAATGCAGGCCACTCGATTCTAGAGGCCTCAAGTGTTGATTGCAGCTCACATGTCATCGAGTAATTTGAGGAAGCATTATCAGTCGTAATACCAAGCAAAAAGCAGTCGGTAACCTCAAAACGATCAAGCACATTCGTCAAATGTACGGCTAGCCTTGCTCCAGTATGTGGGCCCTTGACCTAGCATCCTTAATTAGCTTTCGAAAGCGGAAAAGATTATATGATCACCCTCATCAAAAGCGAGTCGAACTACATGCAATGCCCAATTTCGATCCATATAGTAAGTAATGACTGACATTATCGCTAGCTTCATTGTTCATGTCCATCTGTCCAATGCTATCGTATCATTCTTTTGTAATGGCAACTGCTGTTTAATTGCATCCACAGTCAGTGCATATTCCCTCCGGCAAATTTTGCCCAGGCTCGTAGTGAATGGTGCCGCTTAATCATCACATCATGTCTTATATGACCATCGTAGGTCCAGATTTGATATAGAGTTCCATGGAATATGAGCCGTAACACATCCTAACATGTGGTAGTGATTCCACGTTTCTTGGTGAAATTAGGAAGATTCAAAGTCCTTAGCTGCCAGCTTGGAATATTTTGTCTGTCATTTCGGTCAATATGGAATAACCTGGCTGTCAAATATGATTTGACTCTGCAAACTTACTATTGTGATTGCTTGACTTCCTTGCCTCTTCAGGATGGCCAAAGCTGTTTCATCGACCATCGAACTAGTCAATTCAGTAACCTCTGAATCTGTTAAGTCGTTTAACTTTTCAATGTGAACTTTTGCCAGCAAGGATTTCCCCATTGAGCTGGTCTCATGTTCTGATGAATGCTGAAGAACTTGATTACAAATGATACATATGATGCGATGGCTGCCGGTCTCTTCAATTCCACAGTGTAAATAGAATCACCACGAAGGCACATGTCTAGAATTATTCCAAGCAATAGGCCGATTCAAGCCTGCATTCATTGAAGCCCACCAAGCATCGAGAATGATCTTTAATATAAGGTTGCTCAAATGAAGAATCAAGACACTTTCGTTGTTGGAACAGATCATCACCTTGAGCAATGATCTGTTCAATGATATTGAATCCAACATAGCGGTAAGAATTCCCAAGCTGGGTAATCCGACTGGAAAGACTGCCGAGAGTAACGTTACAGTTTAACAGACTGAGGGTTCTTAAATATTGACTCTCCAGCTACAAGCAAAAAAATCAGATCTGTAAGACATTCCATGCATATTTGTGAAGTTGTATTCAAGGACAGATTGCAAAGACTGACTGTGTAACATTGCATTTAGGAACAGCACAATGCAGTTCATTGCTGTGTAGCGTTCTGAGCCTCCCCAACAATTGTTAACGCTCTGTGGGCACTCAATTGTAGGAGGCAGATGCGTTATTGTTACCAGAATTTCTGCCAACGAAGCTTGCCGATAGGTTCATTGTGGGTTATCTGCATTGTATTGCCGTTAGATTATCCAAGATGGGAGATCAAGAATCGTTGAAGCTCTAGGGATGCTCCGGTGACGCTCCGTTGACACTCATTTTGGGACGTGGTGGCGATCTTGTCGCAAGCAGTTGTGCGTAGTAAGGCGGCCAATAGTTCGATTATGGATCAACAAAGTTGCACAGCACCACTATTTTCCAAGATGCAAGGACCGAAATCATTGACGCTCCGATGATGCTCATTGTTAGAGCATAGAGACGATGTTGTCAAAGGCATTTCTGCCTAGAAAGGCGGCTGATAGATTGATTATGGGTTAATGTTGACCCACAGCGCTTGCCTTTTCCAGGATGCTAGGCCAAGAGCCGTTGATGATTCATTGATGCTGATTTTTAGAACATCTTAGCGATGTTGTCGCAACTGTTTTCACCTAGATAGGCGGCCAATATTAAAATCATGGCTTAGTCTCGCCGCACAGCCCTTGCATTCTGCAGGATGCCAGGCCAGAAGTCGTTGACACTCCGTTGATGCTCATTTTTAGGACATACTAGCAATGTTGTCGCGAGAATTTTCGCCAACAGAGACGGCCAATAGTATGATTATGGATTAAGGTTGCCGCTCAGCCATTGGATTTTCCAAACTGCAAGGCCAAGAGTCTTTGACGCTCCTTTGACACTCATTTTTAGGACATGGTATCGATGTTGTCACAACAATTTTTGCCTAGACAGGAGCCCAATAGTTCGATTGTTGATTTACGTTGCTGCACAGCCCTTGCATTATCAAGGTTGCAAGGCCATATGTCATTGACGCTCCGAAAACGCTCATTTTTAGGACATAGTAGTGAGGTTTCCATCACCATGTATGCCTAGAAGGGCGGCCAATAGTTCGATTATAAGTCAATGTCGCCACCCAGCCCTCTGGATTTTCCTTGATGCAATGCTAAAAATTGTTGTCACTCCATTGATGCTCATTTTTAGGATCTGGCATCCAGCATGCCATTTGCGTTTTTCACTATAACGCCAACCAATACATTCACTTTGGAAGGATGTGATAACACAGCTCATTGATTGCCGAATGTGTAAGACTAAAAATCGTTGACACTTTGTTGACGCTCACATCAATCACATCAAAACAGCCTTTGTACACTCACTAATTGTATGCAACCATTCATATACATATTATTGACATCCATTATTGTGTTTGTATGTATTATCGTTTGCATCGAGGAGTTTTGTTACATTTCAATTTGTTATCAACCGCTATCCACGCTATTTGAGTGTGAGATGACGTGGGCATATCACATTCCCCCAATTTCGGCCGGGAATTCTTGGCATGTGGATCACTTCACTAGTTTTTGGTAAATATAGCTGGACTTCCTCATCTTTCCATATCCTTCTCCTTCTTCTCGAATTCCATGACGTCCCATAGGCATTATCAAATATCTCAACCATGTGCGTGAGGTCTGTGGCGAGAGTTATGCAGTTGGATGCATGGAGGAATGCGGCATGACTGTCGGTGTTCGGACAGATTCGTTATGAGCACTGACCGCTCTTTCTATGACACGTATGACATCACTCACTAAAATTTTGTTTGTATATTGCGTCACTGATACAGCGTTTGCTTTGTCGCTTAACAGTCACAGGCAGATAGAAATCAAACGTGTTGGCCGTTTTTCCGCGTAATTTGAATTGTGGAACTTCACATGGTGCATTCGACCCTTGCACATGCAGAGACGAATTATCATGTCTCACAATGTGGTCACTGAAATCAATAAAACGATGACACGTAGCGAAATTGGTACACAAATTGCTTGTCATCAAGATATGACTTCAACAATTAAACTTCACCTATCTGTTCCTCCGCTGACACAGAAGCCATCACCATGACTTCGTCCGAATCCGAAATCTATACCGTAATTAGCTGGAGGCTATATGCAGCGGTCAAAGCTTACTGGTTCAACAGTCTTCGCTTTCAGCAAAGGTGACGTATCACCCACTGCGGCAGTTTCAACACTGGATTTGCTTGTGTTCGACCGCGGGGTCACCGAACCCAGCCTACTATGACCAATTCCTGGCTGAGAAGTCCCTTGCGGCATTTGCGATATCCCAGGGACAATCTCAAGAGACTCCATCAGCGCTGCAAATATTGTCGTTGCTGGTTCCGCAGCGTCATCATCCATTTGTGGTAGAAAGATGGCCGGAACCTTCAATTCGGATGAGCCGTACTGCTTATCTCTTTTATGGAAGTTGTCGGCTATATCCTCCAAACCCGGATGTGTCAATTCGTCAAGCTTCATCTGCATCTCCCGAAACATCTCCATGTGCTGCTGTACCGTTTTGGAGATTGTGCCCATCACCCAGCCGGGTTTGTCATCTTCGCTCTGCTTGCCCTGCTCTGTCTCTTCATCATCCTGATCTTCCCCAACCTCCCCATCGTCGGAACTTGCAAGATTGCTCAGTCTATCTCCCATAGCAACCATCATCTCCTCAATGGTCTTTTTGGGCTCTCTGGTTGTCAATCCTGGGATTACAGCATGCTTCATATCTTCCTGCTCTTGCTGAACTGCTGCCTCTGAATCTTCAACTCGCATTCTTGCCCCAGCAGTTTTTCTCACAACATGATCCTCAATCCATTTCTCTTTCTCTTCATTGCTTAAGAAGTGTGTTTCTTGTCGTTTCTCCGCCGCAAGCTTCTTTCTGGAACTCAAGCTGCACTATGCCCCAAGGGCTCGGACTCTTGCTGCCTCCAAGCCGCTCATGCCTTCCTTTGCTGGATGACATCGTTGGGTAGACTGCTTTGTCAATATGCCGTATCTTCCTGCCAGAAGTGGCCAAAAGTTTCTTTTTGTGGCATTGACCATTGTAGTTTGCATTGACTTCATTGTTGGGCGAGATGATGGATGTTCCAAGATATGGACACTACGGAGGCAAGCTGCGACTTGTATTTCAAGGTTAGTACGTTTACTCACCCAGAACGAAGCAAAACAGCTCTTTTGAGTGGCAATGAATTGGGAATAGTTAGGCTAACCGTACAACATGACTTGATTGTTAGCATCAGTTTCATGTATTATCCTGGCGTTTCTTTGAGACAGACATCAGCAGATGTCCTATCCTTCAAACAGTGTCCTATTGATCACTGACAATCATGTAATTTTGACTGTCGTACACCGCAATTTATCCCTGTGAACAAACACACAACAATGGATGGACATATTGCACCTTGCGGGGCTGTGGGAAACCCCTCCAACTTGCGGCTATACGCAAGAGGATCCATCTTGAGTATAAGGAACATGTTGGCAGCTAATTATTCTATCCTGACATGAAGCTAACTATATTATCCTCAGGACTTCCCACGTCTTTTCGTTATCATCTCCCTCTCGTATTCCACACCAGCAAATCACTGATACAAAACCACCTCAGCCAGGTCCGAGCGGATCCAAATCCAGCGGGTTGGCAGGCGCTTCGTCAAATATGTCACTTATCGGCACACAGCAAGAACGCAGACACCAGTGAGTCCGCCGCGACGCTGCCAATGCAGCCACCAAAAGTATGACCCAGGATGCACATTTAAAAATTGTCCGTAAGACTGGAAGCATCACAAATAGGAAGCAGCATGCAGGTGCATGTGAGCATATCCATACGGTGGTCAACGGCTGTCAATTTACCATATACCATACAGCGGATGTACGCCAAGAGCTATGTGACCAATTCATGGCTGCCCGTAACGGGAACCCTTCATGGTTGAAACAGGCATTTGTCTGCACAGTCTGCGAAAATGAACATCATGAAGTTGTAAGCTGTGGGATTTTCGCGGACGAATATCCTGACAAGCAGCCGCCAGACTGCACGAAACAGGCTTGAATCACCTCACATGAGGCTACGGAAGGGTATATGGTTGAGGTAATAGCCGCATCTCATCGTTTGAAGCAGCAACTAACTTCTTGTAGGTATTCTACATGTCTGCTACAATGGCAAGGCAATGAGGTGGTGTACAGCTGGAACAGTCCGACATGTGCCTGGCCTTGAACATGGCCAAAATGCCCAAAGAATGGTTTTTGCGCGCTGCGATAAAGGGATCGCAATATCTGATCAACAAACCTTGCACCGAGGTCCGAGAAGAGAAGAAGCAGGGTGTTGAGTTTCCTCGGCATACCAAGGTGAAGGCTGCGACAGAATGACACCCGGCTATGCTTCGTCAAAACCACACGCTCAGATGCCTTCCTTGCCAAAAGGCCCGCAAAGAATCCGCACACACGCTGGAGACGCAAAGGAACAGGTGCACCTCCGCCCAACCGAGGCAGACAGCAGACTCCAGAGCCGACTCCAGAGCCACCTGCAGAGCCGACGCCACAGCTGCCCAGAAATCCAGCCGCATTAACAGGTAACACTTCCATTGCTCACCGCCTCGATATCAACAATATGCTGGCCGGATATGTGTATTCACATACCTCTCATCCCTGTGCGGAATCTTTTACCCTCGATACATCTGCCTAGGATAGCGAGCACGATACAGATTTTGATCCAGATATGCTGCCTGATGAAGGAACATCCACTGGTTAGTACATGATCTGCTGTGTGGTAAGGCAGCTAACATTCATTGTGAAGACCCGAGCAGCATATAGAGCGAACCTGGCAGTGATGAGTTCCATTGATCGAATGGCACTGCATTTTGGCGATCATTATTATCCTGAATTCGCGGATACTGTAAAGTATATTTTAAAGGATATATTTCTATCTATTATTAAAGAACAATGTAGTGATCAAGAAGAAAGTAAACAAAAACGCTAGAAAGGCTGCCAAATCATGGTGAATGATGGACTACACCAAATCAAATAATTACATATTGTGGATACACCTGTGACAAATTGAGCGTCAACGGAGCGTCAAAGATTCTTGGTCATCTGTCTTGGGTAATGTTGTAGGCAATAGGTTGCAAATTATCAAAAACGAAGTATTTGCTGCCTTTATAGGCAAAAGAGAGAGTGAAACGCTCCATGCCCCGTCATGAAAATCAGCATCAACACAGCATCAACCATTCTTGGTCATGTATCATCAGTCATCTGGGGGGCAATAGGGTGCAAATAGTCATAAACAAAGTATTGGCTGCCTTTATAGGCAAAAGAGAAAGTAAAATGCTCCCTGCCCCATCATGAAACTGAGTGTCAACAGAGCGTCAACAAATCTTTGTCATGTACCTTGGGTAATCTGCTGGGCGATAGGTTGCACATAGCCATACACGAAGTATTGGCTGTCTTTAGAGTCAAAAGAGAATGTGATATGCTCCCTGCCCCATCATGAAAATGAGCGTCAATGGACTGTCAACAATTGTTGGCCTTCCATTATTGTTAATTACAGTGCGATGTGGCCTTTATTGTCTATATACATGGTTCTGACTGTTTTGGTATGCTAAAAGGCTCACGAATACTTAGTGGTAGCTTTGTAAATGACATGAGTTGTTACTGTCCTGAAGGATGTGGCAGGAATATTCCATACATATCTGACCATCCAGGCTGCAATATGCTTCTGTAGGGACGCTTGTGATCAAGCGCCACTCATATTACCGAAGAGGCAAGACCCAAAATCGTTGATGCTTCATTGACGCTCATTTTCAAGATGGGGTAGGGAGCGTTTCGCTTAGTTTTTTGGCAATGAAGGCGGCCAATACTCTCCTCAAGACTGTATTCAACCTGTCGCACCGCCAGATTACCCAAGACACACGACCACCAATCGTTGCGGCTCCGTGGACACTCATTTTCAGGATTTGGCAAGGCGCGTGTGTCTATTCATTTTGATCATTAAGAGGGCCAATACATCGAAATTGAACTGTGACGTACAAATGTCGATATTTTAAGATCAACAATAGCATATCTGAATGCGATGATACATTTGAAACCAGAAATGCGGAACCGGAGGTTGGAACCAACGGGTCAAGCCAAACCCGGCAAGACCCGCGGGTTCCTGGGTACGGGTCCGGGATTGGCCTGCCAAGAGTCCGCGGGTCGGGGTTTTGGACAGGTCTGAAACCGAACTGGCCAGTTTGTGCGGTCCAAATCCGGACGGCTGGTGGGTTACCCGGACCTTTTGCTAACACTATCAGTAGCTCACTCCATCTCAACGAAGCACCAGGTCATGGATTCAGACTCCGCATTGGATAGGGAGATTTGGAAGTACAATCTGTTGTTGGCGGACATGTTTGCCACCCCATTCGCCTCGTCTTTGCCATTTGTTTTCATTACGGGCATGTCTTTGCTGATTATGCTTCGGGAACCGGTTGCCTTAGTCCCGACTTCACCGAATAGTTGTCACTTGTGACATTGGAATACGTTATTGTAAAGCATGCATTTACCAGGTGTCACATGATGGATAGCAAGCTCCAATTGATTAATTGGCTTCTGATTATCAGCATCTGACCAAGTAGCTGCCGCTTGTCAGGCTCTGTGTAGGCACACTTGAAATTGCCTTCCTTTTGTGGTAGAAACCTTATCAGCCATACACGCAAGGACTTCCATTGCAGCATGAATTGTATGAATCTTTTGTTCATGAAACTGATGGGATTCCTTTGCCAACAGGTCATCCACTTTGGTCTTCGCAGACTTCGACATTGTGTGTTTGCAAACAATGCCATTCATCTGGTAACATCAGTTCAGTGCAGCGTCTAGTGCATTGAGGGACAGATCTGAGTGATTTGTTGGTTAACAAGCAAATCCAATTCACATAATACATGCACGGTACCAATTACCATTTCATCAGAGGCTGTTTCCGTTGCAGTTTTCCCGTCATCCTTTGAGCAGACAAGAATTGGAGTGCGATTCACTGCCAGTGTTCTGATCATTCCACAGATCACTTTACCTTGTCAGGTACTGCTTTTCAATGAAACAAATGGTAAACTGAAGCGCTGGAGGTATGAATATCATGGTACCAATGTGAATAGATTGTCAAAATGATTCTCCACATTTCTTGATTCCAGGTATTTGAGCAGCCAGTACAATATGTCCTTAACTTAACCCAGAAGCAGCTGATGCAATTCATCAGGCTGTCAAAGCCAATAGATATTGCAGAACGGGTATTGCCAGATCTGGTTGCAGATGGGGTGGACACCTACAGTATGCAGAGCATGAATAGTAGGGTTCTCCCGCAGTTCCGAGTATATATGCTGGTCCCTGGAGCTATCAAGTGATGGAGAAGCGGAATGCCCCATTGGTTCACATTTAGTTATTTCACACATCACACTTGAGCCATATGAGAGTTGAGCAAACATGACTTGATGTGGGTCATCCCCTACCCAGGCAGCCAAAAGAGGGTAATATTGTCACTGGAATCTATCTGCACAATCCCATTTCAAACCAGAACGAGTAATGTCAAGATATCTAGGTTGAGACCGCACAGTTTGAACCAGGTTATGGCATGCTTCATCGATGTTTTTGGCATCTTTTGGGGGTCATCGGATCAGCCCCATGAGAATCTAGGCACCCTTGCTGGATGTCTGGTGGATATTGTTTCGAATATTACAGATTGTGAAATTTGGTGGCCTAGCCTACTAATTGCCCGAAAATTGGTCGACTAACTCTTGTTGGATTAACTAATGACTGGCCGAATGGTTGCTCTGACAGGACATTGATCCTGTGCATCCCACCACCACCAATCACCACTTTTCATCCTGGTATATATTTAACGACCCTCAGAGACAGCGAGGCGCACCAGTTCAAAATCATGGTGGGCGTGAAATGGGTGATGTGTGAAGAGGACTTGGATACATTTAAAAATATCCCTGTGGTATAATCTTCTGAAGATATGTGACTCATCTCCAAGCAAACTTGTATTCCCAAGCCAGAAATCGAGTTCGAAGAGGAGCTGTCGCACAGCATCTGCCAATTGGATTGATTCTGTATTGACGTTGTCCAGTCCACGCCTCACATGTTGATCGATCCGTGTTTTTGGTTGCTGGCTAAACAATTGAGCCAGCTGCAAGTCATGTGTGGATAGAAATGGATGCCACAGATTCCATTGTTCTATATACTTTCAATGCTTGTTGTACAATCCAGTTGCTTTACCATATGCTTTTCCCCCTGCATTTTGCACTCCAACTACCTCCCTATGAGTCTTTGTCTTGGTTGCATCAGAGGTGCAGGTGAGATCAGGCTGCTGAGGGTTTATAGGGTCTTCATTGGGAGTATCATCAGGTGGTGGTGTACCCAGTAAGTTGTGTGTGAGTACATCATCAATTGACAGCTTGTCAATGGCCATGCAGGTGCATCAAGTGAAGTCAAACCATGATGGCTCGGGTTGATCCCAGCCAGCAGGTGGTAGAATGCCTTTGGGTAATTGCACTTCATTCATTGATATTGGGCAATATTGTTGATGGTGAGCTTCCATTCAGTTTTTGTTGAATAATGTGGTTTGTAGATAAAGCATTTAACATGCTTCAGGCAAGTCTGCCAATATAGGAAAACCCCTCAGTGTTGCGACAAATCTCAATGATGCTTTCGGGGGTATGGTGTGTTGCTAGATTGGAGCCTCAAAGATATTTGTTTGAAAGTGAGCTCAGTCAGGTTAGCATATCACTTTCTGAGCCTCATCACACCCCACCAAATATAAGGGAGGGGTAAAACAAAGTCTCCTTACCATCAGTTTGCTATATAAACTAAGATAATATCTGTCAAATCCCACCCAATAATGCTACACATCATCTACTGAAAATTGTTACCAGAGAAGGTTGATTTTATCATCACTATGAGCAACTTTTAATACTATTCATCAAGTGCTATTACTATTGGCCTTGTCAGATACTATATTCTTATGGCAATGTGCAGAATATACCTATGCTTGAGCCTCAAGCCATGGAAAACAACAGCTTTATACAATGAGTAGGTGAGCTTCCTAGCTGGCTGTATGCCCACTCAATGATTATCCAGCACTGTTTGGCTTGTAGGATGTTGTCTTCAGTAATGATCCTTGACTGGTGGGTGAATCCTGAGGAGAAAATGAAGAGTAACACAAGGATCTCAATCGGAAGCAATTACTATTGCTGCACGACTCACAAGTCACATCTTGGATGTAGTTGCAGGTGGTTTACAAACATTTGGAGTGTAACATGCTTAGTGGCGGTAACCATCCAACTGGATATAGTTCTTGTTGGGTTCCTGGAGATATCATGTCATATCCCTTCTATGACCTTTACAATCATGTACCAGAAACAGGTGAGCTTCTATCGAAGATCCTAGCGAACAAATTCGAGCATATAACCAAGAAAGGTGGGATGTATGTGATTATTGTTTCATTTTCTCAGCCTGGTTTCATGGGATCAAAGGTGCAGTGAAACACCACAGTTCCTGATAAATAGACGGATATAAGAGGCCATCACTCCGCTGAAGGTCACTGCTAGCTGCAATATTCTCAACTATACTCTGCTTTATTCGAAAGCCCCAATGGAATAGATATTTGTATTCCACCATCTTGTTCACATAAGATGTCGATGAATGGATCTCCGCAGAAGACAACCACTATGGCTCCAACAGGTCGGCAGTTTGGCTCTGAACAATCCTCAGATGACAAATAGGGACCATCAGAAAATAATGCTGGAAAAACACTGAACCAAGACAGTCAATTCGGGCAACCCACAAATCAATTTCATCAACCACCAGGGTATGATTCCCCACCTTCACAGCCACCATTTCCAGGTGCTCCCCAGTTCTACCACCCTGCCACATTGAACAGGACACCAAGCTCAAAACCAAGCTCCAGTGTGACCCAAGGATATCAGGGTGATGTGCTATCATCGGAAGCATATGAGTTCCCCCAACACAGTTACAGACGACCCCAAATGCTCCCCCCTCAGCATTTCACACGGCATGAGCTGTCATCACCAGGTGAACCTCATGTGCTTCCCGCACCGCCTAGAAACAATGCCATCATTCAACTCTCATCTTCCACCCATCAGGACAACTATCTGGCGCACCAGTGAGATTGCCAAAACACCTCCCAAAGCCACAATTTCCATGCACTGCGGAATCGCGCCGAACATATGTTGCAGGAATTCCAGAGTTGCCACCAGTACCCAAGATATCTAATGACAAATACGATGCCGATGATAAGAATGATAATTTGTTGGACATGGGTGGGACTGAAGACAAAGCCCCAATCAGCCTGTAGCACACGGAATTCTCCTTGAAGCAATTTGCCAAATGAATGGGGCAGTCCAACTTTAGTACCTGCAACAAGTGGAGGAAACAATGGGTGGCTGGGTTTTGGGAGTGGAAGCATTGGTCCATTCTCTGTTGACAGAGCCATTTCGAACAGCTACGAGATGGACCCCTGTAATGGAAGAAGGTCGTTCCAGATGTTTTGCTGACATTCAAGATCTGGCTGGCTGTGGAAATATTGGATAATTCGGAATGGATTCGGTGACATTGGGTTGGGATGTATTGGAAGAACCGTGCAAGCGTGGTTCAGGATGCGAGGAAGATTGCAATTCCAGGCAACAAGCCACTGGCAGCAGATATGGGAGAGTGCATGGACATAAAGGTGAGAGGTAACTTTCCAGAGTGGCCAAATGCAACTTTCTTGGAAGCAATTCCTTGAATGCCGAATGTCGACAAAGACCATTCATCCAGCAAGCAACTCGAAGCCTCATTCACAGATGTGAAGCACTGCAAGTAGCTGATTAATTTGATCGACAAAGATTGTGCCCCAAAAGAACCGTACTGTCTAACTGCGATAAACAAATACACCTTATCACTGAAACCACTTTGATGAAGTGTATATGTGATCATATGCATGCAGGGAAATCATGAGTAACCCTGAATATGGACAGATTTTGTTCAACGGTTGTCATTCTAATGCCTTCAAATTGACTCTGGGACACAATGTGAAACAATTGTTGGTAGAAATGATTGCAGCTGCAGGAAAAGATATCGCGGACCATGTAATTAGACTGCCAGAGGTAATGCCCAGCAGCCTTCTTGCGTTTGAGTGGAGCCCAACTGTGATTCTGTATACTTATACTTCGGAGGGATTTAATGAAAAAGAAAGAGTGGAGGATGAGGTGGCAGGCAGGAAAGAGTTTGGTAGCAGTATTGATGTAAGTTCTGATTGAGTGAATAGAATTACTTATATTCCACATATTTGTTGGGTCCAAATGATTGTCTGTGAAATACCTAACATCACGATGAATTTCAGGAGCATTGGAGTATGAGCACATCAGCCCAAATTACCTTGGAGCAACTGACAGCAATCATTGAGGATGAACAGAAGACTGACCAATGAGCAAGGGAGCTTAAGGAACAAGCGGAAGGTGAGGAGGTCTGCGATCCAGATAATACCAGTTCAGTATTGAGCACTGTTCGCAACTCAATCGACAACAACTTTGGACATGTGTGTTGAGACACACTGGAGAGGAGTCTGAATACTCGTGTGATTCGCTAATCGATCAATGACCAAGTTGCTAGGAACATGCATTCATTTCCGTGCCTGCCTGGCACTAGGTTTCTGGCACACGTGGTTTGGGCAATATGGTTCATTGTGAGCAGATGGGTTTGCGATTAAGATATGCCAGGAGTGCTGGTGGCAGATGCAATGGGCCACAGGATGATGTTTACCTCAGTGGCAGCGACTATCATATGCAAATTGCTAACTGAGAACATTGTTGGGGGATTGGAGGTGTCAATTGTGTCAGGGAATACACATGACGAATAGGTGAATATCACTCAGAAAAACTATCCCAGGATTGTCAGTGAAGAAGGAGAATGGTATCTGTTATAGAGACTGCATTCAGGTCCTCGCTGCCTTTTGCTGATCGAGACAACTCCAGCTCGGGGGCATCCAGTTGTGACTTCTACCCTCGAACGAATAGTAGTGGTCACAATGCCCGGAGTGGGAGTGACATTGTACCATTGGGAGATTCACACTAGGTCCTAATCAATGAAAGCCTGTAATGAGTTCCGGACTGATAAAGAAGAAGATGAAAAAAGCTTCACACAGGATACGTAATAGGATTCATACTGAAGCAATACAAGGTAGCTCTTCACTTCTCTATTCCCGATAAATTGTATCGACTAAAGAGTATCGTCTCAAGCTATCAGTATGCTGATGTACATGACTCTAGGAGAGCCTGAAAGAAGTATCCTCTGAACCACCACCACCACCACACTATCATGATGACTCTAGAACTTCTAACAGATGCTAAACTATCATCCTAGCAACCAGCACTTATACTCGAGGACCAGCAGTCCAAGAATGCAACGACTCCAAGTATCGACTTGTCTATATGAAACAGCAAAGTAGGTTCGCCTCAGCAGATGGATGAGTGCCAACTGAGGAGTATGCTACGAGAAGTATCCTCTGAACCACCATGCTATCGGGCTGGTTCTCGGACTTCCTTCGGACTCCAAAGTACCATCCTGCACACCTCCCGATCAATGACTTGCCTTGACGAAGGTACTAGGAATAACCAAGTATACAATGGTGATGGCTATATTGGTGATATAGAACTGAATAGTGAACGTACAACTCCAGACTTCAAGGGAGTAGTATCCTCGTTGACTTTGATGCAGAACTAATAGAAAGAACACGGGGATAAAGTGAAGGATTAACCTGCAGGTCGATAAGGTCAATAGGTATCAGTGGGTAGATCTGTGTTGTAGATGTTGTTATTGATGTCCTTCTTCCATGTCGGTTTCGGTGAATATATATCGGACGATCCTCACCCTTGACAATCCTAAGCCTTCCAAAGCCTGCATTGGAGTTCACATAGGTAACGGCCTCATCATTCTTCACCTCTACCATTCATAGTCAAGTTCTAACTCCCAGGAGTATTAACTACGTCATCAAGGGGATGTGCTCATGTTGCGACACAATTGCTATTAGCAATACCTTGTATGGATACGAGCTTATCTGATGCCAATTATCAACAAATAGGTTTGTGTCACAAAGAGCCAGTGAGAGTGCCCTCTCATATACCCACCAGGTACATAACGGTTTAAGAATCGCAGCAAATGACAGGACACTTAATTTGACTATGCTTCATTGGAGTCAAATATACAGTGATCTGCGACTGAGTAGTTTTGCCATATATCAAACGGAGTGCATCCTGCGTCACTCGGGACATGTGAATCCCAAGTGCTATTCCCCCAAACACAGACAATGTGGTCGAACTAAGGGTTGATTGGTATTACTCCATCCGGTCAACAGAACTCCAATATACTGAGTAGTGGTTAATGATTTATCTCTCATATGATCCTGCATATCTCGAGATGCCATGGTAGTCTGATATTGACAACACCTCATCTCCCTAGGAGTGAACCATAAGAGCATGATTGAATAGTCGTTTGGTCAGCGACCAGGAATAAGCTTTCCTACTGATAAGGAGTAACCATTCAGAAAAGAGAAGTTGTGACCAGTACTGATCCAAAGATGATATACATCTTATTCACACTTGGCTTGACCATTGTCATGTATCAGTTGATACAAGGGTTGGGTAATGGAGATATGACTAATAGGTGAACAAATCCAGAAGGTAGATCCAATATCGAAATCCGAGTGACAGTTCGTGATTTCAGATCAAACATCTATATATGCGTCATCCAGTGATTTTGTATGATCCCGGATATATCACTGTAACACCAAAGGCGTAACAGACATTCCAGCGTGTTGTCTAAGAGTTGATATATGAGACCAATTTCAAACTGCTGAACCTTTTGGACACAGAAAATGCAAAACTCACCCAGAAGACTCTGAATACAAGTATTGACAAACCAGGAAACCTACGGAATATGCACCTTGTTTGCTATGATACCTTGACATCCAGAGGGAAACCATCAAGCTATGACCAACTCTCACACTGTTCAGGGAGTTTTGGGATTTTTGAGGAGTGTCATCACTTCAAGACATAAAACAGTGTGGGGTGGCGAATTGCAATGAATGCAACAATTGGATTCCAGCTTGAACTCCTGTAACGCAGTAATTCCATTCACTTTTTAACTGGTGATACCAGATGAGGTGGCTGTGTTCAGGTGCACTTGAAGATTCACAGCATGATAGTGTAAAGGAAAAGCACGGCATTGAGACTTTGTATTCTGCAGCAAAGAGTTTGATGCATGTTATCAGGACACCAGAAAATGAAGCTCAACAGGATATGACACACTGGATGATCAAAATTTTAAAGCACTGGAGCATTGTGAGGTGGTCAGGATCCACACTCAAGACTGGGAAACCACTTCTTTGGATTCCAAAGCAGAATGCACACCTTGTTGATCGCCAATGGACAGAGGAAGAGCAAGCTACACTAAAGACTGTGGCAGATAGTTACACTTCACAAGGTCCTTCAGGAGCATGCAGGGTACACAAATGGTGGCAAGCATATTTCTCAGTGGCATTGGGTGACACCGAGGATCAAAACGATGTTTCAGGTCAATGGTACGATAAGTGGCCACTTGATACTTGTGTAGATTCTCCAATTTTCTGATAGCTGAGGGACACAGTTCTGCCAATACTTGTGAATGCACCAACAGTGAATCCCAAACCTCACAAGGACAAAGCATCAAATGTGGCACTCCTGCACAAACCTGAAAGCAATAAAATCTCTTTGCCTTTTGCATTTCCTCCTCCAAAGGTGGTGCTATATTGTCCTCTGCCTGGCCAAGTCCGTCATTTGAAGTAGTGGCTCATCAAGTTTTGTGTGGATCATTTGGATATTTTCCCCATGTATGTGGAAATGGGCTATGATGAGCACACAGAAATGCAGCTCATATTGCAAGATTCACCAAATCCCTCCCTGTTTGTAACTACACCCAAATTGGGTGGAAAAGGCCCAAATCTCACAGCAGCAATCCATGGAGTAATAACACAGAACTATTGCGTATTAAATTAGCAACACCAGGCAATTGCATGAGTTGTCTGCCTGGGGTAAAATAGACTTCCACATGAATGGCTGTTAAACACTAGACCCAGCAGTTATGATAAAAGAGCAAGTGATCTCCACCAGCTCCCTGAAGTGGCACAAATGAGAGTCCTGCATGGCCGGATGAAATGACCAAACATCATTACCTCCAAGATATTCCAGATTCTGGTGTGTCATCAGGACTACAACACGCAGCTTACAGAGCTGGGTGATTTCATGCTGTCTGATAGTAATGATAAATGATAATCATCAGGACAGTGAAATCAAGGTATGCCTCTTAAATCATTCAAACAACACGATCTCACCACCTAATGCAAAATAGTCAAATTGTATGGAGAATAAGGCATTTCGGTGGATTCCAGTAATATGTGGTTATTGTTCAATTCCATTTGGTGTTAGTCGATTATAGTAATGGATATGAGATGAAGTCACTGATAGACAGATATTTGGTATACTGAAACATAGACTCATTTGGATGATCAAATCTGTGATGGAAAGCAGATGCACCAGATTAATGGTGGAGATAGATTGACATTTGTTTCAGGAAATCGTTGACTAAGTCAAATTCCATGGTGCAGTGTATCGGTGATGTTGAGAAACTTTGCAAGCTCCAGGCATTCCTCGTCTTCATGGTATATGGTCAGTGCAGAATTGTCACACCGCAAGGGAAGAGTGGGAGTTGAGTCTTCAGGTGTGCCGGAATCTCCGAGTGTGATTCAAAGTATTTCTGACTTGTATATATCAGGCATACCAGAGACTAGAAATAACAAAGAATTTGGGATATCGACTCAATCAACAATGATGAAAAATTTGCAGTGTATTGGACAAGAGAATTGCTATCACGTCTCGACTCTCATGAGACACATCCGGCACACTTATCCATAATCATTGTCAGATAGAAAGACTGTCTAGGTGATATTCAGTTGATGTATCATATCCTAGGATATGGCTCACTAAATTCCACCTTACACGAAAAAATATGTAGCTGAGTATTTCCTCGCTCAAGATTATAGATCAGGTACACCTCAGATCCACTTTGTAGTCAAGTTTGAAGGTCTCAGATTTGACACTACATGCATATTCCATTCAAAAGGCCAATTTTGACAAGCCAGTAGTCAGTAATCTGAGATAATCCCAGTCCAGGTATGCCTGTGAACCGTGTAAGCCCACCTCACATTACCCTTGAACGATTCACTTTGCTTCAGTCCAAGCATATTTTCTTCCTTCCAGAATGCGCTCAATCTGTGGCTCCCATCACACACAGAGTGTCAGCATTCATACACTAAACGTTTAGGTGCAGGTAGCTCATCCCGCTTGGCCACACCTAATATTGGAATCTATACTTGATAGGTATGTGGAGGTAGCCACAAAAATATTGTCACTGTCATGCTCTGTGTTAACCCACCCTTTGGAGGAAGGTGTCTACCACACACATACCTTGGATGCACACAGCAGCAAAATGTATTTTAGTCACTGGGAGCCTCCAGGAGTGTGTGAGAGGAGGCGGAGTGGAAACTTGGAAGCGTCAATTTGAGGAGAGAATGAGACCTTAGGAGAGCATTCCGGCCGGCCTTCAGAGTAACTGGGATGTCTGATGACTGGTACGGGAGCACCATGGGAGCAGTTGTGAAAAGTTTGGGTGCACCTGGGAGTGTTGCCCAACCCATGCAGGAATCCCAAACTAACTCTGAGAGATGTCTGGGTTCTTATAGATATTCATTCGAAGGACTGTAGGCATTATCTGAGATTCTCTGGATGTACATGAGCAATAAGAATACCCTCCACGTATGATGCATAGATTATTGTTCATTATCAACTTCTAAATCATACTATAGTACCCACAGCATCTCATTCAACATTCTATTATTTGCATCGCTACATTAAGCAGAACTAAAGAAAGTGACGAGGGATTCAAAGATGAAACTAGGTAAAACCGAAACATTAACCCGATTAAACGATCAGAATGCAATCAAACATAGTCTCAATGTCATCCACTAAATCTCCCATCTCATCAGGGCAGACAAACGGAGGAACACACAATTCATCCACGGCGCAAAGAAGCTGGAGGCGCTCCTTGTATTTCCGAATGATTCCAGCCCGGCGAGTGGGTGAAATTGAATTCCAATGTCGTTTGGCTCGATTTGTGATATCTAAAAGGTTGGAATTCAGGTTAGCGAGCGGTGAATCAAAATGGAGTTTGAAAGGCAAATATGACGAATTCGGCGGAGAACGAGGTGCGCCACCAGGAAAGGAGGAGAGCCTTATGTGGAGTTCAAGGTGGGCAAGGGGAGTGCTTCTGGTGATCGAGGAGCGCAGAATGAAATTGAGGGGCAAAAATCCATGCGAAGGAGCACCAAAGGGGATTGAGGAGCGCATATCCAGCAGTGTTGCCCATCCATGCTCAGCAGCGCTGAACGAGGAGAGAGGTAACGAGTCACGAATGAAACAGAGGCGCTCCTATTCAAGGTCGAGGAGGGGATTGAGTAGCACCCATCCGAGAGGAGGAGCGCCGAGGGACATGGCAGTATGGAGCGCTGAATGAAATATTGATGCTCCATTCAAGACTGAGGAGCGCCGACGGGGATTGAGGAGCACTCATTATGGCGGAGGAGCACCATTGGGGGGGGTATGAAGCAGCCCCACCATGTGTAATTGTGATGAGTGCAATGGCATCTGCAGTAATTCAATCTATCACCGTGGAAGGGCAAAATTTACCTTGATATTCATCTTCAGAAAACATAACTGTAACCTTCTTTCCAGTGGCATACTCAGACAGCGCACAATGAACTGCTGCAGCCACAAGCGCTAGTGTCTGCGGTGTGAGAGGTTGAAAGAATTGCGATGTGGTCGGTTGTCGCCCCAAGCTATTGGCGGTGAAGAAAAACTGATGGCAGATGAAGTCAAGCACTTGCATCCGAGTGAAACAGGCTATCTTATCATCGATGACCTTTGAGAGATAAGCATCGTCAAACAGGAGCTCCTTAACCTGTATTTGAAGCTCAGTCTCTCATCCTAAATCCAACTGGTAACTACAGAGATCAGTTCGACCAGCTCCATCTGCCAAACACCCTCGAATCGTGCTAATCGTTAGTTTCAACTGTGAATATTTTCGGGGTGAAGCATCATCATAAGTGCAATCGAGGAGCACATAACAAAATTTACACTGACAGCTTCTCGGGTTGGTGGGTCGATTTTAAGAGATGGACCACCGGGCAATTGACACATGGATGGTACACCTACCGGAGCACCTGCTAATGCCCGCTGACGATGCTGAGCTTCAATGGCTAGTTGCCCAGCTTAGTCAACCATCGAGTACTTCTCATCGGAAACGATTGGCCAGGTAGTCTTTGTAAATACGATTACCTCAATGAACCGTTTCGCTACCTCAATAGTAGCCTTTTGGTGTTGGGGAACGTTGTGATCACCACCCCCAGGCTTTGGTTGAGGAACATTCTGGTCTGCACCAGCCTTGCGAAGCGGGAGCGCCTGTACAATGTCAGACTCACGTGATATGATGATGGTTAACTTTTCGCGTTTGAGCAATGGTGGTGCCATGGCCCTGGCTGGATGTCGCAGATTTGGAAGTGAAGTGCAGGCAATGACAGTATCTGAAAGGCTCCGTTTCTTTGGCGGTGGAACCGTTGTAGTTCGTATTGTCTCATCATGGCATGCCTGGTATAGATGTAGAACCTCCCGCTGGTTGTCCAAATGGTCTTCTTCGATATCGGATGACAAGGTTGACTCTCCATAGTCTTCCCTTTCGTTCTCTCTGCTCTCCCGATTGGTAGCATTATCATCCTGCTTCATCAAAATTATAGCACGGACAATAGCTATCTTCAACATTATACTCGAAGGTTAGGTGGGAAGTTCAAACATTTGAGCGGCAATGAAGATTGGCTGTCTTCTGCAATGCACTTGCCAGTGCTCTCTTGAGGTAGGCTTCTTGATCCTTCTGTGAATAGTGATTCCTCACCGGGCTGGCCGTAGGTTCCATGTTGGATGAAGTGAAGTTGGGGAATGTAGACAGAAGTATAAAAGGGTATAAATATAGTACGAAGTGTAATAGAATAACGGGAGAATAGGGCAACAGAGTAACATGCGGTTGAGGAGGATGCAATTCGAAGCATTCCTGGAAAAAGTGATGCTCGGCAGAGGAGGATGCAATTCGAGTGGTGCCTGGAGAGAGTGCTGAAGAGATGTCAGCAGTTCAAATTTATATTCTTGGTGCTCGCTCCGTGTTTTGATTAATGAAGCGGCAGGTGCACTGGAATAGAGGGATTCTTCATGCCCCCAATTCCCGAATGTTAGCACTCGTATCCAAGCCTGCTATTGATGCAAGAATAGGAGGTTGGTTTAAGCCAACATACCTAGAATTGAACCAGACGCACCTGGAGAACTCGAGACATTGACATGGTTGTATCACTAACTATCTCTCAGGGCCGGGCATATGGAATACGGAGAAATGGGTTGATCAGAATCGCCCCTGCATATGACTCCGCCGATGGTAGGTCTTTATGCCTCTAGTTTGAGCATCTGAGTGGTGACCGTGTGGCACAGAATTGTCGGTGTGTTGAAGAATCTTGCAGAATTTGGACAGAGGATAGAGTCGGGACCTTGGTGAGTGGCAACCGTTGAAGTTAAATAGGTTCAAACTGAGTTTGTTGCTGATAGTGGATAAATATGAATCTCTGAATGCGGTATACCAGTCGGAAGGACACCCGACGTTCACGATACTTCTGTTGTTGTAGGATTCTGCAGCAAAGGTAGTGGTCGACTAGGTAATGTCGTGTGCAGAACTTCACTTTCAGCGGTCTGAGTCTGCTGAATTACAATATGTATGCAGCCACGATCAGAGAAGAGGGAGAATTTGGGGTTACTAAGAAGAGATTCAACATAGAGAAAGAAGGGTAAAGGTATGATGAAGATTCAGGGGCAATCTAATCGATTCCAGTTCTCGTCACTGCCAAGATTGCTAGCGAATGGGTCATAAATAGTCACTCACATTAGGATGTTGCGCATACTATCTTGTAAACATCACATCATTAAATCACAAACTCATTTTGAGTCTCAATGCTACAATATTGACTTGACATATATATTGGGGTTCAAACCACTGCATAAGAATGATATGAATGCGTCTTGAGGCTTCATCTGACAGCGGAAAGACGAATAACAGCATGCAGTTCCGGCCAATTGAGGTTCAACGAGCATTGAGTCGGCATGCGGGATACAATCTAATGTAATCGCTGAGATTGCAGGCTCGCCTTACTTTGACAATTACTTGTACTCTCAGAAACTGGCTTTTCTTAACTCGAGCTTTCGTCACAATTTGCTCTTCATGCACAGTTGGAATTGGACATTGGCGGAAATCAGATATCGACTGTTTATGATTCATCAAAAACTTCAGGCGTTCAAGGCATGTGCTGGGCAGGAACTTGCTGGTCCCTGATTCAACAGCTGAGCAGTGACTGCCATTCAGATTCTATCTCTTTGAGCTCTCTTGATGGACATCGGTGCACACAATCTATTTTAAGATACGGTTTTTTGGTGGCCCAAACATACAAGTTGGTCAAAATGTAGTTAAGTCTGCATTAGAAGCGCTGTGAATATAAGCCTATTCGAGGAAGTATGGTCAACAAGGGAGCGGGAGTTGCCGGTCATCTGCAGACTCACTGAGCGGAAGCTGTCTTCTGAGATTCACTCTCTCAAGCTGCAACTCAATTATGGAGCCCGAACGACAGAAGTTATTTTAGGATCTGGGAAATGTATAGGTTCGAACATACTTCTTAGTCAAAATCCAGTTCAGTGTAGAAACATATCGCCCAGGGCTGTGGATCTACGGCAAGCGTGTGGTGGACACATTCCTCCAAAGGATAGGTTGACACGGAGCATGACATTCATGGCATTTAAGCAGCTGCCTTCACATTCCGATCACGCATAGATTCAGATATTAGCTTAGGCCAAGCGGGATGAGCCGTGCCTGCACCTAAAAGTTTCGTGTCTGAAAGATGACTCTCGGTGTGTGCTGGCAGGCACAGATTCAAAGCATTCAGGAAGGAAGAAAATATCCTTCAAATGGAGCAAAATGAATCGTTCAGAGGCGTGCCTGGAAGTGGGAGCACATGATAATAATGAGTGGCGGCTGGTCAAAAATGGCCATTGAATGGAATATGGGTGCGGTGTCAAATCTGAGACCATCAAACTCGACAGCATAGTGCCTTTGGGGTGTGCCTGAACTTCATTCCTGAGCAAGGAAATGCTTGGCTGTATACTTCGGGTACGCCTGGAATACGCGAGCCGTGTCTCAGGATAGGATACATCAACTTGACATTGCTTAGACAGTCTTTCTATCCCTGGATGATTAGAGATATTCGGAGCTGGATCTGTCTCAGGAGAGTCGAAAAGTTGGCAGCGATTCTCTTCTGCAATTGACTGAAAATCTGTCAATATGGTTGATTCATTGAATATTCCGAATTTTTTCAGGACTGTAGGTAGTGTCAGGTGCTCCACAAATAGACATGCATCAAATAATTTGAATCAAACTTGGAGGTTCAGGTGCACCTGAAAACACGGATCTCGTTCGCAGTTATCGTTATCACAATTCCACAAGGACCATATACAATGAAAATGCGCAGCTTTGACAGATTCTCACAAGAGAATATACGGCACCGCGGAATTTGACTTAGTGCACCATTAAATTGGCGCGCCTGCTGTTCATCACATATTGGTTTATCCAATTCTGGCTATGATTCAGTTTACCAGGTGTCTGTTTTCCATTGACTTCATCTCATATTCATCACAATTATCAACTAACACAAAATGGAATCGAACTCTAACCCATACTCCTTGACTCCTCAATTGCGCCATATTCTCCATACCATTTGTTTATGTTGCATCAGTTGGTGAGATTGTGTTGGTTGAATGGTTAAAGAGGCGTACCTTGATTTCACCGCCCTGATCATGATCGTTAATCCTCACCATCTGACAGCAAGAAGTCTCGTTGCTCTGTAAGCCGCTTCGTATGGTCCTGACGACACTCCAGAATCCGGTATATCATCGTCATCGTGATGTTCGGTCAGTTCATCAGACCATGCAGGACTCTCATTCGAGCCACTCCAGAGAGCTAGTGGAGATCACTCGCTCTGTTGTCATAACCATTGGGTCCAGTATTCAATAGCCATGTGTGTGGAACTCTGTTTTGCCCCAGTCGGACAACCCATGTAAATGCCTGCCACTGCTCATTCAACACCCAGAACTTCTGAGTTATTACTGCATGGTTTGCTGCTGTAAGATTGAGGCCTGTCCCACCCACTTTGGGTGTAGTTACAAACACAGAGGGATTTGGCGAATCTTGGAATTTAAGCTGCATTTCTGTGCGCTAATCATTGCCCATTTCTGCATACATGTAGAAAATATCCAGATGATCCGCCAAAAACTTTGTGAGCCACCACTTCAAATGAGGAACCTGGCCTGGCAGAGGACAAAATAGCACCGCCTGTTGAGGAGGAGGTGTACTAGGCTAGGGGCATTTATTACTTTCATGTTCATGCAGGAGCACCTCGTTTGATGCTTCATCTTTGTCAGGTTCAGGATACTCTGCAGGTTCCTGGACAAGCATTGGCGGAAATGTGTCTCTCAGCCATCGGAAAATCGGAGAATCCACCCAAGTATCGAGTGGCAATTCATTGTACAATTGTCCTGAAACGTAACTCGGATCTTTGGTGTCTCCCAATACCAATGAGAAACATGCCACACGCCATGTATGAACCGTCCACGCTCCTGACGCACCCCGTGAAGTGTATATCTCCACCCGGGTCTTGAGTTTTGCTCGCTTGTCCTGAGTCCATTAGAGATCAACAAGGTGCGCATTCTCCTTCGGTATCGGAACCAGGGGTTTCCCATTCGCGAGTTTCGATTCCGGGCACCTCTTTATCATGCAGGGCTTTGCAATTTGGATCATCCGGTGTGCCGCATCCTGTTGAGTGTCCTGGTCGTCAGTCCGGATGGCATGCATCAAACTCTTCACTGCAGAATACAGTGCATCGGCGCCGTGCATTTCCATCACAGTCTCATCCTCTGGATCTTCAGGTGCACCTGAAAACAGCCACATCGCCTGATAACATCAGTCATAGACTGAATGGAATCCCAGCGTTCCAGTGACTTGATGTTTGAATCCAATTCTCGCATTCGTGACAATTCACCAGCCTACACTATTGTTCATCTTGTACCGATGATACTCACCAAATATCCCAAAACTCCATGCACATTGTGAGAGCCGGCCATTGCTTGATGGTTTGGCTATTGATGTTAATGTATCATACGACACAAGGTGGATAATCCGTCAGGGTTGTGGCTTGTCAATGCTGGTATTCAGATCCTCGTGGGTGAGATTCACATTTTCGGGGTGCAACAAGTTGACCAGTTTGAAATCGGTTCCCTGCGTCATCTGGTCGATGTCAGTCTTGATGGTCTTTGCCACTCCTGGCATTGTGACTACCAAGATTGGTTCATGGGGCGATATACGTGCCGGCTGACTGTGAGATGTTGTTGTCTGTATCTCCACCAGGTGGCAGGGCACCGAATTCAATCTCTGGAGCGGATACCACTCCCGTTCTTCACCGACAATGCCAGGAAAGTCATTTTGCCCGAAAATCACCCACTCTTCCCGGGTATTCCCCCTTAAAATGGACGAGGGCAACCCCATAACAACTTTCTCAGTCACCAATTTGCAAAGCATTGCTGCTGCAACCAAGGTGAAAGTCTTTCCAAGACCCATTTCATCCGCCACCAGTCCTCCTGGCATATCAGCATCCCAAACCCATCTCCTCAAGATGAACCAGATGGCCCACACCTGGTGCGCCAGAAACTTAGTTCCCAGCAGGCCTGAAATTGAATATTTGTGGCCTTGAACCCGGTCATCTGTTGATTGGCGAATCTGATGGGCATTCAGCAGCCTGACCACCTCATCAAGACACTCCTGTTCAAATTCATTGTTGATTGTATTGAGAACACTGCTCAAGGTTGAACAGGTATTTTCTGGATCGAGGACCTCCTCGCCATCCACTTGCTCCTGAACCTCTCTTGAACTTTGGTCAGTCTTCTGTTCGTCCTCAATGATCTCTTTCAGTTGCTCCGAGGTCAGTTGGGCAGATGGGCTCATACTCCGGCGCTCCGGAAATTCATCACGATGTTAGGTATTTCACAGACAAGCATTTTGACCCAATGATATGTGGTATATAATCAATTCTATTCACTTAATCAGAACTTACATTAATACTATCAATCTCTTTCCCTCCTGTCTGCTCATCCACAACTCTCTCATTTTCATCAGACCCCTCCGAAGTCTACGTATACTGATCAGGAGTGGGCATAACTTACCGTAACAAGGCTAGTGGGGATTACCTTGGCCGGTCTCATTACGTGCTTGGCGATATTCTTCCCTGTAGCTGCCTTCATTTCTATCAACAATAGCGGCATGTAGTGTCTCAATTTCAACTTGAAGGCATTTGAAAGTGAACTGTTGTATGATATCAGACGATATAGAGGGTCATTCATCATTTGCCATGGTGCGTATAATCCCATATACTCTTCCTCCAATTCTTCCTGCGTCAAGTTGCATTTGTATAGCGCAGTCAGACAGCATGGTTCTTTCGTGCAACAATTTTTTTCGATGAAATTGTTCAGCTCCTCCCAGTGCGTCACATCTGTGTACAAAGCTTGGAGTTGCATGCGGGATGTTGGGTCATTGTTGCCTTTTGGCACTCGACAAATCACAACCATGAATGTTGTATTTGGCAACTGAGGGACGTTACCTTGCACGTTTGTGCCCGCGCGCTCACCCAAATCCGTCGCCGGTCGCTTATTGCCTTGCCTTCCCTTCTTCCTCACCTCCCAAACCTTGGTTGCACATTTCTTCAGAAACATTCCAACCCATTGTTGCCGAATCTATTTGGAATTATCGAAGTTTTCCAATGGCAGCCACTTCTCGAAAGTCTCCAAAAAAACTGCAACCACTGTCTCCCAGTGTAGGAGTCAATCTCGCTGCTGTTTCAAACGGTTCTGTCCCGGGATAATGGACCGATGCTTCTTCTTGAGAAACCCAGCCCCCTATACTTTCTTCCACTTGTTGAATGCACTAAAGTTGGGCTGCCCCATCCTTTTGGCAAATTGCTTCGAGGAGGATTCCGTTTGCTTCAAGTTGATTGGGGCTTTGCCCTCAGCCCTGCCCAGGTCCGACGAATCATCGCTCTCATAATCTGCATCGAATTTGTCATCAGAAATTTCTGGGAATGGGGGCAAGTCCGCAATACCTCCAACATCCGTCTTGCGCGGTTCCGCTGCCATCTGAAATTGTTTCTTTGGGAGGCTAATGGGGGTCTCCCAGGTGCGCCGGGGAAGGTGTCGGTATGGAGTAGAGGCGGAAGAGGTCGGCTGAATGACTGCAATGTATCCAGGCAGTGCTGGAGGCACTCGAGGTGCACCTGGAGATGACGGCCCCTGTCAGGTTAATTGCTGACGGGAGAACATTTGTGGTCCACCATACCCTCCTTGGGGGAAGTCATATCCTTGCCATGGTGGCCCATAACTCACATATCCTTGGGTTGCACAAGAGCTTGGTTGTGAGCTTGGTGTCAAGTTGAATGGGGGATGGTGGTAGAACTGGGGAGCGCCTGGATATGGAGGCTGCGAAGGTGGGTAACTATACCCTGGTGGTGGAGGAAATTGAGTCTTGGGTTGCCCGAATTGAGTGTCTTTGTTCGGTGTATTTCCAGCATTATCATCTGATGCTCCCACATTGTCATCTGAGCGTTGTTCTGAGGCAAACAGGCCACCCGGTGGAGCCATATTGGTTGTCTTCAGTGGAGATCCGTTCGTCAACATCGTATGTGAAGACAAGATTGTCGTAATCAAATTATCAATTCAATTGGTGATTTCGAATGAAGTGGAGTATAGTTGAGAATATTGAAGGTAGCAGTGACCTTCGGCAGAATGAAGGCCTCTTATATAGATCTTATTTGTCACGAACTGAGGTGTTTCACTCCTCCTTTGATCCCTTGAAACCCGGGTGAGAAAAAGACATCATAAGACACGCATCCTGCCTGTTTTTGTTATAAGCTCGAACTCGTATACTAGGATCTTGGGTAGAAGCTCACCATTGTTCGGTTCATAACTGTAAAGGACATTGAAGGGATACGACATGATATCTCCAGGGAAGCAACAAGAACTATATCCAGTTGGAAGGTTAGCATTACTAGGCATTTTACACTCCTAATGTGTGTGTACGACATACTACGTCATTTAATATGAGGCCTGTTTGTCGAGCAGCAACAGTGATTACTTCCTTTTGAGCTCCTTGTGTAAGCTTCATTGTCTCCTTAGGATCCACCTACCGGTCAAGGATTGTTACTGAAGAAAACATCCTACCAGCTTATCAGTTCTCGATGATACAGCCAGCTAGGAAACTTACCTATTCATTGTATTACACTGATGTTATGCGCTGCTTGAGGCTCGAGCGTAGATATAATCTACACAACGCCGCAATGACGTAGTATATGATAAGGCCGATTGTGGTAGCACCTGGTGATCAGTATTAAAAGTTGATCGCAGTGATGACAATAGAAACTATCTCTGCTAACTATTTTCAGTAGATAATGTGCAACATCATTGTGCGGGATATGATAGATAGTATCCTAGTTTGTGAAGAAAACTGTTTGTGAGGTGACTTTGTTTTACCCCTCCTCTACATTTGGTGGGGTGTGATGTGGCTTAGACAGTGATATGCTAACCTGAGTTAGCTCGCTTTCAAACAATATCCCTGAGGCTCGAATCCAGCAACAAACCATACCCCCTAAAGCATCATCGAGATTCGTCAGAACACAGAGCGTTTCTCAAATATGGTCAACACTCGCCGGAAACATGTTATATGCTTTATCTGCAAAATGAAATTATGCAACAAGAGCCGACTGGAAGCTCACTATCAACAATATCACCCAATATCGATGAATGAAGGGCTATTACCCAACGGGATTCTACCACGTGCCGGCTGAGATCACCCTGAGTCATCATGGTTTGACTACAGTAGGTGCACCTGAATGGCCATCGATAAACTGCCAATTAAGGATCGACTCATACACAACGTACCGGGTGCACCACCACCTGAAGATACTCCCAACAAAGAACCTATAGACTCTCAGCAGCCTGATCTCACATGTACCCCTGATCCAACAAAGACAAAGGCTCATAGGCAGGTAGTTGGACTGGGAAATGTGGGGGGGACAGCATATGGCAAAGCAACTGGATTGTACAACAAGCATCGCAAGTACTCAGAACAATGGAATCCACTGCATCCATTTCGGTCCGCACACGACTTTGAGCAGGCTCAGTCATTTAGCCAACAAACGAAAACATGGATTGATCAACATCTCAGGCATGGACTGGACACCTACAAAATCGAAACATTCCAATCAGCAGATGCCCTACGAAAGCGGCTCTCTGAACTCGATTTTGTGCTCGGCCATGATAGTTCGATTGAAGATGACTCACCTATCTTCGGAACATTATTCTACAGGGATATTTTCAAATGTATCCGGTTATTTTTGGCACATTTGCCATTCCAGGCACACCTCGATTGTAAACAGGTGCGCCTCGCTGACTCTGAGGGTAATCGAATCTACAGTGAGATGCACCCGGGTGATTGGTGGTGGGATACACAAGATCAACTTCCTGCCGGAGCGACAATTGTGCCAGTCATTTGTGCATCCGACAAGACTCATTTGACCAATTCTGAGGGCGATCTGCATGCCTGGCTGCTGTATCTCACAATTGGTAATATTCGAAAAGATATCCGCCGTACCCCAAAAATGCGCCCCTGGATTCTTGTCGGGCTGATCCCATGTCCCCCAAAAGATGCCAAAAACATTGACGATGCATGGCATTCCACAGTTGGAACTGTGCTGTCTCACCTGAGGCATCTTGACATCGCTGGCCCCGGCTTGAAATGAGATTGTGCAGATGGATTCCAGCGACAATGTTATCCGCTTTTGGCTGCCTGGGTCGGGGATTATCCCGAACAAGTCATGATTGCTCAAGTCTCATGTGGCTCATGCCGGATGTGTGAAATTCCTAAAGGTGCGCCAATGAGGTATTCCACTTTTTGACCACTCGATGACTCAAGAGACGAGCATGTTTACTCCGAGCTGCTGGAGGACAATCATATTGATGCCCTGCACACTCTTGGTGTCCACCCAATCCGCAACCAGTTGTGGCAGTACCCTCTCTGCAATGTCTATCGGCTTTGGCAGCCTGATGAATTGCATCAGCTGCTGCTGGGTTCAGTTAAAGACTTATTGCACTGGCTGCTCAAATACCTGAAAGATAGAGATGTCAAGGATCAATTTGACAATCGATTCACATCTGTGCCACGATATCCCGGTCTCCAGCACTTCTTTAAACCATTCGATTTTTTGAACAGCGGCACCTGGCAATGTAAAGAGATCTGTGGAATGATCAGAACACTGGCAGGGAAGTGCGCTCCAATTCTTGTCTGCTGCACGGATGACGGGATAACTGCGGTGGAAACAGCCTCTGATGAAATGGTATTGGGAGCAGTGTGGGCATTATGTGAATTCTCTCTACTTGTTAGCCAACGAAATCACTCGGACCTACCCCTCAAAGCACTGGACGATGCACTCAAGGGATTTTACCAGAAGTAGGGTATTTTTCGCGAACAGACAATGTCGAAGTCTGCGAAGGGCAAGGTGGATGATGAGTTGGCAAAGGATTGCCATCAGTTATGCAAACAAAAGATTCATAAGATTCGTGCTGCAATGGAGGCCCTTGTGTATGGGGCGAAAAAGGTTTCCACAACCAAACGTAGGCAATGTTAGGTGCGCCTGAACAGAGCCCGACAAGCGGCCACGACTTGGTCAGATGCTGATCGTCTGAAGGCAATTGAGCAATTGGAGGGCGAAATCCATCAAATGACACCTGCTAAACGCAAGCTTTTCGATACATTATTCGAACGTCATGAGTGACAACTATTGCAGGCCGTCGGGACTCAGGCAACCGGTCCCAGAAGCAAATTTGCCACAGACCTTACCCTAATGAAATCTGCCGCGGAAGACAAGGCTTACGGAGCGGCAAACATGACCACCGACAAGCGACTGCAATTTCAGATCCGCCTATCCAATGCTGAGATAGAAGTCACTACCTGGAGCTTGGCTGATACGGAGTGGGTCACTAACCTGGTGAAGAGAGAGATTTATGGCATCATCACGAGTGAACAGAAGTGGTTCAAGCAGGAATTCTCCATCCGCTTGATCGAGTTTGAAGCTTGGTGGGAGACAATCGTCATTCAGGCTCTCCGGAAATCCATTGAACAACGTGTAATACATTTCGGATATCCAAAGATGCATCTTGTGAGACATATCTCAGAGTCAATTCGGCGAATGGGTTCCAGAGACAATTTCATCACCTATATTTCTGAACGGCTACATATCACCAATGTAAAAGAGGCATATCGATCTACCAACAAAGTCAATTACATTCGACAGATGCTCAAGCACAATGACCAGTGTACCGGTCTTGACTCTATGGGGGAGACACTATCATATCTTGCACTCCAAGGCTGGTACGATATTGACTCTGAAAAAGTTTTCAACCTACTGTCCACTACCAATAAGCGGCGAAGTACACACAGAGCCCATCTATTACGTCTCCAAACAATTGGGGACGAGCCCATTATCCGCCCTGCATCACAGCAGTTATATCATATGAGAGAAACGCATGTCCACGGAGTGTGCAGAAGTATCAGAATGAACCCACTCAGAGATGCATCAGATGACTTCGGAATTCCCAACTTTGGACCGCTATTGTGGTCTCAAATTGAAGAGAACTGGGGACACGAAGTTAGTGGACTCGTGCTCAGATACGATCAGAATGTACTCTTTGACAGTATATTTATTGTACTCACAAATGCGCTGTTGTATTACCGTCAACCATTTCACAACCCTACTTCTGTTGAGAATCTGGGACTTGATTGCAAGGTCGAATATACCAATGCCAACCAAGGGATCAGGCCTGAATCTCGTAACATCTGGGTCCAATATACGCAAAGTGAAGAGAATGACCTCGATAACACCTTCCAAGGACGAATTCCTCCTTTTGCTGTATTATACTTCAGCAGGACTCCACCAAATCAGATCCTCCAATTCCAGGAGCGCCTGCCAGCCGGGAAAGCATTATTAACCTTTTCTAAGAGGTGCCAGATGACTCAACAATGGGTATTACGTCCTCAAGCTCAAGAATACGCGGTGGTGATTCCAACAAAGTTCAAAATCTGCATGGTTGGGCTGATTGTGTTGATGGGTTCATGCGGGTTGTCAAACAAACGAATAAGATGCATATTGTACCCGTTGGTGCTATAGTTGGACCGGCACATTTGGTGCAGGAGAATGCTGCATCAGGCGGCATCGATAGCGTATGGCTTGTAAATCATCATGTTGATTTAGACACCTACTGGACTGTATATCGATTAGATTAGAATGCCTGATTCAGGTGTCTAGCTGTGAGATAGTTTATCAAATTGTACTATTCGATATAGACATTATATATTCTCACACCCGGAGAGTCTGGCTCCTGGTCCACCGGAATTGTCTTGGAGACGAGTGTTGTAGTCCCAGCAGCTCCGAAATTTTGCCACCTTAATGGCATGATTGTATAGTATTCTGAAGACGACTTCATACTCTTTAGAATATCCTTGTATTCCGTTCCGCTATGTCAGGAGTGTTGAGGAGCACCTGAAAGTACTCTCAGAGCACCTGAGAGGCACATCGTTTTGCATTCAGCCTGTTCGGGATCTCCTGGGAGCTTCTGGATGAATCGGTGTGGCTGTTCAGATCAGCTGAGTCATTGAGTTATGACTTCCGAACCATTTTACCTTTTGCTGATGCAGCCCTGGGCTATAAGTAGCCACACATGACTGGAAATTCACTAAGAAGTATGTTCAGACTTATGTTTCCAGGATTCAAAAATAGCTTCAGTTGTTCAGGCTCCTTAATCAAGCTGCAGCTTGAGATAGACCATTGCAATAAACTGTTTCTACTCAGTGACTCTGCAGATGACCGGCAACTCCCACATACCAGTATACAACAATTCCAGAAACAGGCTCAAATTCACACTGCATCTAATAAAGTCATATATTTATTTCAACTCAGTGGGATGTTTGGAACGTCAAAATCCTGTCTATTACGATAGCTTATCCGAACCGATTTCCAACAAGAGAGCTCAAATAGATAGAATCTAAATGGCAGACTCTGGTCAGTAACTGAATCAGGGAGCAGCAGCTCCCACCCTGCGCATATCAGCAACCACTTAAGTTTGTCACACATTATAAACAGACGATATCTAATTTCGCCCAACTTCCAAACATGAACACCAAATCATTACGAAAGCTTTAGTTAGGAACAAGCATCTTCTGAGAGTGCAATAAATGTCAAAAGAATGCAAGCTTGCAATTGCAGCCATTACATTAGATTGTATTGTGTACCCCAATTCAATGGTTGCTGCACCTCAAATTTGCTGGAACTGCATGCTATAATTTGTCTTCCCACTTTCTGATCAAGCCTTGTGACACTTTCATATCGTCTTATGCACTTCTTTGTACCTCAATACTTATGCTAAGTCAACATTGAAACTCATGATGAGTTTGGGATTAAATGATGCGGTGTTTACAAGATATTTTGCCCAACATCTTAATGTGACTGACTATGTCTGACCCATTTGCAGGCAATCTTGGCATGGACGAGAACTTGAATTGATTAGATTACCCCTGAATCATCATCACATCTTTACTGTTCTTTCTCCATGTTAAATCTCTCCTTTGTCAACCCAAATTGTTCCACTTACACTGAATGCAATGCATATTGTGAATTCAGTAGACACAGACCGCTTAAAGTGAAGTTGTGTATATGATATTGCCTAATCGACCACTGACTTTGCTGCAGATTACTCAAACAACAGAATATCATAACAATGATGTGTCCGCCTAACTGGCACATTGCATTCGGAGATTCATATATACCCACTATCAACAACAAACTCTGGTTGAACCAATCTAACTTCAAATGTTACCACTCTCCATGGTTCCGACTCTGTCCATCCAAGTTCCGCAAATTCCACACCAGACTGAGAATTCTGCGCCACGAGGTCACATCACATATGATCCAACTAGACGCACAACGAACTACGATTGATGTAGTCATATGCAGGGGCAATCATGACCAATTCATTTCTCAGTACTCCATTTGTCGGACCCTGAGAGTGAGTTAGTGATACAACATTGTAAATTTCACATGTTCTTCAGGTGGGTCAAGATCTTCAGGTGTATTGGGTACAATTTTAGGTGCGTTGGCTTAAACCAACCTCCAATTGCTGCATTAACAGCGTCCTTGTACACAAGGGCTAACTTTCGGAAATGGGGGCACAAAGATTCCATCTAATCTAGTGCACTTGATGCTTCCTAAATCATAACAAAAAACTATCAGAAATGATATGAATATGAACCACAGAACTGTCTTCCAGACTCTTTCCAGGCACGCCTCGAATTGCATCCTCCTCAACCAATTGTTATTTTGTTGTCTTATTTTGCCGTTATTCTAATCAACTTCATACTGTATTTACCCTGCTATAGTTGAGTCTACATTCCTCAACTTCACTTCATCAACATGGAACCTATGGCCTGCCAGGTGAGGAATCACTATTCACAGGACAATGTGGAAGCATACATTGAGAGAGCACTTGCACACACATTCAAGAAGACATCCAATCTTCATTGTTGATCACATGTTTGAACTTCCCACCCTGCTGTTGAGTATTGTGTCCGAGATGGCTAATAACTGTACTACAATTCTTAGGAAGAAGGGTGATGACGGTTCCAATCGTGGGATCAGTCACCACAAAGGTGTAGACCTCGGAGTGTCTACATTGTCTTCTGATATCAGTGAAGACGATTTGGACCACACGTAGGAGGTCCTGCATCTTTGCGTGGCGCACCGCAATTAGTCATTACAAACTACAATGGTTCCACTCCCAAAGAAACGGAGTTGTGTGGATCCTGTCATTGCACACACTCCACTTCCAAATCTGCAAAATCCAGCTGGGGCCATAGCACTACCACTGTTCAAATGCCAAATGTGAACCACCAACATATTATGCGAGTCTGACCTTCTACCTGCCCACTCACTCCCGCTTCCCAAGGCTGGTGGAAAGCAGACGATTCTTCATCCAATGGCCAGGGGAAATCACAAAATTCCCCAATGCCGAAAGGCTACATTTGATGTAGTGAACCGGTTCATAGAGGCAGTCGTGCTCACCCAGACTCCTTGGGCAATCATTTCTGACGAGAAGTACTCGATTGTTGACAAAGCTTTGAAACCAGCCATTGAAGTTCAGGATCGTCAGCAGGCATTAGCAGATGCTCCTGAAGTAAACCATCTCGGTGTCAAATGCCCTGTGGTCTATCTCTTGAAATCCATTCGCAATCCCAAGCTGTAAGTGTCTATACTGTTAAATGCTCCTCCATAAGACTTATGATTGTGACTAAACCCCAAAACATGATTAGTTAAACATAAAGACTAGTATGATTTGAGGGCGATTGTCAGATGGAGCTTATTGAACTGCTGTCTGTAATTGTCTATTGGATTTAGGATCAGAGACTGAGCTTCGAATCGAGGTTAAAGAGCACTTGTTTGATGATGGTTATGTCTCGAAGGTCATGGATGATAAGACATCATGGTTCACCCAGATAGAAGTTCAAGACCCAATCTGCCATCGATTATTCTTCACTGCCAATTGCTTAGGGCGCCAGCTAACCACATCACAATTCTTTCAACCTCTTGCACCGCTGACATTAGCACTTGTGGCTACCACTATTCAAGTTGCACTGTCTAAACATACAAATGGAAAGAAGGTTATGCCTACTTTTTCTCAAGATGAATATCGACGTAAATTTTGCTCCTCCATTGTGATAGATTGTATTACTGCAGAAGCCACTGCTCTAATCAATCAGACATTGGTAGGCCGCTTCATGCCCCCCCC
>Ga0307515_10000304_pt1 | contig 121731 bp, 102 predicted proteins | sample 17_EM_MG_FD_194513 | JGI IMG/M metagenome (GOLD analysis project Ga0307515, IMG submission 194513) | Populus trichocarpa ectomycorrhiza microbial communities from riparian zone in the Pacific Northwest, United States - 17_EM | ecosystem: Host-associated > Plants > Roots > Unclassified...
GAGCATGGCCTCCAAGTGCATCTCAAACACGCTCGATCAAGTACATCTTCAAGGAGCGACGGCGGTTGTACGGAGATACAGGGGTAACGGAGGTGGACAGAGTGTCGGGGAGTATATATTCGGCAGACCCCGGAGTAGATAGATATCATCTCATTTCCATCTCCTCTTATCATACAATGAAAATTCACACTCTATCTTTCCCAACTTTTGGTCTCCCTCGCTCTGTCCGAGATTTCGTGGATCCACGTAATTGCGTGGATCCTCATGGCCGGGTAGTATCATATCTTCTCACCTTCCTATGCTCCTCGAGCTTAATGTAGAACGAACGCGAGGAGAGATTTTGACAGCGTCACCCATTGCATTGCAATCCTGATGCAAGTGTGTACCCAATGAACCCATTCCGACGTATGGTCACAGTTGGCCACAACCCCAGAGTGTTTGTTTAAAATAGGAGACCGACAGAGCGAGAAGAAATGGCGAAACGGCGATCGGAGGGCGATATGTGACCCGACGCGTGGTCTTGACGCCGGGCACGGAGTAAACCGCCACCGGGGTGTCTCTGACGGCTCTGACGGAGCGCGTCCACTCTGACGGAGCCATTCCGCCCGGACGGAAATGTTTTTTGCTGATGCAGTGGACAAAGCACACGCAACTGATGTCATAGGATAGAGAATATGCCATTGTTCGATCTGCGATGCGTTTAGCTCTACAACAGAAGGATTTGCACGGGGACCCTGAAGATATACACAATCGATGGTATGAAGAATTGTGCCTGGAACGAATGCAATGCTATGATAATGGCGCCAAGAAGGCATAAACACCTTTCAAGCGGAGCAAATAGACCTTCAGACGTTGCTGTAACAGTCAATTTCAATCCTGAGTTTTATTTGAATTGAATCTGATGGCAGTTAACCCTATAATTGAATGAGGTTCAAGAGATCTCGTGCCCAAGTATCGTCACAGGCGATAGTGGTTTCGAGTTTAGCGCCGTGCACACCGCGCCTCCCTTTTTCTTCGAGTCCCTGCCTGGTCGCTCAAATTGGAGTCTACCTCGCCTGCTGTTGCATATGCATGCAGAGAGAATTATTCCTACATTCTTAACATCGAACTTCTATATCGGACTATGCCTTCCCAAAGCGCTCACCCTGACACGACTGCAGTCAGACAAATCTGTCAGAAACAACACATGCGGGGGCCTTCGGGGAATTCGCAGCTTCCACCTGCTAAGAGACGCATATCCACACCGGCTGGCGCGAGGGATGCCTATCATGGAGGGAGTTCCGTAGCCTCTACAGTCCACGGTCAGAACTCCACAGACTCATCTTTGCAAAACATTTCTGGCGTGGCAGATATCACTCAACGCGTGACTTCCACCACGTCTGCAACACAGCGACGGTCAATGAATATTGCAACTGCTGCGCTGGGTACAAGCAGGAGTAGTACACCAGCACCCGGAGGAACCTCACAGGCAAACTCAACGCGTCGTATTGTATCCAGTCTCGTATCCGACATTGCTAGCACTCCCACTCCTCTCAACCGTCTTGAAAACCTGCCTACCCCCAACCCTGATCCGGAAGCCCACGCGATCATTACAAATCCTTTCCGAATGTGACCTACAGAAAGCCATCAGAGAAAGAGGCAGTGTCAGTTGCAACCGCAGGCGGTGTCTACACCTCGATCAATGGTCTCCGGCAGTCGCAGCATCCAACGATTCGGTGACTCAAACATGACGCATCCAGTATTTGCAACGGGCAGAATCATGGAGCCTGATATGTGGAACAGATGGCCGGTCATGTGTGTAAGCGACTTGGAGATGGTAGGTTATGCAACGCGACGCGTTGTGAAAGCATTCGCTGACGCCCAACACTGGCAGATAATAGAGAAGTACTGGAACACCGCAATGCAGCAAAACAACATTTGGTCCATAGCATTGGATGCACAAACAAATGAGATCTTGCAAGAGGTATGCTGAAGAAACGGCCCATGTCGGATATTACAGTCTCGAACTGGTACCAGGTTCAAGCACAAGTCGACAAAATTAAATCACATTCCATTCATTCCACAAGGGACAATATTGCAGAGCAATATGGTCTCCACCGCTTTGAATTCAACGCTGAGCGTTTGGAATTCACTGATTCCCTTCTGGCAGACAATAAGTATCTTTTTCCTGTGGCAGAGCGTGTGGAAGGTGGTGTACGCTTTCCAAATCCAATGCAGAGAATGTCGAAAGCTGCCAATGAATGGCCAGCGTCCACTTTGCTTCCTTGCGGAAGCAATCCCAGGGTTTATCCAGATCAAATTTTATCATCGGGAGAATAACCGCGGTAAGTATGCTGATGGATTTTATAATTCCATGATTGACAACAAGGACAGTCATATACCTTAGCCACTGATCATGGTTACCTGCACCGTGTTGCGCCATGCCCCCCTGGAGTGGCAAAAGAACAAACGTGTTCCTCCGAAAGCTTCCAAGTCAAAGCTGAAAGCGAACTGACTTGATCACTCAAACTACTTCACCTACAAGAACGATGGTGGTTAGGACGCATCCTGCTGCGCTGCAACAGGTTGCGAGTGATTAGTCTCGCCTTGCATTGCAGACACGTATACATTCTTGATGAAGAACTGGAACACACTACCGGAGAGCTAACAACAGAGTGTGTATAAAAACAGTCTTGCTACAGTCAAGCGTCAGATCCAACAGGCGGAGAACCCAATGCCTGCCAAGGTCATCAGCACGGAAGAAGCGCGTGTTGACAATGCTATTCTTCTTGACTTGTTGACCTCCGAGGTGACGCTTGAGGAGCCTGAGATCAGATGAACAGACGCAAATATCCCGATCGACACCAATTGTACAGACGACAAACTGCATTTCAGGATGACAGGTGACAGCGACGATTACGATGATGAAGGTGATGAAATAGATGAGAGCGATGCCATCACCACCGCCAGCCGGCAAAGACAGGCCGCAACTGAACTCGAGATGTTTGACGTGCGAACCAGTGATGTCGACCGGTTTGAGGGCGACTATGGGGATGATGCTGATCAGGATGAGGAGGAAGAAGCATTGCAAGCCAATGATGAATCAACGCAGAATTTGCAGGACTGAGGGTATAGTACTAGAGAGTGTGAAGATTGGACAGTTTATTTCTGACCTGTGAAATACTATAAAGGCGAAGCAAATGCAACGGCAAGCGAGGTATCCGTTGCGAAGGCTGTATTGTAATGAGTGACAAGTTCTCAATGTTAAACATATATGCGAGAGTGCGGCATCCGATAAATAGTAATAGTGAGCGGAGAGGTAAAATGTGGCACTCGGCTGGAGAAAGGAATAAACAGCGCTAGGCTTTGCATAAACGGCTACAGCATGACTAGAGCCCCTGCGAAGAGTGTAACACATGTGCCGTTCAGACAGTGCGTATACGTCACAATATCGCCTGAGCGTCCACGGGGTAGTATACAACCCGACGCGTCACAAGAATGGGAGACATGGTATGTTTCCCGCCACAGGGATGATATGCAACGTGACCTGTCGCGTTTGATTCTTCATCAGAGGGTACGAGGTTCCGTGAGAGCTGTCAGGGCTGTCAGGAACACCTGGGTGTTCCTGACGGAAACTAGGTTTGTTGCTAATGGAGCCAAGCTGTACAGGAAGAAGCAGCAAATCGTGAACGAATTGCCGCTCTAAATTTTCAGGAGGGTTCTCAAGTGTGGCTGGATGCCCGACAGGGGGATACTGTCACAATTTGGTGTACGAGTAAGAGGTTGAGAGGTCTATAGGAAGAGTATGAGAGAAGCGGAAGGAATCAGCGTAACGGAGAGGTGGAGACGTCAAGAGACGTGGGAACGGCGTGAGGGTGTTGTGCAAAGGTGGTGGTATAACTTGTTATGATAAGCATGTGGTTTGAGGTGTTGCAATGTCGGACGATGTGGTGTGGTTGTATTGATAACAGTTGTGTTGGTGGTGTGTAAGATCATGGTTGGATATTCAGATGGTATATCGGAGCATGGGGAATGATTCGAGGGTGGCAGACACAGTGTATATAAAGAGAGGTTGTTTGGTGTTGGAGGATTTCCTTTTCTTCTCTCTTTACTCTTTCTCTTGTATAGCAAAGCAAGCACAACTTTGACCCAGCCTTGATTCTTGTCCTGTCTGGATTCCCTCAATTCGAACCTCGAAGTGTTCGATCCTGATTACGATATCACATTACTGTTTCCAATATCACCTATGTCCGATCCCGCCCGTTATAACAGTGAGCTGTGATTATATATGATGCACGCCAAACAATCATTGATGCATGGTTGATGCTCATTTTCATCGTGGGTCAGGAGAGCATGTCGCTTTCTCTTTTTCATAAAAAGGCAGCCAATACTTTGTTTTTGACTGTCTGCAACCTGTTGCCCCCCAGATCGCCCAAGATACAGAACCAACAATCGTTGACGCTCCGTTGAAGCTCATTTCAAAGATGGGGCAGGGAGGGTATCGCGGACTGTCTTGCCTATATCGGCAGCCAGAAATTCTTTCATGACTGTCTGTAACCTTTCAACAGTCTGATTTCCCAGGACGCAAGATCAAAACTCAATGAAGCTCCAATGACACTCATTGCAATGTATTGTGTAGTCAATACCTGCTGCCATCAATGCTTATATTAATATATATTTGGACTTCCTAGTTGCCAATCTGTCCGATTGAGACTCAACCCATTGGCAAAGCCGAGCCCAGTGATATTCTCGCACAGGCCTCTCTCATTTTGTCAAAATTGATATATCTCTCTGCAGATTACATTTCGCCTGCTATCGTTTAATTTACGAACAAATATCCACATGCGAATGCTCACTATTCTCCCATCACATTTCTCTCAGTGAAATTCCTGGTGAAGCAACATATAGAACCTGGTGAAAACATATTGACCCAATCAGTCCCACCTTTCTTGTTTCACTTATTCCTCCTTGTTTCCATTGCGCTGACAGTCATCAACCCCATTTCAACCTGTTTCATTGACCTCCCAGTTGGCCGAATCATGCCAGGCACATTTTGTGCGGCACTCACAACCCAGTGCTCTGGGCTTCGCGAAGATTTAATGCCATTCTCTGGCTGTTTATCGGATTCAGCGTCTGCCTCGTAGTCCTATTTGCGGTATTTTGAATTATCCAAATAACCAGTCAAGTTAAGCCAATTTTCGATGACAGAAATGATTTCAGGTGCACTTTCCTTGTCACTTTTGACTAGATGACAGTGCTTTCTTTTCGTTCGGTGGGTGTTTAATACTTGTGTTTATCCTCCAGGGAGGTACTTTGCAGACAAATCTGGTGGCAAAGGTGATCTTTCTGACAATTTAAATGCAGCCGCATCTTCATGTTGAAAGTTTGAACAGGATACTTTGATGATCTCTTTGGTATCTGAAATGTATACAACAGCTGTCATTTGCTTGTTTTGAGTGCGGGATTCCTTCTGTGTAGCAAGTAGAGTTTTGCTGCCCTGCCACATCTCCAAGAAGTTGTACACCTTGGCCATTCTGTGCACTTTTCTTTCCTCCACGTCTTTCTTCAATTCCAAGTCATTTTTAGTTTCTGTCTCATCCAAGGATGCACAATCGCCCGCGAATATTTCGTCATTGGCTCGAGTAAACTGCCTTACTATCACCCGTTTCAGAAGCTTCTCGCCAGTGGTTTTGGAGTGTCTACAGCCAATAACGTCTCACTGCAGGGAAAAAGTGGCATTCACTCCGACATCATATGGTACAATAGAGAGTATATCGCGTACCACATTGGAGAGATCCGCGTACTTTGAGTGTGTTTCCTCTTGCTGGGGCCACCAGTCAGTGATATCCGGGAACCAAAATGTACTACAAATCGCCATGGGATCGGAGTGGTAATCATCATGATTAGGATTCATTCGCCCCCAGTTCTTTGGTGCTTCACGCGGTCAATTCAAATGGAGCCTTGCGGCTGTCAATCACCGTGCTGTGCAATTGCTTCGTCCTGGCGTCGTTTCTGCCACCCTTTTAGGTGTTAAGTATTCTTCAACATCGCTGGACAAATCATATGATTCAACAGACGATTGACCAAATTCAGAATCCTTTGCAGAGAGGAAGTTATTACCGTGCGGGACATTTTTGGGTTTAATGACGGGCATTTGTCGATGTTTTGCACAGTATTCTTTCTCCACGTAATGCAGAAAGTCGTCCTGGTATTTGGTTGTATAAGCAGTCTCGTTCTCAGGAAGAATATGTATCGCCCTGTGCAACATCCTAAATGATCGCGACTTCCAGGAAAGATCAACGATATATGCCGAAATGAGAAGCAAACCGGTCACTGAAATGACTTCAGCTTAATATTTGGACAGCTTCTGTCGTTCAACCTTTCTGGCGAAGTATAAGTCTTCCTACCATTGTGTCTTCTGCTTGGCCAAAGCTCGCATAACGCAATCCATATGATCAAACATGTCATTGTAGACAGCGATGACATGATGCAGAATAACTGTATGCCATTTTGAAAGCAACAGGGTCCAGTATCAGAATGGCCTTAAAACTTCCATGACTTACTTGACGATGGTCCATTCATCCTGTGTTGTGAATAGTGGCCTGTAATTGCTGTATGGATGAGTCTTGGGCCACACGACCGTGAATTCTCGTAATCGGTAGGCTTGCCCCAGCGACTCCAGTGTCGAATTCCACCATGTTCTCACATCCATAATAGGTAGTACGCCATTTTGTACTGTGGCCTTTTGACAGTCAACGAACTCGTTTCGATGACCAAGGGTCAGCGTAATCAATACAACAAACATTCTCTGCTATATGATGGTCAGTTTCAGTTTTTTCAAAATATCTCAAAATACTTACATTCTCAATTATCTTTGCCAAACCAGGTCGCATAGCTGACACCTTGTGGATTCTAGCATTGCCCCCTTTTCGCAGTCTTTGACTTTTCCCAATGTCAGTGCTCTCATTCTCGCCAAAGTTCTGTTTCTGCTCATGGGCTTCCCAAGGCTTGGTGCGGCCAGATTACACCGAAAGTACTCATGGACACACTGAAAGCAAGCTGAATGACGTGTGCCATGCACAGTTTGTGGTTTGGCACTGCAGGCCACCTGATTCCCAAGGCCTCAAGGGTTGATTGTAGTTCCGGAGTTATCGAGTAACGTGAAGAAGCATTCTCAGTGGTAATTCCTAGTGAATAGCCGTCGGTAAACCCAAAACAAACCAGAACCTCCCTCATATGAATGGCTAGCCTTCATCCGGTATGTTGACCCTTGACCTATCATTCTTATATAGCATTCGAAATAGGAAAAGAACAGGCTCTCACCCTCGTCGAATGCGGGTTGTACTTCTCCCAATGGGCAATTTTGATCCATATCATATGCCATGAGCGATGTTATCACAAATTCGTTTGAGGATGTCCACCCATCCAACGCTAAGCTCACGTCATTTCCTCATGGAAATTGCTAATCAATTGCATCCACTCTCAGTGAGTATTCCCTCTGGCAACTGTTGCTAAGGGTGCTGGCGGATGGCAGCACAAGCTTGCCAAGTAATGCGTTAAATGACGGTCGCCACTCGAGTATTGATATAGCATTCGATGGAATGTGAACCAGAATATATCCCAACATGAGGTAGCGATTCCGAGCATCAGTTTAGGGTTTTCCCTTACCAGTGATAATCGTACATGCGATAGTAAATGAATACATATAACCGAGTTACTCTTGGTCAAGAGACGTGATATGCATAACGTCTATTCTTGACGTCACAATGAAGCCAGTCCTATGTACTTTAGCAGGGATACATATATATCACATGTCGATGGAATAAGTAACTTTGATACTGAGCGGATTCATTCTTGCGGATGCATCATTGTAGCCAGATTGAATGAAGGAAACTTCCGCTGAGCATAATGGTTTCAACCAAATCCATTTCTCGAATACTAGCAGGTAGTGTGAGGCACGGGTCTGAGTAACCCCCCCGCAGTCCGGGTTGGGAGCTGATATACAATTCAGTTTGGTTTTAGAACCATCCAAGAACCCGACCCACTCTGTCTTGGCGGGGTGGTTACCTAGACCGGACATAAACCCGCTGTTCTTTGCGTAGGTTTATCACTCAGCAGCGCCTCATTGTCACAACCTCAGAACTTTGGCTCGAATCAAGTATTTTAGTTTGGATCATATCACAATATGATAACTGCATAAAGCATGCAGTTTTAGATGCTCTTTCGCCTCCCATCCTTCACTTTGTGATCAGACAAATATTCGTTGGGTCACTTTGAAGAAAGCGCAATGTTTGGCTTTATTTGGCAACAACTCAACAAATAGTGATCGGATCCCAAATTGGAGAATTGGAGGAGAACGAGCATCGAAAACTGCATCTTTTATGTATATATTGTATTGTGATACGATCAGAACTCAGATACTTATATGGAGCCAAATTTCTGAGTTTACGAAAATGTGGAACATGCCAAAAAACTGTGAGTTCGCAGCGGTTCCGTTTTTTCATGGGGTGAAACCCGTCACAACAATTCCAGTTCGGTTCCAACCCGGACCAGCAACAGAACCTCCAATCTGGAACCATCGCTACGCCTACTAGCGGGATAGGTCTGATTGGACTAGAGGTTAATCTGACTCACAGACATGGCAGTCGATGGTCAATATGCGAGCAAGCGGGACTCCTGGCCCATTGCCTCGGGTGATACAGATCAACCAGTGTAGTCCGCGGTCAAAGAGAACAGTCTTGGCCTAAACATGACACCTCTGAGGGAATTTTGACGTTGGCTTGGGATATAAGGCCTAAAGCAACACTGCTCATTCGTTTGAGTCAGTATGCATTGCAATGGCATGCTCGATATTATTACGAGCTGACGCGTCAAGTTCTACGTTGGCATAGTATCGGATGGTCGCGCATTCAATCCATCCCGCAGGACAGTGAGGCATTACATTGCGATATGTGCTGCCGAGAGTCAATCGGCAGATGTTCCAACTACTGATTCAAAAGGATTGTGACATGTCTAAGTTCAAATCCCTTCTGACACATTTTCCTCCATGATATCATGCGACTGATGGTGTGATTCTTATCAGGAGCATAATGTTTTGAGACCACATTGCATGAACACAATGACCTATTGGGAAGCGTGGCAAGTGATCACCGGGCGCATGCGGAAATTGTATGACACGAGCGCGATAACGCCATCATGAGCATTGTGGTCATATTGTCGAAGTATGGGCGTACAAACCACCGAAGATGAATATGAAGAGATGGCATTGTTCCGGTAATGAGAAGAACATGCTCAAGCAGCAATCTGCAGTCAACATTGAGAATACTGAAGACGATCTTAAAATATTATTAGGAATTCTATCTATTCAAACTCTTCAACATTTCTTCTCTACTCCATACCCATGATCAGACTCTTCATGTCTGGTTTGAGATTAACACAATCTCAATAAGCACACCAGAAGCCCATCGAAACTTTGAGCGATTTGATATTCAATTTACCAGACCAACGTTAAACCCGTACCTGCCTGGAGGTTATACAATATGTTCTCTTTCAAGTCCTCGGATACAAGGTGCATACATATCTAGCTGTAGGAGTACTTCCGTTCGAAGAGTTTTCCAAAGAGCATTTGGGTCCGGAAGAGGTGTTATTCAAACACCAGGACGGACGATTAACCTTTGGGAAAGGATATCTTGGTAGCTCTTGAATTTGATCAAGAGGTTGAGTCTTAGGATAAGACGAGGAAAGATAGAGAGTGATTAGATAGGCGGCAGCACTTAATCTAATAATGTTGTATTGCATGTTGGGCTGAAGTAACCCCGTAACAGTATCTTGGTGAAATTCGGCAGTCAGGTAGTCCTTTGCTGCCAGGAATGAGAGTTCTGTCTGTCAATTGGGTTAATATAGGTAAGATCTAACTGTCGAATATGAATTTCTTTTGCGAACTAACTATGTTGATTCCACGACTGCCTTGACTCCTCAATATGGCTAAAGCAGTTTCATCAACGGTTGAACTGGTCAATTCAGAAACCTCCAATTCTGTCAATTCGTTTAACATTGCAATGTGCGCTTTTGCCAGCAAGTGTTTCCACATGGACCTGGTCCCATTTTCTGATGGATGGCGAAGAACTGGATGACAAACGATACGTATGATGCCAGGGCTGCCATTCTCCTCAATTCCGCAGTGCAATTAGAAGCGCCACAAAGGCAGATATCTAATATTTCTCCATGCGATAAGTGGTTGGGAGACCGCACTCATTGAAGCCCACCAAGCATTGAATATGATTTGTAAGGTAAGGTCGCTCAAATCACGAATAAAGTCATGTTCATTTTTGTAAGATCTCATATCCTCCAGCAACTAGCTATTTATAGATTGGGAAACCAACATGGTTGTAGAAATTTGAAAGCTGTGTAATTCCAGTTGAGAGATTGTCAAAAGTTACATTATTGTTGAGTAGAATGCTGGGGCTTGAATATTGACTCTTGAGCTACACGAAACACAAAAGTAAGACCTGTGAGACATTGCATGTCTAGTTGTGAAGTTGTATACAGGGGCAAACTGACAAGACTGACAGTGAAAAATTCGATTTACGAAAGATGCAAGGCATTTCGTTGCTGTAAAGCTTACTAAGCCCTACATCACCTCTTGCCGCACTGTGGACACTTAGTTTCAAGGGGAGGTAGCGGAATTGTTACAGGCATTTTTAGTCACAAAGATGGCTGACACGGTGATTATGGGTGTATGTCGATGAACAGCCCTTGGATTATGCAAGTTGCATGACCAACAAATGTTGACACTGTGTTGACGCTCCATTCACGCTCAGTTTTAGGACATAGTAGCGACGCTGTGGCAAGCATTTTTGCCTGGAAAGGTGGCTGGTAGTTCGAGTACGCGTGAATGTCGCCACACAGCCCTTTAATCTTGCAACATGATAGGCCACAAATTGTTGATGCTCCGTTGATGCTCATCTTTAGGACATAGTAGAAATGTTGTCGCAAGCATTTATGCCTAGAAAGGCGGCCTATATGACGATTATGGATAAATGTCGCTGCACAACCCTTGGATTTTGAAAGATGCAAGGCCAATAATTGTTGACCCTCTGTTGACACTCCTGTTTAGGACACAGTACCGATGTTCCCTCAGGCATTTGTGTGAAGTGAGGCAGCCAATAGTTCGATCACAGGTTAATGTTGCCTCACAGCCCTTGCATCTTCTATAATTCAAGGCCAAAAATTGACGACGCTCCGTTGACACTCATTTCAAGGATGGAGTAGTGTTGTTGTGTCACACAGTGTTGCCTAGAAAGAGAGCCAATATTGCGATTATGGATCAATCTTGACGCACAACGCTTGGATTGTGAAAGATGCAAGGCCCAAAGATGTTGATGCTGTGTTGACACTCATTTTTAGGACACAGTTGCGATGTTGCCCCAAGCGTTTTTGACTCGGGAGGTGGCCGATTGTTCGATTATGAGTTAATGTTGCCGCACAGCCCTTGCATTTTCCAAGATGTAAACCTAGAAATTGTTGACACTGCGTTGACGCTCAGTTCTAGGACATAGTAGCAATTTTGCCGCATGAATTGTTCCCAAGAAAGGCGGCCGACAGTTCTATTAATAGTCAATCGCGCTGCACAGCCCTTGGGTTGTACAGGATGCATAGTCAACAGTCGTTGACGCACATTTTTAGGACACAGAAAGGATGTTGTGGCAGCATTGTTGCGTAGAAAGGCTGCCAATATTTCGATTATGGGTCAATGTCACTGCACAGCCCATGGATTTTCCAAGATTCCTGGCCAGAAAACATTGACGCTCCGTAGACCCTCATTTCTAGAATGGGGCAACAAGTGTATTGTTTCCCTGTTTGCCTATATTGCTGACCAATACATACACTTTGGGAGGACGAGACAATAGTGCGCATTGATTGTCGAATGTGTAACACTAAAAATCGTTGATGCTATGTTGACGCTCACATTAAACACATTGCAACAGCCTTCCTACACCCAATCATTATATGCAACGAAATCCATTTTCATTGTTTACATCCAGAATTGCATTTCTAAGTATTATAATTTGCATCCAGAGGCTTTGTGGCGTCTCAATTTCTACTTGACCTCTATCCACGTTATCTGAGTGAGTAATGACATGGACAAATCACATTCCCGCGCTTTCGGCTGACAATTTTGGGCATGTGGATAATTTCACGAGTTTTTCATCAATCTACCTTGACTTTCTCACCTTTCATCATCCAGCTGCTTCTCCTTGATTGCCATGACGTACCATACGCGATTTCAAATATCTCAATCATATGCACCAGGTCTGTGGGGAGAGTTATGCAGTGGGATGTGTGGATATATGCAGCATGACGGTCGTCATTCAGACAGATTCGTACTAGACACGGAACGCACCTTCTATCACTCGGATGAGACCACTAAATTGAATTTTGATAGTATATTTTGTCACTGGTATAGCTTTTGCTTTCTCACTTATCTGTAACAGGCAGGACGTTATCAAGTTTGTTGGCTGTTGATCAAGTTGAGTTGGAGTCTAGAACTTTCCCATGGACCGTACGACCATTCCAGACACACTGCTTAATTATCATATATCACAATTTGGTTGCTGAAATCAAGAAAACTCTAACACATAGCACAATTGGTACACAATTGCTTTTCACTGAGATATGACTTCAAAAGGACCAATTTGCCAATCAACACCTCGTCCGATGAAGAAGCCATCACCTTGTATTCGTCCGAATCTGATTTCTATATGCTAATTAGCCCGGGAGCCTAAATGCCGGGGTAAATGCTTACAGCTTCAACAGGCTTCGCTTTCTGAATAGATGATGAATCGGGCTCCGCAGCGGGCAGAGGAACACCTATACCTGCATCAGCGAAATGTTAATCGGTCTGGAAGCAAAACTTGATCCTCCCAGACACTTCTGGCGATTTCACAAGTGCTTCTAAGTACTTCTAGATGCTTGCAGACCCCCCTGGAGCTAAACAAAGTGCTCCCAGACTCTTCAAGACGATTCTCAGGTGCTCTTGAAAGCACCTGAAGTTATGGAGGTGCATACAGGATGCTACGAGATTTGACTATTAGAGGAGTCAAATTGTGGAGCACCTGAATCCTCGGCGCAGAACTGCGGCAGACTTCGAGAGAAGCTCAGACTACTGGGTTGCTCTGCGGGATACTTTGGGAGCAGTCGAGACTGCTGCGCAGCACAGCTGGAGACTTGGTGCCGTATTCCCACAGCAGTGGTTCTTACACACACACAAGGAATTTTGTCTTATTATATTAATCTTCGTTACAGTCCCAAGAATCGCTACATTAGAACATGGCATGCATTATTTAAGTCACTCGATATATATACATATGGTCAATCTGGCCGCAGATGGTACTCGAGCATAATAGGAGGAGCACCTGGACACGGCCATTGAGAGGACTTAGAGATGCACCACTTGGAGGCAATTGTGATGAAACGATGAACCATCAACACTCCACCGCACCTCCCGCGACATCCAAATAGAATTCATGAGAAAGAGCGGTTCTGGTTCAACCAGCATAGGAATCGGGTGAGAAGCTATCATACAACCTGGCCTTGAGGATCCACGGACAGCCCGAGTGAGATCAAAAGTTGGGAAAGATAGAGTGTGAAATTGCATTGTATGATGAGATGAGATGTAAATGAGATGATTTCTATCTACTCCGGGGTCTGCCGAATATATACTTCCCGTCACTCTGGCCACCTCCGTTACCCCTGTATCTCTGTACAACCGCAGTCGCTCCTTGACGATGCACTTGGTGGCCGTGATCGAGCATGTTTGTAGAAGCACTTGGAGACTGAGCTCGAGTGGACTCAGAGATGGGCTTGGAGGCCGTGATCGAGCAAGTTTGGAGAAACACTTGGAGACTGAGATCGAGTGAACTCAGAAATGCACTTGGAGGCCGGGCTCAAGCGAGTTTAGAGATGCACTTGGAGACCGAGAGATCGAGTGAACTCAGAGATGCACTTGGAGGCAGTAGATCTGGAGGCTGTTGATCTGAAGGCGGTCAATCTGGAGGCAGTCAATCTGGAGGCAGTGAATCTGGAGGCAGTGAATCTGGAGGCGGTAGATCAGAAGGTATCTGCGATGGAAGCTGAGACTCTATTCATTGGTTTACTTGTAATTGTGGGAATGTAGAGAATTCAGTACAACAAGGTCCGCTGAGAGCTGAGAAACTGGCTGGGAGTGGGAGACTGTCCATCTTGGAATGATGCAGTACGCGGTGTATGCAGTACTCAGTGTATGCTGTACATGGTGTATGCTGTACTTGGTGTATGCTGTACTGGGTGTCAACTCTTGATCATGGCATGGAGAGATAGACAGGGATGACTTGACTTCGTGTTCTTAGGTGACAGTAGAGTTGAGGACCAGAAGGAGAGAGATAAGAAGAGATGAGGCAGATCATAATGAGAAACTGGGACTTGGAGAATTTCGTGTGCGAGTCAATTTACCATCACCGATATGGCAGGTAGACATCCTGATCTAGCGTGTAATTACACCGATACGAGGTCTTCCCAACCCTATCAGGCCAGTTGTACCCCTCATTACTCATATCCGCTCGTATCCTCCACTTCATTCTCATCTTCACCCGCCATCTCTCTCTTTCTCGTCCACAACTCTACCATCATCGCAGAACACAAAGTTAACTCTTCCCTCTCTATCTCTCCAGGGCATGATCATGAGTTGACACCGAGTACAGCATACACCGAGTACAGCATCCACACAAGATTCTTTGTCTTCCCTTCATCCTCATGATTACGAGTTGACCCCTGAATGTAGTTTCAGCTTCCTGCGTGCCTCCCTACAGAATCGACCGCCATCAGCCAGCTCGCTGTGAGAGCTCAAAGATAAAGTCACCTTGTCACATTCCCACTTTTGTGAATCAACTAACTGATGAATAGAGTCTCAGCACCCGGCCCGCTAGCCATCAACCTCCTCCAACCACTCATCCAATCTCGCTCGATCATGGCCTCCAAAGTGTATCACCAATCTCGCTCGATTACGGCGTGCAATTTCGCATGGTCATGGCCTCCAGCATCTCCAATCACGCTCAATCACGGCCTCCAAGTGCATCTCGGAGTTCACTCCATCCCGGCCTCCAAGTGCGTCTCCAAACTCGGTTGATCACGGCCTCCAACTGTATCACCACATTTGCCCGATTAACACGTCCTCCAGGTGCATCTCCAAACTCGCTTGATCATGGCCTCGGAATTTATCTCTGAGTTCCCCCGCTCGTCAATTTCAGGCGCACCTCGAATTGCTCTCAAGCACCGCCTGCAGCCAGTCCAATAATACTGTGTGTTGGTGGGTAGCTATATAGATAGATAGATGAGAATACAAACTGAATACATGAGTTTTAAAAATCGTTGAACTAAGTAGTAGCTATGATTTCCAGGTGCACCAGCAACGTTCCCAAAGAAGATGTTGTGTTTCCCAGACTGCTTGACAGTGATTCGAGGTGCTCCCAGGCTTGTTGTTGGCGCTTCCAGACTTTTCATTGCTGCTCCTAGACTGGTTGTCGGCCCTCACAGGCTTGTCGCTGGCGCTCCCAGGTGCTCCCAGCTGCACCCAAAGTCCTCTCCGGCGCTGTGAGGTGTTCTCAAACTTATCACAATCCCTCCCATGGTACTGCTGTACAAGTCATCAGAGATCCCAGTTACTCCCAAGGCTGGCCGGAATGCACTCCTAGTGTCTGACACTCTCCTGAAATCGACGTATCTAAGATTACACTCCAAATCCTCTCAGACACTCCTGGAGGCTTCCAGTGACTGAAATATATTTTGCTGATGTATGTCCGACTGTGGCTTCCCAGAACCAAGCGTAATATGACAACTTCCTGGGCGAGAAGCCACTTGCGGCATTTGCGATATTCTGGGGACACTATCAATATACTCCATTAGCTCTCCAAATGTTGTGGGGGCAGGTACAGCTGCATTATCATCCGATTGCGGTGTAACGACTGCCGGAACCTTTAATTTGGAGCTGCCGTACTTCTTCTCTCTTTCACGGAAGTAGTCGGCTGCGTCCCCCCAACTAGGTTGTGTCAATTCTTCAAGCTTCACCTGCTTCTGCCAAAACCTCTCCATGTGCTGCTGTACCATTTTCGAGATTGTGTCCATCACCCAGCTGGGTTCACCACCTTCGCTCAGCTGGCCCTGCTCTGTCTCTTCATCATCCTCATCTTGTCCATCCTCCCCATTGTTGAAACTTGCAAGATCGCTCAGACAGTCTCCAATAGCCACCATCATCTCCTCAAACATCTTTTCGGGCTCCCTGTTTGTCAATCCCACATTGCCAGCTGTCCCAGTGTCTTCCTGCCCCTGCCTATTTGCTGCCTCTGCATCTTCAACTCGCTTTCTTGACCCAGCAGTTTCTCTCTCAACATAATCCTCCAACCATTTCTCTTTCTCTTAATTGCTTAATATGTGCGTTTCTCATTATGTCTCGGCCGCAAGCTTCTTTTTGGATCGCAAGCTACGCAATGCCCCATAGGATCGGACTATCTCTGCTTCCAACCTGCACTTGCGTTTATTTGCTCAATGACGTCGTCATGTGGACTGCGTTGTCAATATGCCGTATTTGCCCCCTGGAGGTGGCAAAAAGTTCTCTTTCAGAGCATTCCTCGTTGTAGTTAGCGTTGACTTTGTTGTTGGGCAAGATGTTGGATGTTGCAAGATATGGACAATGTGGAGGCAAGCTGCGTCTTTTTTGTTAGGGTTGGTACATTTACTCAACTTGAACAAAGCAAAATCTGCATTTTGACTGTCAATAAAACAGGAATTGTTAGGCTAAACATACAACATGACTGGATTGTTATTGTCAATTTCAAGCATTATCCCAGGGATTGTTTGAAACAAACATCACCAGACATCCTTTCCCTCGAAGGATGTTCTTGTATATCTGACGTTCATATGATTTCGGCTGTCATGCGCCTCAATTTATCACTCGAAACAAACATTAATCATCAGACCGACTAATTGCAAATTACGAGACCGTGAGAAACCCCTGCAACTTGCCGTCATTGGCAGCAGGATTCATGTTGAGTTTACATTACTTGTTGGCTGCTACTTATTGCATTCTGACATGAAGCTCACAATATATTCCTCAGGACTTCCCACTTCATTTCGTTATCATCTTCCTCTTCAATTCCACAACACCAAATCGTGCTTACACAAACACCTCAGCCAGTTGACGATGGATATGAAGCAAGCCAATCACTGGGCGCTTCATTTTATAAGTCACTCCTTGGCACACAGCAAGAACGCAGACCCGTGTTAGTCCACTGCGACGCTGCAAATGAAGTCACCAAAAATGTGACCTAGGCTGGACATTTAAAAATCGTCCGTAGGACCGGAAGCAGCAAGAATAAGAAGCGGCATGCAGGTGGATGTGAGTATATTCATACACTGGTGAACGGTCTTCAATTGGCAGTGTAACGTAAAACGGGTGTACGCAGAGAGGTACATGTCAAGTGTATTTCCACTTGCAATGTCAAACCTGCCTGGTCGACCAAGGCATTTGTTAGCACAGTCCGTGATATGAAACATCATGATGTTGTCACCACATGGATCTTCGCAGATAAATTTGGTCACAATCATCCCTGGGAGTGGACAATAATGGCTTCAGTCAACTTAGCGGAGGCAATGGAAGCGAATGGGGTTAAGGTACTAGCTGAATCTCATTGTTCGAGCAACAACTCATTTCGCGTATGTTTTCAACATGTCTGTGACCATGGCATGGCAAGGGGGTCATGGACAGCTGGAACAGTCCGACAGCCACCTTGCCTTGAACATGGCCAAAATGGCCAAAGGCCGGTTTTCGCATGCCGCTATTGGGGAAACGCAATATCTGATGCTGAAACGTCGCGCCAAAGTCCGAAAAGAGAAGAAGCGGGGTGTTGAGTTTCCGGGGCATGAAGAGGTGAAGGCAGCAGTAGAAAGACATGTGGCCCTGTTTCATTAAAACCTTATGGACGGATGCCTTTCTGGGCAAAAGAGCACCACAAAGATTACGCAGCCATGCTGGAGACCCAATGGAACAGGTGTATTTCCACCCGACTGACGCAGACAGCCGACTCCAGAGCCGACGCCACCTCTTGCTGGAATGCCACCTCTGCCCCGAACACCACCTCAGCCCGGGACGCCACCTCTCCCCAAAATATCAGCTTTGCCCAGAACGCCACCTCTGCCCGGAACACCACCTCTGCCCGGAACGCCACCTCTGCCCTGAACGCCACCTCTGTCCGGAACTCCACCCCCACCTGGAATGCCACCCACCCCACCCGGTAACACTGTTTAAGCACAACGATCCCAAATCGTCAATTTGACTGCCATATATAGGTGCTCACATACTTGTCCACCCTCCGCCGAATTTTTAACACTTGATGCATGCGCCCTGGAGAGCCAGCACTAGTGTGAGCAACAGTTCCGGACAGTCACTACGGGTCCAGGTCCGGGTCGAAACCGAACAGTTGCCAAATTGACAGTCGGGGTTGTCAATAAACCCGAACAGTCAACTCGGGTACTCTTCGATGGTAAACTCCCAACCCATCTGAACTCGGCGGGTTGTCAGCTGGTCGCCCAGCGTGTCCATCCATAGATTCAATCAAGGCTCTTGTTTTTGGACTTTGTTAATATTATCTTATCAAAATCGTGTTTTCAACAACCAAGAATATGTTTTTGCATGATTTACAGCTTGCAATATCAATTAATTTGGAATCGGTGTTTTACCTTTAATGAATTGTATTTTTGTGTATAAGGGCGGTCAATAATTCCGTTATGAATGCGAAGATCAGCACGATGGCTTGATTACCAACTGTCCAACAACTACAACTGTTTACGCTCCGTTGACGCTCATTTTCAGGATGCAGCAGGGAGCATGTCGCTTATGTTTATGCCAGCAAAGGCTGCCAATATTTGATGAATCGATGTCTGCAACGAAGCGAAACATAAATTATCCAAGATGCGAAGCTGAAAATTGTTGACACTCCGTTGAGGCTCATTCTCAGGATGCCGCAGCAAGCATGTCGCTGTTGTCTTTCCCAGTAAAGGCAGCCAATATCTGATCAATGGATGTCTGGAACCAATCAGAACATAAATTATCCACGATGCGAAACTAAAAATTGTTGACACTGCATTGACGCTCATTCTCAGAAGTGGGCGGCGACCGTGTCACTATCTTTTTTGCCTATTGAAGCTGCCAATGCATCGGTTATGCATATCAGCGACCAAATCACTGTGTGATTACCGTACTTACAACACCACAAATTGTTGACGCTCCATAGATGCTCATTCTCAGAATGGAACAGTGACCATGTTGCTGTCTCGTTTGCCTATCACAGCTGGTAAAACATCGGTGATGCATAATTGCGACCAAAACACTGTGTAACTAGCGTACATTCAAATCCAGAAATCTTTGAGGCTTCGTTGAAGCTCATTCTCAGAATGGGGCGGTAACTGTGTTGCTGTCTCTTTTGCCTATACAAGATAGCAATACATCGGGTGTGCATAACAGCAACCAAATCAATGTGTAATTACGGTACTTACAAAGCCACAAATCATTGACTCTCTGTTGACGCTCATTCTCTGAATGGGGCAGTGACCGTGCTGCTCTCTCTTTTGCCTATAAATGCTGCCAATACATCGGTTATGCATAACAGAGGCCAAATCACTGTGTAATGACCGTACATCCAAAACCACAAATCGTTTACGCTCTATTGATGCTCATTCTAATGTATTCTCCATTCAACACCTGCTGCCATCGATAATAGTTTTCATCATGGTGTGAACTTCTTGGTAGTCTTTATCATGGATTGAGTCTTGGCACTGTGGTAAAGCCGAGCATAGTAACATTCTTGCACTGTTTGCTCTCACACCACTACAATTTATGTATCTTGTCAAAAGGTTCATTGTGCCTGCTATTCATCTGTTTATCATCCGGTATTCAGAAGCTACTGCACACCATTTGCCCATTATGTATCTCTAACTAAAACTCTCGGTCAAGGTACATAAAGAAGCTGGTGAAACATCGACGCATTCTATCCTACATTGTCTTCACTCCCTTATTCCTCCTTGTTTCAATTGTATTGACCATTATCAACACATTTGCAGCCTGTCTCTTTGACTTCTCTGTAGGCTGAATCAATCCGGAAACATTCGGCGCAGTGCTCACATCCTGCTGCTCTGGGCATTCCGGATCCCCAATGCTATTGTCTTGCTCTAGTTCAGATTCAACGTCCGCCATGCAATCATCTTTGCCGTCATTTGGATTATCTAAGTCCCCATTCCAGTTAATCCAATCTTCAGTGTCCAAAATGCTTTCAGGTGCGCTATCCTCATCACTTGGAATGGATGCCAGTTGATTCTTCGGATTTGGCGGACATTTACTACATGAGTTGATCCTCCAGGGAGATTCTTCGCAGACAAAGGCGGTGGCAAAGGAGATCATTCTGACAATGTAAATGCAGCCACATCATCATGAAGGAAGATGTGACCACGATGCTCTGACAATCGCTTCCATGTCCAAAATGTATCCCACGGAGATGATCTGCTTGTTTTGAGCGCTGGATTCCTTCTGGGTAGCATGTAGGTTTTCGCTGCCTTGCCACATCTCCAAAAAGTCGGGAGCCTTGGCTATTCTGTGCAAGTTCCTTTTTTCTGCCTCGTTCTTCATTTCCGAGTCGTTTTCTTTGTATATTGTATCTATTTGTGGGTCAGCGCCTGCCAAAATGTCATTATTGGCTTGAGCAAACTGCCTTACAACGACGTTCTCGCGAAGGGTTTTGCCTGTGGTCGGATAGAGACTATGTTACACTCCAGATTGGAAAGATCAGCGTACTTTGAGTGTGTTTACTCCTGTCGATGCCAAAAGTCGGTTATGTCCGGTAACCCAAATGCACTGCTGATCACTATTCCGTCGGAGTGGGATTCATTGAGATTTGGCTCACTTTGCCCCCAGTTAGTTGGTAATTCAGGCGGCGAATTCAAATAGAGCTTGGTGGCAATCAATACACGTGCTGCACAATTGCTTCGTCCAGGTGTCAACTCAGCCTCATTGTTAGGCATTATGTATTCTCCATCATCGCTTGACAAATCTTATGGATCAAAGGATGAGTCACAGGATCCTGAAGCTGTTGCAGAAGGGATGAGATTGCCGCTCGGTACGCTTTCGTGCTGATTGACCGGCACACATTGATGGTTCGCACAGTATTCATTCTCCACATACATCAGAAACGCCTCTTGGTATTGGGTAGTATAGGATGTCTCATCCTCCAGATGAATAACCATTCCCTTGTCCCGGTGTCTAAATGAGCACAACTTCCAAAGACGATCGTGGATATGAGCAGAAATCAGCAGCATGCCCGTCGTTGGAGTCAGTTCAGCATAGTATTTGGAAAGGTTCTGTCGAGTTAACTTCTCAACTAAGAACAAGTCTTCCATCCATGGAGTCTTCTTCTTGGCCAAAGCTCGCATAAAGCCGTCCATGTGATCGAACCTGTCATTGTACACTGTGATAACGTAATGCATGGTGACTGAATGCCAGTTCGACATCCACAGGGTCCAATATCGAAATGGCCTCAATACTTCCATGACATACTTCAAAATGGTCCACTCATCTTGAGTTGTGGAAAGTGGCCGGTAATCAGAGTAATTTGGATTTTGGAGCCACTCGCCTGTGAATTCCCATAATCGGTTGGCTCGCTCGAGCAACTCCAGTTTTGAGTTGTGATGGGTTTTCATATCAATAAATGGTAGTAGCGCGATGCGTACTTTGGCTTTTTGACACTCAATGAACTTGTTTCGACGACCAGGTGTCAGCGTAATCACTACTGCAAGCATTTTCTGCTATATGCAGGTCAATTTCAGGACTTCCAAAATATCATGAAATACACACTTTTCCAATCATCTTTGCTAAACCTGGTTTCATGGCTGACACCTTATTGATTCTAGCATTGCCTTCTTTTCGAAGTCTTTGACTTTTCCCAATGTCTATGCTCTCATTCTCTCCAAATTGCTGATTGCGCTCATGGGCTTCCCAAGATCTGGTGCCGTCTTTTACACCAAGACTGCTCATGAATGCACCTAACGCCAGCTGTATGACGTGCGCCATGCATGGTATGTGGTTCCTCAAAGCAAGCCACCGGATTGCAGAGGCCTCGTGTGTTGATTGCAGCTCGCATGTCATTGTGTAATTTGAAACAGCATTATCAGTCATAATACCAAGCAAATGGCCGTCGGTAAGCTCTAAACGCTTAAGCACGTCCTTCAACTGTCCGGCTAGCCTTGCTCCAGTATGTTGGCCCTTGACTTATGATCCTTAATTAGCGTTCCAAACGGGAAGTGAACAGGCGATCAAACTCATCAAATGCGAGTTGAACTTCACACAATGCCCAATTTCGATCCATAGAGTAAGCAATCTCCGACGATATGGCTAGTGTGTTCGGAGATGTCCATCTGTCCAAAGCTAAACTAAGTTTCCTGCGTGATGGCAATTACTTCTTCGTTGCATCCACCGTCAGTGCATAGTCCCTCCATCCAATGTTGGTAAGAGTCGTAGCGGACAGCAGCACTAGGTAATTGCGTAATGCCCTATATGACCGTGGTAGCTCTAGATTAGATATAGCGTTCCATGGAATATGAGTCGAAACAAATCCTAACATTAGGTAGCAATTCCACGTGTCTTGGTGAAATGTGGAGGTTTCAAAATCCTTAGCTCCTGGTTTCAAATGTTTTGTCTGACATTTCGGGAAATATGGATCGACCTGGATGTCAATTATGATCTGCCTCTGCGAACTTACTATTGTGATTCCTCGACGTCCTTGCCTCTTGAGGATGGCCAAAGCTGATTCATCAACCATCGAACTGGTCAATTCTGTAACCTCGGACTCTGTGTATTCGTTTAACTTTGCGCTGTGGGCTTTTGCCAGCAAGTGTTTCCCCCTTGAGCTGGTCCCATGTTCTGATGGATGGCCAAGAACTTGAAGACAAACAATATAAATGACGCCAGGGCTGCCGGTCTGCTCAACTCCGCAGTGTAAATATAATCGCCACTGAGGAGTATGTCCAGACCTATTCCAAGCAATAGGCCGCCTCAAACCTACATTCATTGAAGCCCACCCAGCATCAGAAAAATTGTAAAGCAAGGTTGCTCAAATCACGAATAAAGACACGTTCATTTTTGGAAGAGATCATAACCTCGAGCTATGAGGTGTTCAAAGATTTTGAATCAGATATAGCCATAGGACTTAGAAATCTGAGAAAACTGACTTGAAACACTGCTGAAGGTATCGATACAGTAATGCGGACTGCGGGTTCATAAATATTGACTCTACAGCTACAAGCAAAAAAACCAGATCCGTGAGACATTGCATGCATATTTGTGAAGTTGTATACAAGGACATATTGAAAAGACTGACCCCATAAGACTCAATTATGTAACAATATGATGCATTTCATTGCCGTGTAGCGTACTGGGCCGCCACAACAATTGTTCACGTTTGGTGGGCGGTCGCAGCTAGGAGGGGGATGCGATATTGTCCTTAGCCTTCTAGCCCATAAAGGCTGCCGATATGTTGATTAGAGGATAACATCGTTCCCTAACCCTTAGATCATCCAAGATGCACGACCAGAAATTGTTGACGCTCCGTTGACATTCATTGTTAGGAGGTGGTAGCGTGATCATCACCAGCATTTTGGACCATAGAGGCGGCCTATGCATTGATAATGGGTCAACGGCGATGCACACCACTTGAAGTGTCCATGATGCAAGACCAAAAATTGTTGACGCTCCATTGATGCTCATTTTTAGGAGGTGGTAGCGACATCGTCACTAGCATTTTTGCCGATAGAGGCAGCTGATGAGTTGATTATGGGTTAACGCCTTTCCGTAGCCCTTAGATTGTCCAAGATGCAAGACCTCAAATTGTTGACGCGCCTTTGGAATTCATTCCTAGGAGGTGGTAGCGATATCGTCACCAGCATTGTTACCCATCATGGCGGCCGATAGATTGATCATTGGTCGATATGAATTCACAGCGCTTTGAGTGTCCATGATGCAAGACCAACCATCGTTGACACTCTGTTGACGCTCATTTCTAGGAGGTGCTAGTGATCTCATCACTGCAATTTTTGCGCATGAAGGCGGCCAAAACTTCGATTATAGCTTGATATCGTCGCACAGCTGTTTGATTATCCATGAAGCAAGTACAGAAAATGTTGACACTCAGGTGACGCTCATTTTTGAGAGATAGTAGCGATGTCAACGCTAGCATCTTTGGCCTTAAAGGCGGCAAATACTTTGATTATATGTCACAGCAACCATGTCTTCTGTTTGAATATCAGACTCACAAGACCAAAAATCGTTGACGTGGTGTTGATGATCATTTCCAGGATTGGTCAACAAGCGTGTCACTATCCTGTTTGCCTATAAAAACCGCCAATACAATCCCTTTGGAAGAATGTGACTATGCAGCCATTGGTTTGCCAAAAATATAAGACTAAAAATCGTTGACACTCCGTTGATGCTCAACTTAATGCCATACTAACAGTCAGTAGATGCTCAACAATTGTATAAAAAAATGCATATAGTCGTCATTGGCAGCCAATAAATCGTTTCTATGTATAATCATTTGAATCCAAATCCTTTCAAGCCTCTCAATTTCTGAACCACCGCTAGACACAGTATCTGAGTGATAAATGACGTTGGCCTATCACGTTCTAGCGCTTTCAGCCGGCAAATAACCGCATATACATCTGTACAATAGTTTTTCATATATTTAACCCGACTTTACACACCATTCCTCATCCAGCTCATTCTCCGGAATTTCCGTGAGCTACCACAAGCACTTTTCAACATTCCGACCGTGTGCTCCAGGTCTGTGCAAAGTGTTATACAGTTGGATCCATGATTGTATGCAGCATGACGGTCGTCATTCATTCAGCTTCGTATTGCCCGTTGACCGCTGCATCTATGACTCTTATGACATCACTGATCTATATTTTGTTAATGAGTATCGTCTGGAATTTAGTTTCAATTGTCTCACTTAAGTGTAACGGGCAGGACGATATCTTATTCATTGGTCATCAGTCAACGAGATTTGATGTCTAGAACATTGGCATGGCCTATCCGACCCTTGAACATGCATTGAGGAAACATCATGTCTCACACTTTGGTCACTGAAATCATGTAAAAGCTGATATGTAGCTAAATAGGTAGAGATATTGCATTTCAAATTGATACATCGTCACAAATGCAAATGTGCCCACACCTTCCTCCAGCGAGGTGGGAGCCGTCAACATGTCTTCGTCAGAATCTGATTTCTAAATGGTATTTAGTTTGGGGAGCGATATGAAGCGTTAAAGCTTGCGGGTTGAATATGCTTCGAGATCTGAAATTGACCAATCAGGCATTGGGGCGGGCGGGAGGGACGGAATGGATTGGTGCGTCCGCGGTTTCCGTGAACCTAGCCATATTTGACTACTCCCTGGTCAAGAAGTCACTTGCGGCATTTGCAATTATCTGGGAACACTATGGAGAGTCTCCATAAGCTCACCAACTGTCGTCGACACAGATGATGCTGCATCATCTGCCGTTTGACATTAAACGACAGGCGGAAGCTTCATTTCTGTCGTCCCCTACTTCTTATATCTCCCAAGGAAGTAGTCGGCCACGTCTCCCCAGCCTAGTTGCGTCAATTCGTCATGCGTTATCTGCTTCTGCTGAAAACGCTCGATGCGATAGTGTACCATTTTAGAGATTGTGCCCATCACCCACCCAGGTTCGTCATCTTCCCTAAGCTTGCCCCCCGCAAGACCTTCTTTATCATCATCCTCGTCTTCCCCCTCCTCCCCATCGTCGGAACTTGCAAGATCGCCCAGACAATCTCAGATGGCGTTCGACATCTCCTCAAATGTTGTTTCAGGCTTGGTGGTTGTCAATCCCACGTTTTCAGTATTTCTCAGATCATCCTGCGCCTGTTTCACTGCTGTCTCTGCGTCTCCAACTCGGTTCCTTGCCACAGCGGTCTCTATTTCCACAAAATCCTCGAGCCATTATTCCTGCTCTGCGTTGCTTAAGAAGTGCGGTTCTCATCGTTTCCCCGCCGCAGACTTCTTTTCGGGTCGCAACCTACCCAACATTCCAAGGGCTCAGACCCGATCTGCTTCGAAGCCCCTTTTGCCCTGATATGCTTGATGATGTCGTCATGTGGAGTGCATCATACATTTGCCATATGGGCCTGCCGGGAGTGGCGAAAGGTTCTTTTTCGGAACATTGACCATTGTATTTTGTGTTGACTTTGTTGATGGGCGAGATGTTGGATGTTGCAAGATATGGACCACATAGAGGCAAGCTACATTTCTTATGTCAAGGTTGGTACTCTTATTCGACTCGAACAAAGCAAAATCCACGTTTTAACCTTCACTACATTGGGAATAGCAATGCTAACTGTACATCATGACATGATGTTTAGAGTCTGTTTCATGTAAGATCCCAGGGATTTCTTGAGACAAATATCAGCAGATGTCCTTTCCAACCAAGAATGTACCGTTCTTATCACACAAACATGCGATTTGAATGATCTTTCACCGTGATTTATCCCTGTAAACACCCACACAATATCGGTCCAACTTGGTGCAAATCGCAGGATGGTTGGCAACCCGTGCAAACGTCAGCGATGCGCAACAGAATTCATCTTGTGTAGAACGAGTAAGTTGGCTGTTATGCATGCCGTTTTGATTTAACGCTAACTATATATTTCTCAGAACTTCCCTCTTCTTTTCTTGATCTCCTTCCGCAGGACTTCCCACTTCGTCTCATTATCATCATCTCCTCACATCGACAGCAGCAAATCATGGTTCCACAAAGACCTCACCAAGGTGAGGGTGGAACTGAATCGAGCAGAACAACGGGCGCTTCTTCCAATACACCACCCACAGAGACCCAACTACAACACAGACACCATTTAGGTCACCGCAATGCTGCAAATGCAGCCACCGAAATCATTACCCTGGACGCACAGTTAACAAATGTCTGTAAAACCGGAAGCAGCAAGTAGAAGAGGCAGCATGCAATCGGATGTAAGTGTCGTCATATCGAGGTACACAGCCGTGAATTAATCATATAACATACAGTTGGAATACCTACAGAACTATGTGACCACTATATAGCCGTCCGTAACGGGAAACCTGCTTGGTCGACCCAGGAATTTGTCTGGACATTCCCAGAAATCGAACATCATGGTGTGGTCAGCTCTGGGGTTTTCCCGGACGAATCTAGTCATAAGAATCCTTGAGAGTAGACCAAACCGGGTAAAACTGCGTCCGAAGATGCTATGCAAGCATACATGGTTGAGCCAATGGCCGAATCTAATATGTAGATGCAGCTACCAATTTCTCGTTGGTTTTCACCATGTCTGCAACTATGGCAAGGCATGTAGGTCGGGAACAGCTAGAACAGTCTGACATGCACCTGGCGTTGAATATGGCTAAAATGGCCAAAGGGGGGGTTTGGCACGCCACAATAGAGGAAACACAATTCATAATCAAGACACCTCGGGCCGAAGTCCAAGTAGGGACGAACCGGGGAGTGAAGTTTCCTGGGCATAACATTGTGAGGGCTCCGATGGAAAGACACCCAGCTATGCTTCGGGAAAATCAGACTGACGGCTGCCTTCCATGCCCAAATGGCATAGGACAGAATCCCCAGACACGCTGGAGATGCAAAGGCACTGGTGCACCTCCCCCAGAGCGACTCAGACAGCTGACCCCAGAACCAACGCCACATCCACCCAAAACCCCACTTGTTCCACCCAGTAACAATGAGCCAGCTCATCTATCCGAAATCGAAGGTGTGCCACCCGGATATGTGTATATACATACTCCACTTCCCAGTGCTCAATGTTTCAATCTTGATGCATATGCCAAGGATTGCAAGTGTGATGAAGATTTTGATCCAGATTTGCCGACTGATGAAGAAACATCCACTGGTCAGTACACTATCTGCTGGGTGGTAATGCAGCTGACATCCATTTTGCAGATGACCACAGCCAATTGAGCGAACCTGTCAGTGAAAATCAGCATTGATCGAATGAAACGAGATTTTTGAGTCTATTATTAGCTACAATTAGTGGCCACTTTAAAGTATATTTTAAAGGATATATTTATATGTATCATTAAAGAACAATGTTTTGATGAAGGAGAAAGTATATGAAGACTGTACAAAGGCTGCCAAAACACGATCAATGATATATTACGCCAAAATACATGATAATATATTGTGGATAGACCCAGGGCAAAATGAGCATGAACATAGTGTCAATGATATTTGGTCTTGCATCCTTGGTAATCTGCTTGGCGATCGGCTGAGACCATTCATAACTGCGGTATTGACTGGCTTCATCGGCAAAAGAGCGCGTCTCACACTCCCTGCCCCATTCTGAAATTGAGTTTCAATGGAGCGTCAACGATTTTTGGTCTTGTAGGTCGGGTAAGTCAAAAGCAATATGGTTGATCCTATAAAAAATCAAATATTGGCCTGATTTATAGGAAAAGAAAATAACGACACGCTCCGTACCCCTTCATGACAATAGGTATCTATGCAGTGTCAAGGATTGTTGACCATTCGTCATTGGTAATCAAGGTGCGATGCATCCGTCATTGTGTATATACGATCTGCTGACTGTCTTTCCAGGCTAAAACTGTCATGAACTCTTGATTGCATCATTCTAAATGAAATTTGTTGTTACTGTCCAGGAGGCTGTCATGGGAATGTCATATGCTTATCTGCCTAGAGAGGCTGCCAATTCCTCCTTAATAGAGGTTTGCAATCATGCGCCACTTATATTACCCAAGTTGCAACACGTTGATTTGTTGATGCTCATTTGACGCTCATTTGTACGATTGGGCTGGGAGTGTGTCGCCTCTGCTTTTGCCTATAAAGAAGGCCAATACCTCAGTTATGACTAGCTGCAACCAATACGCGCTCTGATTACCCAGGATGCAAGACCTACCATTGTTGACACTACATTGACGCACATTTCCAGGATGGGGCGGGTAGCATTTGTCTACTTATTTTGATCACAAAGACAGTCTGTTCATCAACAAACAACATCGACGTACCATCGTTAACATTTTACAAATAACAGTAGGACATGTGAATGTGACCATAAATAGAACAACCCGGAAGGCAAAACCAGAGATCGGACCTACCGGTCTAGCCAAACCTGGCGAAACCCACTAGTTGACGGGTACAGGATCGGATTTGGACCGCCAAGATGCAGCAGGTCAGGTGTTTGGACGGTTCTGGTACCGAACCGAACGCTTTTTCCGGTCCAAACCCAGACAGCTGGAGGGTTACCCGGACCAGTTGCTAACACTAGCCAGCAAAATACAGATTCCGATGCAGATATGCTGACAGATAAAAGAACACCCACCGGTTAGTACGCAATCTGCTGTGTGGTAATGCTGCAAAGATCGCTTTTGAAGACCAGAACAGCCTATTGAGCGTACCTGCAAGTGATGTTGAGCACTGATCCAAAGGAACAGGATTTTTAAGTATATTATTATCTACAATTAGGGGACACTGTAAAGTATATTTTAAAGGATAGATCTATGTGTATTATTAAAGAACAATGTTGTGATCATGGAGAAAGTAAATGAAAATGCTAGAAATGCTTCCAGAATAATGTGCATCATAGACTACACCAAACAAATGATTGAATATTGTGGATACACCCATGGCAAACTGAGCGTCAACGGAGCATCATCGATTTCAGGTCATGTAAGTCTGGAAATTTAAACTTGCCTTGGTCATGGTTATACATAATTGAAGTATTAGCCGCCTTCATAGGCAAAAATTATAGCGACAAGCTCCCAACCTCATCTTGTAAGTGAGAGTCAATGGAGTGTCAATGATTTTTTGTTTTTTAAACAAGGAAATTGTAAAGTGATTCAATTGCTGTGTAGCATGACCATTGTATTGGCCACCTTTATAAGCACAACAGCAAATGAGACAGTCACTGCCCCATTCGAAAAATGAATGTCAACTGAGCATCAATGATTGTTAGCTTTGCATCTTGGGTTATCTAAATGTTGATTTGTGATAGTATTTGATATACCCTGTATTGGCGGCTGTTTCAGGCAAAATAATGCGTGCAATGTTTGTTACCTCATCATGACAATGAGCGTCAACGTAGAGCCAACGATTTTTGGTCTTCTAAGTGGGGTAATTACAAAGTGACCTGGTGGTGGTTAAACATAATGTATGTACTGGCCGCCTTTATAGGTGACAAAGAACACGACACGGTCCCTGCCCCATTCTGAAAATGAGCATCAACCATGTGTCAATGATTTTTGGCTGTGCATCCTGGGTTATCTAAGTGTTGATTTGTGATAGTAATTCATATACGCAGTATTCCCGACCTTTTCAGGCAAAACAGAGTGTGCCATGTTTGTTACCCCATCGTGATAATGAGTGTCAACAGAGCGTCATCAATCTTTAGTCTTCAAAGTCAGGTAATTACAAAGTGATCTGATAGTCATTAGGCATAATGGATGTATTGGCTACATTTATAGGCGAAACAGACAGCAACATGATCATTGCCCCATTCTGAAAATGAGCATCAACTGAGCATCAACGATTGTTGGCTTTGCATCTCAGGTTATCTAAGTGGCGACTGGTTGCAGATTTCTATAAATGAGGTATTTGCCACCTTTAGCATCAAAAGCAACAATGGCACACTGTCTGCCCCATCCTGAAAATGAGTGTCAACGGAGCATGAATAATTTTTGGTCTTGTACATTGGGTAATCAAGGCATCGTGCAGATATATGAGATCATAATTGAACTATTGACTGCCTTAGTACTCCTAAATACAAAACACAAAAGGCAAAGCATTGATTCCAAAAAAGCCAATGTAGCAACCTGCAAAGTGATCAAAAGAGTATTTGTGGATGTTAATTAACTGATTTTGATCAAATACAATTATCAAACAGCAAAAGCAAGAGCATTATATAAGTCTACAGACGGACCAGCTGGACAACCCGCTGACTACCGGCCCTATTCCGATGTGCTCGGAGATATCCATTGAACTGTACCCAAATTGTCAGTTCGGATTGTTTGATGGCCCGGACTCCGTGTTTGGCGACGGTTCTGTACCGACCCAGACCTGTACCTGAAGCGGCGGTCCGGAACCATTGCTAACACTAACATAGGGTAATGTTAATCAATACACCTGGAAATAAAACTGTCATTGTTCATAAACATCTTGGTGGAGGCAAACATTGTTTTATGTAATAATAGTGAGTATGGTATTCAGTATTAGTACTGTGTATATAGTTATTGCTAATGCAACGATTATGTAGTAAAGGCTTCTGGGACTCTTGTTATCACCGAAATGTAATTCATTCAAGAAGCCACCAGCAAACCTCCCAGATACTTGGGTTGACCTCACCAGCACTCCTAAGTACCTCCTCATTCTCCCAGCCTCTACTGGAGCTAAGTAAAGTGCTCGCAGACACTGATAGAGCATTCTCTGGTGATCCTAAAACCAGCTGTAGGTATGGAGGTGCATTCAGAATGCTACAAGATACGATTTCTTGGATAGTAAAATTTTGGAGCAGCTGAGACCTCATTGCAGGTCTGTGGGAGACGTCGAGAGCAACTGAGACTTCTGGGTGGCTCTGTGGGAGCATTCATGCCGTATTTTCACAGCAGTCGTTCATAGGATTCCATAACCACAAGGCATTTCACCTATCATATTTATCTTTGTTACAGTCACCAGATTCGCTTCATCATAATATGATATGTACTATATATCACAGTCTCTCTCTGTATATACATACGGTCAATTTGGCTGCAGACGGTATTCTCGTGTAATTGAAGGAACCCCTGGCAACACCCATTGCGAGAGCAAAGAGATGCACTTGAAGGCCATTATGGCAGAATACTCCATACCTCACCACCACGACCACCAACAGGGTTGGCAGGAGGAAGCCGGTGGGGGTGCATTGTGAGATAAAGCGATAACGCAGTTCGACTCAGGAACAAGGAGTATAGATTTCTGCAACCCCAGGGTAGATGGACATCATCTCATTATCTGACATACACAATCTATCTTTCCCAGCTCTTGGCGCCATGTACTTTTGCTTCAATTGTAAAGTTCCACACAATTTGCAGTGTTTCTCACAGCCAAGTACCCTGTCATATCCTTTCACCCACTCCCTACGCTTGTTGAGTCAGAGCCACTCATTTGCACCAATTCCCTTCGGATGACATGAGAGGTGAGGCAATGTGTTGATAATTGGCTCTCAGCCATCTAGATTTGCCATTTAACGACTCAGTGATCATCTCAACTTGGAGATGTACTTCGAGCCAGGGATTGAGCATGTTCAGACGTGTACTTACAGGCCATGATTGGGACAATGTGGAGAAGCACTTGGAGGCAGTGATCAAGTGAACTCAGAGATGAACATTGAGAATATGATCAAGGTAGTTTGGAGATGGACTTGGAGCTGAAATGGACTGAACTCAGGGATGCACTTGCAAGCGGTAATCGAGAGAATTTGGAGATGCACTTGGAGGCTGTGATCGAGTAAGTGTGCACATGCACTTTGAGCCCATGATCGATCAAGATTGGAGGAGTACTTGGATGTACTTGATCTGGAGGCCATATATCTGGAGGGGGGAGTGACAGGAGCTGAAACCCTATTCAAAGTTTAACTCCAAATTATGGGAATGTAGAGTGTTGAGTACAAACACCATCCAACAAGAGATGAGAGATGAGAGACTGGCTGGGAGTGGGAGACAGTCAATCAGGGGATGATGCAGGAAATCATCATGAGTAACTGGGGTTTAAGAGACCTTTGAGTCAGCGTCACTTTACCATCCCCAATATGGCAGGTAGGAGTCCTGATCCTGAAGGTAATAACACTGACAGGAGATCTTCTCAATCCAATCAGGCAAGTCATACCCCTGATTTGTCATATCTGCTTGTAACGTCAATATTTTTCTCTTCTTCATTCCGCATCTCTGTGTCTTGTCCACAACTCTACCATCATTGCAGAACACAAAGTTATGTTATCCCTTTCTATGTCTCCATGCTATGATAATGAGTTAACACTGAATACAGCAATACACCAAGCACACGATACACCAAGTGTAGGATATACCCAACATTGTCTGTCATCGCTGCATTCTCAATAGTCCGAGTTAACACCTGAATGTTGCTTTGGTTTCAGGTGTGCCTCCCTAGAGATCGACTACAACCAGCCAGCGTTGCATAAAAGCTACACAGGTAAATTCACCCTGTTATATTATCAGTTGCAAGTTGTTACAGGGGTGTTTAGATTCCCATATTCAATACAACATTTATTGAATCTAAGTACAGCCATCTATCTAAGAAACTCTTTCTTTCCTGATTTCATCCTGAGACTCAACTTCTTGGCCTTAACCTTCGAAAAGCAACCGAATCCAATCGCCCCCAGCGATTATTTCCAACTTCTGATCCAATGATTAGATTTCTCCCTTGTAGTACCACTCTTCGGAAAAGTCTTCGAAAAATAGGAACCTGGTAGACAAGTTCCAATGTGCGAGGTAACTGATACCGTTGTAGTTCGCGAATTGTGCTTCCACTGCGGAGATGTGGGTGCCACGTTGATCATCGAACTGCGAAATGGGATCGCCTAAGAGTTCGACATTCTTCAGGACTGTGTATTGAGATTTTGTCAACTCGTGACCAGATATACAGTGCTTGATCACGAAGGTTGATGAGAGAAGTAATTTTGAATAATGATAGATAAAATTCTTAATAATATTTTGAGATTGTCTTTGGTGCTTCTGTGTTGGCTGTGGATTGCTGTTTGCGCCTGTACTTCTCATTGCAATGGGAATGCTGTCTCTATATAGCCAACATCCCAGGTCTTGTGTTGCCACACCTAGTTGCTATGATTACACTGCTCATGATAGGGCTATTGCGGCCATGCCTCTTGTCGCTCCCGGTGATAACATGCCACACACACCATAGATTATTGTGTTTGTGCAATGTGATTTCAAAGCATTTTGCTTCTGATAAAAATCAGGCCCTCCATCGCATGATATTATGTCAGCCAATGCATCAGACTGACTTGAACTTAGACATGTTGCATTTGTGTGAGTTGGTAGTTGTAAGATGTACCAATCAAACGATTGATAATGCTTATCACAATACATACCTCACTATGATACGGTGATTGATCCATGTGTCATGGATTTAATCAGCGACCAACCGAAACTATGCCAAGGTAGAACATAGACACTTCACCTCGAATCCAATACGAGATCACATTGTGATCCATACCACTCAACCGAATGAGCGGTGTTTGCTATAGGCATCTGGCAACGTCATGATTCCCTCAGGTACATCATGCATTGGTCGAGACAATTCTTCAGACTGGAAAGTGCTCCACTTGATCCTATCCTGTTTCAGGTAGGAATGAAGAGTCCTCTTACTAACATATTGACTATCAACTGCCGGGGATGATCAACCATGCATGTCCTGTCAGTTCCGGAAAGTGAATGAAGATAAAAACTACCCGCACTGCTAATGATCTCTCATCCCAGGAAGCCTTGGTAGCTGTGACGATTTGGCAAACTCTGGGTTTGTTTAGTCATCACGCGACTTGTATGAACTCCCGCTAAAAAGCATACTACTGCCCAACTTGATGTATCTTTGAATAGGTGTTATGCATATCTTGTAATCACTCGATATGGATTCATCCAATCACTCAACCAGCACCATTATCGCTATTACAGGACAACCCCTAACACAAGTTGAGTAAATGATGAGTATAGTGTTAGCATGAGGCTCGCATCCCATCGACCACCTCTAGATTAAACGCTTCTATGTACTCCACCAATCTCGCTGAAACACAACTGAACCGTTTATCTCCAAACCCTCTCGATCACAGCCTCGCAGTGCAACTCAAAGCTCAGGTGATCATGGCCTCGGATTGTATCTCCATACTAGGGCAATTATGGCCTCCAAGTGCATCTCCGAACTACCTCGATTATGACCTCCAAGTGCATCACTCAGCCTGCTCCATCATGCGGTCGAAGTGTATTACTCTTTTCACTTGATCCGGGCCTCCAATTGGACATCCAAACCGGCTCGATTGCAGCCTCCAGGAGCATCTCCATACCAGGTTGATCACTGCCTCCCAGAGTATCTCCAAACTCACTCGATCACAGCCTTGTAGTGCATCCCTAAGTTCACTGCAATACAGCCTCCATGTGTATCTTCAAATCTCACTTGAGTATGCCCTCCAAGTGCATCTCCAAACTCACTCAATCATGGCCTCCAAGTGCATCTCTGAGTTCACTCGATCTCAGCCTCCAATTGCATCTCCAAACTCACTTGATCACTGCCTAGGAGTGTATTACTGAGTTCACACAATCAACATCTTCAGGCACACCTCAAATTGCTCTCCAGCATCACCTGCAGCGAGTCCAGATATACCATGTATTGATGGATACCTATATGATTACGTAGATACATTAATGAGAATACAAATTCAATCCATGAGTTTCAAAAATTGTTGAACAATATGTAATAGCTATGATTTCCAGGCAAACCAGCTGCATTCCCAAAGAAGATGATGTTTTTCCCAGACTGTTCTACAGTAATTGGACATGCTCCCAGGCTTGTCACTGGCACTCCCAGGCATCTTCCTGGTGCTCTGGGGTGCTCCCAGGCTTGTCATTGGTGCTCCCAGGCTTGTGGCCAGCGCTCCCAGATGCTCCCCTGGCTGTCACCAGACCACATATGTCTACACAAATTTATTGCTGGTGCTCCCAGGTGCACCTGATGGCCACTGCATCAGTCACTTAAACTCTGTGATGTGACCACCCTTTGATTCTGGTTGAACAGCTCCCAGACACTCCCAGAGGCTCACAGTGACAAATATACATTTTGCTGATGGACTGCATAGGGTTGGTGAGAACCATGGATATCTTGAGATGGATGGAGAATAAAGTAATTGCAGTAAGTAGCAACTAACTCTGATATCCAGATATGAATATAAAATGGATGAAGTCTATTCAACATTGGAGTGGAGAAGATGTATCTATATATATATGAAGGCCTGGAATACTATGGAAGACTATAAAAGCTAACACTTACAAATGCCAGTAGTGGTGGTAACTGAAAGCTTATGGGTGAGTCCACCACTGAAAGTCTGACACCTCTAACTCATTTTGGTGATCTCAGTATCCACCACTTCTATTCAGAATATGTTGCCATAGAAAACAATCAACAAACCAAGATATACTTTTATAAGATCTTTTTGAACTTCCTAAAGTCAAAACTTTACAATATATTGTGTCATTCCACATAGCACAAAAACTACTTAGCCATCATATTCTGTGATCTGGATACCATCGCTCCAATTCATATCTTCACTCTGTATCTTACTAACTCCATCATGGGAGAGCTTTTGGTCTATATGAATTTCACTACCCAGAAGCAGCATCCTTTGTCACAGAACAAGCAGGAAAATTCCAGGCAGCAAGTTACTACTCAGAATCATTATATCTGACTGGCTTTTAAAATTCTTTCGGTTTAATAATTAGGTTTCCTCTCAGCAATACTCAAGGCAAGATGTGGTTTACCTTTCAAAGGATGAAATACCACCAGCATCCCAACCATGACAAGCCATCCAGTTATGAGATGTGTTACAGCTTCCATGCTTCTCGATACAATTCCACAACTGAAATCAATAATAAGCTACATTTTTACCATTTGAAAGTAAAAATTGTACTGGAACTGATGCAATGCAACTGGCACCACCTATAACTGCCCAGCTGCAATGATTTCATTAATGGAGCTATGATTTTGTTTGTGGGCAATTCTGTCCACATTACCAAAATGTGCAACCAGCCAAGTGGTTATACCTACCAATCTATCTATATGGTAGAGAACAGCAATGTCTGAAAGTCCCACCTACAATCCAATATCGTAGAAGGGGGGTCCATGAATGTTGAAATCTATCTAGTACAGCTCACAGAAATTGCAAAGATAATATATCACTTGATCAGGAATTTACACCAGAGAGATCAACTACTTTCCTTTGACTAATATATAGACAACCTATTTACAATTCACTATCTGCTGGCTGCACCCAATCAAATGTAAATAGAAGTATGTTGTAAGTGCAGCTAGAAGTACAAGGGATTGCCCGAAATGCGAAATATTGCAAACAACGCGTGAACTTGTGATCATTTTGAATTGGAGCAGTGAATAATAGTATTATGACCTTGCTATGGATGGACAGTTCTCCTATTTCCATAATGTCTATAATTTACCTTCTAAGTACCAAAAATACACTGGTGCTGAGAATAAGAGAGCATCTAGGCTATAAGAGTACCAATGCAAGTAGAGTACCAATGCAAGTAAAGTACCAATGCAAGCAGAGTACCTTCCATATTTCTACCCAGTTAATCTCAGAAAGAACTTGATGTAACAGATATTATGAATGTTTACAATCAATACATGGTGTGGGAGTGGATGTGGCTAACCAGTAACAAATCACTTTTGACATATAGTTTATAGCCAGATGCAATTGGTACCCACTGTATTACTGAATTCTGGATATGGTTTTCAGTAAATACTTTAAAAGCAACCAAGATCTTCCAGCAATCAACGGGAACCCTGTAACACACTTTGACCCTTGTCCCTCTAGTGTCCATAATCTTCTGCAGATTGGAAGTCCATCAATAGAAATGTTGTTTGTGTATTCTAGCTTAATAAAAAATTGCTCAGTCAGTTCAGCCGACAAAACATTCCTTGCCTTAACCAACTACGAGGTTGGGAACCCAGCACACCTGCCATTCATGTAAACAAAACCAAAATTGGATACATTCCCATCTCTCACCGCAAATCAGAGTAGATAGTTTCCATCGGTGATGTAACTGTAGTCAGGGTGGTGGTATAGAGAACATGAACACTAAAAGAAAGTGCCAAACAGAGATATGGCTTTGAGTTTAATATCCAAACCATACTGTGTTTGTTAATTGCACCAGACATAAATGATTTATATTTTTTCTGGAGTCATTTACCTACATTGTGATTGTATGATAACTATTTGAAGACCAGATGCAGGTATGGACCCAAATCTGGTTATGAGCAAACAAATAGTACCAAACGATATTATAATTTAATATCCCCGTATAAGTTGATCAATATATCACTGTTAAATTGCAATTCAATCACTCTCCATGCATCTTCTCTCTGCGTTCAACCTTGCCATTTACTAATTCCCAGTCAATTAAAATTAGCTCTCACCAGACTTATTCTAGTTACCAGCGATCGAGTATATCCAGCCAGCTCCATAATCTATATACTGTGTATACTTATTCTCTAGACATTCTGCAATTTCAGCCTACTCTAAAGCCCATCTACTATATACTCAGTCATATACAATTGTCTATATCACACTATTTTCAAGACTTGCACTCAGTTTTCCACCATTGATTCGCACTAATCAATATCCATGTTTGTGTTTACAATCATTCCAACTCCCTAGAACAGTTGTGGATCAAGATTTGGAATGGGATTGGACTATGGCAATAAGTGTTGCGGTATAAAAATCCAGACCATTGTGTTTGGATTGGTTTCTCCCCCTTATATCCATCCTTTCAAGCATATAACATTGGTTCACATTATACATCTGAGTTTTCATTCGATTGTAATATTCTCCATGAATGAAAAGTATAGTATTAAATCAATAAGTTATCTTAAACTCTCAGATGTGCAATTACATTAAATTTAATTCAGCAGCTGTAAATATAAAGCAATTGTTGAGGTATTTTTGGTCATAATCTACACCAGTACCAGGAGTTGTACTGTGATCACAAATGTACACCTTGGAAGTACAACTGTACAAATTACTGTCCAATTCACATATCGATAATTACATCCTATCACTAGTACTCAAAAATGTCTTTTGTGTGATAGTATCTTGACCTGTCTCATGTAACCTAAGTGAGATTACATTGCAGCCAAAAACCAACCAGTTTTAGGTATGGGAAAAGTATTAAATTCAATTTTGTATACCAGCCCAATTTCTGTGTAGTTTTGAATCCAATCCATACTGTATAATTCAGTTTCTGCATGGAGTGTAGCTGTAAACCCCTGGACTGTTGCTAATACTATTCCCAGCCTCTCTATTATATGCACCCTGTTATACAAAGTTCTCAACTATTAGCTAGCTCTAATCAACATTGCCAGTTACACAAGAATGATCATCACACTCTAGATATCATACCTGGCTAGCACCTAGACTGTGCTACTGTGAATTGTTAATCCCCACTCCGCTTTTGAGGATGCATTTAGTCACTGATTATCAACTAACTCCAATATTCTATCAGATCTGGATTCGAAGTACTCTCAGTTCTTTACAAACAATCCTGTATGGTTATCTTTCACATCCACTCTCAAGTCCAGCACCAGTTTCTCGAAATTTTCTGTCTTCTTCTCTCTGCGGATCAGATCTTTCAGTTTTACACTGTTGATTGAGATCAACAGCCCATTTTCACTAACCTGAGATTTCTTCTATTCAAGTGTATCTTCAAGTATACTTTAAAGTACAGCTTTAAAAGACTGTATATTATATATAAATGTAGATGGATACTATATGGTGAATATATAATACTGTGCTGACTTGAGTTGCTGTGACAATTATGTTTCTACTGTACCAATATTCAGCATTTCACATCTAGTTAATCATTTCTAATCTTTTCGGTTAAATTGACAGTTTGTTCTACACTCGCAGCCAACTAAATAACAACTGTCAATATACTGGCTATTGATTGAAAACTTCTTCTGATATGGTTCAAACACAGATTCAAACTATAGGCAGACTTTGTGAAGCTGAAAATAAATAGACTGTATCAGCTTGTACTGGGACTGTTTAACATGAAAAATGAAATAATACTATTTTCACTTCAAATAGATTAGAATACTATTTAAACTGACAGTATCTGGTGTCAAAGCAGTATCTATCAAAGTTCTATTATACATTTGTTGAAACTAATACTGTGGAATTAACCATATAGAGAGTAATGTATTGTATGGTGAAACTGCCCAGGGTCAAGAAACCGATCACGCAAAAAAGCATGCCATTGCCAGAAGCAGGCATGCTTATTACCCCTCACACAAACACAATTTTCACACTCACCCTGCAACAATGTAATCATTGGTGTAGCGATGTGTAGAGATGCAGCAACTGATAGAGAGAATGAGATTTGCAAAGTCAAATATGCAAAACGCTTCGGTCTTGAATCATCTATCCGTGCTGCCTCGTCAACATATGGTATGCCATATGGAACCTTGTGAGACTGACTCAGATGGGTACAGCGAAGGTGTACAGTGCATTAGAAGAAGCAGCTGCTGACTCCAGAAGAGGGGAAATCAACTGTCAGGTATTGTGAGACTCTGGATGACTTGAGACATCCGTTGCAAAGGAAGACGGTGAAGGCATTTGTAATATCCCCACTAGCTCCACATTGGTGACGACAACTTGGTAAGCACTGGATGACATGCTCTGGCAACTCCCATCCTGCAATCACTGCAATGTTCTGCTGATGTCTAGATCAACAACAGTCTAATGCAAATGATCCTGCAATTTTAAAGGACTTTTTTTTTCGCAATGTATTTCATTTTAGTCTATACATTAATTGTGAGCTAATACTGCTCACTATAGCTTGGAAAACTTGTGCAAAGCTCAATGCACAACCAGAAAACATTCACAACAAGCATGCAAAGGCTTTTCTGCTTGGTCAGGCTCTCAAACAAAAGGTCATATCCCATAGAGGTGGAAAGAATCCATGCTATACCCAAGATGGTAATGGCCCAAAGTTCAATGTTATAGACTGTATTGCTGCCGATGGTAGAGTTATACCACCCATGTATATCTAAAAGGGGGGTAAGCATCTACTGGGATGGCATGATGGTGTGCAAGATAACGAGCAAGCAACATTTGCATGGTCAACTAATGACTGGACTGACAATGAACTAGAACTGGAATAGGTGGAACAGAACTTTGAGAAATATACTATTGAGATGTTTGTACCATTGGATTGACCACCTGCTCATGCTAACCATTACACTACAAAGGGCAAGCAACGTATTCTAATCCTTGATGGGCATACCTATCATCTAACATCGCAATGTTTCCATTTTTGCTTGAAAATCAATATCCACCCTATTTGCCTTCCTGCATGCTCTACACACATCCTACAACCCCTAAATGTTTCGCTGTTTGCTCCTCGTTCCTGCTGCTACAGCAATGAACTAGATATATTGGTGAGTAATGGAGTGAATGCAATTAAGAAAAGACAGTTTTATAAGTAAGCCCACCTGCTATATCACTCTATGCTCCACTCAAACTCTTTCCTACAGACTTGTCACACACAGTAGAGCTGCAGCATATACCAAGAACAACATCTTGAGTGCCTTTGAAGCAACTGGGATCTGGCCTCGTAACCCATGCAAGGTATTTATTCTGCAGTCACGACATATCACTCAATTTGAATTCCCACCTGCTGTTGAAATTGTGATCCTTTTGAAGCTTAATTGTATTCTATCTAAGAGGTCCACAAAGTCAAAATATATGGGAGTGCAAGTACGGCTGAATACCATCAGCCTGTATCAGAGTCAACAGTCAGCTCTGGCCATACGAGGCATCACCGTCTCCGGCCATACACAATATCTCCGTCTTCGGCCATACGAGACATCTCTCCTCCGGCCATTCAAGACATCTCTGCTTCGGCCATCCAAGACATCTCCATCTCCGGCCATACGAGACTCATCTCCGGCTGAAACCTCTATATGCAACACTCCCCCCTCTTGCTACGCTTCATGCAGCAAGAACAACAAACAAACAAATGATGTCCATAGTAGCCTCCTAAAGACTCTGCATGGCAAGTGAGCAGGGAAAGAGTACTACTGTAGCCTAAGGACGGCCATCCATATAAACAAAGAAATCTGTACAACCTCAAATTGACCTCCAATGGACTCCTAATTACCATAAACACATTGCTTTTGTGAACTTCGTATGCTTATCTTTAGTAAGTGCTTTCGTGAGTACATCTGCCACATTTTCGTCTCTGTGTATGTAGGAGTAGTTGACTATGTGTCATCTATGCAGATCTCGACTGTTGTGATAGCAAATGTCGATGTGCTTAGTTCGAACTTTGATGATACCCATGGTGAGACGAGTGAGTGCACCCTGATCATCGCAGTTGATTGGCAGCAGTGGTGAGTCTTTGTCGTGAACGTCATTCTGTACTTGAAGAATCCATTTCCCTTCTCCAGAGGCCTCTGGGCATGCGATGAACTCGGTCTTGAGAGTTGACATGGCAATGATACTTTGCTTTCGAGACTGCCACGAGATAGCTCCATTGGTGCCGAACAACACATGGCCTCCACGAGATTTGCCGTCCGCACGGTCATTGGCCCAATCAGAATCCGAGTACCCTCCGAGACTACTGCCGATGTCATTGTGGTTGAAGTGTAGGTGAAAATCAGGTGTAGATTTGAGACACTGGAGGACTCTCTTAGCAGTGGTCATATGGCTGGTGAATGGCTGCGAATTGTAACGAGAAAGAGCAGCAGCCGCATACGAGATATCTGGCTGAGTTGCAAGTGCTGCACACATTAGTGATCCCACCACTGCCTGATAGTCTGTGAAATCATCCGATTCCTTCTCCCCCCGATCCTCGGCCAAGTCCAAAGTTACATTAGGGTCCATGGGTGTCGAGACACTGTGAGTATGCTCCATGACAAATCATGCAAGGATTGTGGTGATATAGCCTTTCTGACCGAGACTGAGCCCAGTACCATCGCGGTGTATCTCGATGCCAAGGAAGTGACGCGCCGGGCCGAGGTGCATGACCATGTACTTCTCTGAGAGATTCGCTTTGACTTCGATCGGGGCTTTGGTAGGAGCTTCAGGGTACGACATGGAGATATTGTCGACCTACAGAAGTATCAGACTACCATGACTGTGGAGATAGAGTTTGGGATCGGCTGAGGATTGTGTGAACCCAAGAGAGAGTAGAAAGGAATTGATATCGTCATGCCATAACCGCGGAGCTTGTTTAAGACCATAGAGAGCTTTTCTGAGTCTGACAATGATTATAAGGGCATTGAGACCTTCTGGCCATCCTTCTGGTTGAGTTATATAGATATCGTCATCGTTGATTTCAGGATATAGCAAAGTGGTAACTACGTCCAAGTGGTCCAGATTTGATCCATATCTCCCAAAGAGAGAGATGAGATACCGAAACGTAGTTAGCTTCCCAACAGGGGCATTAGTATCACTGAAATCCGTCTTCTCGTATCCTTTTATGACTAGCCGTGCTTTGTACAGTCTGGACCCATCAGGATTGTGTATAGTCTTATAAACCCACTTAGAGCCAATTGGCTCAACTTGCAGTTGCCATGCTTCCCGGGAGTTGAAAGCAGAGAAGGTGTTATTGAGCAGGATCAATGTGCTTAATTCCTCCAGGGCTCGTTTCCAGTGATCTCGTTGAACCATTTCCATTGCTTCCGTGTAGGTGAATGGATCTGCTGCGGATGCCATGAATGCTTCTGCGGACGATTTAGCTTGACTTCTTGTGGCACAACTCCCTATTGGCGGGTCTGGAGCTGGAGCTGCTAGCAGTACTTGGCTTGAGTTCTTCATTGCATCCGAGCGCCGGGCAGTCTGGTCCTTTCGATGAAGGCGCCGGCTGTGAGCAATGCTTTCTGCATCTGCTGCTGAGCACTGGGCAGTCTGATCTTCTCGGCGGAGACGCCGGCTGTGGGCGTTTTCTGCTTCCTCGTCAGGATCTTCATGCATGTGAGATGTGGATCGCAGATTTAACTGCGTAGGTTGACTGTCTTCTCTTCGAAGAGGCTGATCTCCGGTATCCATCACCTCGATATATTCCCCGTCTCCTGGTAGTCCAAACATATCGGTATTGGTCTCATTGCTTCCATGCAGGCAGGACATGTGTGCATTTCTCTCTTTGTCGAAGATGACTTCTGATAGGGCTTCCATCTTCTGGATTTCGGGATCCCAAACCCTCCACAACGTTTTTGAGTTGTGTGTGTAGCCTGTCATTGTGCAGGGCTTTCATCTTGAGCCGAATTATCCTCGGCGCTGGACTTTGGGGATGGGTCTGCTGGCATAACATCCGAATCTGCGTAGGTTGTGAAGAGAAGCTTGATACGATATGTTGTTACCGTCGGCATCGTGCGTAGGATATCCAAATCCATGCAGCATATGGTATGGTGTTCCGTATGGTGCTTGATAGCCATCGTGGTCATCTCTTTCCAGGCCTTCATTCGGTGATCTCTGATGGAGATAGCCTGCAGTATTAACTGCTTCTCTCCACAACTGAACTGGAGCCTGGGAGTCAATCATCATCACCTGGGCCATTTCAGTGATTGTACAGAGCATGCGTTTGGGAACACCTTTCATACGGTGACCGTATGGAGGACATGGCTCGTGTGTTGTAGAGCGGGCCACGAGGACATATCGGAAGGTCTTATTATCGTATTGTCCCCGTCCATCATCCCACCGGAATCGATTTATCTCGTGTCGCATTCAGTCTACTCGGGCCCAAATGGACTGGTAGGCAGAGGTGCAGGTCTCGGCTTTCTCATTTGGGAGTAGCCATATGGATGTGTACCTCGTGTAGTCGTTGATGAATAGTATATAACATCGAGTGTCTCCGCATGTTCGTGTAGAGAAGGGACAGCACACATCCGAATATACAAGTTCAAAGGGCTTTGTAGTGTGGTTGACTGGTACTCTGATGAACCTTTGTTTGTGCTTGGCCTGGATGCAGACTGTGCACATAGAATCGTCGTGGGAATATCCTTCGACTATAGACGGTATGGCAGTATGATTCATATGAGCTAGTCGTCGGTGCCATAGTCTTGACTTCAGAACAGAGGAAGCAGGTGGACTTGTAGGTGCAATTTGAGGTGACTCTGAAGACTCGATTGTAGGTTCACTGATTATTGCTCTTGGAAGATCGCTGTCTGTCTTTCTCTTTCTCCCGCTCTTGGTAGTCGATGATAGGAGTGCGGTTGTGGGGACTATTATATATATGCCATTGACTAGTTTTTTGGCAAGAGTACAAGAAGATGGTGAAGTGATGGAGCATTCTCCGTCCTGAAAGATAGTTGTATGCCTGCCCAAATCCAATTGGTTGATCGATAGATGGGAAAGTCAAAAAGTAGGAGTATGGAGGGCTTCAACTTGATCTCCCAGTATGATGTTGACAAAGCCATAATGGGTGGCGGTGACTGAATTGTCGTCTCCGAGTTGGATTACAATGGGAAGTGACAGTATTTTGAACGTTGACAAGCTGTTGCGGTCATTGCACATGTGGTGTGACGCTCCGGAATCGATGGCCCACTTCACAGCTGCCGCGGCGAGAGCACAGGCAGTTAGTCAGAAGGGATCAAAGTCTCCGGTCCTAGTGAGGGCTGCTGTAGCAGTGGCTATCTTCGCTGTCCACCTCACCTGTATATGTTTGTAGGAGACACAATCGCCTTTGATGTGGCCTGGGAGCCCGCACTGGAAGCCAATTCGGTCATCATTTCAATTGTTTCTTCCCTCCTGCACACGTTCGCGCTCTCTGCATGCATCTGTAGCGTGGCTGTCAATTTTGCAATAGGTGCACTTAATTTCCTGACTGTCTCCAGATCCACCGTGTCCATGATGTTCACTGCGTCCTCCGTGTCCACCATGCCCATGCCCAAGACCTCGGCCACCGTAGCCACCACTTTGGGAGAACAGGGCGGCCACTGTGGATGCATCTCCGAGTTCTTTGGAGAGGCTGGCTGTAGTTTCTTGTTCTAAGAGATCATGCATGGCTTCATCGGGTGTAGGAAAGGGCCTTGTATGTGTTATGACCATTAATATCATCGCATACTGTGATGGCAGTGATCTGAATATGTGCCTGCGGAAATCTCGATCGGTGATTGCATTGTTGGTATGGTCCAGTTGAATGAAGTAGTTACTGAGCTTGGTGAAGTATGCTTTAAGTGGTTCGTCCTCATTAGGTCGGCAAGCATGGAACTGGCGAAGGATGTCCTGTCTACTGATATACGATCAGGTGGTGTCCAGGCTGGTTTCCAGTGTATTCCACATGTCGAGAGGGTTCCTCATTCCCTTCATGATGCGCCCTACTTCAGGGGAACAGGAAAGTCTGATCATAGACACGGCTTCGGCTTCCTTAGCCTTCCAATCGTTCTAGTTGTCATAGTGGTTGAAATCAAGAGGTTGCGGTTCAGGGCCATCTCCGGTGATGATTGCATATGCTCTCATGGCTGATAGAATGAGTACCAAGTCATCTTTCCATTCGTTGTAGTTAGCCTGAGTGAGCTGAGGAATCTCACCCCACCTGGTCATGTTCAAGTCGGGTTTGGAGGAAGACATCATGAGATCGTGGTGTTGATTTTCAGTGCTGTTTATGCGGTTGTTGGTACGGTGACGAGGTGTAGGGTTCTTGAGGCTCTTTTGAAGATCATGAAAGAGATCGTAGGAAACATCCGGAGTGTTTCTGGTAGTAGTGATAGCCGGGCTCATAACCTGTTGAAATTGTGATGCTTTTGAAGCTTAATTGTATTCTATCTAAGAGATCCACAAGGCCAATATATATGAGAGTGCAAGTACGGCTGAATGTCATCAGCCCATATCGGAGTCAACAGTGATCTCCGGCCATACAAGATATCTCCTTCCCCAGACATACGAGACATCTCTGCTCCGGCCATCCAAGTCATCTCCACTCCGGCCGTACATGACAGCTCCGTCTCCAGCCATACGAGACTCATCTCCAGCTGAGACCTCTATATGCAACTCCAGCCACTCCCTCTCCACTTCTGAGTTCAACCCCCAGACTTCCCAGAGCCATAGGCCAATTGGCCTGTAGTGCACTTCACCTTGCTGCTCGCCAATCGCATTCCTCTCTTAAACTACCAACCTTTACAGTTCAGCCAGGAAGGTTAGAGCAGGGTGCACTTGCAGATAAGACATTGGGAAATGCAATGCTGAGAACACTTCACTCAGGGGCCAAGGACACCACTGTAGCAATAGCCAAGGACTGCCGTCACCTTGGTAAAGCTTGTGTGAATACAGCTGAGAATGTGGTTCAGCTCAGGGAAGAAAAAGAGAGGCTAGACAGAGAAAATGTAGCCAAAGCCAAAATGTGCCAAGAAAAGGCTGCAGCACAGGTAGTATCCTCTGGAGGGGGGTCAAAGAGCTCTAAACATGTGGAATAGCAGATCATAGGTACAAAGGAGGTACCAGTAATTGTGCTTAGTGATTGGGAGGATGAGGAAGAAGATATTGTGGGTGGAGTGGGGCAGGATGAGAAGGAGAATGGGGAGAAGGAGGACTCTGTTGTATATATTGGTGATATGCTGGACCTAGAGGATGCTATGGAGCATGGAGAAGGGGGAGAAGGGATTACCAGTCAACCCCCAGTAGTGACTAGGTCTGGCAGAGTAGTTAAAACTGATTATTTGGATCAATAAATACCACCCATGGGTGGTCTGTTTCCCAGTCATGGGTGGTTACCCAGTAAAATATGTTACAGCTACACACTTCATCACAAAATTAAGGCATGTTGTAACATGATGGGGTTATGCATAGAATTGTCATTTTATGGTGCAGTGTCTTGTAGCAGTGTAAGTACTTAACTTGGACGATTCAAACATCCTTTTTATTACTGTAATAACTAACTGAAAGCAATTACTATCTCATCCATTACTGTTGAACTTATTGTATATGACTCACGCAGAGTATTATTGGCCAGTATATATCAATTCCTTCTTTATAACAAGCTGATTTCAGAATTGCTGCAGTGGATATTGTAATCTTGATTGGATAAATACGTACATTATTCTAACTCCTCATGACAGCAGCTATTTATTAACCATCCTAACAACTTCAATGCCAATGGCATTTTCTCATTATTATATATATTCAACAAATTCATGACTTACAGTATAAACTATGGAACGCATAAAACTGCTTCTGCTGCTCCCAGACTAGGTAATAGAAACCTTATTAATCAAAGTTGGAAAGAATACATAAGTCATTCCCACCTCACATATTTGATAGTTGAGTATTCAACAGATGTTAATATATGTGTCTGATGTAGTTGTAAGTGGACCAGATATTTAGAGACTATTTAATAGAAGTTTAAAAAAAACAGAAACGAAGCAATTACAATAATAGTTCAATGCTCGGCTAGATTATATGGGATGGTGGATATATGTAGTTTAGAATGACAATAGAAATAACAATAGAAGCAGATCGATCACAAACTAAGTTACTTGACACCAACTATTTATTCATGAGTTACCATAGATGATATATTGACAATTTGATATACAAGTATTTTATATGTAGTTAAAGTTGTTATATATAGATATACTCCTTCATACAGATCACAGTTATTACAATTTACACCAATAATATCTATGTTATATATACAATAAGTTGATTTATGGTAGCTTAAGGAAGATATACCAGTCTAAGAAAGACTTAGTGGAAAATCAATTCTCAAGTATATGGGTAACTCTATTCATGTACAAACTTATCTTCTTAGCTGTTCATTATACCAGTAGCTTTTCAAAATCACAACCAATTTCCAATTATAATTAGAAATACCACTTTCTGTAAAGTATATATACTAGACATGTGAATATGTACAATATCATTGATACCACATATGATCGAGTACCAAATACATAATTCATTATTTGTTCTTAATCGTAAAAATACAATCTATAACAGCATTATTAAACACCCAACAGCATATTATATAGTTAATTCAAAATGACCTATATTGACATCTAGTCTTTCACAACCATTTAAGAGGGAATTCCACAATTAGATGCTTGTGAATTTCAATATAGCAAGATCAAAGCCAGTGGCAATTGAAATGGGTCTGTTATCTGTATTTCATTGCATCTCTTTATATCATATTGAGTTTTCAGCCAGGGACATATAGTATATGTATAATTGTGACAACAAATAACAGCAGGCAGAGTTTGCTAGTATTGAAGACCTGCAAAATATTTACCCTAAAAGAAACTGAAGGATCACAGAACATAGTAACTAAGCTGTATATACCTACATAATCAGTATGTATCTTTTACCTTTTGTTTCCTTCTATATGATTTCCAGTCCAGATATATTATACATAATAAATGGAAAAATGTAATGGGAATATAGTTCGAGTTACAATTGCTGACATGCGGGATGTCAGGAACCAGACAATTATTTGTCAGTACTGTTTCTTTATTACAGATCATGAAACATTAGCATTGATTTTGACACATCTTGTGAAGATCGATTGTAATTCCAATTCACTATGATTCGTGTATCTGAATTAATCTTCAGAGATTCATAACTGCAATTCTATGTGTTGATATTATTTTTTGTAATTTTTAAATTCCTTCTATAGATTACCAACTGAGTATTATAGATATACAAATTGAATTTGCAAATAGTGCCATATAACTTAGTAAGTTGAATAATATAAAATAAAATGCCTGTGTGGGCTGGTATTATCTGGGGTATGTAATCCGCAATTACGTCTTGTTTTGATTACAGTATTGCAACTATGAAGATTGACTTTTTCTTACAAATATAATTCAAATCATGCTGAAATCGGTGAAAGGAGTTTACTTTACAACTTTTGTGACCCATTTATCAGATAATCAAGACATTTGAGACACATTACAACACATTCTGGATTAGTATACCAAGAAAATTGACTTTGCATATCATGTAACTCATAGAACAGTTGGTTTTCCAATTGTTATCCCTTGAATATTTGATGCACAGTGCAAAGAGATCCTTTGTGCCTGCTGGTGGAGTAGGTTACTATGATACTAATGTGTCTATATGCACTTGATACTGCACCTCATGCATTATTCATTGAAATTGCTCAAAGTACTTTGTTGCATGCTGCCAAATACAATCTGATGGAGACTCTGAGTGCACACCCCAGTACACCTCTAAGTATATTCTGAAGCACACGTCCAGCAATGCACTCAAGGAAGCTTCCAATTGTACTCAATGGCACACTCCCAGCCTGCTTGACTCGTTGCTTCCAAGTAAGCTTCCATGACACACTTACCCACACTCTGGAGTACACTCTCAACTGCACACCCAACTGTGCCTAATGACACACTTCGAGCCTGCCTGACTAGATACTTTCATGTGTGCTCTTATGACACTCCCAAGTGTACTCCAGCTCTGTTTTCAAGTACACTCCTGGGCATTCTCTTCAGTCCACTCCAAATTGCACTCAATGGTATACTTCTAGTCTGTTTTACTGTATGTTTCCAAAATACCTCTCTAGATGCTCTGAAGCACACTCACGAACACACTCACAAGAATGCTTCCAATTGCACTTGATGTTCCACTTCCAGCCTGCTTGAGTATATGCGTCAAAGTGAGATCGTGAAATGCTTCAATGTACCCTCCAGGTACGTTCTGAAGTTCATTTCCGGGCATCATCACAAAGTTGCCCCAAATTGCACTCAGTCATACACTTCCAGCCAGCATGACTGTATGCACCTAGGTCGGCTCTCAAACTACCCTCAAGCCAGCTCAGAAGCAGACATTCGAGTATTCTCCCATTTGCACTCGATGAAATACATCCAGCCTGCTTCACGATATTGATTAATGTCCGCTCTCCAGCTACTCCCGACTACACAGTGAGTACTCTCCCATGTACACCACCAAGGACATTCGCTAGAACACCTCTGAGAATGCTCTAAACGATATTCCCAATTGCATTTGATGTCATGCTCATAGCCTGCATGTCTTCACTCTCCGAAGTATACACTCCCGACCCAAGGCACACCCGATCTCACTTGCCTTTATCTTCCTGTGTATGTTCAATGTTGAGTGATGCAGAGACCTGATGAGTGGCAGGCGGCAGATTGCATGAGGTAGCCTTCAGCAACAACAATAGTTTCCGTCAGAAACACCCAGGGGGTTCCGGACGGCTCTGACGGCTTTGTTGGAACCTCGTACCCTCTGACTAAGAATAACATGCTTCCCATCGCCCAGGTGACGGGTCTGAGTTTACTGCACTGATGGAGTGGCCTTCAGGTGCACCTGGGAGCACCTGGGAGCACGTTGAATCGCTGTAGAGCAGTCTGGGAAAAACATCTTCTTTGGCTATGCTGCTGGTGCGCCTGGAAATCATAGCTACTACTTATCGTTCAACGATTTCCAAAACTTATGCATTCAGTTTGCATTCCGATCCATGTATCTATGTATCTATATAGCTAGCGATCTACGCACGGTATATCAGAAATGGCAGCACACAGTGATTTCCAGCATTTCCAGGTGCGCCTGAGGATGACGATCGAGTGAACTGAGAGATACACTCCGAGGCCGTGATTGAGCCAGTTTGGAAATGCAATTGGAGACCTAGATTGAGTGAACTAAGAGATGCATTGGGAGGCCGTGATCTAGCGAGTTTGGGGATGTACTTTGAGGCTGTGACCGAGTGAGTTCGGAGATGCACTTTGAGGACATGATCGACCGAGTTTGGACATTGACTTGGAGGCCCAGATTGAGTGAACTCAGAGATGCACTCCGATCTGTCATCGAGCACGTTTACAGAAGCACCTGCAGCAGGTTATGATCGAGGGGGATCAGAGGAGTACGTGGAGGTGGACGATCTAGAGGCGGTCGATTGGAGGCGCACCAGGTGCTGAGACTCTGTTCGTTGGTTAGTTGACTTGAAACCATGGGAATGTGATGAGGTGACTTTACCTGTGAAACTGTTATGCAGAACTGGCCGGTGGCAGTCGATCTGTAGAGAGGTACGCCAGAAGCTGAAGCTACATTCAGGTGTCAACTCAAAATCAAGAGAATGAAGGGACGACAGACAATCTGAGGTGTATGCTGCAGTCGGTGTATGCAGCATTCGGCGTACGCTGCACTCAGTGTTAACTCCTGATGATGGCAAGGAGAGATAGAGAGGGATGACTGAACTTTGTGTTCTTGCAATGATGGTAGAGTTGTGGACGAGAAATAGAGAGACGGGAGATGAAGATGAGAACGATATGGAGTATAGGAGCGGACCTGAGAAATAAGGGGTACAACTTGCCTGATTGTTTTTAGACGACCTCATATCAGTGTTATTACCCGGCGGATGAGGACTATTATCTGCCGTATCGGGGATGGTAAATTGACTCGCACACGAACTTCTCTTAAGTCCCAGTTTCTCGTGATGATTTCCCCATCTCCTCTGCTGTCACTGTTTCATGTGCTCAACTCTACCATCCCCTAAGATCGCGAAGTTAAGTCATCCCTCTCTATCTCCCCATGCCATGATCATGACCTAACACTGAGTACAGCAAACATCAAGTACAGCATCATCCCACAATTGACAGTCTCCCGATCCCAGCCGGGTCGCCGCTCCAAGCCAGTTTCCCATCTCGCGGCAGATGTTGTTGTACTCAACTCTCTACATTCCCACAATTACAAGTTAACCAATGAATAGAGTCTCAGCTGCCGTCGTGCCTCCCTCCCAATCAACCGATTCCACTCGCTCAATCACAGCCTCCCAGTGCATCTCTGAGTCCACTCAATCTGGGTCTCATGTTGCATCTCCAACCTCACTCGATCACGGCCTCCCAGTGCATCTCCACACTCGCTCTATCACCCCCTCCAAGTGCATCTCTGAGTTCACTCGATCTCGGCATCCAAGTGTATCTCCAAACTCGCTTAAGCACAGCCTCCCAGTACATCGTTAATGAGTGACGGCGTGTGTACAGAGATACAGGGGTAACGGAAGTGGACTGAGCGATGGGTAGTACTCATCCAGGATACCCCATGGTAGATAGACATCACCGCATTTTCATCTCATTTGGATCCACGCAATTGCGTGGATTCTCACGGCCGGGAAGTATCATATGTTGTCAATTTCTTCCTAGGCTCCTCGAGCTAAAACAGTTCTTTCTTGCAAATTTGGTTTGGAGGTCACGAGAGGAGTGGCGGATTGTTGATGGTGGGCCCACTGCTTTCTAGCTCCATCTTATCACCACAATGGCCTCCAAGTGGTACATCTCTCGGTGCTCTCAATGGGCGTCTCCAGGTGCTCCTCCGGTTATGCTCGTCTACCATCTGTGGCCAGATTGACCGTATGTATATATATAGAGATACTTCAATATTGCATGCCATATAATGAGGTAGCGAATCTTGTGACGGTAACAAAGACGAACATGATATAAGAAATGCCTTGTGCTTATGGAACTCTCCGTGTGGCTTCCGGACCGATTTACATTTTGCTTCTGTACATCAGCAAAATGTAAATAAGTCCAGAAGCAACACGCAATCCTCCCAGACACTCCGGGCAACCTCACCAGTGCTTCCAAGTACTTCTAGATGCTCCCAGACCCCCCTGGAGCTGAGCAATGTGCTCCCAGACTCTACAAGAGCATTCACAGGATGCTACGAGATTTGACTGGTAGGATGGTCAAATTTTGAAGCTCCTGAGACCTCTGGGCAGATCTGCGGGAGACTTCAACAGCAGTGGAGACCGCTGCGCAGCACCGCAGGAGACTTGGTGCCATATTCTCACTGCAGTGGTTCTTTCATAATCACAAGGCAGTTCATCTTATCATATTCATCTTTGTTACAGTGAAAAGATTTGCAACATCATGATATGGCATGCATTATTTAGGTTGCTGTATATATATACATATGGTCAATCTGGCCGCAGATGGAGGGAATGATGGGTAGCAGGTGGGAGCTCCGCCATGTTACCGGCTCGCCTGGAGGCGCAGGGGGTGTCTTAGGCTCTGTCATACTCTAATTTGAGTGAATATAGTATGAATAAAACAAAATCTGGCCGCAGATGGTAGTCGAGCATAATTGGAGGAGCACCTGGATATGCCTATTGAGACAACTTAGAGATGCACCACTTTGGAGGCTGTTGTGGTGAAACAATGGAGCTAGAAGGCAGGGAGCCCACCATCAACACTCCGCTGCACTTCTCGCGACATCCAGATGGAATTCATGAGACAGAGGGCTGTTGGTTCGAGGAGGGTAGGACTTGGGTGAGAAGATAGGATACCAGCTGGCGTTGAGGATCCACGCAATTGCCTGGATCCACGAAATCTCGGACAGAGCGAGTGAGACCAAAAGTTGGGAAACATAGAGTGTGCATTCTCATTGTATGATAACATGAGATGGAAATGAGATGATGCCTATATACTCCGGGGTCTGCCGAATATGTACTCCCCATCACTCTGTCCACCTCCTTTACCCCTGAAACTCAGTACACCCGCCGTCGCTCCTTAATGATGTACATGGAGGCTGTGATCGAGTGAGTTTGGGGATGAACTTGGAGGCGGTGATCATGCAAACTTGGAGTCCATAATAGTCCGAGTTTGGAGATTAACTTGGAGGCCATGATCGAGCGAGTTTGGAGATGCACTTGGAGGCCATGATCGTACGAACTTGGAGGCTGAAATTGTGCGGATGTAGAGATACACTTGGAGGCTGCGATCGAGCGAGGTTGGAGATGAAATTGGAGGCCGTGATCGAGCGTGATTGGGGGAGTACCGGGAGGCAGTCAATCTCGCGGTGGTAGTTCGGGAGGGAGGCGCGAACGGTGCTGAGATGCTATTGATTGGTTAACTCATAATTGTGGAAATGTAGAGAATTGAGTACAACATGGTCTGCCGAAAGACTGGCTGGGAGCGGGAGACAGTCGATCTTGGGATGATGCAGTGCGCGGTGTATGCAGTACTCAGTGTATGCTGTACTCGGTGTATGCTGTACTCGGTGTTATCCCTGAATGATGGCATGGAGAGCAATGACTTAACTTCGTGTTCTCAGGAGATGGTAGAGTTGAGGACGAGCAAGAGAGAGATGAGAGGAGATGGGGCAAATCATCATGAGAAGCTGGGACTTAAGAGAATTGTGTGTGTGAGTAAGTTGACCATCCCCGAGAAAGCAGATACGAGTCCTGATCCGGCGTGTAACTACACGGAAACATGGTCTTCCCAAACCCAACAGGCAAGTCTTACTCCTAATTTTTCATATTCGCCTGTATCCTCCACATCGTTCTCATCTTCATCACCCATCTCTCTCTTTCTCATCCACAACACTATCATCATTGCAGAAAACAAAGTCAAGTCATCCCTCTCTATCGCTCCATGTCACAATGATGAGTTGTCACCGAGTACAGCATACACCGAGTACAGCATACACCGAGTACAACATTCACCCCAGATTATTTGCCTTCTCTTCATTGCCATGATTATAAGTTGACCCCTGAATGTAGCTTCAGATTCCTGTGTGCCTTCCTACACAATCGACCGCCATCAGCCAGCTCTCCATGAGAGCTCCCAGGTACAGTCACTGTGTCACATACCCACGGTTGGGAGTTAACGAACTGATGAAAGAGTCTCAGCGCCCGGTGCGCCGTCCATTGACCGCCTCTAAGTACTTGTCCAAACTCACACGATTACACCCTCCACACTTGCTCGATCGCGGCCTCCAAGTGTATCTCAAGACTGGTTCGATTACGGCCTCCAAGTTCTCCCTTCCACGGCCTCCAAATGCATATCTTGAAACTCGCTCGATCACGGCCTCCAAGTGCATCCCCAAACTCGCTCGATCACGGCCTCAGTGTGTATCTCTGAGTTCACTCAATCATCATCTTCAGGCGTACCTCGAATTGCTCTCTAGCACCGCCTGCAGCCTGTCCAGATATGCAGTGTGTAGATGGGTAGCTATATAGATACATAGATACATAGATGAGAATACTAACTGAATACATGAGTTTTAAAAATCGTTGAACGATAAGTAGTAGCTATGATTTCCAGGCGCACCAGCAGCATTCCCACAGAAGATGTTGTTTTTCCCAGACTGCTCTGATGTGATTCGAGGTGCTCCCAGACTTGTCACCGGTGCTCCCAGGCTTGCCGCCAGTGCTCCCAGGTGCTTCCAGGCTTGTGGTTGGCGCTCCCTGGCTTGTCTCCGGCGCTCCGAGTTGTTCCCAAACCTATCACAATCAATTGAATGGTACTCCTGAAGCAGTAATCAGAGATCTCAGTGACTCTGAAGGCCGGCCAGAATGCCCTCCTATCGTCTGATACTCTCCTGAAATTGACACATCCAAGTTAACACTCCACATCCTCTCAGTCACTCCTGGAGGCTTCCAGTGACTGAAATACATTTTGCTGATGTACCCTATGAACCCATTCCGACGTATAGTCACAGTTGGCTACCACAGTGTTCTATTACAATAGGATACCAACGGAGTGAACAGAAATGGTGAAACTGCGATCGGAGGGCGATATACAACGTGACACGTCATATGGGCCCTCGGAGCGGAGTCATCTGCCACAGGGGTGTCTCTGATGCCTCTGATGGAGCTCGTCCACTCTGACCCAGCCATCCCGGCCTGACAGAAATGTTTTTTGCTGATGGGTGGCTGGTGGCTGGTGACAGCTGGTGTACTGTGGTGTATTGTGGCCTAAACAATGGTGTCTGTTGGTATCAAAGTTTGAGTCAAATCTTTAGTGCTCCCATTGCGACGAGATTGCATAACTCCTCAAGGTTGTGGTGTTGACAATTGCAGCTGTATGCATGCAAGCAAAGGAGGATAATTGGATATTAGGAAGAGTGGAATGTTGACACAGATTTTAGAGTGGATACTAAAGTCCGCTTCTAACAGATTGTGGCTGTATGAGTATGCATTGTCTCCCGGGCTGATGGTGGTGATGGCAATGGAGACAATTGTAATAGTATTGGTGATGGTGATTATCATCATAGTACAACAAGCAATTAGACAAGTACGTTGGCGACATCACTGTGAGTATCAAAGCTTCTACAGACTTTCTGCAATCTGTTAGTGACAGTTTCCAAAAGCTCAGAGTTTTCCATAGATCAAAACATGTCCATGGATAACTCTCCTTCTCCCACAACACGGCCCTTGCATGCACAGCTCTCAAGCATGGCTCTCTCTTATAGGTTCTTCCACAGCCTCTCATGCAGTCTCTCAAGCAGGGTATACCACAGGCTTCCAAGCATGCTATCAAGCAGGCTGCCATGTGGCAGTGGGCGCAGTACAAGAATATCAGCCAGACAGTAAAAATACATATTGCCCGATCTCTAGCTGCCAGCAAATAAATAGTTCTGTGGACCCCCATACACATCACTGTAATTTGACTATAGATGACTCTACACTGTACATCACACATAGGTCTACTGAAATTGTGCTATGTGCTGCATGGGTGTGCAGATTGCAATGTATGGTTGATATTAACTTTTGCTGATGTATATATATGTATACTAATCTCGATACATAATTTTGTATCTTCTTTACTGTTTCAATTTGCAGCAAATTCAATTCTCAAGTATACCTGATCTGCCTATTTGTAATGAATAGTAATTTACACTTTTCAAAAGAAAGTGATGATAGCGAGATATATTTTTTATAGAGTGATCAAAGAAGTTAATATATTGGTATTGTTAACTAGAACCATTGCAATCATTGTGGAAACATTAAAGAAATAATTCCAAAAAGCTTTATTTCTTTCCAAATGTAGTTTGAAACTGGTTCTGTAGTAGTCCAAGCGATAAATTATAACCAGTAGTTAAACTGTATATAGCAGAGTTTACCACATACTCTTTGTATATTGAGACTGATTGATACTTGTAGAAATGTTCATCTGCAAAATGTATTTTTGTCACCAGGAGTCTCCAGGAGACAGTGGAAGACATTGATGAAGAATCCAACAATAGACACATCTTGAAGTTCAAAGAACCTGTACAATGGCTGTCATATGTAATGTTCTGTCCTTGTAACAAATCTGCAAAGATGTAGGACATCCAATTACACTCTGGGAACCACCTCAGAATGCAGTTAACCCCAATCGAAGCAACTTAGAATACCGGCACCAATGTTAGAAGCACCTTCAAATGCATGCTATAAGTTTTGGAGTACATTGAATTGCGGCAAACCAGTCGGGCAAAATGTACATCTTAGTTGGCAATACTACTGGTGCACCAGGAAATTACAGTTCCTGCACATCATTACACAATTTTAGAACTGATGTATTCAGTTTGTCTGTTCATCTCTGTACATGTAAATCCAATTCATAATCTATCCTAACACAGTCGATCGGAACCAGCTGTTGGTGGAGCTTCAGTATTAATGGTGAAGCTGCAGGTGCTGGCATTCAAGTAAATCTAGGAATGGACCTTCCGGCTGTAATCAATTGAATTTGGATGTGCACTGAGAAGCTTGAACCAAGCCTGTTTGGAGACAAACTTGGAGACTATGACAGCGCATGTTTACAGATATACTGGGAGACTGTAACCAAGTGACTGTGAAGATGCACTTGGTGGCAATGATCAAGCGAGTTTCCAGATGTATGGTGATAGTCTAATCAAGTGACCATAGACAGATCCTGTCAGATAGCCATTGCTGGAATTCATTGATACGCTTTCCATTCGTGATGAAGCAAAATTGATTGTCTCCTTGCAGGTAGCCAATCAGGAGGCATATGATCAGAGTGGTGGTGCAATGGTAGCTGAGAAACTATGTATTAGTTAGCTCACATTGGTGGGAATAATTACGTTGGACTTTTATTTTATACTTCTGGAGATTTGGAAGGAGGCAGTCAAACTGCAGGTAACCACCTCTGTAGCTGAGACTGTATTTTAACTTGTTACTGTAGGAATAGAGGGAAACAGGATTGAAGTCAGAGTGAGTCAATTATGGGTAAATGCCGTACTCACAGTTTACAGTCAATCAGGGAATATCGATGTTACAACTGATATCCTATCATTGATCTCCTGAATGATGGTAGCATTAATGATCAGAAAGAGAGACAGGGTGGATGGGGATAGGTATACAATGGGAGGAGATGAGGTGAAGGGGAAATAACGTCAATGATGTGTATAATATGATGTAGATTTCCTTTCAGTGGGGTTCATATCTAAATGATTAAAGCTGTTACTTGCCATATCAGATATGGTAAATTGACATCCATGTATAATAGTCACTAAGTCTCAGTATCTCATCATCCATCTCCTGATCTCCATTTACATCCATCTCCAACATCTGTATTTCACATAAACATATCTACCATCAGCCGAGAAGCCCAAGGTAAGTTATTTCTTCCAATCTTCCCATGCCGCAATTGTTAGGCAACATGGAGTACAGCATCCATGCTCGCTTGGCTGTCTCTCCCTCCAAGCTAATATGTCACATAATATCACACAATATTATACTCAAGTCTCAAGATTTTTATGATTCTGAATGAGCAGATAATGACATAGTCAGCCGCAGTTCTGTTTTGAATCATGTTTAACCACCACCAGATCAAATCTGACAATATTGACCACCTTCAGATTGACCACCTCAAAGTAGTACTATCCTACTTAATCACTTTCTCAAGGGGTATCTCAAATTTTGCAGAGTCACAGCATCCAAGTGTATCTTCAAACTTTCTCCATTATCACACCAAACTACATCTCCAAACTGAGGAGGCTACAGCTTCTATGGGTATCTCTAATATCCTTGAGTATTGGCTCCAACTGTATGTCCAAACCAGCTCATTCGCACAATCTAAGTGAGTTTCTATACTTACGTTTCCTTCAGCTTCAGCTTTTTCTTTCAACCTTCTGGATTGCAGGCTTGATGAGGATGGTGCATATTACTCAATTATGGCCACTGTGTGTATCTATTTGAGTGCTCTTGACTGGTATATATTTAATGACTACTAGATCACCACCTTGAAGTTCATACAATAATAGCCTCCAACTGCAACCCCAACCTCATACAATCATAGTATCAAAGTGTATTTTACAAACTCAGTGTAATTTACACTCCACATGGATGTCCAAGAGTCTTGAAATTGCTGCCTCCATATTATCTTGATTAGCATCTTTGAGTGCAACTTCATAATTACTCACTCCCTATGTCCAGACACACCTCTGATTCCACTCAAGCACTGTCTGCAGTTAGTTTGAACTCCAACAACACATATTTGAAAATATTAATCGAGCATACATACCATAATATAATGTTGGAAATCCAATCTGATTAGTACAATGTAACATTCTAATTAGGATAAATAACAGATGGAATATTTATGGAAGTGTACAGATTGTTGCCAGGAGAATATAGTACAAAGCTTACACTGCTAGTAAAGGCCTATGACTGACCACAGATGAATGATATACAGATATGGCTGCATACAAGAGCCAGTGAGTACATATGGAGAGCATAGTGGGAAGATATTGGATACTGATCTACGTGCCACAGCAGCGACCTATATACTCTAGCGCTTACCTGGCCTCAGCATACATGTCGCCGAGACTTTATCCACCACTTTAGGCACCAACCTCCTGCACTGCCAAAGCCGGTATATGACAGAGTAACAAAGGAAAACAAGGAATGAAACAATCATCCACGGTACACAAATGTACAAACCCATATGTCCTGCAACCAATAGGTGAAACTCAATGGTGACCTTTCGGTGGATTCAGTGCATGGGGAAACCGCACATCCATTGGGAGTAGGTTAAACCCATGCCAATGCCACATCTGCAAAATGTGATTATGTCACTGGGAGCCTCTGGGAGTGTCTGAGAGTTGTCGGACCAGAATCCCAGGGTGGTCAAATTGCAGAGTTGACTGGAGTGACCCATTGGCCTTCCGGTGAACCTGGGAGCACCTGACAGCGCCGGCGACGGGACGTGGAGCGCCGATGACAAGCCTGGGAGCACAGGCAACTAGCCTGTCCGCACCTCAAATCACTGTAGAGAAGTCTGGGAGAAACAACATCTACTTTGGGTGCACTGCTGGTGCGCCTGGAAATCATAGCTACTACTTATCGTTCAACAATTTTTAAAACTCAGGTATTCAGTTTGTATTCTCATCTGTGTCTATATAGCTACCCATCTACACACGGCATATCTGGACTGGCTGCAGGCGGTGCGTGAGAGCAATTCGAGGAGTGCCTGAAGATGACGATCTATTGACCTCAGAGATACACTTGGAGGCCGTGATGGAGCGAGTTTGGGGCAGCACTGGGAGGGCGTGATCGAGTGAAGTCAGAGATGCACTTGGAGGCCCTAATCGAGCGAGTTCAGGGATGCACTTGGATGCCATGATCGAGCAATTTTGGAAATGCACTTGCAGGCTGTAATCGAGCGAGTTTGGAGATGCACATGGAAGCTGAGCCCGAGTAACTCAGAGATGCACTTGGAGGCCGTGATGGAGGAACTCAGATATTCACTTGGAGGCCGTGATAGAGAGAGTTTGAAGATACACTTGGAGGCCAAGATCGTGTAACTCAGAGATGCACTGGAAGGCCGTGATCGAGGGAGTTTGGTGATGCATATGGAGGCCGAGATCGTGTAAGTCAGAGATGCATTTGGAGGCCGTGATCGTGCGTGTTGGGAGATGCATTTGGAGGCCAAGATCGTGTAACTCAGAGATGCACTTGGAGGCCTTCATCGAGCAAGTTTGCAGATGCACTTCGAGGCCGTGATCGTGTGACTCAGAGATGCACTTGGAGGCCTTGATCGGGCGAGTTGGGAGATGCACTTGGAGACCGAGATTGTGTTACTCAGAGATGCGCTTGGAGGCCGTGATCGAGTGAGTTTGGAGATGCATATGGAGGCCGCGATCATGCAACTCAGAAATGCACTTGGAGGCCGGGACCGAGCGAGGTTGGAGATCCAAATTTAGGCGGTCGATTGAAGGTGTGCCGGGTGCTGAGACTCTATCCATCAGTTGGTCCACTCGCAACTGTGGGAATGTGATGAGGTGACTTTGACTTCAAGCTCGCATGGAGAGCTGGCTGCTGGCGGTCGATCTTGAAAGGAGGCACAGCGGAAGCTGAAGCTACATGCAGGGGTCAACTCATAATTGTGAGAATGAAGGCAAGCCAGACAGGCTTGGGTTGATGCTGTGATCGGTGTATGCTGTACTCAGTGTTAACTCATGCTAATCACATGGAGAGATGGAAAGGGATGACTTAACTTTGTGTTCTGTGATGATGGTTGACAATGAGAGATGGGGGATAATCATGGGAACAATATGGAGGATACGAGAGAATATGAGAAGTCAGGGTTCGACTTGACTCATTGGGTTGAGAAGACCTCTTATCGGAGATCTCACCTGCCGGGTCGGGAGTTGTATCTGGCGGATCTGGAATGGTAAATTGACTTGCACACGAAATTCTCCTAAGTCCCTGTTTCTCATGATGATTTCCCCCATCTCCTCACATCTCTCTCATTTTCTACCATCACCTAAGAACACGAAGTTGAGTCATCCCTATCTATCTCACCATGCAATGGGCATGGGTTAACCCCAAGCACAGCATACACCGAGTACTGCATACACTGAGTACTATATCATCCCAGGTTTGACTGTACCCCACTCCCAGCCAGTCTCTCATATCTCGGCGGACCTCATTGTACTCAACTCTCTACTTTCCCAAAATTATGAGTTAACCAATGGATTGAGTCTCAGCTGCCGTTGCACCTCCCTCCTGATCTATTGCCTCCAGATCAACCACGTCCAAGTTCTCCTCCAATCTTGATCGATCATGGCCTCCAAGTGCATTTCCAAAGTCGCACAATCACGGCCTCCAACTGCATCTCTGAGTTACACAATCTGGGCCTCCAAGTGCATCTCCAAACTCGCTCGAACACGGCCTCCAAGTGTATATCTGAGTTCGACTTGATCTTGGCCTCCAAGTGCATCTCTGAGTTACACCATCTCGGCCTCCAAATGCATCTCCAAACTTGCACGATCACGGCCTCTAAGCGCATTTTTGAGTTCCACCATCTCGGCTTCCAAGTCCATATCCGAACTCGCTCTATCATGGCCTCCAAGTGCATCTCTGAGTTACTCGATCTCGGCCTCCAAGTGCATCTCCAACTCACCGTATCATGGCCTCCAAGTCCATCTCTGAGATACTCGATCACAGCGTCCCAGTGATTTTCCAAACTCGCTCGATCACGGCCTCCATGTGCATCTCCACACTCGCTCTATCACGGCCTCCAAGTGCATCTCTGAGTTACTCGATCTCAGCCTCCAAATGCATCTCCAAACCCGCTCGATCACAGCCTGCAAGTGCATATCTGAGTCCAACTCAATCTCGGCCTCCAAGTCCATCTCCAAACTCACTCGATGGCGGCTTCCAAGTACATCTCCCAGTTCCCACAATCACGGCCTCCAAGTGCATCTCCAAGTTCTCTCACTCAGCGTCTCCAGGTGCTCCAGCGATTACGCTGCAGTACCGTCTGCTGCCAGATTGGCCGTATGTATATATATAGAGAGACTTAGATAGATAATACATGCCATATGATGAGGTAGCGAATCTTGTGACTCTAACAAAGACGAATCTGATACATGAAATGCCTTGTGGTTATGGAACCCTATGAACCACTGCTGTGAGAATACGGCAGTAAGTCTCCCACAGAGCTGCGCAGAAGTTTCAAGCTACTCTCGAAGTCCCAGCTGCTGCAAAAGTTGACTATCCTATAAGTCAAATCTCGTAGCATCTTGAATTCACCTCCATAACTGCAGGTGCTTTCAGGAGCAGCTGAGAACGCTCTAGCAGAGTCTGAGAGCACTTTGCTTAGCTCCAGGGGGGCCTGGGAGCGTCTAGAATTACTTGGGAGCACCGGTGAGGTCTACCAGAGTGTCTGGGAGGTGTGCGTGTGGCTTCCGCACTGATTTACATTTTGCTGATGCATTTATACAGGGCCGAGAATGAATTAAATGGGAAGAGATGAGAATGAAGAAACCAGGGTACAAATGCGATGTCCAAAATACCTCTGTGTTCTCCGTACCTCCACCCGCGGACAGTATACATGTAGTCCCATGGCCAATCAGGATGCTTTTGGTGTAGCTCATCAACCAGATCTCGGGCATATTCACGGTCCTCCACCGGTTGCCAGCTTGCACATATGTGATTGTAATCAGCTCATCAGACGAGATATTGCAGTTTCTGATAGTGCCACCTGGAGTCAAGTATACCGTAGACTTCCCATTCCCCTGTTTTTTCGACTATCACGAGGTGTGGTTCTGAACATTGTAAACCTCAAACAGGTTGTCTGAAACAATCGAGATATGCCACATGAAAAACATTGTGGTTCTGCACAGTACGTGGCAAGTCTAGTCTGTAAGCATTCTTGTTGATCATCATACTTACAGTATATGGTCCTGTGCACTTTTAATCGAGTATCTTTCAAGGCCTCAATGTTTTCAAAAACCTGTTGGATCGCCATGCTTTGTCTCTAACCGCCAAAGTCCTCTCTTTCCCTCTGGCATACTTTGTTTGTCACTAGTGAGCCTCAATTATATTTTCCTCAAGAATTTGATGAGTCTATTTTATGCCTGCCATCAACAAGTCTGGCTGCATCTGTGATCTGAAACTAGGGTCATTGGGCGGCTTGAATTGCATTGTTGGATGGTAGTTGTAGTTCGCCCTGAAGGGAGTCGTCAGCCTCCAAGGGCTGATGGAGTTGTTGTACTCAAATTCAGCCAGCGGTAACCATTGAGCCCAGTTGTTCTGCTCATAGTTGCAACAGGCCCAAAGGAACTGCTCCATCGTTTGATTCGGCCACTCAGTGTGACCATCCGTCAGCAGGTGGCAAACAGTCAGGAGTCGGTGATTGATACCGAGGTGGGAGCCAACCCTGTCCCAAAATGAACTTGCAAACTCTTTGCAGCAATCAGTGGTAATATTGTTTAGTGCACTACATTTGCAGATCATGTATTTGAATGACATTCGTGCAAGCTCTGTCTAGTCAATGTTCTATCTGCTGGGGATGTGGGTTGCCATTTTAGTCAAACCGTCAATGATTACAAGGATCCTGGTGTATTCCGATTCCGTTGACTTTGGCAAGTCAGGAATGACATCCATGGCAAGTCCCTCCCAGTGATGGGAATGTAGTAACAGTGCCATGTTGAGTCCATAGCATGCGTGACATGGCGCATTGATCCAGTGGAACGACCCACAGTTAACAATGTACTTCCTTATCTTTGACTCCATTGCAGCAGAATAAAAATGTGGTGATATGCGCTAGGCAGTCTTCAGAGTTGTTGTGGGAAAGGCTGGTCACTCTGCTATGGAGTGCCATGGGAATGTACATCCTCTGCTCATAGGTCAGAGCTCCGTTGATTTATCTCCATTGACTCTCATCTATATTTGAAACATTGACCTGAGTTGGCAGTATTTTTATAGCAGAAATGTCGGTCTCCTGCGCTGCCTTGATATCCAGTAGAAGGTCACCATATGATTTAGTGATGGTGGTCACTGCTAAGGTGGCAAGGAGCCATGCCGTGATATTCTGAAAGTGGATCTCATAGTCGGGTCATCTCAATGGTCCGTCTGCTGGGTTCATCTTACCCTCCAGGTTTTCGATAACAAACTCATACAAAGACAGAATCTCTGCCCATATAGCCTGCCGCCGGGAGAGCACTGTTGCCATGCGGAAGTATTCAACATTCTTATTGTCGTATTATATGAGGACCTTATGGTTCACTCCCTCTAGGTCGTGATGTCTTTACTTCAGAGTGGCCAGGATGGCAATGTGCTCCCGATTGTATGTGACGTAGTTCTGTTCGGCATCTCAGCATATTTGAGAGGAGAACATGACCAGTCTGAAAATACCGAAATGGTCAGAGTGGTTGAGAAGGCCGTTGATCAAGGAGCTGCTTGCATGAGTTTGAAGAATGATCAGCTGAGTTGGTTCGAAATACCGGAAAATGGGAGCATTTGTGAAGGCTCATTGTAACTTCCGGAATGCAGGTGCAGCATTCCAAGTCCATTCACATCTGACCCATGTAGATGTTGTGGAATTCTTTGCTTTTCTTAGTCGGTCTGATATGGGAGTTGTTACATCTTCATATTTCCTTTTGAACTGCCAGTAAAAGTTCATGAACCAAAGAAGCACCTATATATCCCGAACGGATTCCAGGGTGGGCTAGTCTCGGATTTTCATACGCTGTTGAATTCAATGGCAATCCCATCTGGTTGAACGACAATTCCATGAAAGCCGACCTCCGACATGCCAAAATTGAACTATTCAGCATAGGTGTATGAGATCTGATCTTGTAGTCGTTCCAGAACATTTCGTACCTGCTCTTCGTGCTCCTCCTGATTGGTTGAGTAGATCGGTATATCAGCTTGGATGTAGCCAGCGAAGTCGTTAATGTCGGACTGCAAGAGGTTATCAATATAGGCTGCGAAAGTAGCTGGTGCATTTCTCACACCGAGCTGCATGACTCCATACTGGAGCTGCCAGTACTGGGTGCAGATTTCTATTATGTACTCATAATCTTCCATGATTTGGATGAGGTGATAGGTGTTACCGAGGTCCGGTTTCGTGAACATCTCAGCTCTGCATGACCTGTCAGGCATCACCAAGATCAGTTGGAGAGAGTATTGGTTCTTTAGTGTTTCTGTTTTGAGAGCTCAGTACTCCACACACAGCTGCAGTCTGCCGTCCTTCTTCTTTGCCAACATGATCAGTTCTGCCGCAGGCGATGAAGACTGCTGAATACATCCATTGCGCAGGTTTGAATGATGTAGGCTTCGAGGGTTTTCAACTTGACTTCAGAAAGATTGTAGATTTGACCATATAGTAAATTATAGTCTATGTCCAAAATGAGTAGGTGGTCAATTGGCCAGTGCAGTGCAAGCGTCTCTGCCATATCATTGCTGAAAACTTCCACAGAGTCCTTGAATCTCACAGGGATATGACCTCCATCACCAGTAGGTACAGCACTTCTTCCAGCATCTGTGCATTAGCTTCTATCTCCAACTTGGGATTTCGGAAGGTGCTGGGGAAGGAAAACCAGGGACCTGCAGTTGAAGTGGCTCACCCGAGAGCTACCCAAATGCGGCTAGTGCAAAAACCTCCCGTCGTGACAGGACGAGCCATTTGCAGTCAACGACGTATGCCCCAGTGGGGTTTCGCTTCTGCTGCAACTGCTGCCACTGCTTCTTGCTTGCTCGTCCAGCACTTCGTGTTGACAGTCTCATTCTCACATTAATATTTCAAAGTGGTGACCTCCATGGTTGCTCCCAGCAGTCCACTATATTCCCCAATTCATATGATGAATATTTCAATTGACTCATCACTAACAAAGAGATCGTCAAATGCGGTCGCTCCAAGTATTTTAATAGCTGGTGTAGGACCGTCTTCACCGATCTGCCTTCGCATTCCAGCAGGATCCAGAGGAATCTCTGACGGTGAGTTGATTGTTTGCATACTCCCGCCCGTGTCTAGCAGCTGTCCATTAGTACTTTTATCAGCCCAACTCTTCTACCACTGCACTATGATACCAGATCTGCGAGCCTCCCCTTGGCAACATTGAGATCTGGATGATGTGAATCAATCGGTAGCCCAATCGTTCTCAGGCTTTCAGGTTTTCACCCATGGTCATCCTAGTACTGAATCATATGCCCAAATTAGGACGACCGGCACCTCCGGTTCGTGGAGTAGGGCTAATTATTCCATTCGTCCACTGATCATTGCCATCTTGCGGCTCTCCCTCACATGGGTCATCATCTGACCTGCGAGGCTGTGACTTATGATGTGCACTGCTTCATGGGGTAGTCCGAGTATATGATTCTTTGTAGAGACATGACGATGCATCTAACACCATAGTCGACAAGTCCTCGTATTCATTACAATACTCCATGTGGATCTCGTATTGGGACTAGGTGGGCAATGTGGGATGAATCTAGTCTTGCTGTTCTGTACAAATATTGACATGACATGAGAGCTTTCCGGCTCTCTATGACAACCCATGGCCATAAAGAAATCCAATGCGGTTGAGATTCCTCTAATGTTGCCATCAATGCCGTCATACACAATGACAGTAATACATGCTTCCATTCGTCCATTGTCTTCCGCAGATCCAGACACCGAGAAAAGTAAGCGAGGTTTTCGGTTGCTAATGATCGATGGAGCGCTGGTGTTGGATCGGTTTTCCATCACCTTGACAAGCAAGGTTATCAGGGAAGTTGGCGTGTGTATATTTGGGGCACTGGAATGTTTTATGTTTCAGTGACCCAGCAGCATATGCATTTTCCTGCTGACTTCCAAGTTTGATAGAGCTCTGGCGAGACCCAACGTTCAGAAGTACATTTCACATGCTTGTCCAACTCTAATTCATTGGGGTTCGATTATTTGACCAGCTCGGATATGGATGTTCGAAAGTTGCGTTTCTTCCCTCCTTGTTGCAATGATTCTCCTGACTGCTCTTGCTGTTGATTGACTGTTGCTGTTGAGACTTCATACCGTGTGGCTTGACATCTGAATCTGCGGTGCAGTCGAAAAGTTCCTCCAAGTTGTGAAATTTCCCATTCTTTGGTGTCAAAGGCTGAATCCTGGACTTCAGTCCTGGGCATTGTCCATGTGAAGCAATTCCGTAAAGGTTCTTGTTTTCCTGCGGAAGCCATCCCGCTGCTCTCCAATCTGCTTTGATTTTATTGCTATAGACTCTCACCAGTTCATTCATTCCTTGGAGTGAGCTGGTCATACACTTTAGTCATGGATTGGGTTTTCGGTCCATATCGCAATGAATGTTCTGCATTTCTTCCTAGGCTGCCTCAAAACCTTTCAAACAGGGATCCAAGTCTCTCTGGAGATTTCGAAGGAACTCTACTGGAATAGTTATCAGTGTCTGTCTCAGTGCTGGGCCCAGATAATTATTCCATGTGTTAAGAAGGCTCACTGCCTATTTAACTTTGTCGGGATATCTGTGCGGGTATAAGTGTCCGTGTAATTCAAAGTTACACCATGATGTGTCGAGGAAGATATCAGGGTCCTTCGCTCCGGTGTAGCAATGCTCTAGATGGGTCATATGAAACATTTTCATTTTCATTGCATCTGGACATCTCGATTCTGTTCGGTATTCCCTGTTTGCTTCTGTCAACTCAGCATTCTGTGGGCACCGTTGACTATGCTGTTGGATGGCATTGTTGAGCATTTCTCGCGGTTCCTCCATCATCTTTCACATTGACACAATATCAGATTACATGGTAGGCTCGGACTCGCTTGCATTGTCACCCAGATTGTTGCTCAGGTTGTTGCCCAGGCCATTGCTCAGGCCATCATCCATGTTGGCAGTGTTTTGTTCGTCTCAGTGATCACTTTAGTTCTGGATTTCATCCTCCGGAAGTACGGTAGCTGATTGGGTGAGAATGGCAGTTACTCGGCTATGAGCAGATCGTAGGTTTTCAGTACTTGAATGTTTACTAGCCAGGCACAATTGACATATGGCAGATTTCGTAGAAGGAATTGTACACGATTGACAGTGAAATTGTCGCGCAACTTGTTCATTTTCTCTCTGGTTTGTTGTTTTTTGCCAATAGGGGTAGAACTGATGGATTGTTTTCAGCAAAACGTATCTGATAACTGACAAATCGAATACAGTGTAAAGCCACTTAAGCCTACAGCTGTCCCCACACATATGATATCAACATACGGTTGCACACAACAGCGCCAGAGTATATATAAAGCATATAGTGGAAAGATATTCAATACTGATCGATGTACCAAAGTGGTGACATATGTACACAGGTGCTGACCTGGCCTCAGGTCACGTGTCACCATTACACTGCTCTGGCAAAATTGCACAGAGGTTTCAGCCGCTTCAACATTTGACTATTCTGGAAGTCAAAATACATATCATCTGGAATTTGCCTCCTCAACTGCAAGAACCTTTAGCAATACCTGAAAATGTTATTGAAGTATCTAGGAGCATGTCATTCTCCTCCAGGGGGGTTTGTGAGTATCCGAAGTTGTGTTGAAACACCATTGCAGTTCACAGAAGTGAATGAAAAATTTACCTGCAACATTCAAGACCCTTCATCAGCAAAAACAAAATTTCTTTCATGAACTTCTTTACATTTATTGTACCCACAAACTCACAAAAATCAAATAGAGGTTTCCCTGAAATTTGGCATTGCTTGAACATTCTAGAGTGTTGTTTGAGTTGTCGCGATGCTGATTTCAGGCATCAGAACCAGCATACCCACTGTTGTGAATGTGACAACCAGCACTTGACGAACAGTTCACACTTCCTGTAGCTATATCACAAATCATCACTTGGCATGCTCCTATCTCGCCCGATTCAATCTGTCTTCGCGATGATGACAGTACTCACTCCATATGTTCAATGAAGTGTGTACTTCTGATTTTTAATGACCCTGATACTCAATTTGACCATTGAAAGTTACCATGCCGAAGTGGTTCACGATATTTAATTTGTTGATCTAAGATTGTTCAGTACCATCCTGTTGTTAAACTGTCACAAGAGGGTAATGCATCATCGCAATTATGATTTCACGCATTTGGGATCAGACTTCAGCAAACCATCAGTTCTATTACATTTGCTACTATTAAACTATATCAACGAAACTTAGAATAAAATAGCACACAAAGGACATCCTAAATCAGATCACTCACACCATTCCTAACGTCAAAGCAACATTGCACCCTCTACAATCGTACTTTGATCAACTAATCCCATCTTCTCAAGCTGGTAATGTTGCTGATGTTGGTGATGTCGTTGCTGTGGCTGTTGCTGTGGCTACAGGGCACAGGCTGGCTGCTGCTGGCAATGGCAGACTCACCCATCAGCAGGACAGTTGGGAATCGCATGCTAGCTTTGGTAGCTGCAACAAAGCTGCAGAGATGATTCAAAGAATTGGCACACTGCTTTAACAGCCCCTCCAGGATGTAATCAAGGAAGCCCTCATCAAAGTTGCCTTGATCATTGTGAGGATGTGCAAGCACTGGGTCCATACCAGTCAAGTGGATCCAGCAGCAAATTATTCTGTGGATAGTTTTTATCTTTTTCACTTCAACCTCTGGCAATGAAGACAGAAAATCTCAGTTGAGAAAACAAAATGCATCTGTGTATGCATTATTAACCATGTGATTAATGATTCTTCAGTCCCACTTACATTGTGCTCCACCTGCTGAACCAATCACTGGCGGGACCCTAAACTCGCCTGTTTTTCAGGCCAAGAGAGAATAGCGCTAGGCCATCGCAGTGAGGACAATGAATATCGGGTTGATTATATTGTTCAATGATGTATCTTTCATTCCCATTTGTCATATGCCATAGAAGTATGTCTGGTGAATAGGATCGACAATTTCAATCCCTGCAAATCGAAACTTGCACTCCTAAATTCAAGGTCAAGACAACTGTCAAACAAAAAGGAGAATTTGTACTTACCTCACAAATGTTAGTGGGGCATGTAAACCTGTCCTGTGGCCGCTCACCAGGCTATCATTTTCCGGAATACTGTAGGCAACTTTGTTCAAAATCCATTCAAACAATCAATTGAAGTCTTGCAGCAATATACCATTGCTACTCAGGATCAAGTCACCTTCGCGATAGCCTGAGGTACAAAGTCAGCAATCGAAACAGTTGTTGAGATGATTCATTTACCACTGAAATATAGGCACGTGGAAGGTCTGAGCGTCTCTGGGCTGGATCAATCCAGGCGATTTCCTCATACCACGAACTATGAATCTGGGCGGTCTTCACCGCATTCATGGTAAAGGGATTTTCAATGATTGGATGATTGATAACTATACACTTCACACATGCCATGATTATCACTGCAACACCTGAAAGAGTTGACTGCGTGTTGTATTGTGCACTGACGATGAAGCCTGTCATATCATCATCAACAGGCTCCCATCGCCACAGATTTCCAGATTTCCATGCAACCAATTGCTAATGGGCTTTGTGTGAATCCATCCTTTAGTAAATATATTCGTTAGGGGACGAATTCAATCAATCGAACGCTTGATCAAATACCATCTTGGATACGAGTGGCACCGGCACCCATTCATCCTCCTCATTGGAGACAATGTACACCTCCCGATCTTCCGGATGTAGGAGATCTGCCGACATAGGAGTGAACTGAGTTACTATGGCATGGTTTCGAAATGTTGACGTGAAGGAATTGTTTGATGGCTGATTGGCCATTGCTTTGCTGGATGGTCGCCGGAGAGGGTGCTCATCTGATCCTCAATTACCATCCCGACATTCATTGTACCGGTTGGGTAACGTACTTTGAATGTCATCGAGATCCTCATTGTGGATAGATTGTCTGCGTCTCCAGGTACTGCAAAGAGAAGGACGAGGAGGAGAAGTGCAGTGCCTTCCTGCCATGATTGAAACAGGTGGCTAGGAATAAGTACGAAGACAAGTAATGGAGTGACAAAAGGAAATGTGAATGAATGTATAGTAAATGAATCAAAGCGTTTGGCAAACGAACAAAAGCGTTGATAGGATGAATGGATTGTTATGATGCATCGTTTTATCTTGTCAATGACTCTAGGATCTTGGCTTGTCCCACCACCCACCCTTGCAACTCCTTGGATGGATGGGAACTCAGAACAAAGAATGGCAGGTGACAAGCATGCTGCAGGGAAAATCATCATCCCAACAAGCTAAATAGTGTTCACCTTTCAATAATCATTTAGGCTACCATCTGCTGGGCACAGTTAATGAACTACCAATTTCAGGATAGCCATACACAGAGTGCTATCGCTGCCACTATGCTTTGGCAATATCAAACGTCTCAACGATTAATCCCAACATTTTGAACTCTCAAAACAGCTCCTTGTGCATGAATGTGACCGATGCAATATTAAAATAAACAAACCACCAAGAGGAGACCCAAATCATCACCAAAAAACTCCGAATTATCACCCATCTGTCCACCCTGCAATGTGCCAGAACAATACCCACCCACAACGCAATTCCTTGTTCAACCATCCAGCCAGTGCATTCCATCTTCACAATGACTAGTTTGCAGCTGGGCAGCCGCATGTACACTTCCTATTGGCCAGAGGGCATACAGCGGGAGGATGCACAGTGTGATTGTGCAGGCGTAGCCAAGCAAGATCGTTATCAGCCACAACGCTTGGCTCGTAATTAGCAAACAGACCAAGAGCACACTTTCAGATGACTTCTAGTTGTTGCCACTGTCAGATGATCCTCCTTTGAAGTTTCCATTCGAACTATTGTTCTCCTGTGTTTGTAATCGGGAAGTTTCTTGGATTAGCCCTCAGCATTTCCGCATCATCATCTGAATCCTCCCTGATATCATTGATCCTATCGTCAGCTGGAGGTGGGAGGATGTCATCATGTGGAAGGTAGCTGCAGCCACCAGGCATATGCGTCTAGGCACCAGATGTGTTGTTGGCTTGTTAGCCACAATAAATGACACACAAAAGTCTTGGGTTGTTTAATTTCATCGCCAGCTTTACCCATCCAGCAGCAGTGTTGTTATCGAAGATTAGTGTAACATTACTGGCGTGACGACCACCATATCCATCAGGCTCCACCCGGCAGCCAGAAAGCTCTTGGATTTTTCGTCTGGGGTCTGGTCGATCAGCGATTGCAGGATTTACGATTGACAAAATGGTCATATTGACGATTGATGTAACTATTGGAAGTAGCAATTCATCATCCACCGGCCAGTGCCATGACAATAGCTGATGAGTGTTGTCACCCACCCTCTTCCCAGCAATGTCGGAATCCACATAGGTGATGGTCAAGCTGAGTGGGTCGACAAGGAAAGTGTTCGAGATGTCGCAACACTCCTTTTTGATAATGACCTGGGACCGGAGGATTCTCCCTCGTCGTCTTCAGTATCTACACATCATCAGAATCAGCAAAACCATCCTTGGGGCGATGAAATACATACCAACGTGGACAGATTTCCCCATGTTAGTCGGCTTTTTGTGGATACTACTCTTTCTGCTGCAAAGGCCACCCTCGGCAGACACATCCAGTGCTGCCTTGATTCTCTGACCATCGAGGATCGTCTGGAGTGCCAGGTACTGTTTCCCCCGGGGCGTTTTGGATGCCAAATCACTGATTCGAGTGATGCAACAATCGATTAGGAGATCCCACTTGTTGGGGCAGGAGCCTAGCATGTTGCTGATGATCATGGATTGGGCAATCTCCCAGACGTGCTCGCTCACTTTATTATATTTCTGTTGTGTTGTCAAGCCCCCCTTCTCCTCCCAAATCCCCATGGTGTCTGCTACCCATTGGCTGAGTCCAACACCAACATTCTCAGCCCAGAGGTGGACATGTAGAGTCAGCATCTGGATTATATTAGCATCTGCGATGACTGATTTTGGCAACCCGAAGGCATCACATTACATGATTGCTTCTCAACAGTGGTCAACGATTGAGTGGTGGATCTCGGATGCTGGTTACTCCAAACACAGGTCGGGAGTGTTCAGTATATTTCCATGTGTAACGCAATGCGGTTGCAGAGGTGAAGAGGGTGTGTCAAATGTTCTGGAGATTGCAAGTAAGGTGGGCAGGCAACGCAAATGTATATGTGGGCTTTGAGGTGTTATCTTGATACAGCAACATCATCTTGGCTGCTATTTGGCCAGGAATCAATTTGCTTACCAACATCTAAGCGCACTGATTTGTCAACTGAAGGCCAAAATTCATCACAAAGATAACTAAAAGCATGCTCTGTAGTGATATCTCACTCGTTTGTCCTTGCTCTAGATCATGTACCCAGCAGTGACATCGCTGGGCAGGTAATTAAGGAAACTGCAGGGTTCATGTAAGGTACGAACTTAACCAACCGTGATAACCATTAATCAGCCAATCTGGGTTGGAGGGTCTGCTGAGGGTGCAGAATCAATCGCCGCGCTGGGCTGAGCGCAGATGTAGTTTGCTTGTCTAGATCCGATGGATGTGGGAAATGAGAGAGCGATTAAACCATTTGCAAACGTGTGAACAAGGATGAGAGAGATTCTCAAAGCGTGGCAGGACCCCTTTTGGGACAAAGTAAATTGAGGTGAAGGTTGTTCTGAGGACCAGCCTGCTTGCGATGGTATGAGTAGCTAAACAACCATCGAGATGCTTCTTACTATTGTTACAACATTATTAGTTGCCCACAAAACATTGATACTCATCAACAGTGTCTTTACCTTTTGAAGAGGTACTCCTAGATAAGCTCTTACATCACTCACCGCCATCACAATCACAAAGAATGGATTGTATACATATCAGATAAACAACTGCCAGATGGTGGTCTTGCAATCCAGCATGATAGTACTCTACTTCCATTCCTTCCTGCACTGCATCAAAACCCATGTCTTTACCATTCAGACAATGATTCCAGCAATACCGAAGCCGACAGCGAAAATGCATGTATTGTTCCAGAGCAACCTGCAGTTTGCACGAATATTTATGGTCCTCCATACTTGGCCAACCTTCTAGCCGGCAAGCCTATTAGTAACGAGTATTTCGATATCTGATATGATTAAATGGATCTATGGTCACCAGTTTATTTCATGGAGGAGTAGCCATTTGCCCACTGGTGTGTCAAGCACAACTTGAGCCGAGCTGGTATCCACAAGCCTTTCAGGAACCCTATGATGGCAACCATCAGCAACTCCACTTTGTCCCACACTTTATTCAAAAGGTTGAAGAAACTGTCTTACACGATGGGCATTGACTCTTGGAATTCGGGCAAACTGTGTTACAATCATTTGGCCAACCTAAACAACGTTTGCGACAATCATTTTACAAGTTCCTTTCACTGCAATCTTGTTAAATGCATTGAGTTCCTTATGCAACAGCCTGCGTTCAGATAACATATGTTGTATGCTCCAGTACAGGAATTCAACGATGGTGGGGAACGTATCTACTCAAAGGTGACATCTTGTGACTGGTGGTGGAATTAGCAGGCATGTAGTTAAATTTTGTCATACCTAGTATGATTTCTACTAAAACAAAGATTACAGCGGCAGCTTGAAGCTACGATTGTCCCTGTATTTGGCAGTTCGGACCAGACACAACATACAAATTCTTTGGGCGACAAGATGGAATGGCCAGATATTTGAGTCTCAGAAACATAGACTCAACTTTTAGATCAAATCCCTCGAAACTTACAAGTATCCTTGTTGCACTACTTGCCATTCCTCTGACATATCACTTCAAAGGGGATGGAAAAATGACTGCCGTGAAAGAACAACGAATCCAAAATGAAGGGGTTTCAAAGTAGGTCTTCAAGCTCATTTATTGACCTCTGGACTAATGTTGGCAACGGTTCTGGACTGTTGCTTCAGGTCCAGGTCCGGGTCAGAACCAAAGGTGCAGCCAATTGGTGGTCCAGGTCATCAATAGACCTGAAACGTCAAGTAGGGTATGATTCAATAGAAATCTCCCTACCCGTCTGAATTGGGTGGGTCATTAGAGGGTTGTCCAGCAGGTCCATCTGTAAATACATATAACGCGCTTGCCTTTCCTATTTGATGATAATACTCAATAAAAATCAATTATTCGACATCCAGCTATCACATTTTGCATGTTCTGCAGGTCGCGATATCGATAATATTTGAATTCATGTTTTTCCTTTATTAATTTGTATTTTAGACCCCAGAGGAGGTAAATAGTTCTATTATAAGCTCAAATATCCATGGGATGCCCTCATTTCCCAATATGCATCACCAGAAAATGATGATGCTCAGTTGACGCTAGGTTGAAGGTCATTTTCAGAATGGGGCCATGAACATGTCACTTGGTCTTTTGCCTATAATGGCTGCCAATATGCTGGTTATGGATAACACCGAGCAAATCAGGTACCAATTACCTTATTTACAAGACCAAAAATTGTTGAGGCTCCATGGATGATCATTTTCAGAATGGGGAAGTGACCGTATCACTTGCTCTTTTGCTGATAAAGGCTGCCAATATGTTGGTTACACATAACAGCAAGCATATCCCTTTCCAATTACCTTACTTACATTACCAAAAATAATTGACGCTCAGTTGATGCTAATTTTGAGGTGAAGCGACATCGACATGAACAATATGGCCTCTTGAGGAGGCCAATACTTCTATTATGGATAAAAGCCTTAGCAAAGCCCTTGGATTTTATAAAATTCAACACCCATTTCGTTGACGCTCTGTTGACGTTAATTTTCGGCTGTAGCGACATCAACATTAACCATATTGCCTATTAAGGCAGCCAATACTTCGATTATGGATAAAGACCGTAGCTCAGCCCTTGGATTTTACATGGTTCAACACCCACACTGGTGGATGCTGTGTTGACACTCTGTTCACGCTCTGTGGATGCTCTGTTGACGCTCTGTTGATGCTCTGTTGACGCTCATGTTTAGGTGTAGCGAGAACGACATTAACCATAAAGCCTATAAAGGAGGCCAATACATCGATTATGGGTAAAAGCCGTAGCATAGCCCTTGGACTATACAAGATGCAACACCCAAAGTTGTTGACACTCTGTTGACACTCTGTTGACGCTGATTGTTAGGTGTAGCGACATTGAGTTTAACCAGATTGCCTATAGAGGAGGCCAATACTTCGATTATAGGTAAATGCCGTATCACAGCACTTGCAATATCCAAGATGCCGGACCCAAAATTGTTGATGCTCTGTTGATGCTCTGTTGACTCTTATTTTCAGGTGTAGCAACATGGACACTATCCATATTACCCACACAGGCGGCCAATACTTCAATTATGAGTAAATGCCATAGCACAGCCCCTGGATTATACAAGATGCAACATCTACAATCATTAAAGCTCTGTTGACGCTCTGTTGACACTCATTTTCAGGTGGTAGCGACATCGACACTAACCACATTGTCCATAAAGGCAGACATTACTTTCATCATGGGTAAATGTGATGGCACAGCCCTTCGATTATATACGATGCAACACCAACAATCATTGATGCTCCATTGACCCTCCGTTGACTCTCTTTTGAAGCTGATTTCCAGAATGGGGCAGTGACCATGTCGCTTGCTCTTTTGCCCATAAAGGCTGCCGATACGTTGATTATGGATCATGGTGAGCAAATCGCTTCCCAAGTATGTTGTTTCCAAGTCCAAACATCTTCAACGTGCCGTTGACGCTCATTGTCAGAATGGGGCTGTTACCGTTTCACTTTCACTTTCGCCTATAAAGGCTGCCAATACATTGGTTATGCATAACAGCAAGCACATTGCTTCCCAATTAACTAACTTACAAGACCAAAAGTCTTTGACACTCCATTCACTCTCATTTTCAGTATGGGGCTGTAACAGTGTCGCTTTTTCTTTTGCCTATCAAGGCAGTCAATACATTAGTTATGAATAACAGCAAGCAAATCGCTTCCCAATTAACTTACTTACAACACCCAAATTCGTTGACTCTCTGTTGACAGTCATGTTCAGAATGTGGCTGTAACCGTGTCGCTGTCCTTTTACCTATAAGGCTACGGATACGTTGATTATGGATAACAGCGAGCAAATCGCTTCCCAATGAAGTTGCTTGCAAGTCCAAAAATTGCTAATGCTGTGTTGACGCTGCATTGACACTCTTTTTCAGAATCTGGCTGTTACCATGTCACTGTCTCTTTTGCCTATAAATGCTGCCAATACATTGATTATGGATCACAGAGAGCAAATCGCGTCCAAATGAAGTTACTTACCAGTCCACGAATTGTTGATGCTCCGTTGATGCTCATTTCCAGAATGGGGCTGTTACCATGTCGCTTTCTCTTTTGCCTATGAAGGCTGCCAATATGTTGGTTATGCATAACAGAGAGCAAATCACTTCCCAAATAACCTTCTTACAGGACCAAAGATCATTGAGACTCCGTTGACTCTCATTTTCAGCATGGGACTGTAACTGTTTCGCTTTTTCTTTTGCCTATCAAGGCAGCCAATATGTTTGTTATGAATAACAGCAAGCAAATTGCTTCCCAACTAACTTACTTACATGACCAAAAATAGTTGACCATCCTTTGATGCTCATTTTCAGAATGTGGCTGTTACTGTGTTGCTGTCTCTATTGTCTATAAAGGTTGCCAATACGTTGATTATGGATAACAGCGAGCAAATTACGTCCCAATTAAGTTGCCTACCAGTCCAAAAATCGTTGACCCTCTGTTGACCCTCATTCTCGGAATGGGGCTGTTACCATGTCGCTTTTTCTTTCGCCTATAAAGGCTGCCAATACGTTGGTTATGCATAACACTAAGCAAATCACTTCCCAATTTGCTTACTTACAAGACCAGCAATCATTGACACTCCGTTCACTCTCATTTTCAGCATGGGGCTATAATCATGTCGCTTTTTCTGTTGCTTATCAAGGCAGCCAATACGTTTGTTATGAATAACAGCAAACAAATCGCTTCCCAATTAACTTACTTACATGACCAAAAATCATTGACGCTCCATTGACGCTCACCATAAACATGTCCTAACTGTTGTTGTATGGTTAATGATTTTGTTCAAATAATTATATAGTCATTATTGACAGCCAATGTATAATTTGTATGAATACTCAGTTCCATCCAAAAGCTTTGTGGTGTCTCAATTTCTGATCCACTGATGCACATGGTCTCTAAGCGATGGATAACGTAGCACTGTCACATTCCAGTGCTTTCAGCTGGCAATTTACCACATGTAGACCCATACACTAACTTTTCATTAATATAGCCCAACTTCCTCACTTTGCCTTATCTTGTTCCTTCTCCTTAATTTCCATGACCTACCATAAGCAATTTTCAAAATGTTGACCATGTGCACCAGGTCTGAACACAGAGTGATGTAGTTTGATGAATGGATGAATGCAACATGATGGTAGTCATTCATAAAGATTTGCGTTGCGCATTTACCACTCCTTCTATGACTTGTATGCCATCACTGACTCAAATTTTGTTGGTAAATTTTGTCTCCAATTTAGATTGCGCATTCTCACTTATCTGTAAGAGGCAGGATAATATCACATTGAACAATTGTCAATCAACTTGCTTTGGAGTCCAGAACGTTCGTATGGCCTGTCTGACTGGTGTTAGCAACGGGTCAGGGAAAACGGCCAGCGGTCCGGGTTTGAATTTGTGGTTTGGTTCAGTTTGGTTCTAGACCTGCCCAAAAACCCGACCGTCATTGTCTTGGTGGGGTTGTTACCCGCACCGGAAATGAACCCGCGGTTTTTTGGCCGGGTTGTACACAGACCGCGGTTCCATATTACGGTGTCTGCAACTTCAGCTCCAATTAAGTATGTGAGATGTGATCGTATTGTGACATGATCAATACGTAGATTGTACAGATTTAACCGCTCTTTCACCTCACGCGTTCCGATTGGCGATCTGACCAATAGTCGTTGTGTGGCATTGACAAAATGCCCAATTTTAGGCGAAATTGGCGGGTTTTTGATTGCGACTAAACGAATATTGGTCGAATCGCAAATCTGAACGCGGGAGGTGAAAGAGCGGCTAACTCTGCACAATCTACGTATTGATCATGTCACGATACAATCAGAACTCAGATACTTAATTGGAGCCAAAGTTGTGAGGTTGAAATGCCAGGTTTTTGGTGGTAAAATTGGCCCAATTGCAACAGTCCGGGTTTCCGTGTTGTAAGACCCGTTGCAACGGTTCGGTTCCGGTTCCAACCCTAACTGCAAAACGTTTGTAACACTATGTATGACCCTTGCACATGCACAGACTATTATCATGTCTCACAATTTGGTCACTGAAATCAAAGAAATTCTGACATGAAGGAAGATAGATACACCAATTACTTTGCACGGAGATATGTTGTGAATGATCGCAATTTGTGCAGGTAGTGTACAGCTGACAAACGAGCCATTACAATATGTGCATCTAAATCCAATTCCTGTATGGTGATTAGCTGGGGAGGTTATAACCAGGGGTGTAACCTTACAGGTTTAACAGGCTCCAATTTCCCAAATGGTGACGAATTGGGTACTGCTTTGGGCATGGGAGCCGATATGCATATGTGAGACTGTGGTTTCCCTGATCCTGATCTCATATGGCTACTTTGTGCTTGTGAAGTTGCTTGTGGCATTGCTATTTTCTGCTGATGGTATCAAGTATCTCCATCAGCTCTCCAAATGTTGTCGGCGCAGTAGCAGGTGCAAAATGAACCATTTGCAGCTTTATGACTGTGTAAGGGCACGTACGCCAGCGTTCGGCCTTATAGGCATATGTATGGTAATTATCGTATACGGTTGCAAACGTGGACTCCAGTGATAGTAAATAGGTGTATAGGTAAGATTATCGCTAGAGATCTAAGTCTCGTGGCGAGCTGACTATATAGAACGGCTGTTACCCGGACCTTGGTCACGTGCCGCCGTTACAGACTGCCTTAACTGTCAATATGGGTGTTCTGAACCTCTAATATTACTCATGATGCAAGACGAATCATCGTTCACACGCAACTTCAGGATGTTGCAGGGAGCCTGTCTCTGCTCGTTTTGATTGCGAAGGCAGTCAATAATACTAACCAAGGCAACGATATACCAAATTGAATATTTTGCACATGAAAGTAGGATATCTGAATACAACCATAAATAGAAAAACCTGAAAGATAGAACCGGAGATTGGAACCAACGGGTCTAGCCAATCCACACAACCTGCAGGTTGGGGGGTATGCGAACTGGTTTCACCCACCAAAATGCTGGGGGTCTGGTTTTCGCACAGGTCAGGAATGATACTGACCCAATTTTCCGGTCCAAACCCGGACAGCCGACTGCTTACCCAGCCCCATTGCTAATGCTACTCTCGATGCGCTTTCCAACACTGCATTAATTATGCTTTGCGCGGACCATCGGATGTGGCAATGGTAACCCATTATCTGCGCATGGATGGCGATACCATTCGAAACCATTTCCTTGAACTCGATCAAGCAGCCCCATTGCCCTGTGTGCCACAAACTGAAAATGTTGTTTGGAGAAGCGAATTCATCATCGCGGCACTCGAGAGACTATTGGCTGTACTGCCGAACGATGATAGTCCCAACTCAGGGAGATAAAAAAGACAGACCGGAAGTAAGACAATTTCTGGAAGATCAAGCTGTTGGAACCTTAGATGGCGTCATCTGGAATATTAAATGCATCTCCCCAATGACTATTATCATACCCATTATGATTCACACTGGCTATGTCAGTAAGCATAAGCATTTGATCGACTCGGTAATGTCCTTCCTCAAACAACATTCTACGATTGACAAATTCAACCAGCTCTGGGCGATCATACTTCCAAATCCTGGCTTCGCTTCGTTCAACAAGGCATATAGCCAGGTGACACAATGCATTTAGAATCACAAGAAGGCACTCGGGTATGTAATTGTCCATTTTTCAAGGTGACGTTTCTAAACCATTCAGTGAGCCAATGGATTCCCTTCACAGAAGCCCTGTTGTGAGTCAAGAAGTTAGTCTATTGTCACCTTATTGCACATTACTGCTACAATACTGAAGCCACAATCGAGTACATGGAGAATTATCTCGAGCAGTCTCATCATGGCAATGATGTTCTCAATCAATTCCGCGGCAGTTAATCTACAAACAAGGTCTCAGAAGCCTTGAAAAAGCAGCTTACTTTGGACAAGCAGGAGGAATGGGAGACAGACCGTGTTTGGCAAAATCTTTCCGCAGCTGCAAAGTGTCATCGCGTTGATGAAGATAAAACTGAGTTTGTGTCGGAAATTGCGCAACATCATTTTGACAAATCGGAATTCAGCTTTGCAAAGATGCATCTCCTGAACAACGTCCCTGACCATATCCACCAGCTTTGCAACTTCTTAAATGCAATCTCTGAACACCCAGAGCGGGCGATGATGGATATTAAACAAGCATACCAGCATTCGAATTATCATGAGGCTGCCTCCCAGATTTTGCAACAACACCCCGGCAGGAGGCATTTCAGTATCCAGAGCTGAATGCCAACACCACAACACCATGTCATAAAAATAAAATGCCTCTAACCAAAGAATCTCTGAAGCATATGATGGAAAACCTGAGACCCGAAACAAGACCCTTGATGACTTGGCCAAGTGGTGTGCAATGACAAAATGGGAGCTACAGAATCACATCACTTGGTGTTTCAAGAGATTTGCCGACTTCACAGACTACATCAATCGCAAGCAGTATTTCAGTCGTCTCAAAGATGCCGAATATATACGGTAGAAAGCAGTGGCAATTCTCGTGAGGTTTTTTCACCGCGATGTGCAGGCAGTTCATATGGTTTATTGCACAGGGTCCACAAGGTGGAGAACGTATTAGCCACCCAGAAAAGATACAGTGCTTCTGTGCATGGGGATGGGTCCAGATAGACACTTTACATCGACTGCTGGATGCATTCCCACACACTTGAAGTGTCTTTTTGTCGTCGAGGATGCTGAATTGAGCGTTAATGTGCTACCTGCATTGGTTCAGATGTTTGCAACTGGGCGGATATGTCAGACTGCTGGTATGATGATTGTCAAGCAGAGTCATCAACCTCCAATACAACCCTTGCACAATGGAAGCTACCATCCTAAGCCTCTTTTCGGCGTTGGAACCACTCATATCATTGGCACCATCCAAGGAGCTTTACACCATCATCTGCTGATGCTGCAGGCAGAGAGAACACATTGATTCTTGAGCAATACAATTGACTTGATTGCTTTCAATATGTTTTACCTGTACATTATTTGGTTCAATGCTTGAAGTAATGATTGCAGCAAAATATAGAAACCTGATGAGGGTGTTCTCTGGGTGTCCTAATTTTTGTTATGGGAGCTGTGCAAGCTTGTGTATAATTGATGTCTCAAGGGATTAAACTGTTAAGAATATTCTCGCAATCAATAGAAAGGTTCAAAAACTGTTGCAATGATTACAATCTAGAGGACCAACGTGACAGAAACACATTCACTAGATCAGCTTCAATGCCGATAGAAGCTTTTCAGATGTCCTAATGACGTGATCACATCATTGAATGCTTCGAAGCATGGTAGAAGATTGCGATTATGTCGCTCAGATCATTTGTGGAGTATGTGGAGAAGGATCAGTGTGTGTGGTCCATTTTCGGAAACCAATTTCACTTTGTGCTGATGTTTAAATTCTGTGGATATTAATTGGAACATAATAGCAAACTAGTTTTACATGTAAAACTGTAACTGGGATTCATAATAAATTACCAATGTAGTACCTATCAAGCCAACACAGTCATGGATTAGGGGTTATCCCTTAATAGAGGTATTGCTACTAGTCTACTTCGAGATGTACATAACTGGTTCATAATAACGTATTGTACATTCTGCCGATCTCAGAATGGGGTCGTAGCCTGCCATACGAATGATCCTCAGCGGGTGATTACATGCCTCATGTGGATTCGATAGCGAGCCTCATTGCTAGCAGATTCATTGAACTTTCGCATACTACAGTTGAACTGATTTGATGATGCAATAACCTTGGCCAGTTGTAAGCCTTCAAGGCTTACAGAGATGCCAGTTATTTCTTACCACACGCACTGAACTAAGCTAAGTGGGACTGGACACGGCGCTTGCAGGAATGCAATTGACGTGTCATGCGGATAATAGCCAATATGCATCTGCATGGGTCTTTGAGCCAATCCATTGTGGAGCTGAACAACTTGGGTACACCCCGGCCAAACAAAACAGTCTCGGCCTAAGTATCATGTGTCTGATTGATGAAGATGTTGGGCAAACTCAATAAGACCCTGTTAACCTCCCATTCCCTGGCTGGGAACAATTGAGTAAGGTTAATTACTCTCAGGTTATGAAACTGATGTAATACGTTAAGGCAAATGTCGACGGAGCAATGGTGGGCTGCCACGTAAGTCTCTGAAGCAGATAAGCTGAATAGCCTACATGGTGAAGGTTGTGTCTTGATTTATTCAGCAATCTGTTCAAAGCCCTCCAAATACCCACGTCAGGTGATGGAGAGGTTTTGACTATCCGAAATATACGAGTTGTGAGATATCAATGTTAAAGTTACTGTTTGATTAAATCTTATTGTAGACAATGGCCCATATGGGAAGCGTAATGCTTCAAAACCAATCATGCAATTACACAATAACCTGAGGGATGCAAGGTCCTCTATCTAAGAGCCTGGCTTGTAATAAAGGAGTACTCTAAGATATGACAGATGACAACACAGGTAACGTTCGGACATAAACTTCGGTAGTCCAGGAAAGGCTATGAACGATTGACAATGCTCAGGCATTAGATGGGGAGCCCCACAAACACGAACGATACCTACCTGTGAAGACAAAGCTGCAATATTATTGTTGTTTTCATTTCTTATTAGTATTATTACCTTTGTCGAGTATATTAGTATTATCTATTAGGATTGTCCGCGGTTCCCCCGCCCCACGGTTGAGCATAAGTTCGATAATGAGTACGACGTTACATTGGTTGTGTTATCTCCATTACTAGATCAATTCGCAAAAGAAATCAATCATTTGCAGCACAGTGTAGTTGGTGGCTGGCACGTATAATTCGGTTCATGGAGGTATTAATCTTTTATCGGCGTTATAAATCATTTGGTTCAGCAGGTATTAGGGATTGTGTGGTCATCGCATTACCGCACACCACTTCCGAAGAAATTTCCATCCTGGAATCTGATTTTCCGTTATTAGATATTAATCACAATTTGGATAGTGAAGGTTACTCATCATATGCTGAAATACTTCCTAAGCATCGACCTAGTAAACAGTTGAGTACGATGTGCTCAGGAAGACTGTCGAAGAATTCTCGAGAACTTATGAATCATCAACTACAAGCTAGATTTGGATCATTGACTAAATATCAGAAAAAGCGAATGCGAGAACTTCTGAAAAGTGGAGAATTGGAGTTGTGGGGGAGATTATGCTTAGACGTAATATTGCCAATAGTATCTGAATGCCAGATTTATCAAGGAATAGGATAGAGAGGGATTGTGAGAAGATACGTCACAATTGAGATTGCACGATCAATGGGCAAAATATTACCACCAGAGATATCAATCAATCACCAAGATTAATTATAAGAAAATACTTCAGGATATCAATTAATCACTTAGATTAATTATAGGAACATAACTTATGATATTAATCAATCATCAAGAGTAATTATACGACTATACTTCACGATATCAATGAATCTTCAAGATTCATTATATGAATATACTTTACGATATTAATCAATCTTCAAGATCAATTGTACGAATGTACTTCACGATATCAATCAATCTTCAAGATTAATTATAAGAATATACTTTACGATATCAATCAATCACCAATATTAATTATATGAACATAATTTACAATATTAGTTAATCACAGAGATTAACTATATGAATGAATGTACTGTACATATTGCATTACGCCATGATACAATTTAGTGTCTATTCATTCAGTAGCATCTGATACAATGATATACCTCTGTCCTTTGTGCGTACATCATCTTTACAGATTACCTATACACTGTATCTGGAGATATGCATAAGGAAACATAAATGGAACTACGGCCGTGTACCTTGTACTTTCTTCAAGTATACTAGTATACTGACAATTTTAATCATTATTACCTGCAGAAAAGTATAGTTACTTAGGTGAAAGCACCCCTGTAACATAATGTAGATTATATATGGCAATCCTGCATTAGTATCTCTTTTAAGGATTGTTGTAAATATGCTGTATTTACTATATTGAGAGTATGACAGACCCCTAATCATCTCCAACTTCTAGCTGGCCAGCTATATTTTAAAGCTTCAGTCCTGCTACCTATTATCACCTAATTTGCATCAGTATGCCACTTAATCATATTGAATAAAACTGAAAAAGTACTTTCATTAACTATTTTAATGTACCTGTTGAACTATATATTGAAAACATTGTATTAAATTAGGTAAAATACAGAGTAAATTTTGCGAATTTGTTAACAGTAGTATTATCTATACCTATTTCAATAAAGCTTACAAACTGTATGCATTCTGACAATATACTATGGTGTACACATATGTTGTACAGATCTGAAAGGCAACAAATATTATATATTAGCTACTATTGAATATCTTGATTTTAATACTAATTTATACATTTCTACAAAATATAACAATAAAATAATGGTAGATTAAATTGCACGTTGTGATTAGTTGTAATGGGTCATTTAGAGTATATTCGATATGTGCTTATTTTTATTTTTATTTTACACCTCCTTTATACATCTATTATCAAATAGATTTATTCATACTCTACAATTGGGAACAATATCAAGATGTTATTTAATCAAATAATATATTGATTTCTCAATATATCCACAAATATCGATTTGGTATGCTTTCTGACCTATTATTGACTGCAGCAGTATAACCTACATCACTCCTTTAAAGATTCTTTTAAGATGTTACCTAGATTCAACTATATATCCATATTTCTATTGTTACTTGATAGAAAAAGAATTATCAATATCTTGAACTCATAAGTAAAATAAATAAGATCGAAAACGTTTTGATTTTGGTATTATTGTATATATTGTTAGCTAAGCTATATAAAAATAGAAAATAGAAGAAAGATAATATAGTTACACATGTAGATACTAGTAGAAAATATATCCATTTAGAATTATGATATGACTATGGGTAGAAGGGTAATCATATACATTGATACTTTTGTGACTTTGAGTTGCACTCTCTAATTTATGCAATATACAACATTATCATATCCATAAATGTTCCAGTATAATCCCACACTTTAGTATATAACCTTTGCTATTACAGTAAGAATATTCAATTCATATTGAGTATACTCTAATATAAGATATTAGCCAAACCATACATGACTAGTAGAAGAAATAAGCTTTCTTTCTAAGATTGTATGAAGTTTAAAAAAAAAAAAAAATTTTATGGAATCAAATGGAAGGAATGGTTGTAACAACCAGGCCTATAATTTATTATTCAGAGGATGATAATTAATTTGTTTATCCTCTGTATATATCTGTTGAAAGATTCAACCAGCAGTAGAATGTAGTTACACATACAATCAGAGTCTTTCAGTTTACATACATATATTCAACAGTGACATGCCCTACTTCTGGTATCTCACTAGTACATCTAAAATCCCCGGGGTAGTTTTATCTTGCCTATTACCTTGTAATATGATTCAGTAGATATAACCTGATCCCGAGTGTGGTAGCCAGATAAATTACAAAATTCTGAATTTGCTCATGGTCATGGTATTTTGGCTGAAAAGTGCCCCAAACTCACAAGACTTTGTCAAGTGGGTGGAGATGAAGCACCTATCTAGGATTCACTTCAGGTTATGCTTTTCCATTTCAGGTCAATTGGCCGATGGTGCAAACTCTGGTGTCGTCTCGGTTGCATGCAAGCAATACAAACTCATACGGGAAGTATCTATTTCGGTTGTTCCCACTTTTCTATGCGATCTGCAACATACTTCAAGATGGGCGCAGCGTCAGTTCATCCTCAGCCAAATCTGCATATTCCATAAGTACTGATATTTATCACAAGCTGTCTTATCTGCTGTATTGGTGGCCCAGCACTCGTAATATGGGTGCAGCCAGACCCCGACGAACTCTTCAAGGTCGGAACTGAACCTCGCCATATACCTACCCTGGTACTGATGCCGATCGTAGCGCTACAACTCGGAACTTCAACAGAAAGCTCTTTTCCGGAGGAAGCAGCAGCTAAAGGACCACGCCATATACGTCGCAAAGCTGCGCGAGTACTCAAAGAGCGAGAAACCTTGTAGGTTCTCACATACTGTTTTTGGATCATGGACAAACTTTGATTGTCAGAAGTATGGATTATTATAGCCGAGGAAGAAAAAAAACAAGAAATAGCTGCTTTCTCTGAGCACCGGCGAATTCGAGAAGAAATCGAGAAGCAGAACGAAGAGATCATGGCAGAACAGCAGCAAAGTTCCACTTAGGGGTGCTATCACTAGTGCCTTTAGCAATTGCTTTTGTTGGGCGCGTTTAGTTATTGCTGGGGCAAAGAAGTGGGTATGATAGTTTACGATCGATAAGTAGCGTCAACTATTCGATCACAAATTCAAGGCAATGACGAAGCGAGCAAAGCTGTTTCATCAAGGTTCCAGTTTCCAATGGTAAACTGGCCATAGTATCGGTAATTCGGCCGTAATGACTCATTGATCCGCTTTGCCATTGCTATTTAATTCTTCCGGTTCGAAAACCTACCCTATAACGAACAATAGAAATACAAATGAAGGCAAACTGAGATGCAACTATAATATGCCTTGCAAAGATGGCTATTACTTATAGCTTTGCAGCAGAACCGCTTACTGTGGTGATCTCGTTGTACAGCAATGTGGTCAAGAAGTCCGCATAGTCTTCTCCCGTAATCTGGAGCGCAAAATACCGTGCTGCGAGCTGGTACTTATTGCCCTTTGGAGCCTTTGAAGATAGATCGTCTACAACATCTTTCAGGGTTTGTAAGTTGTACTCCTTAGTAACAGTAGTGCCCTCAGCGGTTTTAACACCATGTCGTGACCATTGCCACAACTAAGTTCCAAATTAATTAGGTGAGTTTTGCCTATGGATAAGGTATATCATACCTGTGACCGGGACACCTCAGCAGTAGCAGCATCCTCCATGAGATTGTTGATTGGGGCACATCCAACAGCACGAAGCCATCCTTCCATGTAATTCAGACCGATAACAAGATTCTTGCGGATTCCCTCTTGCGTGACAGATCCTGGTATCTTCATGTTTAGCAAATCTGTGGCAGATATCGACACTTGCTCTTGGCGCCGGAAAATCTGGTTCGGAGTTGGCATATACTGATTGAAAACATCTAATGCAATCTTTGCGAGACCAGGATGTGCAACCCAAGTTCCACTACCGCGAATAGTCAGTAAAGATTGTCGGGGTCCCAGAGCAAAAATCCCATTTTACTTACTCATGACCGGCCTGGACTTCCCGCAACTTGTCCGCATAAACCCTTTCCATAGCTGTCTTATTTGCCTCGTCGTCATTCTTGATGGGAATCTGAGCAGCCATTCCACCCATGGCATGAACGCCTCGTCGGTGACAAGTCTTGATCAAGAGTTTTACGTAGGAATCCATAAATGGCACAGTCATCGTCACGCAGCTCCTATCAGGCAGGACAAAATGTAGACTGGTCCTAAACTTCTTGATCACACTAAAAATATAATCCCATCGTCCACAGTTAAGTCCGGAACTATGCTGTCGGAGTTCGTAGATAATCTAGATTTGGTCAATCAAGTGCTATTGAGGCACCAACGTCACATTCTCTGCGAAAAAAACTTACTTCATCCATCTCAAAGACAGCCAAAATAGTCTCAATCAATACGGTTCCGCGGATGGTCCCTCGGGGAATTCGCAAAGAGTCCTGAGCAAGGTTGAAGACGTCATTCCAGAGTCTTGCCTCCAAATGCGACTCCATCTTAGGGAGATAAAAGTAGGGTCCATGTCCATTTGTGATTAGTAGTTTTGCGTTGTGAAAGAAATACAACCCAAAATCGAAAAGACCTCCAGAAATCGGTGTACCGTCAACAACGAAATGCTTTTCTTCCAAGTGCCATCCTCGAGGACTATAAAACAGTAAGAAAGCGCTAAATGAACGACTTCTCATGGATACATACCGGACGATAAGAGTCGGTAGAGCACAATCGTCCCTTAGCTTGTAATCCTTTCCGGCAAGTTTGAAATCAATCTGTCTACGAATTGCGTCGTAGAGATTGACCTGGCCGTTTATCATGTTGTCCCATGTGGGCGAGTTTGAGTCTGTTAGGTTACAATGAGTAAGGGTTTGTGAACCAAACGGACGCCAATGCTCCAACCAAGATAAACCTACCTTCAAAATCCGCCATATAGGTCCTAACATCGGAATTCAAAGCATTGACAACCATCTTCCTATCAGTAGGGCCAGTGATCTCGACTCTTCTGTCCACCAACCCTGGTGCAGGATCCGCTCCTCGCCATGTAGGATCGTCGCGGATATGCTTAGTTTCGGGAAGGAAGTCTGGCAAAATTCCTTTGTCGATTTCTGTCTGGCGGAGAACGCGGCGCTGTAGCAATTGCTTTCGTGTCTCGTTAAATGTTCTATGCAGCGTGGCCAGGAACACACAGGCATCCTTGCTGAGGATCTTGCTGACGGAGTCATTAATAGAACCAAGAACCTTGACATCCTTGAGGAGGGACTCAATTTGAGCAGACATTTTGAGCGCAGCTGAGAATTGCTTTAAGTCTAAGTATACTGAAAGTACAGAAAGGGAAAAACACCAACAGTGATAACACACTCTAACAGATGGCAAATAACGTTACATTTATCAATCATCTGCCCACGTCGGACGTGCGGAGGGTCTCGCTTGTGACGAGATTCCATTACCGACGAATGCCCGACGATCGTATTGCCCGAAGGTCGATTTCCATTGCGTCACAACTACGTACAACGCCTCACACCAAGATGAGTATGCACATGCAAGCCCCGCCTCCCATTCCCCGGATCTATTGCGCAACTCCGACCTCGGCACGATTCACACATACCGCATTCTGTGAGCGGTTTCTCCCGATATAGTACCGTGCTCACCGTGCTCGAGACAATGCAATGGTAGACGTTGCGAATATGAGAAGGGGAACTGTGTGCATGAAGGGGAACTGTGTGCATGAAGGGGAACTGTGTGCGTGAAGGGGAACTGTGTGCGTATAGGCTTACGGTAGGGTATATGTCGCATGGTCTTAAACCCTGCTACAGTGTGAAACATTGATAGATGGGTACTGTGAAGTACAACATTTAATGAAACACCCAAATTTTGTTCATATCAAACGGAGTCTGGTAATAAGAAAACCGTGCTGCTAAGAGGACTGTTGAGGTTTTAAGAATAACTTCTGCATCGGTAAAATGTTACTTGCTAATAGTACAGATATTCAGGCCAATAATACTAATGTATCTAAATACTTTCACATGCTACCACATATATACTGATGCTCTTCTGTACTTCTGAGACACTGTCAGTGGTATCTGAAATCTTCTGATAATATACAAAATTAGTTGAAAATTATTTGAAAATTTTGGGAAAATATTAATCAGTGGGATATTACATTAAATCAGATTTGACTACTGTTCAAAGTATTTATCTGCTTGAAATACTTACCAATTTGACAGCAGAATTTTCCTAGTGGACTATAATAATTGATATCTACAATGTATTTATTTTTACATAATAATACTCAATTGTCATTATACATAATAGTGTAATATTTCTGCAGACGTATACTACGATTATTGAATGAGTACTAAATAATAAAGCAATCATAACAATTTATACTGCAACTTGGAAGTGTAATTTATATGGAAGAAAACCAAGTTATATTCCAGATATATATAAAACTGAAGTATTTCATTCACTTTAACTACTATGTCACTTAAATGCATTTTCTTGTGCTGACGACACATGACTCGAGGAAGGGTATGCTCCAGTGTATATACCTTGCCACCGCAGCATATGGATAGGTATCCAATATCTTGCCAATCACTTTTACATATATATTCACTGGCTCTCATCTGCAACCATATAACTATATCATCAGTCTGCAGTCAAGCATCAGCATATGTGTCTTTACACTATATTCAATTTATCAGGTTTTAGAAATGTTTGTCTCATAAGAATTTAGGAGTTTTACCCCTATTGTCAAATAATGACACAACAAACAGAAAATGAACAGCTTGCATGTCAAATTTACAATCAATTGTCTACAATGGCTTCTGGGCTAGCTGCCTGAGGTCATTTAAGCTTCGTTATTACTGGTTCGAGCAATGAATATGCATGATCAACACTCGGCCTAGTGACCCCTATTCTCACCGAACCAGTCTATCTACTTCAGAACGATGAAATCTACGATGAGACCAATCATGACACTAAAACAAACACTGCCAACATTGAATATGACCTGAGTAATGGTCTGGGTGACAACCAAAGTGAGTCAGAGCCTCCCACCCAATACAAGATCGCATCTGTGGGAAAGATAGCGGAGGAACAGCGATAGATGCCCAACAATGCCATCCAACAGAATACTGTAGTATGCGAGTAGAATGCTGAACTGATGGAAGCCAATTAAGGATCCCATTGGGAGTCTATTTGACCAGAAGCAATGAATGTAAAAATTTCTGATATGACCTATTCAGAACCGCACTGTGGGGGAGTAAAGAAGCTTGATAGCTTCATTGACATGTGACAATGTAAGTTCCAACCAAACGCGCACTTCTTTCTTCGCAGTGATTCTGAGAATGTATATTATGCAGTTGGCATTCTCAGTATATGACACAATCATCCAGACCCGGCAGAGAGGCAAACACATACAACTGAGATGGTAGTGTGGCTTCGACACATACACAGAGCCTCAGATCCCGGTTTGGAAGATGTTGAGGCAGTGTCAGAAGACATGCCAAAGATATACCGCAATAAGGACCGAAAACTCAATATGGTAATGAAGTTGATGGCTGACTTCTTAGAAGTAGCGAATGAACCAGTGAGAGTGTACGACAATCAAATAAAAGCAAATTGGGGAACAGCGGTATGGCTTCAACAGGATGACAAGAACCATTATGAAATTGTTTGGAGCAGACTATGACCAGGACTTTTATCCAAGATCAAGCTGTTGACTCCAAAGAATGGATAAATTAACAGCATGGAACAGATTCTTGACTGTGCCACTGATTTAGAAGTCAAGCCAGACTGCCAATAGCCTCAACAGCGGCAGTCACATCAATAGCAAAAGCAGTCATGAGAATCATCTCAGCAAGGCAGCAAGGAACGGAACATCTGCTGGTCCATATCCGAGCCAGCTGAAGCACTGAAGCCTGATATGTCAAAGTTGGACAAAGATAATAAGCACACTCCCACGCATTGGGTCTCACCCGAGCCCATTGAAAATTTCAAGTCAGAAGGAAGCTGCATACGCTGCAGGTCACCTCAACTTAAAACATTCCAGTGTCCAAAAGATACATAGCCCAGCTTCATCAGCAAAATGTATTTTAGTCACTGGGAGCCTCCAGGAGTGTCTGAGAAGATGTGGAGTGTAAACTTAGATGCGTCAATGTCAGGAGAGTGTCAGACCGGAGGAGGGAATTCCGGCCAGCCTTCGGAGTGACTGGGATCTCTGATGACTGGTACAGGGGTTCCATGAGACTGATTGTGATAACTTTGAGAACACCCGGGAGCGCCAACGACAAGCCTGGGAGCACCTGGGAGCGCCAGTGACAAGCCTGGAAGCACCTTGAAACACTGTAAAGCAGTCTGGAAAAAACGACATCTTTGGGAATGTTGCAGGTGCGCCTGGCACTCATAGCTACTACTAATCATTCAACGATTTGTAATACTCATGTAATCAGTTTGAATTCTCATCTATGTATCTATATTGCAACCCATCTACACACAGTATATCTGGACTGGCTGCAGGCGGAGGTTGAGAGTAATTCGAGGTGCGCCAGAAAATGATGATGGAGTGAACTCAGAGATACACTCTGAGGCCGTGATCGAGCGAGTTTAGAGATGCACTTGGAGATGGTAATCATGGGTATTTGGAGATACACTTGGAGGCCGTAATCGAGCAAGTTTGGAGATGCACTTGGGGGCCATGATCGTGCGAACTCGGTGTCGGTGATCGTGCTAGTTTGGAGATGCACTTGGAGGCCATAATTGAGCATATTTGGACATACACTTGGAGGCCGTAATCGAGCGAGTTTGCAGACGCACTTGGAGGCCATGACCGTGCGAACCTGGAGGCAGTATTAGTCAGAGTTTGGAGATACACTTTCAAGTCTGTGATCGAGCTAGATTGGAAGTGGACCTGGAGGCGGTCGATGGATGGCACGCCAGGTGCTGAGAGTTGATTGATCAGTCAGTTGACTTGCCAACGAGGGAATCTGAGAAGTTGACGTTGAGCTATCATGGCGAGCTGGCTGATGGCAGTCGATCGTGTAGGGAGGCACGCCTGAAGCTGAAACTACATTCAGGGGTCAACTCGTAATCATGAGATAGAAGGGAAGACACACAATCTTGGGTGTATGCTGTACTCGGTGTATGCTTGTACTTGGTGTCAACTCATGATCATGGCATAGAGAGATGGATAGAGATGACTTGACTTTGTGTTCTGCAATGATGGCAGAGTTGTGGACGAGGAAAAGAGAGATGGGGGATGAAGATGAGAACGATATGCAGGATATGAGTGATTATGAGATATCAGGGGTACGAATTGCCTGCTTGGGTTCGGATGACCTTGTATCGGTGGAATTACACGCCGGATTGGGACTCGTTTCTGCCATATCGGGGATGGTGAATCGACATGCACACGAAATTCTCTTGAGTCCCAGTTCCTCATGATCATTTGCCCCATCTCCTTTTATCTCTCTCTTTATCGTCCTCAACTCTACCATCACGTAGAAACACAAAGTTAAGTGATCACTCTCCATCTCTCCATGCAATGAGCTCGAGTTAACACCGAGTACAGTATACACTGAGCACAGCATACACCGAGTACAGCATACACTTAGTACTTCATACACCGCGTACTGCATCAACTCAACATCAACTGTCTCCTGCTCCCAGCCAGTCTCTCAGCTCTCAGCGGACCGTGTTATTCTCAATTCTCTACATTCCCACAATTACCAGTTGTACTCAATTCTCTACATTCCCACAAATACAAGTTAACAAATGAATAGAGTCGCAGCTTCCATCGCACATGCCTCCCAATCTACCGCCTCCAAATTGACCGCCTTCAGATCAATCACCTTCAGATCAATCGCCTCCATGTACTCCTCCAATCTTGATTGATCATGGCATCTAAGTGCATCTCTGAGTTCACTCGATCTCGGCCTCCAAGTGCATCTCCAAAGTCGCTCAATCGGGGCTTCCAAGTGCATCTCTGAGTTCACTCGATCTCGGCCTCCGAGTGCATGTCCAAACTCACTAGATCTTGGCCTCCAAGGGCATCTTTGGGTTCACTCGATCTTGACCTCCAAGTGCATCTCCAACCTCACCTCATCACGTCCTCCAAGTGCATCTCTGAGTTCCCTCGATCTCAGTCTGCCAGTGTATCTCCAAACACACTCGATCACGGCCTCCAAGCACATCTTCCACGAGCGACAGCGGGTGTACGGAGACACAAGGAGGGGTAACCAAGGTCGACAGCGTGATGGGGAGTAAATATTCGGCAGACCCCGTAATAGATAGACGTCATCTCATTTCCATCTCATCTTTTCATACAATGAATATACACACTCTATCTTTTCCAACTTTTGGTCTCACTCACTTTGTCCGAGATTTCGTGGATCTGCGCAATTGTGTGGATCCTCAATGCTGGGCAGTAACATATCTTCTCACCCAATTTCAACACTTCTCAGTGGGCGTGTCTAGGAGCTCCTCTGATTATGCTCGACTACCATCTGCGGCCAGATTGACCGTATGTACATACATCTAGAGACTAAAATAATACATGCCATATTATGATGTAGCGAATCTTGTGACTGTAACAAAGATGCATATGATATGACAAAATACCTTGTGGTTATGGAAGAACCACAGCTGTGAGAATACGGCACCAAGTCTCCCGCACCACTGTGCTGCGCAGCGGTCTCGCCTCCTCTTGAAGTGTCCCTCAGAGTTGCTCTTGATGTCTCCCGCAGATCTGCACAGAGGTCTCCGGAGTTCCTAAATTTGACTCTCCTATAAGTCAAATCTCATAGCATCTTGAATGCACCTCCATAACTCCAGGTGCTTTCAGGAGCACCCGAGAATGCTCTTACCCAGTCTGAGAGCACTTTGCTTAGCTCCAGGGGGGTCTGGGAGCATCTGGAAGTACTTGGAAGCACTGGTGAGGTCGCCCGGAGTGTCTGGGAGGATTGCATGTTGCTTCCGGACTCATTTACCTTGTTCTGATGTTCTCAGATAATCTTGCTCCTCCATGAGATCGAAAACCAATCAAATGGCCATGCTCCTTTGACAGACAGCAACGAACAAACCAGCTTACCTCTCTCTGTATGTGGCTGGGCAGTAGAGGCTGGACGAATTGGAGTGTGGACTACAGTCATCGCGTATGGGGGTGATAAAGGCAAGACAAGACAACATTAAACTGCATCAGATTTCATTAAGGCCAAGGGATATCTCAGAGATGCTGAATGCTCTGATGTCAAGTCAATATTTGTGTGGAAGGGCAAGACCAGATTCATTGCATATTGTCCATGAAGTCAAGATCTGAGATCAACACTGATAATTGCAATGAATACAAACACTCATTGACTGCAGCACTGCATGCATTTTCAATGCTCCTCAACTTCCTAATAGACTTGGACTACCCCACCATGCAGCTCACATCACAACTCACAGCCTTTAGGGTCAGGTGATCGACTATGCCAGGAATCGCCGGAAGATGGCAACGAGGTCCAATCAATTGAACATTTGGCCATCGTCCACCAACCAGAGATCATGGTCATCCCAATGAGGGCACACAATTTAGTACTAAAATTAACATGGTTTAAAACACAAAAGCCGGAGATTGCTTGGGCTACCAGTCAGTTAACTCCATCAAGATCCCCAGGTGGGTAAGAGGAGGCAAGCAGACCAGGTATGATTGTGTGGCAGTACAATGGTCGGAATGAAGAAAGCAATACTCTATGTGTGCCATGTATAGGTAGGAGTCCGCCAACAATGAACTGGACATTGGAGATCCCCGTCGATTGAGATGAAACACCAACAGATAGCAGGGACAGTCTCACAACAGACATTGATATACCCGAAGCAATAGCATTCGATAATATCCTATCTAGCCCTGAGGCTGAGGAAATGTTCTCCCTCTAAATTGAGGAATGCCGTGGAATGCAGGGAGCGACTATGGAGGTCACCACTGTGGAAGATCCAGGTGAGATTGAGACAACCAAACCAAGTGCTGGATGAGCAAGCACAGTGCAGCTGAGATTGTTGCGGCAAAAGAGGAACTACACTGAGGTATACATCAATATCTGCTACTGGCTCACCGAGTTATGATGGGTGGTTGTTGTACCAACGGGGTTTGGCTCATTCCTGTGGGAATCGCTTGATGCACAGGGACCTGGTCTCCATTCCCCATTATCACCAACTCCAAGTTCCGAGATATAGATGATGTACAGATGCTGGAATAGGTACTGTATCTACTGATAATGAAGGTTGTATCCCCATGACATACAAGGACTATGTGGATACATTCACCAAAGATATGGCAGAGACTATCACGCAGAACTGGCCAATTGAACACGCAGTCAATTAGGAACCAGGCTTAAATTTCCCATATTACTCAATCTGCACAATTTTTGGAGTCAAGTTGAAAACTGTTAAGGCCTACATCGAAACAAACTGAGCCAATGGATTTATCCAGCGATCAATATTGCGTGGTGTGGCAGTGATCTTGTCCGCAAAGATGCAGGATGGCGGTCTGCTGCTATGTGTGGACTCCTAAGCTCCCAATAGTGCCATGGTGAATAACTGATACACTCTTGTATTGATCTCCAAGATGGTAGAAAGGCTGCACAGAGTCCGGATCATCAAGAAACTGGACCTCAGGAATGCCTTTTACCATATTGGAATGAATGCAGCGTTAGAGTACAAAAGCGTGTTGCCACATTGGGTAAGGGCAATTGGAGTTGGGTGTGACGCTGTGTGGGTTGTCTAATGCCCCGGCCACTTTCCACGCTTCTATTGACAACTGCTCATGGAGTTACATTGACCACCACGCTGTGTACAGTCCTAATGAAATACTGATCTACTGGGCCAGTGAGGAGAAGGATGAGGAGCAGGTACGATAAGTGCTGGAACGACTACAACAATTTGGTCTCTAGGGCAAAGTCAAATAGTTCCACTTTAGAGTCTCAGAGGTTGTCTTTCTCAGATTTGTCATTAGCCCTGATGGGATTACCATTGGATTGGACCACATATCCACCATCCAGCACTGGCCAACAATGGAGTCCATTTCGGAAATGCAGGTGCTTCTTGGCTTCACGAATGTTTACCAGAGGCTGATCAGGTCATAAGTAAATTTAACAATGCTGGAATCGGACCTACTGAAGAATGCAGAGAATTCCAGGAGGTCTAAATCCGGATAAATGAGAAGGGACATGTGATGCCAAACTAGCATTGTGGAAGTTAAACAGATCCTGTGTCAATGTACCCATAATCAAGCATTTCGAATCAGCTGAACCCATTATTCTGGAAACTAATCACAGCAGCTTGGCAATTGCACGTATTATCAACCAGTACAATGGTTTCAGGGCTGTCAGACAGGTCATTTTCTACTCTTGAAAATGCTTAAGTACCAACCTGAAGTATGACACGTATGATCGAAAGCTCTTTGTGATCATAGAGAGTATGAAGAAATAGCATCACTACTTCGAGAGAGCAAATTATAAGATCCTCATACAATGTAACAGGCAGAACCTCAAGAACTTTCAAACTTCAAAAGTTTTCTCCCAGTGCCAGGCTAGAAGGGTGGAAGATCTTTCTTTCTATGACTGCATTATCGAACACTTGCAGGGGATGATGATCTCACGAGACAGACCATTGAGAAGACCTGATTATCAGATCAGCTCTGAGAACATCACAGCTAGGCTCCAGGCCACCTAAGCGGTGACCACCAAATGATATGGGGACCTTCCATCCGATATCACGGCAGCCCACGAGACCAACCATTTAGCGTCAACAACAAAACCAATCTTTGTTGACGATCCAATCCCAGCTGAGAGTGAATGGAGATCAGTGGATGATGCGCTGACCTATGAGAGGAGGATGTATGTGCCTGCTGTACTCCATAGTAGAGTGACCAGCCGTTTCCATGACAACTCCGAATTCAGTCACTTCAGAGCCCTGGAGACTACCAAGCTCATATTGAGATTGCAATTGGCCTGAAATGGAGTCCATGATATAGAAGTAAGTTGCCAGGTGCGAGTTGCGCAACTGAATCAAAGCACTACGTCACACACGTTGTCAACTCAACATGCTACTGTCTCCGCCTTCCCATCCCTGGGAGGGACTGATGCTGAATTTCCCTACTGACTTGCCAGAATCACAGGCATTAGGATACGCTGGAAGTTTGGTAATTGTCTCCTGTTTGACTAAAATGGCAACCTACCTCCACAATAGAACGGACAATGACTCCCCAGAGCTAGCACTAACATTTTTCAAATATGTGATCTGCAAATGTGGTTGACAAGAAAATATCACCACTCATCACGGCAATAAGTTTGCCGTGTGATTTAGGGTCAGAACTTACTCGCTCCTTAGTGTCAATCACCGACTCTACTAGTTTTCATCAGCAGACAGACGGTCAAACTGAGCAGCAGAACGAAACAATGAAGCATTACCTATGAGCTATTATCAACTAAGAGCAGGGCAACTGGGTCAAATTGTTACAACTGGCAGAATTGGTGTAGAACAACTCCATCCACTATTCCACACTGATGACACCCTTCTGAGGCATCTACAACTACCATCCTAAGATGCCATTCATGTCTCTCAAGGACGGCAGTTTCAGATCACCGGTGCAGGCAGACTTCTGGATGGAACGCATGGAATGGAGTTACCAAATACTCCAGGAGAACATAATTGAGACTTAGGTGTCGCTAACAATGTATGCTGGGGGGAAAGTGATAACTTTTGTGGTTGAAGACGTTGTATGGCTATCGGCCAGGAACTTGAGAACATTGAAGCCTTTAAAGATAATTGATTACAAGCGCACAGAACTATATATGGTAAGTAAGATCATGAATAAGAATGCTTGAAAATTAAACATGCTGGGTACAATGTGGAACCACAACATTTTCTATGTGTTTCATCTCGATTGTTATAAAGTGCCAGTCAGAGGTCAACCATCTTCTGGACTACAACCAGTGATAGTCAAGGAATCAGAGAAATGAGATGTCTACTGCATACTCAACCCTAGGTGGCGCTATCGGAAGCTGCATCATCTCATTCAATGGGCTGGTTACCACCACATACACACAAGCCCAGAACTGGCAGAGCACCTTGAAAATGCTCAAGATCTGGTTCAGGACCTTCACCAAGAACTTCCTGATCAGCCACTGGAGTTGAGGTATAGAGTTTGGGGGTGGAGGTACAGACGACACTGAAGCAGCTTGGAGGTTTCATGCATACTCTTCTTTCTGCATTCTCTTCTCTTCTCTCCTGATTGACTCTTGGCCCAGTGAAAATTGCATCAGTATGGGTTTTACCACTTACCAATGGAGGTGGAGTCTCCCCATGAACCGAGTATGCCAGAAGGTTGCCATTGACTGACACTGTTTGGTTATTGAAGTTGTGGGTTTGTATGATTAAGTACGTAGGGGGATTGATTGATTCATTGATTCCCTCTCTTGCTTTTTGATTATACTGGCTCTGGCTGTTAGGGTGGTGCTTATTCGATATGTATAAGTACTGAGTTCATTTGTAGTAATGTTGGGTAATGCTGTACGTGTACCTATGTCATCTTTGCACTATGGTGCATGTATCGTATGTTAACTCGCACAGCCCTCGATCTGATTCCATGAATAGTCCTGTCAAGGATCTCAACATCTCAGATGTCTCGTGCTTCGTAATCCTCTTACATTCCTCTCCCAGTTGTTTGTTGCCTTCAGGTAATGGAACAATCTGTCCCTTCCAAGCTGGTTTTAAGGGATCAACAATGTAATCATCCTTAAGAGATGATTTTGATTTATGAGATAATGTATTCCTCAATCCAATTCTCGAAATATCAGGGCTGAATGATTGTCTCCGAATATGTCATGGAGTTGGAGAGGTTCCTTGATCATATAAATAGCAGTCATTGAAAGAGTGATCATTTCAATTGTGCATGTGAGATTAATCATGAGATGGATCACTTTGATCGAGGAAGAAAGACTAAGTTCAAGAATTATCGATATATTCAACCGAGTGAGATTGTAATACCACTAAGGAGGCCAACCCCCAAACACACTGTGCAGCAAAGAGATAATGACATATTTGACAGTGGCGAATTAGTGTTTCAAAGGTGTAAACTAATACGTCGGCTTCATTCTCAACAGAGATCATTATTGTGTTGTGCTGCCCCTACAATGATAACAGTATTTCTAACATTTAAACTAATTGATAGATAGGTATTGTAAAAACACAATAATATTTCCGATTAGTTCTTTGCTGGTAGGTTTCTGACTGTCTACTTCAAGAGCTTGTTCTCTCCATTGCTGGAACAATGTGATCTCTTTATAGCCAGGTCTGTAGAATGAAACTCCCTCAGAGCTCTCTTCTGACTATAATGTCAATACTTAATTACCAGCCGATACTATTGGCCATGCTGCCCCTAGGTTATCCTGTCCAAGTATCAGTGGTTTTGAACAGTTACTCTCCCAATGTTTTGGGCCATCCTCATATCTAATAGTAATAAATAAATCATCAGACCAAAACTTCAACCTCAACATCTTACTAACCGCTTGTTAAGTAATTGGAACATCTGATGTCACAAAGTCTTATCGGAGCTTAATTACGATATGTTTTCATATCTCAGGAGTTAGTAAATGCCTCTCCGTAATCTGGATATTTGGCATTGCGTTTAGCGATTCAATCGGCAACCCGCCATTACTCTGCCAATGTAGAATACGACACCACCTTTTGGGTTGCAATGCATACTAAATCAAATCAATGAGCAGGGTTGGTTCTGACCTCCTGTCTTCAGCCAACACCAATGATCCATCAGACACTGCATGCTTAGGTCTCGACGTATTGATGACCTGGAAGTGCTGCTAGGTGTTCCCCCTTCTAAGAAGATAGGCTGGAAGATCTCACTTACTCACATATTGCATGTACATCTGCTGCACCTGTTATCTGGGTGTTGTTCCACTAGATAAGTTATAGTAGGTGTGGTTGACAATTATGTGCACCGCTAAGTTATCCGATGTTCTGGCTATGGCGACATAATTCTCTCAATTTATCTGAATCTGCCCAGGTCTACATGCGGTTGATCGTTAAACAATCGACATGTGGCTCAAGTTTAATCCCACTCCAGACCACTTGACTGACCAATACTGTGCGGCTCATGGATTTGTGTTTTGCAATGATAATCGTCTGACCACCCCAGTACCCACTGCGTGCATATCAATCTACAATCACCGCTGCTAAGAGATAACCCCAAACATTGGCACCCGAGGTGTTCTGTGCATAAAGCGGGGGATGATGTAATTGCAACATGTGACTGTACGCCAGGTAAGCACCAGTGTCTATATGTTGGCATTGGGGCACTTTGATCGGTATCGAGTATTTTACCACTCCACTCTACATATATACTCACTCGCACTTGTATGAAACTGTAATACTGTATCATACATCTGCGGTCAATCTTACACATACTTGCCTTTACGTCTCTTCTCTGTCAGCCTTTGGAAGTATCTGATAATTGTTCAACGATAAACCTAACCTTGTGAAAGTTGGAAAAAGATTACACCATTCTTGGGTATTTCCAACAGCCTTCGACGCAATGAGAATGTATGACATCAGGTCCAATCACTATCGAAGTACTAGTGCCAAGGTTAGAAGTATCAACAGGTGCTATAGAGAAGTTTGGATGTATCTAGAAGTGTTATTCAAGCAATTCAGGAATATCTATATTATTATTGTATGCATCTGGTTATATTGGAATCTGCTTTCGAAGTACCAGAGGGTGTACTCAAAACAATTTGATATATGGCAATGAATTATGATTCATGCTATCGGTATGTGAGATGCATGGTGCGGTATCGAAGGTATTAGCAATTGCCCATTGTGCAATGCTTAATCTGAATGTTAACAACTAAACCAATCCTGCTTTTGTGCAGCACACTGATAAAAAAACACAGCCAAGATCCATTTCACTAATAACATGCAGAAATACTGACACAACAACAGGAATCACACCAGCAAAAGGTACAACAGCTTTGAAGTCATAACTGAACAACTCAGCAATTCCGAACAACTGCACAAATCTTTCCTGGAGCTTCCAGATACTCCTGAATATGCTGAAAGCTGAGCGATATGTTCTCAGGTGCTCCAGGACTACTCTCCAGTGGTTCACAATGCTCCAGATATTGTGGAACAGAATTCAACAACTGTCTGATATGTGTTGGGTGGTCTTCAAAATGTTAGAAGATCAAAGTACAAGAGGGTGCAAATATCAGAGACATCAGAACTATTGACTGCATCTCCATGACTATTCTGATACAATTTAAACCTGGAGCCATCATCTGCAGAAATGATTCTTAAATGTTCTATATAAAATAATACAATTCAATAAACTGTCTTGCTCCAGCACACTTTGATTCTACATTGATACAGCACAGTGCAAATTCATATCCAGATAATTGTTTACAATCCATATGCTTTTGATTATATTTGATGCAGCAGTCTCTTGCACCAAAATTGCCAGCCAAACTAATGTGCCGATGGGTACAATAGTTATCTTATTTGTCCCTGTGTCAATTTAGATAAACCTGTCAAGACAATTAGCCTAATTATGCAAATCTTTGTACTTTGTTGGAATCAACATTGCATATTGTTTTGCTTGAGGATGGAATACCCGTTGTTGGGTCTTCTTGAACATCATAGAAAACTTCAATATCAAATTCCTGGCTGGAGAGTATACCTGAACTTGGATAATTTGATTTGGTGGAGTCTGTGTAAAGTATAATACAGGAAAGAAGGAATTCTTCCATGGAAGGTGTTATGGAAGTCATTCTCTTCACTGTCCATATATTGGACCCAGATGTTGTATTATTTAGGCATGCTCCCATTGTTGGCTTTGGTATATTCTAACTTGCAATTATATTCCAGACACTGAACAGAATTAGAGCTGTGAAATGGTCAACAGTATTCCAATGGCCTGATTAAAAGAATAATAAATATAGAGCCTATGAGCACATTGTGCTCATATCTGAGCGCCAGTCCACCAACTTTGTGTGCCCAGTTCTCTTCAATTTCTGTATCAGAGAATTGTCAAAAGTTGGGAATTCCAAAAATGTCTTATGCATCTGTATGTAGTATTAGTTTGATACATCTGCACACTCTACCAACATGGGTTTCTCCCAGATAATGTATCTATTGTAATCCAGGGCAGAAAAATGGCACTTCCAGAAATTTCTGGAGGCTGAAAAGATTAGCTCACCATGCAGTAGACTGTTTCTTGGTAGTGGATAGTAAGCTGCAAACCATTGAAATGTCTGTATCATACCAGCCTTGAAACGCGAGATATAACAGTATCTCCGGTGCATAGGTAAAATTGGTACACTAGTTGTTATCCTTCAGAAACTGTTGATATTGATCGACTTTGATCCTAGATCAATTTGCTACTTGCACACTGTAAATAGGTACGCATTAAGCATATATCTGTAGTAAAACTGTTTCTGCAATATTTGTACCACAAGATATATCTTTGGATATCAGTAATGTAAGATGCACTGTTCTATGGTTTTCCGGAACTCCTGAACAAAAATTACATACCGTGAACGTTCAATCTCAATCAACCAGATTGCTTAATCCTCCAAGAACCACATCTGCCCACTGGAACTAATACAACATATCAGTCTCACCAGCTGATTTGTGACACATTCTGTATTTGTGATATGTCTGGTGGTGGCGACAGTTTCTACATTGGGTAGACATATTTGAAATCCAGCATACATATTTGGGGTTACGTTTGCCACCATATAAACCACATCTTCAACATCAATTTTCATCTAACCAAGTTGTTTGGTACATATACTTCTGGGACTGATTGGCTCAGACCAGACTTCCTGCAATAGTTATCACCTATAATGTTGAAATAATCTGTCAAAAACCTTGCATTTAACACGTATTACCGGGTAGATTTTACACTACAATTACTATTTTATATGTTGTCAATTAGCACCTGGCCATTTAGTTGCCACTTCTTTGCCTGATGTCAGGCAAACTTGAAATTGTATTTATCGGATTGTAATACCCTTTTCAGCCCTGTACAGAAGGACCTCCATTATAGTATAAATCTTTTAAAATGTTTGTTCTTGTAACTGATGGAATGCTCTTGTCAGAAGGTAATCTACCTTGGCATTCACAGACTTCGACATTGTCTGTTCTTGAATACCACATCAGCAAAGGGAAATTCAGTCTGTGTGTAATGGCTCCGTCGGAGTGGACTCCCTCTGTCAATGTCGTCCAAGAAATCCCAGTGGCAGCTTACTCCATGCCTGGGTTCAATACTGTGGGTCGGGTCGCATGTCGCCATCCCATCGCAGTTTCACTGTTTCTTCCGGCCCTGTCAGTGTTCAATTTTGAACGAACACTGTGGGATTGTGGCCAACTGTGACCATACATAAGAATGGGTTCATTTGGTATGTGCTTGCGTCGGGGTTGCAATGTGATGGCTGATGGTGTGACAACCTCTCCTAGCATTCCTTCTACCTGTGCGCAAAAAGCAATTCTCTCTTTACTTAATATACTCGTTATTGCAAGTCACCAGATCTATGTGGCTATTGCCAATCCTATGCTTGTTTGGTCCATCTCCTGTCTTACTATTGGTAGCTATCTCTGGAATTGTGTGCGCATGGCTGACGATTTTACCAAGGCTGAAAACTGGCAAAGCAACGGCTGCCGGTGCATTTCTCATGTGTACTAATTTTCAGACAGGATCCAAGTTACCCGAATTTGCAGGTATTGTTGTGAGCGCCAGGGCTAACCAGTACTCAACGGAAACTCAATCCTAGTTTTGAAGCTTGATTTTGAATAGTTGTTGCAGTTACCATGGGAGAGGACCATTCAGCGCGCCATCACACCTCCCCGGGCTTATCTTTTCCCACACGCAGTCGATCCTTTGGTCCCCTCAGCACAAGCTGTGGATTCCTGTCCATCAACAAATCTGAGATATGAGTTCACCTTCTACACCCTCAACTTAAATTTTAGTATGATGCCAGATACAGAGGGTGTCTGCGTGCAGTTGTTCGTATGATATTTACGTCTTGATACAACTCGTATGGTTGATAAACTGCTGCATGCCATTGTATATTGTAATGCAGTGCATTGCGTTTTGTGTATTGTCGAGTTATGCTCTGCAGTGTTTGATCATATCGTCAGGATGCTTTCCATCACGGCAGTTTTGGGGTCGCATGGAATCTGGCTTCCCATATGACTGGGAGCTCAGGGGGGCAGCCAGATTGGTACCGGATGGGAAGACTTAGCAGATGGCAGATGTGCGCTCCCGACGCTGAGTGAGGGCTTGGCAATTGAGCTCTCTGATTTCAAGAATGAGAATGCAATGCTGAAAGGTGATTACTTTTGGCAGGAAGTTGAGATTGTGATTGGAGGTGTTCAAATCATTGTTGAGATTCATTTCATGTGCTTGTGCATGTCCCTTGGCAGAATACTGTTGTAAGGCTTGGTATCGACGAATCTGTTTGACCCAATGAGACATTCAGTGGATCCTCAGAAAATTGAATTCAGCATTTAACTCCTATGAAAAATCTATCTTGTTGCTGATCTAATTCCTCCAGGGGTTCAGATGTTGCCGCATCTTGGATGGCATCAAAGTTTCAGCATTTGTTTCCCCGTCTACCTTTCGCTCCTTCACAAGTTCTGTTCTCAGGGCACAGGCTTTGGCCATTACCTATTTGCTGGCTCATTGGAGAAAGAGAACATCTTTGAAGATGTGAAAACGACGCAAGGCATCTTCCATCTAGCTCAATATTGCATCATCGTGAGATGTATATCCAGCATACATATAGGATTCCAACTATGCCCCTGTGCACTCAATTGCGCGATTCAATATGGGATGTTGAGTGCGGCTTCTGCCTTGTACAGTCTGGGTTACGACTCCACGCAGGTACTGGCTAATTTCCTTCATTTCCTTTTCACTCCATTGGGAAACTTACTCATCAAACTTATTTTTTGGTGTGAGGTCATGGTACGCAGGCACGGATAACCAGATTGCATTGTTCTTGTCCAGCCCTTCATGTGTCTTCATGAAATGGTAAATCCACGTGAGGAGTTGTTCAAGCATGCCGATCTTCATTGAATGGAGGAGGTAGGGCTTCGGGAGGTTGCTCACAATACCAGGCAAATGTCGAAACAGGTTGAATCCACAGTGAATATTGCACAACCACAGTTCGGCATTGGCTGCCTTGGTGTTGGCATCGCTGATTGTTCTATACATGTTTGTGATCCTGCTGGGGGTGTAGCTTGGCAGGAGGGACATAATGTCCAAGTTCGTTCTTTGGACACTCGCACCCAAAACAGACATGCCGCTCGAGATGATGTAGGTCACTATACTCAGAGCAATCTGGAAGCCAAGCTGCTAAAACCGATTTCCAACTCCTGAAGTTGCCATCTGCACAGAGAACTTACAAATACCGACTCTTGGCGCTGGGATATTGATTACAAGTGAGAGACTGGAGTACCTGCTGGAGTAACTCGTTCAGCACCTCTCGGTTTGTTTGCCGCTGCTTATCCAGCCGCTTCTGAGGAATATTGTGATTCTTCATCGGAATTGGCAGGAGAGTGACCATTACAACGCTGTCTGTTGAGGGCATCGGGCGGATCTTCGAAGATCGATTGGCAACTGCCATATATCCAGGCCACTCTTTCTTGTAGCCAGAGAAATTGGAGATATGTTTTGTGTCGGAGATGAAGATCACGGGAAACAGTGTATTGACCATTCTGAGCTTTGACTCAATGTCGATTAGCACGTCATCATCCTCGGGTATGTTTGCTTACTGGTGTCTCCCACCACCAGTCTGCAGTGTGCCTTTCGGTAAAGAGGCGTATCTGCGGTGTATCAATGTTATAGCAATGCTCAGGGGAGTAAATAAGATACTCAGCATAGGCTGGCTGCCGGATCCACCATCTCATGCTTTTGAAAATGTCTCGACTCCAGCAATTAACAGGGCGTCGGTGAATGTCATTCCATCTCATATCCTCGACCCTGTGTAGATCCGACTCCCCAAGAGCCTGATGATCTGGCATGCTGGCCACGAGCTTCTGGACGTCATCCCTGGTTTTGAAGCTTGGGAAATGCAGAGTGCTGAGTTCTTCCTTCAGCATGTTGTCATAGTACGTCTTAATACCCTTGTTCATGATCCCACAGTGGATATATTTGTACTCTTCACAGGTCGCTGACGGGTAGTAAGGATTGTTCTGGAGGTTGGTCTCAAGGCAACCCTCAGCGTCTCATTCCCATGGCTCAGCAATATAACCTTTCAGTGGAGCACCGGCACCGGGGTATGTGTCAGTGTGAGGCAGAGGCGGTGGTGGTGGTTGAGACTCCAAGCCCGCAATGGTTTCAATGTGTTCCAGGTTGGGAACCACATCAAAGGCTGTTACTGAATCCTTGTCAGGCTTGAATTCACGATGCTGAGCAGGTTCAATGCATCGTGCCGTGCTGTGAATAGGGCGATTCATCTGACATGCAACTTGAAAGTGTTCAGAATGGTGTAATTTGATATGTATACGTCGCCAGCTGTCTGAGGTGAACTTCTTTCAGCATAAATATTCGGGGCAAAGGACAAGGGACTTCTCTGGCATTGTTGACGACACGCTAGGAGTGGAGTATTCACTGTAGAAAGGGACGAAAGTTGGTGCTGTGACTGAGCAGTCTGGAGCGGTGGTAACCTTACGATACTTTCAGCTAATTTGAGAGATTTATGGAGCCTCAACACCACCAGAAAGAGGTTCCTCACATGCTAGGAGTTGCAAAAATGCTCCATGCGCGATGTCCCACAATACTATGAATAAAATACAAAATACACCCTGAGCGATCCAAAAACCTCGGGACGCGTGTAATAATCACTGCCCGAGATGAATTGATCAGAACAAAGGAAAAAAACAAGCCCACTACTCCTAACCCAGACCAGCCAGAAAACATGAAAACCCTGAGCAACCAATACACCTCCACCCGTACCATAATCAGTGCCTGAGATGAATAGATTACAGCAAAGGAAACTCACAAGAGTAGAACCCGACTGTAACCCAAATGCAACAACCATTGTCTCTGCAACACCAGGACCGGTTCTCCCCTCGCCTACTGACCCATCCGAGCGCGCCTCAGGCGGAGGGACATTGGGGAGACGGACATTGGGAAGACTGTCGCCAGGTGCCGATCCGCCAAGCAGCTGCTGATCCACATCGATATCAGAGGTGTTTCCGGCTGCCTCAGCATGTCGCAGAGTTGGCGCCGCAGGGCGAGGTTTTTGCAGTGTCACAAGCCCTAAAAACACAAACCCACCAAGAGGATGAGTCTTAGGAGTTCTTGGTTGTGGGTGTGGCTCTGGGATTCGTGGCCGTGGGGCAGGCACCAGAGGTTGTGGCCATGGGGTATGCCCACGAATCTGCTGGCCTTGCTCAGGCAGCACCATGGGCTGATCATCTACCATGGTATTTACATCGTCAGCGAATGTATTTACCATCCCTCCCTGGCCAATCGTCCAAGGTTCTTTGCCATCATCCTCATCCTCATCCTCCACCACCACCACCACCACCACCACCACCACCACCACCACCTCCTCCTCCTTCTTCTCCTTCTCCTCCTCCTCCTCCTCAACATCCTCCTGTTGATTCTCCTCCTTTTCATCGTCACCCTCCCTTTCCATATCCACATTGCGGTCTAAATCAACGTCATATGGTGCGTCCACATCATTTTACATGCGCATATCCACATCAGAATCATGTTCTAAGTCATATTCGCCGTCCGACTCCACGGTGGAGTCTGTATCATCATCTGAGCAAATTGACATGGTCTGTGATGCTTCCGGCTCTGAATATACCCTCTCCAGTTAGTGTTCGATGTCCCATTCCTCTTGCTCCCTGTAAACTATCCACCGCGCTGCGAGCTTTCTTCCCCCGGGGTGTGTTCAAAAACACCATTCCCTTTCCCATTCCCCTTGTCTTCCTGCGTTGCCTTCTCCTTCCCCTTCCTGTCTTCAGTCACCATCCATTTCCTTCTCCCATTCTTCATTCGCTTCCTTTGCCAGGTTCCTTTCTCACCACCCTGCGTGTCCTCCTCACCATCACCATGGTCATTGCCATTGCCATAGCCAAGATGGCTCCTTCCACCGCTTGGTGCTCTGGGATCCGCTCAGTTCATATCATCATCATCCTCGTCGATTATCTGATCCCAATTCAGTCATCTACTGATCGCAAGAATGTCGCCCGGCTTGTACTGCCGGCAGATTGGCGGCTCAAGCTTTGCCCGGGGATCATCTCTACGGTACCAAGAGACATGCTCGGTGGTGCGTTTAACCTGCCCCGAGCTGGACGTCTCCAGATTGCAGCGATCTTCTTAATCCCGGAATGTATGTGGGTTGTCCCACATCCAATCATTCGTTTGGTCGTGGGTTTTGTTATTCATCTGCCCCACAGAGGAGCGGAAAGCTGCCCACCACTCCTTACATGACAAACACCTGCTCCGGCGGTGCGGCCACATTGGCAGGAATTGTGAAATGTCGCGAGTTGTGACCGGATGGAGATAGATTGTATCATAAAAGTGGTACCATTCCCGCTCATCCTCGACGCTGCAAACATTGTATATCCGTGTGAGTCCAAAGATGTGATTCAACATGAATCCCTTTATACTGGACCAATCCAACAACAAACTTCATTTTATAACCGATGTTGGCATTTTTCCCCTAGCAGTTGCCTTCCCCTTTCCTTTGCATCTGCCCTTTGGTGCCATCACTGTGAGTTGAAAATGAACCAACATCCGAGGCATTAGCGTTATGATACAGTTGCACGTAGTTGAAGGAAGCCCAGAGGGAACGTACAAAGTAGTGGAGATTATAGGGTGTGTTTCTGAACAAGAGGCAATGTTTTGTGCCAGTCACATGATGTTGGGATAGTTCAGGATGCTGGTGGTGTCTTTCGTATGGGAGGAACAGAGAATGGAGGTGTAGGCGGGCAGATGGGATATATATACTCGACTTCCTGTGATTTCTTGGTTCAACTTGTTTTGTTGGTGAATAAACACAAAACGACCCAGCGTTCATCTTGCCAAACTAGCTGGCACCTCATGAATGTGAAGCCTCGAGAGGAGATTTAGTACCTGTGGAGAGGAAAGTTTACGACACCAGGGGTTGTGTTTGCATCACACACCACTTTTACCGCCCAGACCTTGTGCATCTTGGAGTGAACTGAGTAGTCCTCAGCATCTCTGAACTCTGCAACCATCCAACACGGCAACCAACATGCCTAGCGGTAGAGAAAGCACACACAACTGATGTTCTAGGATACAGAATACGTCGTTGTTTGCTTTCCGATGTTTTTAGCTCTGCCAATGGTGTATTTCCACAGGGAAGTGGAAGGTATACAAAATTGATGGTTCGAAGTATCGTGCCAAGAATGAGTGCAATACGATGATAACCGTGGCAAGAAGGCATAAACACCCTTCACGCAGTGCAAATAGACATTCAGACGTTGCTGTAACAGTAAATATCAATGCTGACTGTAATCAGATGGCAGTAAAAACAATAATTGAATGCTTTTCAAGGGATCTCGTCCCCGAGTATCGTCATGGTTTAGAGTCTTGCGCGTTCTACACTGCGCCTCCCTTTTTGGTTGAATCCCTCCCTGGTCGCTCCTATAGTAGTCTCCCTTTCCTGCGATTCCACATGCATGCAGAGGAAATTATTCCTACAGTCTTAACGTCGAACATCTAGGTTGGACTCTGACTTCTGAAAGCACACACCCTGACATGACTCCGGTTGTGCAAAATGGTTGATGCCTTGCGAATAGAGGCAAGCTGCATAAGCATGGGCCTTCGGGGAATTCTCAACTTCCCCCTACAAAGGGACGTGTTTTGGTATCGGCTGGCAAGATGGATTCTTCTCAAGGGGTAAGTTCCGTACTGTCTACAATCCGAGGTCCGAACTGCACCCCCTCATCCTCACGGAACAACTCTCGCATTGCAGACATCACTCAACGGGTGACTTCCACCCCGTCCGCTCCGCAGCGACGGTTAATATAGACTCCAACCACCATGCCAAGCAGAAGTAGTCGGAGTACAGCAGCACCCAGAGAAACCTCACAGACAGACTCAACGTGTCGAGTTGTATCCAGCCCCACATCCAGCATTGGGAGCACTCCCACCCCTCCCAGCGGTCTTGAAACCCTGCCTGCCCCCTTTCCCAATCAAGAAGCCCGCACAATTATTACAAATCCACTGCCACATCGAGCTACAGAACAGGATCGGAGACAGAGGTAGTGGCAATTGCAACTGCAGGCGGTGTCTCCATCTCATTCAATGGTCTCCGGCAGTTGCAGCATCCATCGATGTGGTCACTCAGTCATGATGTGTCATCTCTTTGCAACGGGCTGACCACTGGAGCTATACATGTGGAACAGACAGCTGTTTGAGAATGCAAGGGACTTGGAGATGGTAAGTTATGGAAGACGATGCATTGCAAAAGCATTCGCTGAAGCCCCACACTGGGAGATAACAGAGACGTACTGGAACACTGCTATATAGCAATACAACATTTGGTCCATAGCATCTGAGGCGCACATAAAGAAGATCTTGAAACAGGTATGCTGAAGAAACAGCCCACGTTGGATAGTTTATGCTCAAACCAGTACCAGGTTCGAGCCCAAGTCGATAAGGTTAAATCACACTTTATTCACACAGCAACGGATAACACAGCAGAGGGTTATGATAGCCACCGCATTGAATCCGACGCAGAGCATTTGGAATTAATTGATTCCCATCTGGCAGACAATGAGCATAGTTTTCCTGTAGCAGAGCGTGTGGAATGTGGTGCACACAGTCCAGATATAACGCAGAGAGAGTCCAAAGCTGCTAACGAATGCCCAGTGTGCACTGTACTCCGTGGTGGAAGCAATCCCCCAGTTTATGTACATCATTATCATCGGGCAAACAACCACAGTAAGTATGTTGATGGATTTTATAATTCCATGATTGACGACAAGGACAGTCATATACCCTCACCACTGATCATGTTTACCTGCACCGCGTTGCGCCATGCTCTCTTGGAGTGGCAAAAGAACAAAGGTGTTCATTCAAAAGCATCCAAGTCAAAGCTGAAAGCGGACAGACCTGATCGCTCGAACCACTTCAACTACGAGAATGATGGCGGTAAAAATGCATCCTGCTGAGCTGCAACGGGTCGGGAGTTGTTAACCTCGCCTGGCATTGCAGACACTTATACATTCTTGATGTATCCCTGGAACGCACTACTGGAGAGCTACCAACAGAGGGTTCATAAAAACACTCTTGCTCCAGTCAAGCATCAGGTGCAACAGGCGGAGAACCCAACGCCTGCCGGCGTCCTCAGCCTGAAAGCAGCACCTGTTGAGATTGCTATTCTTCTTGAGTATTTCACCTCTGAAGTGGCCCTGGAGGAGCTTCAGATCGGAAGCACTGACCCAACCTTCCAGATAGAAACCAAATGGACAGATGACAAACTGCATTTTGGGATGCCAGGGGGCAGAGGGGATCACAACAATGAAGGTGGGGAAAGCGACAAGCGTGATGTGATCCTCACCGGCAGTTGGTGGTGACGGGCCACGAATGAACTCACGAGGTTTGACTGTGGATTGAGTGATCTCGACATGTAGGAAGGCCAAGATGGCCACGATGCTGATGGGGATGAGGAGGAAGAAGCATCGCAAGCCGATGATGGATCAACGCAGAATGGGGAGGACTGAGGGAATAATACTAGACTGTGTGAAGATTGGACAGTATATTTCAGACGTGTAAAATACAATAATGGCGAAGCAAATGCAACTGCAAGCGATGTATCTGAAGCGAAGACTGTATTGTAATAAGTGACAACATCTCAAAGCCAAGCATATATGGGGAGAGTGCAGCGTCCGATATATAGCAATACCGGAGAGGTATGATGAGGCACTTGGCCAGAGAATGCCATAACCATTGCGAGGTGCTGTGTACATGGCTACAGCATAACTGCAGCCCCTGCGAAGATTGTGACCCATGTGTTGTTCTGATGGTGCATATATGTCGCCACATTGCAGGCGCAAAGTAAAGGAGGTAGGTATGTCACACAACCTGTCGCCTGGGCGATGGGAAGCATTTGATTCTCCGGCAGAGGGTATGAGGGTCTGTCAGAGCCATCAGAGCTGTCTGGAACAGCCCGGCGTTTCTCACGGAAACTAGGGTTGTTGCTGATGTAGTATGCACACTGCAGAATCTTTGGATCACTCATCTTAGGCTGAAATAGAAATATGTTAATGAATGCTTGTGATAGTGTTAGTTACAGGTGGTTCGCATTGTTGGGAATTATTCAAAAGAAGTTGGGGTTGTTGAAGTTTCATTCATCACATATCAAGTGTATGAAATTCCTAATGACATACAAGTGGGAGATTTAACTCTTCAACTATTCAATAACTTCAGTGATTTGCATCTATGCATAATATTCCTGCTTCAACGAAATGTAGTTTTGTCACTGGGATACTCTGGGCGTTGGTTGGAGTAGTGAGACCAGAATCCCTGGATAGTCAAATCTCCTAGTTGACCAAATGTATGCAGTAGCCTTGGAGTATACCAACCTGTACCAATGAAAATTTTTTGAGTTGACTGCACCCATCCAGAGGCATACAGGTGTGTCTGGAGGTGCTGGTGAAAACTTTTTGATGATACAGACAAAGTGGTGTCAATATTGGAAGTATTAGGGAACTGAAGTCACAAGCTTGGAAGCTGATGAAATCAATGTTGCATTCAGCAGTAAAAACACACTATTCTCTGAGACAGTTACCAGTGCAACTAGAAGTTTTACATTTAGCTTGTTGTTTGATGACTTTGAAGCACATTTTGATATCAGATACCTATTGAGATATCTATTAATTAATGTATCAATTGTTCAAATGATTGAAAGATGATCTTCTATACTGACTGAACGTGGTACTCATAAACGATTGGAAGTTCGCCTGTAGTTGGTGATCAGATGAACATAGATATCCAGACAAAGTATATCATTGAGTGGAAATAGCTATGTACTTGGAGACTATGGTTGTGCGAAGTTACCAGCTATGATTAAGACAACTACACAATTTACTGAGTGTATCTGCTGAAGAAAGTTATGAAATACGCTTGAGGACAATTTTCCAGTGTTATTCATGAGAATCTTGAAGGTTGTAATCAACGATATTTTGAAATGCACCTGTCATCAGAGGTCAGGCAAAATTGGAGGAGGTCAATGTGGAGGCAGTTGATCAGAAGGGAGAAGCAAGGAGTAGTAAGATACTATTTATTAGTTAATTCCCAACAGTGGAAATGTAACCAATTGACATTATCATAGAGCTTATCAAGAGCCTGGCAAGTGTCAGTAGATCAGAAAAGAGGAATATTGGGAGCTGAGACTATATTGTAGAGTTGCCATACAATCTTGAAAATAATAAGTGAGTAGCTCAGAGACCAACAATCTTGGGTAGTATCTGACATTGATGATAATGGATGATTATTGTATGGAGAAATTGAGAGGGTTGAGCCAAAATTATTTTCTCCAGTGCAGGTAGAGTTGAGGACCAAGAAGAGAGTGATGGTTCAAAAACATGGAAACAATATTGGAGGTTATGTACTTATGTGAGAAGTCGGAGGGACAATCTACCTGATAGGATTTGGAATGCAATTTATTTGTATTGTTACATTCCAGACCAGGTGTTGTGGAAGCTAAATTAGATATCGGACATTGACTGACAGCATTAATCATTGTATAATCCATTTTCTCATTCTGATTCCTCCAATCTCCTCTCATGTCCATCTCCCATCTCTTCCTGTCTCATCTCCAACTCAACCTTTACATGAGAACTTGAAATTATGGAATGCAATTCTGTTACTTGATGCCATAATCATAGGTTAATACTGAGTACAGTATCAGCATCAGATTTACTTTCTGCTGCACCCAGCCTGTTACACTTTACATTTCTCATCTCTCAGTGCAACATGTTATACACTGCACACTGTATCTCTATGATCCAAAGTGAACAAATTAATTCAGTCTTTGGTCCCATTAAATCTCCCTTTCAATCGACTGCCTCCACATTGAATACCTCTAATTCTGCTACAATGCTGTCTCAAATTAGATGTCTAAGTCCAATGCATTATAGTCATCTTGTTGGAACAATGATCAGCTCACAGTACATCTCGCAACTCGATTCATCACTGAGTCTCGGTTGAGACAGTCTTGGCCTTCAACTGTATCTCAATACTACCACAATTGTACCCTGTCGATGAATATCGAAACTGCCTCTATCATAATCTTGAACAGAATCTCCTACCTTGCTTGACCAGTGCCTTGAAGTTTGTTTTTCTGTTCAGTGGATTTGGCCCCACATTGTACCTCTATGTTTGGTCAGTGATAATGTGCAAGGGGACTACCAATGGTGCTCGAAGTGTCATCAGCTACCAGCTTCATTCTGCAAACATATATAGATAGACTAAAATAGATGAAATACGACATATTACAATGTTGTCAATCTTTTTGCAAATGTAAAACACTAATGTTGAACAATGATAAATCTGATTGATAAAATATCGTGTAGTTATGGGATTTGAATTACTGCAAACAACTGCAGTGACAATATAACACTAAGTTTGAAAACCCCAGCAGATCTACACAGACATCTTAGCTTCATTTGGGATCTCCCAAAGACCTGCCCACAGGTCACAGCTCATGTGAAATTTGACTAACTTAGAAGTCCAATTTTCAAGTATTGTAAATGTACATTCACATCTGCAGGTGCTTACAGAAGTGCTTGTGGAAGTTAATACAGTATCTGAGAACACAGGGCAAAGCATCAGGGGGGGATTCAAGCAGCTGGAATCAGTTCAAAGTACTAGTGAGGTACTCTAGAGAATCTGGGAGGTTTGCATATGGCTTCTGGAAAATTTTACATTTTACTAATATTGAGGAAATATTCATCCCATGCTCACTCCGCAGATTCACCTAATCCTCGACAAGTTGTGGCTATTGCCCCTCAGCGATGTCTGTTGGCTTTGGCAGCCCGATGAATGACCTCAGCTGCTGCTGGAATGTGTTAATAATATACTAAACTGACCTTTGAAATACCTGAAATCTAGAAATGTCAAGAATCAATGTAACATTCATTTCAAATGCATTTTACAATATTAATGCCTATGGCACTTCACTCACATGTGATCCATGGACATGTGCCAATTGGCTGTACAAAGTCATCATAGTTATAATCAGAATACTGGCAGTGAATTGGGCTCCAATTGTTGTCTACTTCTACTATAACAGGAACAGTGTAGCAGAAACAATGTGTGTTGAAATTGTATTACAAGCTGTGTGGTGATTATTTTAATTTTCCAGATACATTACCAAACAAAATTGCTCTGATCAATTCCTTAAGGCAGAAGCGAATGCACTCAAATCATTTTACCAGAAGAAGGTTATATTATAACAATCAAAAATATTGACTGTGCCAAGACCAACCTGGATGAATAGTTGGCAGCAAAATTCCATCAGTTCTGGAAACTTCAGATTGTAACAATTATACTTCAAATCAAGGTTTTATGAACAGGGTTGAAACATTTACAATAACAACTGCTGCAATGTTGGTGGGTACCCAGAAGGAGTCCAAAGATCAATAACCACATTGTTGGATGATGATTGTTAGCGGGGCAAAGAGTAATTGGAATGTGAAATCTATACAGTGATATCAGTTAAATGCCAGCTCTTCAATAGGTTATTCTCACATTATAATTAACTACTAATACAGTAAGTTAGAATCAAAGCAACCTTATCCAACAGCATACTTGAACAAGCATTACCAAAAATAGCAACTACAGTTGAAGCGGACCCTTCGATGGCACCAGACTATGCTTACAACACCAGGGTGGAAATAGATGCAAGTGAATTCTGATTTGAGACAGATACTATACGATGGAAAACTTTTTATACCAAACCCAATGTACACCATCGGGTGTGAGAGAATCAAATACCGCCTTGAATAGGTAGTACTCAATCAAGAATACATTTTCAATGTACCTGATGGAGAATGATGCCAGGCAAAATACAATCGACATTTAGCAGCTCCGGACACTTGCCCCGTCGTCTGAGATATATTTGGAATGTTCTAGAATACTTCAGAAGTGTGGTTCCCTTATGGAATCACTGCACATTGATAATTGTAACAAATTGTTTAGCATATATTATGGTATGAGTACATATTGACAATGTGAAAGAGATATATTAATCTTGTTATAATGTTAATTACATTTAACATATGCTCAAGCATAATAACATCTTTACAGACTATGAGTCCTTGGAGATGGCATAGCAATATTTAATCGTTTAAGACTTATAGGATATCAACTTTGCTAAACATTTCAGTTATCTGTCAACTCCTGATAAATGGTAAAATTCACATATTGCCTATCTTTGACATCTCCAGAAATATCAGGATGTGTCTATTCTCAGTACTGAATAACAAAACATTATTTCAGCAAAATCAATATCTGTGAGATAAGCCAAAGTATAAAACATTCCAAATGCAATAATGCATTCTGTGACTTCAGAATGTCAAACTTGGGATGGCCATGTCATACACAAAGTGAAGAAGACTGTGAGTATGAAGTCACTATGTTGGTACTGGGATATGATCAGTATGGCCTCATTGACAGTATATTCAATACCCTCAACAGCAGTTGCTTTTCTACTGGCCACCATTTCACAGCCCTACCTACATTAATAGTCAGGAGTTTGACTTTCAGCCAGAGTATACCAATGTGATTACTAGGATTATTGTGAAGCACATATAATCAATATCCATTACACGCAGTATGGAGTGAAGAGTGAGGAGATGGACCTGGGTAATATGTTCGGAGGATGGGTTTCCTGCCATTATGGATTATACTTCGACTACACTTTACTGAATCTGATTCTCCAATTTCAGGTGCATCTGCCAGCTTGAAGAACAACATTGACCTGTTTTGGAATTTGCAAGAAGTCTCAACAACTGGTATTATAAGTTGAAGCTCAACAATATATGGTGGTAGTTCCAACAAAGTACAATGAACTGCCAAATTGAGCTGATTGAATTGATGGGTTCATCTGTATTCTCTAACAGACTGTTATGGGGGAATTTATGCCACATAATTCAATACAACATTTATTAGACTTAAATGCAGCCGCCTATCCAAACCAGCACATCCCATTCCTCATCTTTCCCAAGACTCAACCTCCTACTTACACATAAGAGCTCACCATTCAGCTGGGTGTATCCACGGTGCTTCTTCGGAAAACTCATTAAAGGGTAACAACCCAGTAGTGATGTACCAGTGCAGATCGTACTGAATATCCCTGATAACATCGAAGTACAAAATGTGCCAGGAGATGGGAGTTGAATCCTGCTCGTTGCGAGTGAACAAACTATCTCCAAATGTTCTGGTGACCTCTTGATGTGTGTATTGAGATGGTGTCAGTGTGTTCGAAGTCATATAAGGGGTATTCACAAAGGCGGGATAAGGAAGAAATCTTGAAGGTGTTTGTTGATAGAAATCTTAATAATATTTTATGGTGTTCTTCGCTGGTAATGTCTGACTGTGGATTACTGCTAGAGCTTGGTTCTTCTCATTGCTGGAACAATGTGAGCTTGTTATACTCAGGACTTCAGCTCAAGTTTGGTCTCAGCCTCACACTATGACATATTGGTTTCTTGATAGCATATCTCAGGGATTGTCTTCAGAGACCCGGCGATAGTGCCATAAGTTCCCTTAGGTTATCGTGTTCATGCATGAGACGTTTTAAAGCGTTACTCTCCCCGGTGGCGCCATCATCATGTCATGATACCAATATGAAATCTGCCAGCTCATAACTTCAACTTAGACATCTCGCATTGCATTTGTTCAGTAGTTGGAACATCTGACCACTAATAGTCCTATCAGTGCTTATTGCAATTTATAATATCTCCAGGTAATTGCATGCCTAGCCCGTTAATTTGGCTATTCGGCAATGCATTCAGAGATTTGATCGGTGAATAACCGATACTCTGCCCACGTAGATTATAACACGTCAATGACGTTGCAATGCATACTGTCTCAACCCGATGAGCAGGTTTGCTTCTGGCCTCATATCTTCAGCCAATGTCAATAATCCCAGAGACACACACCTCATGCATACGGCCCAGGCGCCTTATTTGAGGTGTGGGTGCATCCAGCACCCACACCTAACCAGCAACTAACAAGCCACTAGCGGGGCACCTCGTAGCCATGCCCACCCTCAGCCCCCCGCTTCCACATCTATCCAACTTTGATCCCAATTAACTCCATGAGTTTTACTTTGACCAGGATATTGCTTATATATGAAATGTAGTTAACAAGATGCTCTTTCACTTGCTTGTCTCCTCTTTTAGTTTCCTCTAAAATTCAAGGAGTGGTTGTAGATCAAGTACAGTGGCTTACACTATACTTAGCACTGTTGATGCTGCTAAGCACTGCTTAGCACTGCTGGTGTTTTGCATCAGGTAAATTATTTCTACCTGATGCTTGGATACATGTTGTATACCATCAGGTAAATCTTTTCTACCTTACACTTAGATTCATGTCATACACTGTCAGGTAAATATTTTCTACCTGACTGTAAGGTACATCTGTGGTGAGTGACAGCTTATGACTCAAATATAGAGACTGACCAGTTTACAACCAGTATCAGGCCAACAATAATTCCAAACTCATCTGTATATAGTATAGCTACTCTATGCCAAAGAACTTTGAATTTAACCAAGGATTGGTGGACTTACGCGTTGACTGCTAAGGGAGAATAAGGAAATGGAGAGCTATCTACCCCATATGATTTCTCCACTACTT
>Ga0307515_10000305_pt1 | contig 121634 bp, 121 predicted proteins | sample 17_EM_MG_FD_194513 | JGI IMG/M metagenome (GOLD analysis project Ga0307515, IMG submission 194513) | Populus trichocarpa ectomycorrhiza microbial communities from riparian zone in the Pacific Northwest, United States - 17_EM | ecosystem: Host-associated > Plants > Roots > Unclassified...
ACGCATATGCCACCCTTACCCGAACCAGCGTTTGATCGTCACGACCCAAGGCAGGAGCCGTATGCGGTAGTCCCGCACGTACGGATCTGTGGAGGGGGTGCTGGGTGACTGGCATTCCTACTCCGACGGCAAAGGGTATCGAGCATCCTAGCCTCGGCGCGGAGCGCGATCTGTCACCCAGTTGTCAGCGGATTCTCGAATGACGGGCATAAAAAAACGCGGCCGGAGCCGCGTTTTCGATTGGGCCTGAGCCCGGTTTACAGCACGCGAATGTTCGCAGCTTGCAGGCCCTTTTGGCCTTGCTTGACTTCGAATTCGACCTTCTGGTTTTCCAGCAGGGTCTTGAAGCCGTTGCCTTGAATGTCACGGAAGTGGGCGAACAGGTCAGCGCCGCCCGCGTCTTGAGCGATGAAGCCGTAGCCCTTGCTCTCGTTGAACCACTTCACGGTACCGGTTTGAGTCGTCATGGACGAGTCCTATCTTTTTTACAAAGTAATGCGCAGCACATGCTCCGCATGCAGAAACACAAGAAACGTTATTGGGGGGTTCTAACGGAACCGGCCTGGAACCAGGCCGGTCTTCGAAAAGATCACTAACAACCACTGTCTTGCGTATACCTGTAGGCTGAATATACACCAGCAATTACAGCCTCAAGACCATGAAGCTTTCTGTTCTCGACCAGTCCGTTTCACTCAGCGGCAGCAGCGAAGACGCTGCGATCCGCGACACGCTGGCATTGGCCGAACACGTCGAAGCGCTCGGCTATGAACGCTTCTGGCTGAGCGAACACCACAGCCTGCCGACCATCGTGGGCAGCGCGCCTGAGATCCTGATGGCGGCGATCGCGGCCCGCACGACGCGCATCCGCATCGGCAGTGCCGGCGTGATGCTGCCGCACTACGCAGCGCTCAAGGTGGCCGAGCAATTCCGCGTGCTCGAAGCCTTGGCGCCGGGCCGCATCGACCTCGGCGTGGGCCGTGCGCCGGGCGGCGACATGCGCACGGCGCAGGCCCTCAACCCGCACGGCCACGGCTCGGCCGAGCAGTTCCCCGAGCAGGTGCGCGACCTGCAGGCCTGGACGTCTGGCCTGCAGCACCGCGGCATCGTGGCGCACCCGCGCGGGCCGATGCCGCCCGAGGTGTGGATCCTCGGCAGCTCCGACTACGGCGCGCAGCTCGCCGCGCATTTCGGCCTGCCTTATGCCTATGCGTATTTCTTCGTCGACGGGCAGGGCGTGGAGCAGGCGCTCGATTTGTACCGCCGCCTCTACCAGCCGAGCGAACGCCACCCGCAGCCGCAAGCGACCATCTGCGTCTGGGCGCTGGCCGCCGACACCGAAGAAGAAGCCTTGCACCACGCGCTGAGCCGCGAACGCTGGCGTGTGGACCGCGGGCGCGGCATGCTGGGCCCGCTGCAATCGCCGGATTCCATTGCAGCGCGCGGCTTCACACCCGAAGACATGCAGACGGTGGCGCCGATGCGCCGCAAGGCTTTTGTCGGCAGCGCGCCGCAGGTGGCGGACAAGCTCCGTGCCTTGGCAGGCGAACTCTCGCTCGACGAACTGGTGATCAACACCTGGGCGCACGACCCGGCGGTGCGGCGCAAGTCGTATGCCCTGCTGGCGCGCGAATTCGGAATGGCGCAAACTCGCTGAAGACAAAAGCGGAGGGCGGTATGCGGATGATCGAATTCGAATTGCGTGGCGACTACATCACGCTCGACACCTTGCTCAAGGTCACCGGGCTCGCGAGCAGCGGTGGTGAAGGCAAGGCCATGGTGGCTGCGGGTAAGGTCGAGGTCGACGGCCAGCAAGAGTTGCGCAAGACCTGCAAGATCCGCGCGGGCCAGATGGTCGGCGTGGCCGGTGCGCGGGTGCGAATCCACGCGCCCACCATGCCGGCACCGCTCGACGGCGCCGAAGAAAGACCCCATGAGCCGGAACCCGGCACATGGGAATCTTCGTCACGCCGTTCTTGACGTCAGAAGCGGTAGTTGAAGCCGACCGAGAACAGATCGGCCTTCGGCTTCACGCCCAGCGCGTCGAACTTGTAGCGTTCGAACTCGGCCCGTATGCCGGCGTTTGCGGTCAGGTCGTATTGAACGCCGACACCGGCCTTGTACGAGGTGCCGTTGTCGTCCGAAGGCCCGTTGTCAAGCTTGCCCTGGAAGGCGCCGAGGCGTGCCAGCCCCCACCATCCTGGCGCAAACATGAACTTGCCCACGCCGTCGAGGAAGACGCCGTTGGCCTTGACCGTGCCGCTGCCGTAGTCGAAGCTGCCGAGGTCGACGTAGCCGAGTTCGATGCCGACGTTGGGGGTGAAGTCATATCCGCCGTACAGCTTGCCGCCGGTGTTGGAGCTGTCCAGGCCGGGGAAGTCGTCACCTTTCAACTTGGCTTGGCCGACGTTGCCGCCGATGTAGAGGCCGGTGCCGGCGACTTGGGCCTGAGCCGAAACCATGCACACACCCGCAATGCAAGCTGCCAAGAGTTGAGGTTTGAGTTTCATTGAATTCCTTTCAGAGTCATCAAGACGGCGACCCGAAGATCGCCGGTGACAAATACTCGTTGGGCACAAAGAAACTCCCCATCGGAGAATGCTGCCGATCCGCGTCAGCCTGTGCTGCCTGAGAGCGTAGGACGAGTGTCCCTGCCCAGGTTTAGGGCCTTTGCGGGCGTGCTGCGCGGGCCTGCTCGCGCAGCATGAAGAGGTAGAGGCTCTCGACCTTCTCGCGCGCCCAAGGCGTCTTGCGCAAGAACCTCAAGCTCGACGAGATGCTCGGGTCGCTGGTGAAGCAGCGGATGTCGATCTGCTCGCCGAGGCCGGGCCAGCCGAAGTACGCCACGAGGTCGTTGAGCATCTTCTCCAGCGTGACGCCGTGGAGCGGGTTGCGCGGCTGTGTGCCGGTCATGGCCGGGCCACGCCGGCGAGGCGCACGAGATCGGGTTGCAGGCGGGCGATGGCATTCATCACCGGTTCATCGTCGCGTGCGAACGCAAAATCGGCAAACTCGAAGCCGGGGCCGACGGTGGCGCCGATGTAGGCGAACTCACGCAAGGGCTCGGCCGCCTGCCACCAGCCGGCGGGCACGATGTGCCGTGGCGCTGACGTCGCACTCGCTGCAGACAGGTCGACCGCCACGATGCGGTCCAGCGCCGGCGGCACGCACCACAGCCGCAGCGGCCCGCCTTCGAGCCAGTGCCACGCTTCGTCGGACGCCACGCGGTGCCATGCGCTGAATTCGCCGCGCTGCAACAGAAAGTCGATGCTGGTGAGCGCGCTGCGCACCGGCCGGCCATCGCCCGGCGTCACGCTTGAGGTCGAGCGGAAGACCTCGCGGTAGTGCCCACCTTCCGGGTGCGGCGCGAGCTTCAGCAGCTCGATCAGTTCTGCGGCACGCATTCAGTTCACGTACAGCAAAACGGTGACGTAATGGCACACCGTGCCGGCCAGCACGAACAGATGCCACACGCCATGCGCATGGCGCCAGCGCTCGTCGTTGGCATAGAACACGATGCCGGCGGTGTAGAGCAGGCCGCCGGCCACCAGCCAGGCCAGGCCCGCGGCGGGCAGCTCCTGCACGAGCGGCACGGCGGCAATCACGCCGAGCCAGCCCATCGCAACATAGAGCGGCACCGACGGCACGCGTTCGCGGCCCAGGCTCAGTTCCTTCACGATGCCGATGACCGCCAGGCCCCAGACGGTGCCGAACAGGGCCCAGCCCCAGGCCCCGCGCAGCGTCACCAGCGTGAACGGCGTGTAGGTGCCGGCGATGAGCAGGTAGATGGCGCAGTGGTCGAACTTGACGAGCACCTTCTTCGCCGCGCCGCGCACGCTGTGGTACAGCGTGGAGGCGCCGTACAGCAGCACCATCGTGGCGGCAAAGATGCTGAAGCTCACCACCTGCCACGCATCGCCATGCAAGGCGGCCTGGGTGATGAGCACAGCCGCACCGGCCATGGCGCCGAGCAGGCCGGCCAGGTGCGTGAAACTGTTGAAGCGTTCTCCGTGGTACATGGGCCAAGAATTCCGTGAAATGGTTACGCGATTGTGTCAGCCGCGGCCTTGAAGGGGCTGCGTTCGGGGGCTTCGTCGTGGCTCGCGGTGCGTGTCAGCGCGCTGATGATCCAGTTCAGTGCTGAGACGCGGTGACGCACGGCGCATGCCAGCGGTTCGGGTTTGCAGCCCATCTTCGCCTTGGGCTCGAGCGCGGTGCGGCCCAGCGACAAGCGGCTCGCGCCGAACGCGATCGCGTCTTCGACCGTCGACTGCAGCAGCGCCAGGTAGATCGGTGCCTGGGCATTGGCGGCGCGGTCGTAGCCGATGTAATAGCCGAGCGCGGTGGGGCCGTCGCTGACGCTGGTCACGAAGCCCAGCCAGGCGCCGTCTCGCTCGGCCACGCGGCAGACGAAGCGTTCGCCCAATGCCTCGGCCATCGCGCCCAGGTAGTCGGGTGACAAAGTGGCCAGACGCAAACCCTGGCCCATGTGCACCTGCTCGTAGAGCGCGTGCAGTTCATGCTGGCGGGCCTTCATCTCGGCCGCACTGGCGGCGCGCAGCACGATGCCGTTGGCGTTGCAGTCTTTCAACAGCTTCTTTGCGTTGCTGCGGTAGCTGGAGGTCAGGCTGGCGAGGTAGTCGTCGTACTTCTTCCACTCAGGCTTGAGCGTGAGCACCATGTCGGGTTCGGTGTCGACGCTGCGGTAACCCAGCAGACGCAAGGCGTCGCGCGTGTGCGTGTGGTCGGCGGCAAAGTCCTTGACCATCACCACGTCGGATTCGCCCAGCAGCTTGTCGGCGCGGCGCAGCCGGTACATCGCTTCGCCCACGCCATGCCACAGCAGGGCTGCATCGGCACTGGGCGCGAAGGCCACGGCTCGTGCACCCCAAACCAGCAGGTTGCCGCAGACGAGCAGGTGCTCCTGCAGCCCGGCGAGCGGCTTGGCCATCACGCTTTTCTTGCTGCTCGGCTTGCGCAGGCGGTCGCCGCTCACGCTCACGCGCTGGAACAGCATGATCGCGACCGGCTCGCCGGCCTGGTAGGCCATCGCGTAGCGCGGCTGGATGTTCTTCGGCCCATGAGCCTCCAGCACCCGCAGGTAGTCGCGCGAGAGAAACACGGTCTGCGAACTCAGTGCATCCCAGTGCGCCGGGTTGAGCGCGTCGATGCAGTCGGCCAGCGCGAAGTGCAGCCCGGAGACCTGGTGCCGGGCTGCGTGGCGGCTCTTCAGGGTGGCGGGGCTTGCGATCGAAGGCTTGAGCTTCTTCAGCGTGGTGCCGGTGCGCTTGAGCGAATCGAGCGCGCTTCGCAGGGGTTTCTTGATGACAGCAGAGCGTGAGGTGGCCATGCAGAGTGCAAGGAGTGGGTCCGCACGCAATCTACCTCAGGGCTGGCATCATTCCGTTCATGACCTCCGGCCTCACACCTCCCTTCATCGTTCCCGCCGAACTGACCGATGCCTTGCGCAGCGCGGGTTACGCCACCCTGAACCCTTCGGGCCTGTGCAAGTTGCTGCCCTGCGAGCCGGCCGCGCTGCGCTCGCTCGAAGCCAGCTGGGACGACCTGCCGCCCGACGCCTACCTGCGCGATGGCGGCCACTACCGGCGGCGCCGGCATGCCTGCTTCGTGGTCGACGGCGAGCTGGTGACGCAGGCTCCTCACCGCGCGCACTGGCAGCCGGTCGAATACAACGCCTTGCACGGCGGGCTGGAACGCTGGTTCGAGCCGATCGAGCCGCAGATCGTCGCGCAACCGGTGTGGGAGCAGATGCTGCGCACCTTGAGCCAAAGCTGCTCGGCCATCAAGGGCGCGCGGCCCTGGTTCGTCGAGGCGCACCAGTTCCGCATCGACACCACCGACGGCATCGGCCGGCCCACACCCGAGGGCGCCCACCGCGACGGGGTCGACTTTGTTGCGGTGATCCTGGTGAACCGCGTCGGTGTGAAGGGTGGCGAAACGCGCGTGTTCGAAGCGGCCGGCCCGAACGGCATCCGCTTCACGATGACCGAGCCGTGGACGACGCTGATGCTCGACGACGCACGCGTGATCCACGAAAGCACGCCGATCCAGCCCCTCGCCGAAGGCGGCCACCGCGACACGATGGTGGTCACCTTTCGTGCGCATGGCTTCCAGGGGCCAACGGCGACATAGAGGAGTACCCTGGGCCGCTCACAACGCGAAGGCGCCATGTCCGGCTACCAGGTCAAGCTCGAAACCATCCCCGTCGCGGGGCTGGCGATGCAGGTGCGCTCGCTGCTGGACAAGCAGCAGTTCCACGACCCGGATGGCGAGGCCGAGCGCTCCGGCATTTCATCCGCCACCTGGCCCTTGTTCGGCCTGGTGTGGCCCTCGGCGCTGGTGCTGGCCTCGCACCTGCAAAACACGGTGCTCGGCCAGCGCCGCATTCTCGAAGTGGGGTGCGGCCTTGCGCTGGCGAGCCTCTCGCTGCATCGCCGCCACGGCGACGTGACCGCGAGCGATTGCCACCCGCTGGCCGGCGCCTTCCTCGGCGAGAACCTGAAGCTCAACCTGCTGCCGGCGCTGCCCTACCTGCACGGCGACTGGGCCGCCGTCAACAAGGAGCTGGGTCTTTTCGACCTGATCATCGGCAGCGACGTGCTCTACGAGCGCGACCAGCCCGGCCTGCTCGCTGCCTTCATCGAGCGCCATTCGCAGGCGGCGATGGAGGTCGTCATCGTCGACCCCGACCGCGGCAACCGGGCCGGTTTCAACCGGCTGATGGACACGCTGGGCTTCGACCGCGAAGAACTCAAGGTCACGCAGCTGCCGGATGGCAGCACGCCCTACAAAGGGCGTGTGCTGAGCTATGCGCGGGCGGCGCGGCCTTTACTGGCCTAGGGCCTGTTCACACCAAATGAGCGCCCGCGTGACTCAGGAAACGGGCGCCATCGAGGCGCAAAGCACAGCTGTAGCACTTGCTACAGCGAGCATTTGCAACGCTGAGGGCGCCCGTTTCCTGAGATCACCCGAAGGGCCGGGCCATTGCGAGGCGCATGGCGGCGTTGCGGGCTCGTTGTGTGCCAAAGGCACACGGCCTCACCCGCGCCTTGCCCTGCACCTCGCATTGGCCCGGCGCGGGCGCTCATTTGGTGTGAACAGGCCCTAGCGTCTTCTGCAGGAACAGGACGGTCGCGTAGAACTGGTAGTCGGCGTTTTCCTTGCGCGCGAAGCCATGGCCTTCGTTCTCGGCGCGCAGGTACCACACCGGCGTGCCATTGGCCCGGGCCTTGGCGACGATCTGCTCGGCCTCGGTGTAGGGCACGCGCGGGTCGTTCTTGCCTTGCACCACGAACAGTGGCTTGGTGATGCGGCTGGCGTTCGTCAGCGGCGAGATCTTCTCCAGAAACTCGCGCATCGCCGGCTCGCGTTCGTCGCCGTATTCCACGCGGCGCAGGTCGCGGCGGTAGCTCTCGGTGTTCTGCAAAAAGGTCACGAAGTTCGAGATGCCCACCACGTCGATCGACGCGGTGATGCGGTCGGCGTAGTTCGTGCTGACGGCCAGGCTCATGTAGCCGCCGTAGCTGCCGCCGGTGATGATGACCTTCGAGGCATCGAGTTGCGGCTGGGTCGCCACCCAGTCGAGCAGGGCGCCGATGTCCTTCACCGAGTCTTCGCGCTTTAGCCCATCGTCGAGAGCGATGAAGCTCTTGCCGAAGCCGCTGGAGCCGCGCACGTTGGGCTCGATGACCGCCATGCCCAGCTCGTTGATGAAGTAGTTGTAGCGGTTCTTGAAGCCCATCGTGGCCTGGCCTTCGGGCCCGCCGTGGATCACGATCATCACCGGCCGCTTGCCGGTGAAGCGTGCGGGCGGCGGGTTCAGCAGGCCCGAGATGCTGCGGCCGTCGAAGCTCTTCCAGCGGATGATCTGCTGGTCGGCGAAGCTCGCCATGTCGACGCCGGGCGGCGCGTAGGCACGCGTCCACCGCTCGACACTGCTGCTCGCCGGCGCGAGCGAGTAGAGCGTGCTCGGCCCCTGCGCGCGGTTGAGCGAGAACAGTAGTTCACCTGAGCGGCGGTTGAAGGCGGCGCTGCCCACGCTGCCCGAAGGCAGGGCCGGCGCGGGCAGTTCTTTCAGCGTGCGGCCGTCGAACAGGTGCAGCTCGTTGCGGCCGTCGACGTTGAACTGCGCGGCAACCAGCGCGCCGTCTTCGCTCACCTCGACACCGCTTGCATTCCATGCGATGTGCGAGCTCATGCGCTTGAACTGGCGGTTGGCGAAGCGGTACGACATCAGCTCCTGGAACTCGCTGGCACGGTCGCTGACGACGTACAGGCCGGTGTCGCCGGGCATGAACTCGCTGGCGGTGTAGGACGCGCGCCCCTTGCTGCCGGCGGCCGGCAGGATCTTGGTGGTCTTGCCGCTGGCGAGGTCGAGCAGCCACAGCTCCGACTCGTTGGCCGAGATGTAGCGCGTGAGCGCCACCCGCTTGTCGTCGTGCGAAACGCTGTTGGCCGACCAGCCGCCGCCTTCGAGCTCGGCCACCTTGCGGGTGGCCTGCGGGTTGAGCGGGTCCATCAGGCGGAAGGTGGTGGTCACCTTGGCGCGCGTGCCGCCCTGCGCCGTCTTGTCCAGCGGCAGCGAGGCAGTCAGCAAGCGGCTGCTCTTGTGCAGCCACACCTGCAGGTTGTGGCGCTCGATGGGGTCGGTGAGCAGGGTCGTTTCTTTCGTTGCGAGGTCGAGGCGGTAGAGCTGGTCGGCTTCGCTGCCGCCCACGCTGCGTTCGAAGACGAGGTACTTGCCTTCGCGCGGCTCATAGGTGGCGGTGGTGACCGGGTCGGCCGAGTCGGTCAGCTGCTCGGGCTCGGCCAGCGGGCTGTTCACGCGAAAGAGTTGTGCGGTGTTGCCGCCGGCCTTGCGATGGGCCACGACGATCTCGCGCTGCGTGGGGTGCCAGTCGACGAGGCCGTGGCCGCGGAAGTCGGTGTACTTGGCCACCTGGTCGACCAGGCTGGTCGGAACGGGCGGAATGCCTTGCGTCACCAGGTTGGCATTGGGCGCCAGTATTGCGACGGGCGCCGCAGCTGCTGGGCGCGGTGGAGCAGGGGGCGGCGGTGTGCTGGAGCAGGCAGACAAAACGATGGCCGTGGCCAAGGCGAGTTTCTTCATCCGGTGAGTTCCCATGTGCGGTGAGCGTGCATTGTGACGCCGCCGATAATCGTGTTGACCTGTTGTTCCTTCAGAGGACTCGCTTGCTGATCTTCATCCAACGTTTCATCTCCGCCGTGCTGCGCCTGCTGCTGGTGGCTGCCGGGCTCGTGTTCGCCGCCTGCCTGCTGGTGGCCGGTCTCGTGCTCACCCTGCTGCTCCTGGGGTGGAGCCTGCTGCGCGGCCGTCGCCCACGCATCGTGCGGTTTCGTGTCGACCCGCGCTCGCCGTTTGGCGGCATGCGCCGCGGCCCGGCCGAAACGCAGGGCGAGGTGGTCGACATCGAGGCACGCGAAGTGCCGGACGTGCCGCAACAATTGCGACACGACAAGAGTTGACCCTGCCGACCCTGCGTGCCAGACTTCGCACCCTGCGCCTCTGGTGCACACCCGACCAACCCACCTGAAGGAGACCACTCAATGACGCACGCTGACATTGCCCTCCTGTGGGTCGCCGCTCGCAACGCCTGAGCTGCTGAGTCCGTTTCTCTTTCTGAGATCTGACCTTCTGCTGTGGCGCGTTCTGCGCCGCGGTTGACCTGCCTCCCCATTCGTAGCCCGCGCCTTCGGCGCGTTGGCATTCGCATGGCCTCGCGCCGTGCATTCCGACGATGGAAGACAGATCTCACCATGATCGAAATGGATGTCGAGCGCTTGCGCTCGGTTGGTTTGACCCCCGCGATGGCCTTGGTGGCCATCTGTTCTCAACCCGTTCCCGAATCCGATGCGGACGACAGCGCCGGGCCGCCGCGCTGCCTCGTGCGCGTGACCGAAGTGCACCGCGAGACGCTGCAGGCGCACGACGGCCTGCACGAGCGCAGCGCGCGCGTGCTGCCGCGGCTTGCACGCACGCTCGCCGAGCAAGACACCGCGGTTGCCGTTGGCGACTGGGTCGTGCTGCTCAACGATGCGCACGGCCAGGCATGGATTCACGACCGCATTGCGCCGCTCTCGCACATCGCGCGGCGTGATGCCGACGGCCGGCGCCATCCGGTCGTCAGCAACGTCGACACCGCCTTGCTCGTGATGGGCCTGGACGACGACTTCAACCCGCGCCGCCTGGAGCGCTTTCTGGCGCTGGTGCAAGGCCAGGGCGTGACGCCGGTGGTGGTGCTGACCAAGGCCGACACCGTGGCACCCGATGCGGTGGGCCGGGCCGTGGCCGAGCTGCGCTCGCGCATTGCGGCGCAGGTCGACATCGTGGCCGTCAACGGCATGGCACCCGACACCACGCGGGTGCTCGACGCCTACCTTGCGCCCGGGCAGACGGTGGTGCTGCTGGGTTCATCGGGTGCCGGCAAATCGACGCTCACCAACGCCCTGGCCGGCATGGCGCTGCAAGACACCGGCACCGTGCGCGAGCACGACAGCCGCGGCAAGCACACCACGACCTCGCGCTCGCTGCACCGGCTGCCGGGTGGCGCCTGCGTGATCGACACGCCGGGCCTGCGCACCCTGCGGCCCGACGCCGACGAGGGCACGCTGGCCGCGAGCTTCGAAGACGTCGCCTCGCTGGCCTTGCTATGCCGCTTCCGCGATTGCCGGCACGGCGACGAGCCCGGTTGCGCCGTGCGCGAAGGCGTGCCGCCGGACCGGCTGCGCAACTACCACAAGCTGCTGCGCGAAGTGCGCCGCGACACGCTCAGCGCGATCGAGCGCCAGCAGATGACGTCGGAGTGGAAGGCGCGCGGCCGGGCTGCACACGTGCGCATCAAGATGAAGCGCGGTGAGGTGTGATGCAGGCTCAGCCGTTGTTGGGCACGGTTGACGCGACGGCGGCAGGGGCCTTCTTTGTTGTTTTGTGCAGGTACATGCGGGCGTCGGCATGCATCAGCAGTTGCGCGCCTGAGTTGATTTCGGAGCCGAAGGCGATGCCGTAGCTGATGCCGCTGTTGCTGAAGCCGGCTTCATGCAGCTTGCGCTCGATCACGTCGATGGCCTTGCGGGCCGCTTCTTCGTGCGAGCGTTCGCCGAGCACGGCGAATTCGTCGCCGCCGAGGCGGTACACGCTCATGCCTTCGGCCTGCAGCTCGCTCAGGTGCTGGGCGAAGGCACGCAGCAGCGCATCGCCTTGCGCGTGGCCGCGCTCGTCGTTGATGCGCTTGAGGCCGTCGAGGTCGATCATCACCAGCATCGTGCGCTCGGGCGTCTGCGGGTCGGCGGCGGCGGTCGTCATCACGCCGATGGCGCGGTCGAAGGCGTGGCGGTTGGAGATGCCGGTGAGCGAGTCGGTGCTGGCCTGCGTGAGCGCATGGTTGAGCCGGTTCAGGTACTCGTCTTTCTCGCGGCCGAGCAGGCGGATCTTGTCGGCCAGCGCAAAGGCCAGCAGCACGCTGTCGGTGGTGGCGCCGAGCAGCGTGAAGAGCTCGATGTTGCGCATCACGCTCGGCACCAGGCCGAAGTTGGCCGGCAGGATCAGCACGGCCGGCAACAGCAGCGCAAAGAAGGCCGCCAGGAAGTAGCGCGCCGGCAGGTAGCCCTGGCCGAGGCGGATCATCCCGGACACCAGCGCCAGCGTCAGCATGATCGAGATCACCGCCGTGGCCAGCAGGTGCGCATACGCCACCGAGATGAAGCAGACCGGCATCAGCGCGATCGCCAGGAACATGTTGCCGCGGGCGACCCAGGCCAGCCGCGGCGCGTGCTCCGAGAGGCGCAGGAACTCCAGGAAGAACAGGGTGTTGAACACCACGCCGAGGTAGAAGGCCACGTAGTGCCAGCTCAGGCCGCGCCAGCCCAGCCAGTCGGAGGCGACGTGCAGCGTCATGCCCCACGAGGCGGTGGCGGTCAGCAGGTAGAGCGCGTAGTACAGCATCGCGCGGTCGCGCACGCCGAAGTAGACGAAGAGGTTGTAGAGCGCGAGCGTGAGCATGGCGCCCAGCGCGCACAGCGTCATCACGTTTTCGGAGATCACCGTCTTGCGGTAGGCCGCCTGCGTGGAGACGTACACGCTCGGGTAGCGCGCGAAGTAGCTGCTCTCGATGCGCAGCAGCAGGCGCACCTGCGCGCCTGCAGGCAGCTCGACATTGCCGCCGTAGTGCAGCATGTAGCTGCTGCTCGCGTTGTAACCGGTGACGAATTCCTGCACCGGCTGCCCGGGCACATAGACACGCACGTCGATGTGCTCCATCAGCGTGCCGGTGGGGTCGATGACCCAGTGCGTTTGCTGGGTGTCGTTCTGCAAGGTGGCGTGGAACCAGTAGCTGCCGCCGAACAGGCTCACTCGCTCGACCGGCTTCTGCTTGGCCAGCCATGCGTTCAAGCCCGCTTGCGTGGCCGGTGGCGTGTCGCTTTGCGCGACGTAGAGCTGGCCGCGCGAAGCGATCTCTACCTCGGTGTCGCCGCTCAGGGCGATGGCCGGCTGCGCCCAAGCCCAGGTGCACAGCAGCCCGCTGGCGAGCACCAGCGCGCGCAGCCACAGCAGCAGCCCCAAAGGCATGGCCTCACACATCCTTGTCGCCGGCAATCACCTGCGGGTGGCCGCAGATGGCCTGGGATGTCTGCATGCCGGCCATCACCGCTGCCTCGACACAGCCGGCGTTGACGCCGGTCTTGATCCAGTCGCCGGTGACGTACAGGTTGCTGAAGCCGGTGGAGTGCGTTCGCAGCCGGTACTTCGTGCTGTCGACCACCGAGAGCACGTAGCGCTCCGACGGGTCGACGTTGGCGCGCCAGTACTGGCTGTCGAAGCGCTTCTCGCCCTGGGCGCCGGTGGTGTCGATCAGGCTGGCCCAGTCGAAGCTCTGCGCCGTGGCCACGGCCGGCCACAGGGCATGGATATGGTGCTTCAGCTGGTCGATGGCCGACTGCTTCACCCGCTCGGCCATGCGCGCCGGGAAGCCGTGGTCGCTGAACGGCGGGTAATCCTTGATCGGCAAGGCGCTGCAGAAGTACGAGACGTTCTTCGGCTCGAACTGGGTGGGCCAGCTCTCGCGCACCAGGGTCTGGTCCATCGGGCCCCAGGTGTCGAAGGGTTCGCTGAAGGCGGTGAGCACGGGTTCTTCGTTGTTGCGGCCGAATTCGGTCCAGCCGAGCTGCTTCACGGTCTTGTCGAGCCACACCTGGTACGACTGGGTGGCAGCAGTCTTCACGTGCTTCACCGAGGCCTGCAGCGCCGGGCTGCGCGCCACCAGCTGCGGGCAGAGCTGCGCCACGCTGTCGGCCGAGATGCCGAAGATCACCTTGTCGAAATCGACACCGCGCTTCAGCGTGATGCAGGGCAGGGGCTGGCCGAACGCCTTTTGATAGCGCTCGGGCCAATCGCTCCAGTTCGATTCGAGGTTCACACCGCCCTCTTGCAACAAGCGGGCCTGAGCGGGGTCGAGCTGGTCATAGAGCGGCTGGTTGGGCCAGCAGCCCAGGCCCTTCACCGCGACCAGCGGGTCGTAGCTGCCACCGGCCACGTCGACCTGGCGCGTGATGCGGATCTGCGCCACGGTGTCACTGCCGGTTTCGGGCACCAGCTCTTCGACCTTGTGGAAGAACTCGAACTTCACGCCGCGTTCCTTCAGCACCTCGTAGAAGGGCGTGAACACGGTGTCGCCCATGCCGGCCTGCATCTTCCACATGAGGCCGCCCTGGTAGCCGCAGCTCATGCGGAAGATGCCGCGCAGCATGGTGCCGGCTTCGATGTTGGGTTTGTCGAAGTCACCGTCTTCGTAGGCGAACACCAGGTCGTAAAGGCCGCGGATGGGCGCCGAGTGGACGCTGATCTTCGGGTTGGCGCCGTGGCGCGTGAGCCAGGCGTAGAGGTCTTCGTCGTTGATGACGTCGAAGCCCTTCACGAACACGCCGTCTTCGAACATGCCGATCAGCGAGGTGATGGCCAGGTCGATGCAGATGTAGAGCCGGCGCAGGTCGTCGACCACGTCGCTCGCCTCGGCACGCTCGCCGAAGCGGCTTTGCAGCGCGCCGCGCACGCCCTTGAGTGCCGCGGCCTGCAGCGCGTGGTGGCCCTCGTCGTGCTCGCCCAGGTCGGGCAGGCTTTGCGCGAAGGTGAGGGCGGCGTCGAACACGCTGTGCACGTCGGAGACGATGGTCTCGACCGTGCGCTCGACGTGGGCGGCCAGGGTGTGCAGCCAGTCACCGACATCGATCTCGGTGACCGACACCGAGGTGGTGGTTACCGTGGTGGTCGAGGTCATCGACGCCACGCCGTGCTTGTTGTCCAGGTCGCGCAGCCACATCTTGATCCACTCGTACATCGTGAGTGCGATGTCCCACAGGCCGATGTCTTCGTCGCCTTCGCCGGGCTCGCCCGGCATGATGGGCGTGTCGATCACCCACTGGCGCCAGCTGCCATCGATCAACTCGCTGAGTGCGAAGGAATGCTGCGGCTTGAAGGCGTCTTTCCAGGTGGCCAGCGGCGCACCGGCCGGGCGGCCCATCAGTTCGTACGCACGCTGGATGGTCTTGAATGCGTTTTGGTAGAAGCCGAACCAGATGTGCAGGCCGTGCTCCTCGATGCGCTGGCCCAACGCCGCATTGCGCCCGCTCGCACCCTTGCCGCCGAGGCGCCAGCCCATCTGGTAGACGGTGATGTCGTACTGGTTCTGCCAACCCGGCTGGTCGGTGAGGTAGAAGGCCGCCGTCATCGCGGCGACGCCGCCGCCGAGGATGGCGATCTTCTCCGGCGCGATCTGCGAGTTGTCATAAATCTCCTCGCCCGGTGTCACCTCGAAGTCGAAGCTCAGGTGGAAGGGCAGGATGGCCTGCTGCGGGCCGAACGGCAGGCCCAGCGTCTTGTTGAGCGGAAAGCTGGCGAACGGGTGCAGCGTGAGTTCGTAGTCGTCGCAGAGCACCTCCACGCCGTGCACCGCCGTGACCTTGGCGGGCGCGGCCACGATGGCCTGGTACACCGCCTTGAGGCCCGACGCGTCGGGGAACTGCTTGAGAAAGATCTGCTCGCAACCCGGGCTGCGCAGCATCTGCGCGATCTGTTCCCAGCCTTCCTTGTCGAGCTCGAGCGTGGCCGGCAGGTTGGCGGCGATGAGCTCGATGGCTTCTTCGATCAGCTCGACGAAGCCGCCCAGCGCCTTCACGCCATTGCGGTTGGTGGTGGCCGCCACCTCGATCAGCGGGTGCGATGAGAGCGGCGAGTCGGGCGAGAAGGGCTGGAAGCCGCGTGCTGCCAGCGAGAAGTAGCGCGCGGGCTCGCCCGAGGCCGGCATGCTGTAGTCGCACAGGTACTTGGCGTAGCCGAACAGCTCGCGGCCGTTGATCATGGCCATGCCGTCGTCGACCCAGATGTGGCAGGGGTAGAAGAACACGCGGCTGATGCCGGTCTCGCCTGAGGAACCGCCGGGCCGCCCCAAGGTTTCCTCATCCCCTTGGGGGGCGGGCGCCGCTTGCGGCGACCTTGGGGCCTTGTTGTTGATCTGGCCGACCATCACCCAGGTGATGATGTCGGTCTCTTCGCCCCAGCCCTTGGCCTGGTCGCTGGGCCAGGTGGAGTAGGCGCGCTGCACCTTGGTGAAGGTGAGCATCACGAAGGGCGAAAACACCTGGAAGCGCATCTCGCCGCCGGCGCAGGCGGTGAGCGTGGCATCAACGGTGGCCTGCAGCTTCGCCAGGTCGCCCCGCACGAAGAAGCCGTACATCTCGGAGTCTTTGAGCTGAAGCGGCGGGTGCATCAGCGGCGAGCCGCCCGGATAGAGAAAGTCGGGGCGGTTCGTCTTCGATGCGGTCATGGTGCTTTTCTTGTGGCGTGTGGGTCAGCGGATGGGCGCGAAGTATCTTCGCTCGGTGTGACACCTGCGCTCGTGAAAACCCGCTGCCGCTCCCTCATTGCGGCTCGGTCAAGCGTTCACGCTGTGCCAGGGCGGGGAAGAGTTTCATCCACAACGCGGCCACTGCCAAGGTGCCGATGCCGCCCAGCAACACCGAACCCACCGGGCCGAGCAGCGCGGCCGTCGCGCCCGACTCGAACTCGCCCAGCTGGTTGGACGCTCCGATGAAGATCGAATTGACCGCCGACACCCGGCCGCGCATGGCGTCGGGCGTTTCCAGCTGCACCAGCGACTGGCGGATCACCACGCTCACCATGTCGGCCATGCCGCTCACGCACAGCGCGGCGAGCGAGACCAGGAACACCGTCGACACCGCGAACACCAGCGTGGCCAGGCCATAGACGGCCACCGCCGCGAACATCACCTTGCCCACACGCCGCGTGATGGCCCAGCGGGTGAGCGCGGCCGACATGCACAGCGCGCCGACCGCCGGCGCGCCGCGCAGCAGCCCGAGGCCCCAGGGGCCGACGTGCAGCACGTCTTTCGCGTACATCGGCAGCAGCGCAGTGGCGCCGCCCAGCAGCACCGCGAACAGGTCGAGCGAGATGGCGCCCAGCACCACCGGCCGCTGCCGGATGAACCTCACGCCGGCGAGCACCGTGTCGATCGTCACCGGCTCCCTGGGCGCCGGCACGTGCGGGTGGCCGATGCGCATGAAGAGCACGCCCCCCGCCACGAAGCAGGCGGCGCACACCGCGTAGACCACGTTCGCGCCCGCGACGTAGATGAAGCCGCCGAGTGCCGGCCCGCCGATGATCGCCGTCTGCATGCCCATCGAGCTGAAGGCCAGCGCGCGCGGCAGCATGGCGATGGGCACCAGCGACGGCACCAACGCCTGTTGCGCCGGCATCTGGAAGGCCTTGGCGCCGCCGAGTGCGAGCGAAAGCACCAGCAGCAGACTGCGGTTGGCCCAGTGGCCGTGTGTGGCCGCCATCAGCACCAGCGCGACGGCGGCCTGCGAGGCCATCACCAGCGCAAGGATGCGGGTGCGGTCGTGGCGGTCGGCCACGTGGCCGGCCACCAGCGTGAGCAGCAGCGCAGGCAGGAACTGCAGCAACCCGACGAGGCCCAGGTCCCAGGCGCTGCCGGTCAGTTCGTACATCTGCCAGCCCACGGCCACCATCAGCATCTGGTTGCCGCCGGTGGCCGCCAGGCGGGCGTACCAGAAGCGCATGAATGCCCGCAGGCTGAACAGGTGGGCGACGCTCACGGGCGCCGCCGGGGCGGTGTCGTTCAGGGGCAATTGCAGCCTTTGTCGAAGATGATTCGCCACACGCCGGGCGCTTCACGGCGCCAGATCGAGGTGAAGCTCGCGACGGGTTTGCCGTTTTCGTCGAACACCGGGCCGGTGCTCAGTGCGAGGCTGCCGTCGTCCAGCACTTCCACCTTTTCGGGCTTCCAGGAGAAGGGAGCTTGGGGTTTGTCGTAGAAACCTTTCCAGGCTTCGGCGACGGCGGTTTTGCCGCGCAGGGTTTTTGCGCCGGAGAAGAAGATGGTGTCGTCGGCCAGGAAGCGCGCAAAGGCCGCATGGTCGCGGTCGGCCATGGTTTTGGCGAAGGCGGTTTCGGTGTCGGTGACTTGGCCTTGGAGGGTGGCGCGGTCGGTTGCTGTTGTGCTGCAGGCGCTCAGCAATGCGATGGCTGCGCTGAGTGCCAAGGGTTCAGCTCGGCGCAAGAATTTGGTGAGCATGGTTTGGCCGTTTTGTGGGGAACGGGGGGTGATGGTAGGGGGACACAAGGCTTCCATCCGCGAAGCGGATCCAGCCCTGTCGAAGGGATCAACCCAAGCAGCCGCACGCTACCAACGGCCCAAAAAACTCAGTCTTCCGCTGGCACCCAGCGCTCGTTCACCAGCAACTCGTGCGGCCTGAACTGCGCTTTGTAAGACATCTTGTTGCTCTCGCCGATCCAGTAGCCGAGGTACACGTGCTTGAGCTTGAGCAAGCGGGTCTGCTCGATCTGCCACATCACGTTGTAGGTGCCGTAACTTGTGCGGTCTTCGGGTTCGTAGAAGGTGTAAACGGCAGACAGCCCGTCGTTCAGGATGTCGAGGATGGACACCATCTTCAGCGCGCCCAGCCCGTCGGCCGACGGTTCGCGAAACTCCACCAGCCGCGAGTTGACGCGGCTTTGCAGCAGGAACTGGGTGTACTGGTCGACGCTGTCGTTGTCCATGCCGCCGCCGCTGTGGCGGCCGGCCTGGTAGCGCAGGTAGAGCTGGTAGTGCTCGGGCACGAAGCACAGGCGCAGCACGCGCGCCTGCAGGTTGCCGTGCTGCTTCCAGGCGCGGCGCTGGCTGCGGGTGGACTCGAAGCTCTTGACCGGGATGCGCAGTGGCACGCAGGCGCGGCAGCCGTCGCAGAACGGCCGGTAGGTGAACATGCCGCTGCGCCGGAAGCCGTTGGCGACGAGGCCCGAGTACGCGTCGGCGTGGATCAGGTGGCTGGGCGTGGCCACCTGCGAACGCGCCATGCGGCCCGCGATGTAGCTGCACGGGTAAGGCGCGGTGGCGTAGAACTGGATCGATGAGAGCGGGAGCTCTTTCGGGTGGGTCACGGGCCAGGTTCCTGGAGGGGCGCGCGCTTGGGTTCGGAACCCTCGGTTTCCAGCTGCGCCCAGATGGCGGGATGATAGGTCCAATCGTCGATAGACCGCTCCCTGATACGTGGGGTGATGGCCTGCTCGAATTCGCTCCGCGGGATCTCCCTCGCGCCCAGCGACGCCAGGTGGCCGGTGCGTTGCTGGCAGTCGATCAGGCCGATGCCGTGGGTGCGGCAAAAGCACACCAGCGCGGCCATCGCGATCTTCGAAGCATCGGTGCGGTGCGAGAACATCGACTCGCCGAAAAACATGTGGCCGAGGTTGATGCCGTAGAGCCCGCCGACCAGGCTGCCGTCGACCCAGGTCTCGAAGCTGTGCACCGCGCCGAGCGCATGCCATTGGCAGTAGGCGTCGATCATCTCCGGCACGATCCAGGTGCCGGCCTGGCCTTCGCGCGGTGTGCTCGCGCAGGCGGTGATCACGCGGCGAAACACGCTGTCGATGCGGATCTCGCAGCGCTTGTCCCACGCGAAGTGGCGGATGGTCTTGCGCAGCGAGCGCGACAGCTTGAACTCGTCGACGAACAGCACCATGCGCGGGTCGGGCGACCACCACAGGATGGGCTGGCCTTCGCTGTACCAGGGGAACACGCCTTTGCTGTACGCCTCTTGCAGGCGCTGCGGCGTGAGCTCGCCACCGGCGGCCAGCAAGCCGGGTGCATCAGACCCGACGGGGAGGGCGAGCCGCGTGTCGGGCAGCGGGTCGAGCGGGTGGCGCAGCCAGGGGATCATGCAGAGCGTGCAGCACTTGAATGCGCAGGCACGACGGGCTTCTTCTGAGTGAGCGTCACGCCGTGGCGCACCGACACGATCTCGGCCAGGATCGACACCGCGATCTCCGCCGGCGTGCGCCCGCCCAGGTCGAGCCCGATGGGGCCGTGCAGGCGGCCGATTTCGTCGGCCGACAGGTCGAACAGCGCCAGCCGCTCCTTGCGTTTGGCGGTGTTGCTGCGCGAGCCCAGCGCGCCCACGTAGAAGGCCGGCGACTTCAGCGCTTCGAGCAGCGCCATGTCGTCGAGCTTGGGGTCGTGGGTCACGGCCACCACGGCGCTGTGCGGGTCGAGCTGCAGCTCGAGCACCAGGTCGTCGGGCATGCTGCGGCTGAAGCGGGTGCCGGGCACGTCCCAGGTGAGGTGGTATTCCTCGCGCGGGTCGCAGCAGATCACCTCGAAGTCGAGCGCGAGCGCCATCTGGGCCAGCACGCGCGACAGTTGCCCCGCGCCGATGACCAGCATGCGCCAGCGCGGCCCGAAGAGTGCGCGCATCACCTGGCCGTCGAAGCTGAATTCATCGCCGCGCGCGGCGGCATCCACGGTCACATGGCCGCTGTGCAGGTCGAGTTGCCGCGCCACCAGCTCGTGGCGCTGCGTTCGAGCGAGCACCTCGTCGATCCAGGCGGTGTCGCGCAATGGTTCTTGCACCAGGCGCAGGTTGCCGCCGCAGGGCAGGCCGAAGCGGGCGGCTTCTTCCTTGGTGACGCCGTAGGTCACGAGCGATGGCTGCTCCACGCTCTCGCCGCCGCGCACGCGTTCGATCAGGTCGTCTTCGACGCAGCCGCCGGACACCGAGCCCACCACCAGGCCATCGCCCCGCATCGCCAGCAGCGCGCCGGGTGGGCGCGGTGCCGAGCCCCAGGTCTCGATGACGGTGACCAGGCGCACAGCGTGCCCTTCGGCATGCCATTGGCGCGCCTGGGTCAGAACTTGAAGGTCGAGGCTGTCCATCGAAAAGATCCTCAAGGGAGCGGGTTGCAGCCATCGTAGCGCGCGGCCCCGGAGGGTGCAGGGCCAAGCCTTTCCAGCCCAGGCATGCCGAAGGCCGGCTACCGGGGTGTGATCGGGTGGGTGCGGCGCCCCGTCCAGCGGGCGATGGTGGACGACAGCTGCGTGCTGCTCACCGGCTTGGTCAAAACATCGTCCATGCCCGATTCGATGCAGCGCTGAAGATCGCTCGCCACCGAGTCGGCGGTCAGCGCCACGATGACCGTGTGGTCGCCGCGCTGCTGCTCTTCGCGGCGGATGCGGCGGGTGGCTTCATGGCCGTCCATCACCGGCATGTGGCAGTCCATGAACACGATGTCGTAGTGCTTGCCGGTGGTGGCGTTGCAGGCTGCGTTGCCGTCGTGCACATGGTCGACGTCGCAGCCGAGCAGGCGAAGCATTTCTCCGATCACGGTCCGGTTGACGAGGTCGTCTTCCGCAAGCAGAACCGACACCGAGACCAACGTTTCGCTCACGTCGACCCGCGGCTTCTCGATCGGTGCTTCCACGCCGGCCGCCTTTTGCAGCTCCAGCTCGATCCAGAAATGCGAACCCACGTTCACCTTGCTTTCCACCTGCACCTGGCCGCCCATCAGGTCGGCCAGCTGTTTCACGATGGTCAGCCCCAGGCCGCTGCCGCCGTGGCGCCGCGTGGTCGACCCGTCGGCCTGGGTGAACGCGTCGAAGATCGAGCTGAGCTTGTCGGCCGGGATACCGATCCCCGTGTCGAGCACCGAGAAGCGCAGGCGCAGCGATCGGGGCGTCTCGGCGAGCACGGCCACCTGCAGATCGACGGTGCCCCGTTCGGTGAACTTCACCGCGTTGTGCAGCAGGTTCACGAGCATCTGGCGCAGCCGCAAGGGATCGGCCAGCACCCTGGGCGGCAATTGCGCAGCCACCTGGCTGGTCAGCCGCACCGGTTTGTCGCGCACGGTCATCGCGACCAGGTCGAGCGCGTCGGCGGCGAGCGCGCGCAAGTCCACGCTCGCCACGTTCAAGGCCAGCTTGCCGGCCTCGATGCGCGACAGGTCGAGCACGTCGTCGATCAACCCGAGCAGCGCCGTGGCCGAGCGGTGCGCGATCTGCACGTAGCGCTGCTGGGCGGCGGAGAGGGGCGTCGCCATCAGCAACTCCGCTGCACCGAGGATGCCGTTCATCGGCGTGCGGATCTCATGGCTGGTGACGGCGAGGAACTGCGACTTCGCCAGGTTGGCCTGCTCGGCGTGCTGGCGCGCGTGCTCCAGCTCGGTGGCCTGTGCCTCGAGCGCATCGGCCTTCTGGTTCAGGCTTTCGACGAGTGCGCGCGCCGTGCGCACGGCCTGCCGCGTGCGGTTGCGCAGCCGCTCCGTCGCCAGCCCGGTGATGGTCAGGTAGATGCCGAGCAGGTACATGGTCACGGCGATACCCAGGCGGTCGGGCCAGAACGCCAGCGCCGGTTGCTGGAATGACACCCAGACCGAATACCCCAGGTAGGCCGCGGTCACCACATGGCAGAAGTACAGCGCACGCCGAAAGCCATCGCCCACCTGGTCGACCACACGCACGAGCAGAAAGTAGGCGAAGAACAGCTGGCTCCGCTCCAGGTGATGCAGGTTGACCAGCCAGACAAGAACGTCCAGGTGGAAGAGCAGCAGGCTCAGGTCGACCCGGCCGCTGCGCCCGTGGCCGAACCGCAGCACGGCGTAGGCCGCGGCGGCATACGCCAGGTTCGTTGCGACGAGCCAGAGGAGTTCGGGGTGAGGGAACGAATCTGCGCTGCCGCGCCGCCAGTCTTGCAGTGCGGCGATCACGCACAGGATCACGAACCCGACCGCCCGCATCGCAGGGATCTGGATCGTCTTCAACCGGCGGACGGCGGCGGCCCGGCGTTGCGCGAGCACCGCCTCGTCGAGCGTGAAGCTGGCGTCGAGCTCGGGTGGCGTGGTGCTTCGATTCACACAGACCCCTCGCGTCGCGTGTCGATTGCCGAGCATCATGTGCCGATCGGGCGGCGCGGGCAATCCCGAAGTTGACCTACAAGGCTGCCACATCGCCTTCCCGTTTGGGGCGTGCGACGGCACTTGTAAACACCCACGTCGACCGCAAATCCAGCCCTTGCCGGGGCTCCCTGAGGTGTAAGAAAAGCGCGGCCAGGGTCGACAGCCACGGGGCACGCAGCCAATGCCGCGACGAAGGTCTCCGGCCCGCGCGTGAACCCGGCGGTGCCGGCCGCGGTCATACTCCAAACCCGCCCTTTTCCAACGCCTTTCCAGAAGGGATCGACATGCCCAAGTACCAGAAGACACCCGAGGCCGTGGCCGCCTTGTCGCCCGAGCAGTACCGCGTTACGCAGCAGAGCGCGACCGAGCGCCCTGGCACTGGTGAGTACCTTGAGAACGATGAGCCCGGCATCTACGTCGACATCGTCTCGGGCGAGCCGCTGTTCGCTTCGGCCGACAAGTTCGAGTCGGGTTGTGGCTGGCCGAGCTTCACCAAGCCCATAGCGCCGACACACATCAACGAACTGACCGACACCGCGCACGGCATGGTCCGCACCGAAGTGCGTTCGACGCATGGCGACAGCCATCTCGGCCATGTGTTCAACGACGGCCCGCGCGAGCGTGGCGGCTTGCGGTATTGCATCAACTCGGCCTCGCTGCGTTTCATCCACCGCGATGACATGCAAGCGCAAGGCTATGGCGCCTACATCGACCAAGTAGAGGAAGTGAAATGAGTACGACCGAACGCGCAGTGCTGGCAGGCGGCTGCTTCTGGGGCATGCAAGACCTGATCCGCAAATACGACGGCGTGGTCTCCACGCGCGTGGGCTATTCGGGCGGCGACGTGCCGAATGCCACCTACCGCAACCACGGCACGCATGCCGAAGCCATCGAGATCGTCTTCGACCCGGCGCGCATCAGCTTTCGGCGCTTGCTTGAGTTCTTCTTCCAGATCCACGACCCGACCACCAAGAACCGGCAGGGCAACGACATGGGGTTGAGCTACCGCTCGGCCATTTTCTACACGAGCGAAGAGCAGAAGCGCGTGGCGCAAGACACCATCGCCGACGTCGACGCCTCGGATTTGTGGCCGGGCAAGGTGGTCACCGAGCTGGCGCCTGCCGGCTCGTTCTGGCAAGCCGAGCCTGAGCACCAAGACTACCTGGAGCGCATTCCGAACGGCTACACCTGCCACTTCATCCGGCCGAACTGGAAGCTGCCCGTTCGGGCCTGAGCTTGCCGCTCAAGCTGCTCATCGTCGTCGTTGTGGCGGCCGCCGTTTCTTCGGCGCCCGCCACGGCATCCGATGCATTGGTCGTCGACCTGGAGCAGCGTGTGTCCGCGCAAGGCGTCGACAAGGTCAACGAGTACCTGATCGGGTCGTTCGCCATGGTGACGCTCAACGACAGCACCGCCCGTTGCGAACTCCCTGCGGTCAGCCTCTCCATTCAGCTGGCACGAGGCAGCCGATCGAAAGCAGTCGATGCGCACCGTGAAGCACTGCGTGCCGCAGCAGGCAGTTGCACCGGCTTCGTGCTCGCGCTGCTCTCGCCGAAAGAAGTGCCGACCTTCTGCGCGTCTGTCTCAAGCTGGACGGTCACCCAGATGGCGAGGGAGCTGCGCCGGCGCATCAGGAGCATCGAGGCCGACGAGCTGCTGCGCTCCACGCAGCGCGGCAAGGCGTGCCGGGCGGCTTATCTCTACGAGTTGAACAACACCCGCGTTGGCCTGAGGGTCGGGCCTGCGAACTCGGCTGCTGCATCGAGATAGAAGCAATCGTGCAGGCTCTGTGGCTATCGATGGGATAGAAGGTTTTCTGTCGCACCATGGCAGCCCTTGCAAGAGAATTTGTCGTTCCTGATCACGTTCTCCCACCAAGAAGGAGTTGCCAAATGAGTAGCGAAAAATCCGAAGCGAAGTGCCCGTTCAATCACGGTGCAGGCGGTGGTACGACCAACCGCGACTGGTGGCCCAAGCAGCTGCGTGTGGACCTGCTGCATCAGCATTCATCCAAGTCCGACCCGATGGGCACGGGCTTCGACTACGCCACGGCGTTCAAGAGCCTCGATCTCGCCGCGGTGAAAAAAGACCTTGCTGCGTTGATGACCGACTCGCAAGACTGGTGGCCGGCCGACTTCGGGCACTACGGCCCGCTGTTCATCCGCATGGCGTGGCACAGCGCCGGCACCTACCGCATCGGCGATGGCCGCGGCGGCGCGGGCCGCGGGCAGCAGCGCTTCTCTCCGTTGAACAGCTGGCCCGACAACGTGAGCCTCGACAAGGCCCGCCGCCTGCTGTGGCCCATCAAGCAGAAGTACGGCAACAAGATTTCGTGGGCCGACCTGATGATCCTCACCGGCAACGTCGCGCTGGAGACCATGGGCTTCAAGACCTTCGGCTTCGCAGGCGGGCGCCCCGACGTGTGGGAGCCCGACCAAGACGTGTACTGGGGCCGCGAGACCACCTGGCTCGGCGGCGACCTGCGCTACGCCCACGGTTCAGAAGGCGTCGAGAAGCAAGGCGCCGTGCTCGTGTCGGACGACAAGGCCGACGGTGACGAGCACACGCGCAATCTCGAGAACCCGCTGGCCGCCGTGCAAATGGGCCTCATCTACGTCAACCCCGAAGGCCCGGACGGCAACCCCGACCCGCTCGCCGCGGCCCGCGACATTCGCGACACCTTCGGCCGCATGGCCATGGACGACGAAGAGACCGTCGCGCTGATCGCCGGTGGCCACAGCTTCGGCAAGACCCACGGTGCGGCCGCAGCGTCGCACGTTGCAGAAGAGCCCGAGGCAGCCGGCATCGAGGCCCAGGGCTTCGGCTGGAAGAACGCCTTTGCCACCGGCAAGGGCGGCGACACCATCACCAGCGGCCTGGAAGTCACCTGGACCACCACGCCCACGAAGTGGAGCAACAACTTCTTCGAGAACCTGTTCGGCTATGAATGGGAGCTGACCAAGAGCCCCGCAGGCGCGCACCAGTGGGTGGCCAAGGGCGGCGCCGGTGCCGGCACCATTCCGCATGCGCACGACGCTTCCAAGCGCCTCGCGCCGACCATGCTGACCACCGACCTCTCGCTTCGGCTCGACCCGGCCTACGAGAAGATCTCCCGGCGCTTTCTGGCCAACCCCGACCAGTTCGCCGACGCCTTCGCACGGGCCTGGTTCAAGCTCACCCACCGCGACATGGGGCCGCGTGCCCGCTACCTCGGCCCCGAGGTGCCGGCCGAAGAACTCATCTGGCAGGACCCCATCCCCGCGGTCGACCACACGCTGGTCGATGCGCAAGATATCGCGTCGCTCAAGAAGCAGGTGCTGGCCTCCGGCTTGACGGTGGCGCAACTGGTGTCCACCGCCTGGGCCTCGGCCTCCACCTTCCGCGGCTCCGACAAGCGGGGCGGCGCCAACGGCGCGCGCATCCGCCTCGCACCGCAGAAAGACTGGGCGGTCAACCAGCCCGAGCAACTGGCCAAGGTGCTGAAGGTGCTGGAAGGAATCCGCAGCGAGTTCAACGCGGCGCAAAACGGCGGCAAGAAGGTCTCGCTCGCCGACTTGATCGTGCTGGCGGGTGCTGCCGGTGTGGAGAAGGCCGCGGCAGATGCGGGGCAGGAGGCCAAGGTTCCTTTCTCGCCGGGGCGCACGGACGCTTCTCAGGCGCAGACCGAAGTGGCCTCTTTCACTCCGCTCGAACCGGTCGCCGACGGCTTTCGCAACTACCAGAAGTCGCGCTACGCCGTGCCGGCCGAGGCACTGCTGATCGACAAGGCGCAACTGCTCACGCTCACGGCGCCGGAGATGGCCGTGCTCGTCGCTGGCCTGCGCGTGCTGGGCGCCAACGTGGGCCAAGCGCAGCACGGCGTCTTCACCAAGAAGCCGGGCACCTTGAGCAATGACTTCTTCGTCAACCTGCTCGACATGCGCACGGAGTGGAAGCCCACCTCGGGCGCCAACGAGCAGTTCGAAGGGCGCGACCGCACGACCGGCGCGCTGAAGTGGACGGCCACGCGCGTCGATCTGGTCTTCGGTTCCAACGCGCAACTGCGCGCCATCGCCGAGGTGTACGCCAGCGCAGACGCGCAGAAGAAGTTCGTCGACGACTTCGTGGCCGCGTGGGCCAAGGTGATGGAACTCGATCGTTTCGACCTCGCCTGAGTGAGCGGCAGGGAGGCTTTCGAGTCTCCCTACCGTTCGGGCCGGGCCTAATTCCTGTTCGGGCTGTACTTCCGTTCGGGCTGAGCCTGCATATCCGTTCGGACTGAGCTCGTATTTCCGTTCGCCCTGAGCCCGTCGAAGGGGCAGGGCGAACGGAGTCAAAGACGGCCCCGTTGAATTTCGAGTGGGTACAACGCCCCCACCCCGTTCGCCCTGAGCAGGGACTGAGCCTGCCGAAGGCCCGCCCGTCGAAGGGCTGGTGAGCGAAGTCACGTTGCGAGCAAGGCTTCGACAGGTCCTGTCCTGAGCCCACGCAGCAAGGCTTGCCGGTCGGCCACGATCAAGATGAGTACGATGCCCACGCACGACCAGATGGCGTAGTCGACGCCCGTCCGGCAACGGTCACGATGACCACAGCAAGAGGGCACTCTTCATGAAGGCAATTCTCTGGAGCGCTCATACCGCCGCCCTCGCAGCTGGTCGTTGGCCTTGCTTCACCCAAAGGCCAATCCTTGATGGCCACCCGAATCTGCACGCACTCGCCGCACTCCGCATCATCACCTTCCTGCTCGCACTCACCGCCGCGCTGGTCTCGCACGCCGCCGAGCCACTCGCAGAGAGCCCCGGCTGGTACCGCGCGCAAATCGGTCACAGCACCGTCACCGCGCTGTGGGATGGCACGCTCGACATGCCCGTCACCGAGGTGTTCAAAAAGCCCGGCCCCGCGCAGCTGAAGGCGCTGCTCGCGCGGCACTACCTGAAGCCCGCGATGCCGATGTCGGTGAACGCCTTCGTCATCGACACCGGCCAGCGCATCGTGATGGTCGATACCGGCACCGGTGCGTCAAAGATGTTCGGCGACAAGCTCGGCCACGTGCTCGCCAACCTGCGCGCTGCCGGCTACACGCCCGAGCAGGTCGACGAGATCTACCTCACCCACATGCACACCGACCACGTCGGCGGCCTCACCATCGATGGCAAGGCCGTGTACCCCAACGCCGTGGTGCGCGCCGACGTGCACGAGGCCGGCCACTACCTCAGCCGCGAGAAGATGGCCGCATCAAAGGGCGACGCCGAAGACTTCGAAAGCGCGATGGCCATGCTCGATCCGTACGTGAAGAGCGGCCGCTTCAAGCCCTTCGACGGCCGCACCGAGCTCGTCCCCGGCGTGCATGCCGAACCTGCTGCCGGCCACACGCCCGGCCACAGCATCTACATCGTGCAGAGCGAAGGCGAGAAGCTCATCCTCTGGGGCGACCTGATGCACGTGGCGGCGGTGCAGTTCCCGCTGCCCGCGGCAACGGTGGCGTTTGATGCGATGCCCGCGCTGTCGAAGGCGAATCGCGAGAGGATTTATCGCGAGGCAGCGCGCGAAGGGGCGTGGGTCGCCGCGGCGCATGTGGGGTTTCCAGGGATTGGGAAGTTGCGGGCCGATGGTGCTGGCTATTCCTGGGTTCCGATTTCGCTTGTGCGTGGGCGTTGAGCGCCTAGAACTGTCACGCGGTAAGGCAGCCAAGTCAGTTGAATCGCAAGCCGTCGATATCGCGTATCGATGCCAGGCCGTACCTGGCCAAAAGTTGTTCAACGAACGGTCGATCGATGGCATAGCTGAACGCGAGCTTTCCACGCAGAGTGCCTATCTCTTCGGGAGCTAGGGAGCCACAACTTAAGCGATGCATCGCCGACCGCAATTCTCTCTTTGCGTCGCGCCCTATTGATGCTTTGCCATCGTTGGATAGCGTCAGCCCTACCAAGGTTCGACGGCGTTTCGTTGACACGTTGATCGTCTTGCTTTCATTCAACGACAGTCCCAAATACGCCAGTTCTGCGACAAGGCGTCGAACTTCGATTTCGATGCCGTCTAGCGTATTGGGTACTGATGTCGAGAATGCCAGATCGTCTGCATACCTCGTGTATCGAACGCCGTGCGCTGTGCAGTATTCGGTCAGTTGAGTATCGAACTCAAAGAGTAGGTAGTTCGATATATGCGGAGAGCTTGGTGCGCCTATTGAGAGTTGAAAAGTGTTGGTCCGTTTGACGCGACGGCATAGGAGCGTTCCAAGCATCCAGCGCTCCGTTGCCGAGTACGAAGTGTCGATAGACAGCCTACGGTTCAAAGCCGCCAACTTGAGGCTCGGAAAGAAGTCTGTGAAGTCGAGTTTGAGTAGGTATCGCGCAGATGCGTGGGGTGCTGCATGGTCGAGAATTGATTTTCCTGGTCGATAGCCGACGGCAGCATCGTGCACAGGTAAGGAACCTAGTTCCTGTTTGATCAGGAGACGCTGGAGGTACTTGATTTCCCTCGTTGGCTGAGAGATCTCGCGTTTCCCACGGCCACCCCGTTTGTCGATGAAATGTGTCTTGTACCGCGATGACGCTGTTGCGATGAGAACCATCAGCTCGTACTCGGAGAATGGAGATCGCACGAGCAATCGTTGAAACAATGGTGTGGTGATGATGCTCATGTCGCCCGCCCCAGAATTGACAGATGACGCCGGTCAAGTAGAGGCTTGCGATCAAGCTTGAATCTGCTGCGATCGAAGGGAGGGGCCCCATGTTTTGCTGTGTAGTTGACCCAAGGTCGATCGGTGCGATCGTGACGTGCAAAGAAGGTCTCGGTACCTCTGTTCTCGATTCTTATCAGTGAGAAGAACTTCAGGAGATCCGTCGCTCGCTTGATTTCGTTGACACTCATCGACAATCTGAAGTGAGCGAGTGCGGCTTGTAGTTCGATGGGCTTGCAGACGAGAAGCAGATCCACTAGATCCGCTATTAGAAGCAGCTTGTGTGTTGAGTTTTCGATGTTGAGCTTCTCTGTGTCTCGAACATGCGGTAGTCGTTCATCGACGAACTCCATGATCGTCTCGATCTCATCGGAGGAAAGCTCAGCGGGTGAATTGGCGCCAATTACGCATTCGAGGCGGCGGCTTCTCGCTCTCTTCAGCGGGCCAAGGTTTAGAAAGGATTCTCGAGTTTGGTCCTGAAGGTATTTGGACTGAACCACGATGAGCAGACGATCGACGATGGATTCATCTACTGCGAGAGCCCCAAGCTCAGCGAGTGATCCAGGAGATTCCGGGAAAAGGACAACAGCTCTTGCCAAATGGCAGGCATCTCGCTCGAATGTGAGCAAGTCCGCGTATTCCGAGAATGCCCACCAGTCGGGGTACTCCTCAGGCATTTCAACGTCGGCAAGCCAGGATCGTGCAGTCGAAGGAGGTAGCTCAAATGCTCGGCGCCGAAAAACTTCACGAAGAGACGCAGGTGGCTGAGCCTGTTCTAGCACTCCATCAGAGGCACGCGGCAAACGTGCCGGTCCTCCGAATAGCCAAATTCGACCTGGCAGATTCGCAAGGCGGCAGGCCCCTGAATCCAACTGGTTGCGAAGCTGGTCCAGGGGCTCACCAAGCACTCTCAATTACCTTTGACTATAGGCACGGAGACATGTGACGGCTCGCCGGCGCGGGGCTCCGTGCCGTAGATGCCGTGCAACTCAACTCAGTCCTGCGAAACGCCGGACATCGATAGCTCAAGCTACCAAACGCTAATTGAGGGAACCAGTCTAGTACAACCGCGAGCAAAGCTGAACGAAAAATCAGGGGCTAGCACTTCGTTTTCTATGAGCTACACGCTACGAAACTTTCTTTTGACCCGGATGAATCCTTTCCCGCATCCCACCCCTCCTTGCCTACGATGCCCGCCATGACCGGGCAGCACGAGGTGAAGACATGCTGTATCGCAAGAACGTGGGATCGAAGGAAGGCTGGGTTCGGGTGCTGCTCGGTGCGCTGATCGTGGCTGGCTCGCTCATGCAGCTGGGCACGACACCGCTTGGCCTGGCACTGGCGGCCAGCGGCGTGTTCACCGCGCTGACCGGCCTGTTCGGCTACTGCCCGGCCTGCGCCATGGTGGGCCGCAAGCCGCTGGACGGCCCGCGGTGACTCGCGTCGACGGCGTGATGTTCGCCGCAGCGCAAGCCGGCGACCCGGTGGCGCTGGAGCAGGTGCTGCGCGAACTTCAACCCGACATCCGCCGTTATGCGCGGCGGCAGTGCCACCGCACATCCTCCATCGAAGACGTGGTGCAGGAAGCGCTCATCGTGCTGTACCGCCGCTTGGAGAGCGTGCGCGACCCGCTGGCGGTGGCGGGCTGGGTCTTTCGCGTCGTCACCCGCTTGTGCATGCTGCCGGTGCTGGGGCTGATTCGTGGTGCCGAGGAGCTGACCGACCGGCACGAGGCCGCGCACTTCGCGCAGATGCCGCAAGACGATCTGCGCATCGACCTGGTTCGTGCGCTCGAGTCGCTGCCGGCCATCTACCGCGAAGTGATCCTGCTGCGCGATATGGAGCAGCTCACCATCAGCGAGGTGGCCGACCGCCTCGGCATCACCCGCGAGGCATGCAAGAGCCGCATCCACCGCGGGCGGGCGCTGATGCGTGAGTACCTGCAGGCCGACGCGCCGCGAGAGGGTGGGGCATGAACAAGCTTGCCCCGCACGCTCTTGGCGAGACCGGCGTCAACGCAGAGAATGTTCACGTCTTCCATGGGAGAACCGAACATGCTCAAAGGCTCATGTCTCTGCGGATCCGTTCAATGGCAGTTCGATGGCATGCCGGAGTCGGCCACGGCTTGCAACTGCACGGCCTGCCGCCGGTATGGCGTGCTGTGGGCCTATGACTACGAGGGCGAAGGTATCCATGTCTCTGGCGCCACCAAGGCCTACGTTCGCGGAACAGCGCTCGGTTTCCACTTCTGCCCGGAGTGCGGTTGTGTCGCCTACTGGCGCTCGCTGGAGCCCAATGCAGAAGGCCGCCGCCGCATTGCAGTCAACCTGCGGCTGACAGAGCCGGAGCCCATTGCCCACCTCCCGATCGACCACTTCGACGGGTTGGACACATGGGACGACCTGCCGCGTGACGGGCGGTGCATGCGAGACCTCTGGTTCTGATCGTCTCGCTGCGAGTGTGAAGCCGCTCGAGGCCTCACACGTTCAGCAGCACCTCGAATCCGCCGTAGATCATCCGTCTGCCATCGAAGGGCATCTCGATGCCCTTGAGGCGCTTGTCTTGCATCGCCTTGGCCATGCCCGAGTCGCGCGTGCTCTTGTCGGGCCACATGATCCAGGAGAACACGACCGTCTCGTCGGCCCGGCGTTGAACGGCCATGGGAAACGAGGTCAGCTTGCCCTCGGGCACATCGTCTCCCCAGGTCTCGACGACCGAGAGCGCGCCATATTCCTTGAAGACGACGGCGGCAACTTGGGCATGCTGGAGATAAGCCGCCTTGTTGGCGGTGGGCACGGCAGCGACGAATCCATCGATGTAGCTCATGGCACTTCCTTTCGCAGTTGGGTGGCAGCGCCTGCAGGGCTGGTGGCCCTGGCTCGCAGAGGAACTGCTTGTACGCCGTGCCGCAACCTCACTCGGCGCAGGGGCTTGCGCTGCGGTGGTGCTGGCACCCCAGCCCGCAGGGCAACCGCAGACCGTGACCTGGGTCACGGCGTTGCGGAGAACCCGGCTTGACTGCCTCACCGAGTCACCCAGACTGCCGACAACCATTCAGTCACCTCCCACGACTCGAACCGACGTTCGCAACGCATCGAGATTCCTGCCTGCCGCATGACTGGTTTCATACCGCACCCGCGTGACAGGCGCTGCCTTGCCCGGTGGGCGATGGCCTGGGTGCTCGCCGCATGCTGCCTGGCGAGCCGAGTGGCTGGCGCGCAGGCCTTGCCGCTGCGCTATCACCTGCAGTCCGACGGGCTCTCGAACCTGGCCGTCACGGCGCTCGTGCAGCAACCCGATGGGAGGCTGTGGATCGCGACCGAGAACGGCCTGTATCGCCACGACGGAACCCGCATCGAACGGGTGGACACCGCGGATGCCGCCATGCGGAGCCGGCATGTCACTGCCATGGCGGGCGACGGGCAAGACGGCCTGTGGGTCGCCACGGCCGAAGGCTTGTTTCATTGGCGCGAGGACGGGTTGGTGCCCGTGAGCGCTGCAGGCCCGAACATCTCGGTGAGGCAGGGCCAGACGATCGCGATGACGGCCGACGGTGTGGCGCTGGTCGCATCCGAGGCGGGCCTGCTGGCGGTGCGGCGCGATGCGGGCGGCGTGTGGCGCGCGAGCCCTGCGTTCACCGAGGCGGCCGTGCGCAGCGAGCCTTCGCTGGCGTCCATCCACTCCGTGCTGATCGATGCCGACGGCGCATGGTGGCTGGGTTGCGGCGACAGCCTGTGCCGCTGGAAGGCCGGCGCGGTGGAGCTGTGGGGCGAAGGGCGGGGTCTGGGCAAGGGGCGGTGGGCGGGCCTGCTGCGGGCGAGCGACGGCGCCCTGTGGGTGCGCAGCCAGATGCAGGTGCTTCGATGGGCGGCCGGCGCGGCGGGGTTCGAAGACGTGACGCCGCGTGACCTCAGCCACGGCACGGTGCACATGCAGCAGCCCCTGGTCGAAGACAGCGATGGCCGGGTCATGACGCAGAGCGACTCGGGGCTGCTGCGCTGGCATGCGGGGCAGTGGATGCATTTCGAGGCCGCGCACGGGTTGACGGTGGGCGGGGGCGTGCACGCCATCCTCGTGGACCGGGACCGCGACGTGTGGCTGGGCACGGCGGGGCACGGGCTGGCGCATTGGCGCGGCTATCGGCACTGGCGCAACTGGACGAGCGCGCAGGGCCTGCCCAACGATGACGTCTGGAGCTTCGTCGACGAAGCGCCCGGCCGCTTGTGGATCGGCACCGGGGCCGGGGCCGTGATGCTGGAGCAGGGCGTCGATGGCGATGCCGCCCGGTTCACGCGCTTGGGCGGCACGTCGCACCAAGCCGGGAGCCTGGCACGCGACGCTGCAGGGCTGCGCTGGATGGCCACGTTCTCCGGCGAGTTGTTCAACGGCCGCGAGGGCGCCCCATGGCAGCGCGTGGCCGCGGGCCTGCCGCTGGTCTTCAAGCTGCAGCCGGCCGCCGATGGTGGCTTGTGGATCGGCACCAACGCGGGCCTGTACCGCGTGGAGCCGGGGTCGGGCGCTGCACAGAGACCCCCGGCCGTGCATCCGCACAAGGTGGATTTGAAGCTGAAGATGGAAGGGTCTCCGGCCATCTACACCGCGTGCACGTCGCCGCTCGGGCAGGTGTGGTTCGGCACCTCCAGCGGCTTGCTGATGCACGACGCTGCAAGGGGGCTCACGCAGCCTCCCATTCGCGGCTTGCCGCAAGAACTGGCTGTGGAAAAGGTCGTCTGCGGAACCGATGGCACGCTGTGGGTGGCCGGTGCGCAGAGCACTCGCCTGTGGCGGCTGCGCAGCACGCCGGGCGGCTGGCAGGCCGAAGCGCTGGCACCGGACGTTCTGGGCCGGCGCATCGTGATGGGCTTGCTGGTCGACCGCCGCGGGTGGCTGTGGGTCACCACCGATGACGGCCTCGTCGCCTGGAACGGCCAGCAATGGCGCCGCTTCGACGAGAGCAACGGCCTGGTGTGGAGCGACTGCAACCAGAACGCCTTGCACGAAGACCCGGCCGGCAGCATCTGGATCGGCACCAGCCGCGGCGTGAGCCAGATCCTGCGGCCCGAGCTGTTGTTCGCGCCGGTGCGGCTGGAGCTGCGCGTCACGCGCATGCAGCATGAAGGCCGGCTCCGGCCCACCGACAAGCGGTGGACGGCCGGGTGGTCCACCGCCCCGCTGGAGATTGCATGGACCGCACCGGCCTTCGCCAACCGGCCCGCCCAGCAGGTGCTCTACCGCCTGCGAGGCCTGAGCGAACAGTGGAGCCCCACGCAGCACGACAGCATCAGCTTTGCCGCGCTGCCGGCGGGCAGCTACACCTTCGAGGCCGTCGCCGAGAACCTGGACACGGGGCAGAAGTCAGCGCCGGTCTCCATCGGGTTCGAGATCATGCCGCCATGGTGGCTGAGCGCATGGTCGGTGGCTGCCTACGTGTTGATGGCCGGCGGGCTCGTGATGCTGGTGTACCGCTGGCGCGTGCGCTTGCTGGTGCGGCGCCAGCGCGAGCTGGAAGGCCTGGTCAGCTCGCGCACGGCAGAGCTCGAGGTCTCTTACGAACGCATGCGCACGCTGGCGCTGACCGATGGCCTCACCGGGGCGATGAACCGCCGCGCGATCATGGAGCTTGCCAGCCGCGAGCTGGCCCACGCCAGGCGCGGCGAAGCGCCGGTGGCCTTCGTGCTGCTGGACGTGGACCACTTCAAGCGCATCAACGACACGCATGGGCACCATGCCGGCGATGCCGTGCTCAAGCAGCTGGCGGTGCGCTTGCACGGCGCGTTGCGCGCCTACGATGCATTCGGCCGCTATGGCGGCGAAGAGTTCTTGCTGGTGTTGCCCGGGTTGTCGCTCGCTACCGAAGAGGGTGTGCGGCGTGTTGAAGAACTCCAGCGCTGCATCGCTCAAGAGCCCTTCGACCTCGGTACCGGCCAGTCGATGACGGTGACCTGCAGCGCCGGCGCGGTGGGTGCGCCGGCCGGCGAGACGGGCGCTATCGAGGCGCTGATCAGCCGGGCCGACGCTGCGCTCTACGCCGCCAAGCGCGATGGGCGTAATCGCGTTGCCTTGGCGGCGTGAGGAGACTTAAAAATCCGTTCGGGCTGATCCTTCGACTTGCCCTGTCCTGAGCTTGTCGAAGGATCAGCCCGAACGGTGTTTCTTTGCCAAGTTCCGTTTGCCCTGAGAGCCTGTCGAAGGGTTGCGCCGTGCAGTGCGCAACCCTTCGACAGGCTCAGGGCGAACGGAGTGCTGGCCAGGGCGAACGGAGTGCTGGCCAGGGTGAACGGAGTGCTGGCCAGGGTGAACGGGATACAGGCCAGCCCGAACGGAATGCTGGCCAACCCGAACGGAGATTGGGGAGCCGTCGACGCAGTGGCCTACGGCGCCAACTGCGCGCGGATCTCGCCGCCCTTGTTCGTATCGCTGTGGACGTTGACGTACAGCTCACCGGCCTTGTAGCTCTTCAACTGCTCGGCGCTGAGCTTGGTGCCGGCCGGCACCGACCAGGTGGCGCCGTCGGCGCCCTTGGTCAGCGGCAAGGCGACCGGGCCGTTCTTGCCCGCTGCGGCGACGTGGATGTGCGCCATCGTGCCCTGGATGCCGGTGGTCTTGATGCTGCCGCTCACGGTGCCGTCGTCGGCCACGGTGATGGTGCCGCTGCCGCTGGCCGTGGTGGTGACGGCAGGCACTTCACTCGCACCCGAGAGCTTGAGTTCGGCAGCTTGGGCGAGGCCAGTCAAGAGGCAGAGTGCCAGCGTGGCGGCAGTAGCCAGCACAGGGCGCGAGATGGGGCGGATGGTTTTCATGGTGTCTCTCCTTTGGGTGGTGAATGCTTGTGGGGCTGAAGCCCGAAGCCGCCGCGATGATGCGCGCCGCCGGGGTGTCTGCGGCAATAGGCGCTTGACTGGCAGGGAAATGCCTTGCAGCTCACACGTCGAGCAAGACCTCGAAGCCGCCGTAGATCATCCGCTTGCCGTCGAACGGCATCTCCATGCTCGCCAGGCGCTTGTCTTCCATCGCTTTCTTCATGCCGATGTCGCGCGTGGGTTTGTCGGGCCAGGTGACCCACGAGAAGATGACCGTCTCGTCGCTCTTGCGTTGCACGGCCATGGTGAACGAGGTCAGCTTGCCTTCGGGCACGTCGTCGCCCCAGGTTTCGACCACGGAGAGCGCGCCATGCTCTTTGAAGACCACGGCGGCAGCCCGGGCATGCTGCAGGTACATCTCCTTGTTGGCAGTGGGCACGGCGGCGACGAATCCATCGATGTAGCTCATGTCATTTCCTTTCGGTTGTGCACGGCACCTGCAAACGGAGGCGCCGTACTTGTACGACGAACGGGAGGCGTCTGGATCGACACCGCTCTCAACAATAGTTCGGCACCGGCTGCAAATTCAAGTGCGCCGCATGGGCACGTGCCTGGTGTGTCGGATCACGCACCGTGATGTTCAAGACTCCTACAAGCGGTGAAGAGCCTGTCTGATGGGCGGCGCCCTGTGACTGGTGGATAACTGACAAGACTCGAGTTCGGCGGCTTCCTCGGCATCGGCACCGACCGCTACCCCTTGCCGTGGAACATGCTCAAGTACGACGTCGAGTTCGAAGGCTATGTGGTGCCGCTGGACAAGTCGCGCCTCGAAAAGGCACCCCGCTATGAGCAGGACGACGTTCCCGATTACACGAGCGAGTACGCACGCAGCGTGAACGATTTCTACGGCGTGCGCTGGTAGTCCGTGTGGAGATCACACCACCGCTGGGAGGGTTGTGAGCTGTCGCTGAACCGAGGGCAGGCGGATGATGTGTGCCCCACTGACAGGAGACGATGATGGAACGGAGACTGCACCTGCTCGAATCGTTCGACGCCCACGGGTCGGACGGCAAGACCTACCGCGTGCGCGGCTACGAACAACTGGTTCGCGACCCGACGATCGTTGATGCGACCGAGCGCTGGGAGCCGAACGGGCTTGCGGAATACAGGCTGGACGATGGCACGCCCGTTGGTGAAACACGCGACGGAACCATGCGCATCGTCGACTCGGGGGTGCAGCTCTCCAGGTGATCGCCGATGGGCTTGGCGAGTGACCTGCTCAGCCAAGCTCCGTTCGCTCTGAAACTCCGTGAAGACTCCCGTTCGCCCTGAGCCTGTCGAAGGGCAGCGCAGTGCACGGCGCACCCTTCGACAGGCTCAGGGCGAACGGAGTGTGGGGGTTGGGGATCAGCCCCAACGGAATATGGCGTCAGCCGGAACCGAATATGGCGTCAGCCCGAACGGGTAGCGAGTCGCCCAGGCTGACCGTGCCAGGCTCAGGCGAGCTTCGCGCGCTCCAGCATGGCGTGCAGCAGCACGTTGCACCCCGCCGTGATGTGCTCGGGCTTGGCGTCTTCGATCTCGTTGTGGCTGATGCCGTCCTTGCACGGAATGAAGATCATGCCGGCGGGGGCGAGCTTGGCCATGTAGACGGCGTCGTGGCCGGCGCCTGAGACGGCGCGCATGTTCGAGTAGCCGAGCTTCTCTGCGGCCTTCGCGACTGCCTCGACGCAGTCGGCATGGAAGGGCTGCGCGGTGTAGGCCGAGACGGGCGTGATCTCGATCGGCAACCCGCTCTCGGCGCTGAGCTTGGCGGCCACGGCGCGGATGTCGGCGTCCATCGTTTCGCACAGCGCGTCGGTGGCGTTGCGCAGGTCGATCGAAAACTTCACGCGGCCGGGGATCACGTTGCGGCTGTTCGGGAACACGTGCACCATGCCGACGGTGCCGCGACCATGCGGTGGGTGGCGGTGCGCGCAGGCCACCACCTCCTGCATCAGGTGGGTGGCGACCTGGAGTGCATCCTTGCGCAGCGCCATCGGCGTCGGGCCGGCGTGGGCTTCCATGCCGGTGACGACGCAGTCGTACCAGCGGATGCCGAGCACGCCGGTCACCACGCCAATGGTCTTGTCGTTGTCTTCGAGCACCGGGCCTTGCTCGATGTGGGTTTCGAAGTAGCAGCCGATGGGGTGGGCGCCGGGCTCTTCGGCGCCGATGTAGCCGATGCGCTCCAGCTCGCCCTTCACCGTCTTGCCTTCGGTGTCGGTGGCGGCGTAGGCGTGTTCGAGCGTGAAGGCCTTGGCGAAGACGCCCGAGCCCATCATCACCGGCACGAAGCGCGAGCCTTCTTCGTTGGTCCAGAAGGCGACTTCGATCGGCGCTTCGGTTTCGATCTTGTGGTCGTTCAGCGTGCGCACGACCTCGATGCCGGCGAGCACGCCGTAGTTGCCGTCGAATTTGCCGCCGGTGGGCTGCGTGTCGATGTGGCTGCCGGTCATGATCGGCGGCAGGCTGTTGTTGCGGCCGGGGCGGCGCATGAAGCCGTTGCCGATCTTGTCGATGGTGACCGTCATGCCGGCTTCGCGCGCCCAGCCGGTGACGAGGTCACGGCCTTGCTTGTCGAGGTCGGTGAGCGTGAGACGGCACACACCGCCCTTGGGCGTGGCGCCGATCTTCGCGAGTTCCATCAGCGAGCCCCAGAGGCGGTCACCGTCAACGCGCAGGTCGTCGAGCTTTGTCTTCGTCTTCATGTCCATGTGAGTCTTTCAAGGATTCAACGAAAAACCACCGTTCGCGTTGAGCCTGTCGAAATGCAGCGTGCACCGCGACATGCGAAGCAACAAACTGCGCTGGCCTTCGACAGGCTCAGTCCGAACGGAGAACTGCCCACAGCATCCACCTCAGCGCGAAACCGCGGTGGGCGCCAGGTCTTGCGTGCGTTTGGTGACGGCCTGGAAGTTCGGGCCGAAGGGCGGGCGCTTCAGGTAGCGGCCCGCGCCTTGCACCGCACGCAAATCGCCATCGGCCCACACCAGCTTGCCCTGGCTCAGCGTGTGCGTCGCCAGGCCTTGCACCTTGCGGCCTTCGAAGATGTTGAAGTCGCCCTTGGAGAACTGCGTCTTCACCGAGACGGTCTTGGTGGCGGCCGGGTCCCACAGCACCAGGTCGGCGTCGGCGCCTTCGACCACGCAGCCCTTCTTCGGGTACAGGTTGAAGAGCTTGGCGCAGTTGGCCGAGGTGATCGCGACGAACTCGCTCGGCGTGAGCCGGCCGGTGTTGACGCCGGCGTCCCAGATCACCTGCATGCGGTCTTCGATGCCGCCGCAGCCGTTCGGGATCTTGGCAAAGTTGTCTTTGCCGGCAGCCTTTTGCGGGGCGCAGAACACGCAGTGGTCGGTGGCCGTGGTGTGCAGCTGGCCTGATTGCAAACCGCGCCACAGCGCCTCGGAATGACCCTTGGGCCGGAACGGCGGGCTCATCACGTAAGCCGCGGCGGTGGCGAAATCGGGGTGGCGGTAGACGCTGTCGTCGAGCACCAGGTGGCCGGCGAGCACCTCGCCGTAGACGCGCTGGCCGCGGGCGCGTGCACGGGCGATGGCTTCGGCCGACTCGATGCAGCTCACGTGCACGATGTAGATCGGCACGCCCAGCACGTCGGCAATCGCAATGGCGCGGTTGGCGGCTTCGGCTTCGACCATCGGCGGGCGGCTGAGCGGGTGGCCTTCGGGGCCGGTGATGCCCATCTTCGCCACCTCTTGCTGCAGCAAGAAGACGAGCTCGCCGTTCTCGGCATGCACGGTGGGCATGGCGCCGAGTTCGAGCGAGCGTTTGAAGCTGTTCACCAGCGTCTCGTCGTCGCACATGATGGCGTTCTTGTAGGCCATGAAGTGCTTGAAGCTGTTGATGCCTTCTTCATGTACCAGCGTGCCCATGTCTTTGTGGACGCTGTCGCTCCACCAGGTGACGGCCACGTGGAAGCCGTAGTCACCCGCCGACTTCTCGGCCCAGCCGCGCCAGTTGCGGTAGGCATCCATCAGCGGCTGCTGCGGGTCGGGGATCACGAAGTCGATGATGCTGGTGGTGCCGCCGGTGAAGCCTGCGGCCGTGCCGGTGTAGAAATCGTCGGCGGCCACGGTGCCCATGAAGGGCAGCTGCATGTGGGTGTGCGGGTCGATGCCGCCGGGCATCACGTAGCGGCCGCCGGCGTCGAGCACTTGCGCGCCGGTGGGCGCTTCGAGTGCGGTGCCGATTTGGGCGATGCGGCCCTCGCTCACCAGCACATCGGCTCGGAATTCGCGGTCGGCATTGACGACGGTGCCGCCGCGGATCAGCAGGGTGGACATGATCGGTTCTCCTGTGACGAATCTGTGGCCTGACTGGCGACCTATCTCAGCCGCACCACTTGCTCCGTTCGGGCTGAGCCTGTCGAAGCCGGCGCCGTGCTGTGCGCACCCTTCGACAGGCTCAGGGCGAACGGGAGTGGTGGCTCAGCCCGAACGGGGTAAAGGATCAGCCCGAACGGACTCCGGTTGATGAGGTGTGTCACTGGTCAGAAACTGCGTTGTACATCAAGCCAGGGCGGCTTGGCGCATCGGGTTGTTCGGGTGCGTCGTCCAGTTGGCCGGCTGCTCGACCACGGCCTTGCCGGTGCGGGCGTCGACCTCGCCCGGCGCCAGCGTGCGCAGCGTGATGCACTCGGGCACCGGGCACACCGTCACGCACAGGTTGCAGCCCACGCATTCGTCTTCCTTCACCTCGAAGTGGCGCTTGCCGTCTTTCGTCGCGGTGATGGCCTGGTGCGAGGTGTCTTCGCAGGCGATGTGGCAGCGGCCGCACTCGATGCACTTGTCCTGGTCGATCACGGCCTTGCTGATCGAGTTGAGGTTGAGGTACTGCCAGTCGGTGATGGTGGGCAGCGCGCGGCCCTGGAAGTCGGCGGTGGTCTTGAAGCCCATGCTGTCCATGTATTCGGACAAGCCGTCGGCCATTTCCTGCACGATCTTGAAGCCGAAGGTCATGGCCGCGGTGCAGACCTGCACGTTGGTGGCGCCCAGCGCGATGAAGTCGAGCGCGTCGCGCCAGCTGCCCACACCGCCGATGCCCGACACAGGCAGGCCGGCCATCTCGGGCGAGCGGCCGATCTCGGCGGCCATGTGCAGCGCGATCGGCTTCACCGCCGGGCCGCAGTAGCCGCCGTGCGAACCCATGCCGCCGGTGGCCGGGCTCATCGCCAGCGTCATCGGGTCGACGCCCATGATGGAGTTGATGGTGTTGATGAGGCTCACCGCGTCGGCACCACCGCGCTTCGCGGCCAGTGCCGGCGGCAGGATGTTGCCGACGTTGGGTGTGAGCTTCACGATCACCGGCAGCTTGCTGTAGTGCTTGCACCATTCGGTGACCATCTGGATGTACTCGGGCACCTGGCCCACGGCCGCGCCCATGCCGCGCTCGCTCATGCCGTGCGGGCAGCCGAAGTTGAGCTCGACGCCGTCGCAGCCGGTGTCTTCCACACGCGCGAGGATGGCCTTCCACGCGCTTTCGGTGCAGGGCACCATCAGCGAGGCGACCAGCGCGCGGTCGGGCCACAGGCGCTTGACCTCGCGGATCTCGTCGAGGTTGGTCTGCAGCGGCCGATCGGTGATCAGCTCGATGTTGTTGAAGCCGAGCATCTTGCGGTCGGGCGTGAGCAGGGCGCCGTAGCGCGGGCCGTTCACGTTGACGACGGGCGGGCCGTCTTCGCCGAGCGTCTTCCAGACCACGCCGCCCCAGCCGGCCTCGAAGGCGCGGTTGACGTTGTAGGCCTTGTCGGTGGGCGGCGCGCTGGCCAGCCAGAACGGGTTGGGGCTTTTGATGCCGGCAAAAGTGTTGCGCAGGTCGGCCATGGGTTTGATCTCCTCAGATGGGTTCAGCAGCGAGCGTGGCGTGGATGGCCGCGTGAATGGCTTTCGCGGCGCGCTTGCCGTCTTCCACCGCCTCGACGGTCAGGTCGCGCCCGCCGGCACGGCAGTCGCCACCGGCATAGAGCTTGGCCACGCCGGTGCGGCCGTCGATGTCGGCGACCACGCGGCCGCCTTTTAACGTGAGGCCGCTGTCGGCCAGCACCGCTTCGTCGAGCTTCTGGCCGATGGCCTTGAGCACCACGTCGGCGGCGAAGGTCTCGACGCTGCCATCCGCGCGCACGAAGCGCACGCCGCTGACCGAGCCGCTGCCGGTGATCTCGGCCGGCGCCAGCCCGTAGTGCAGCGTGACGCCGTTCTTCTGCGCCCACTCGCGTTCTTCGAGCGAGGCCGACATGGACTCGGGCCCGCGGCGGTAGACCATGTGCACGTCGTCTGCGCCGAGCAGCTTGCTCTGCACTGCGGCATCGACGGCGGTCATGCCGCCACCGATCACGACCACACGGCGGCCGACGGGCAGGGCGGCCAGGTCTTGGGACTGGCGCAGCTCGGCGATGAAAGCCACCGCGTCGCGCACGCCGGCAAGGCCTTCGCCGGGGATGCCGAGCTTGGGCGTGCGGCCCAGGCCGATGGCGAGGTAGACGGCATCGAAGCTGCCGCTCAAGGCGGTGAGCTGCGCCGCCTGTTCGAGCCGCCAGTTCAGCTGCAGCGAGATGCCGCCGATCTGCATCAGCCAGTCGAGCTCAGCCTGCGCGAATCCGCCGGCCATCTTGTAGCTGGCGAGGCCGTATTCATTCAGACCGCCGCCGGCCGCTTGCGCGTCGTGGATGACGACGTCATGGCCCAGCCGCGCCAGCGTGAAGGCGCAGGCTAGGCCGGCCGGCCCGGCACCGACCACGGCGATGCGGCGGCCGGTGGAGGCTGCGCGGGTGAAGAGGGCGGTGACCGGCTTGTCCATCACCGCATCAACCGCGTAGCGCTGCAGGCGGCCGATCTCGACCGGCTTGCCTTGCTGTGTGGTGCGCACGCAGACCTGCTCGCACAGCACCTCGGTCGGGCAGGCGCGGGCGCAGGTGCCGCCCAGCGGGTTGGCTTCGAGGATGGTGCGGGCCGCGCCGCGCAGGTTGTCGTCGGCGATGCGCTTGATGAAGCTGGGCACATCGATGCCGGTGGGGCAGGCCTGCATGCAGGGCGCGTCGTAGCAATACAGGCAGCGTTCGGCTTCGACCAGTGCCTGCGTGCGGGTGAGCCGCGGTGCGGCGTCGGCGAAGGCGGCGTCGTACTGCGCCGGTGTGCGCCGGCCGGCGCGGATGTCGGGTGACTCGAGCATGGGTTGTGCACTCCTCAGGGGCCGTGCGCACAAGATGCGCACAAAATCTGACCGTTTGGTCAGGATTGCGGCGATCGTACGCAACCGCCGTGCCATGGTGTTCGAGGGTTTTGCCGGCTGGCGAAGGCCGCAACCGCACGAAGTGGGTGCGACCCGAGGGTTTGCGAGCGCATCGCCGTCTGGCATGGAACTGGCTTCGATGGTCGAGAATAAGCTGACCATTCGGTTAGGTTCCATTCAGCCCGTGACCACTCCTCCTGAACTCGCCGTGTCGGCGCGCCGCGCAAGCGTCGTCTATCCCTCGGCCGATGCGCCGGTGCATGCTCTGCAAGAGGTTGACCTCGACATCGCCCCCGGCGAGTTCGTCTCGTTGATCGGCCCGTCGGGCTGTGGCAAGACCACGCTGCTGCGCGTGATCGCCGACCTCGAGCCCATCAGCGCCGGCACCGTGCTCGTCAACGGCTTGAGCCCGCACGACGCCCGGCTGGCGCGGGCCTACGGCTATGTGTTCCAGGCGCCGGCGCTTTTCCCGTGGCGCAACGTGCTCGCCAACGTGATGCTGCCGCTGCAGATCCAGGGCCGCAGCGCCGACGAGTGCAAGTCGGTGGCGATGGAGCAGCTCAACCGCGTCGGCCTCACTGGCTTCGAGCGCAAGTACCCGTGGCAGTTGTCGGGCGGCATGCAGCAGCGCGTGTCGATCGCGCGCGCGCTGGGCTTCGAGCCGCGCCTCTTGATGATGGACGAGCCCTTCGGCGCGCTCGACGAGATCACGCGCGACCGGCTCAACGAGCAGCTGCAGCAGCTGTGGCTGCGCGAGAAGCGTACGGTTGTCTTCGTCACTCACTCCATTGCCGAGGCGGTGTACCTGTCGACGCGCATCGTGGTGATGTCGCCGCGGCCGGGGCGCATCGTGAAAGACATCCGCTCGCCATTGCCCGAGACGCGCCACCTCGGCCTGCGCGACACGGCCGAGTTCATCGCCGTCGCCCACGAGGTGCGCGAGGCGCTGGGAGACGGCCACCATGACTAAGTTCGGCCCGGTCGCCGCGGTGCTGGGCTTCGTGCTCCTGCTCTGGTACGGCGGCGCGGTCGCGCTGAATGCCAACGGCGTGATCGAACGCGTGCTGAACGACAAGCCGGGCTGGACGGCGGGCGATCTCGTCGCCGAAACGCTCTCGATGGAGCGCCCGGTGCTGCCGGCGCCGCACCAGGTGGCGGTCGATCTCTACAGCAGCATCGTCGACTGGCCGCTCGATTCACCGCGCAACCTGCTGTACCACGCGGCGGTGACGGCGCAGTCCACGCTGGTCGGCTTCGTGCTGGGCACGCTGCTGGGTGTGCTGCTGGCCGCGGCCATCGTGCATTCGCGCACGCTCGACCGTGCTTTGCTGCCGTGGATCGTGGCCTCGCAGACGGTGCCGGTGCTGGCCATCGCGCCCATCGTGCTGGTGATCCTCGGGAGCCTCGGCATGTCGGGCGTGGCGCCCAAGGCGGCGATTGCGATGTACCTCTGCTTCTTCCCGGTGACGGTGGCGATGGTGCAGGGCCTGCGCTCGCCGCAGCGCATCGACACCGAGCTCATGTACACCTATGCCGCCACGCGGCTGCAAGCGTTCTGGATGCTGCGCATGCCGGCGGCGCTGCCGTTCCTGTTTCCGTCGCTGCGTGTGGCCATTGCGGCCGGCCTCGTCGGCGCGATGGTGGCCGAGTTGCCCACCGGCGCACAGGCCGGGCTCGGCGCACGGCTGCTCACCGGCTCGTACTACGGCAACACCATCGGCATCTGGTCGGCGCTGGTGTTGTCGGCACTGCTCGGCTTGCTGCTGACGGCGGCGGTGGCGGGTGTGCAGAAGCTCGTGATGCGCGGGCGGCTGGCATGACCGTCATGAACGCGCTCTGGCTGGTGCTGATGCTCGCGGCCGCCGTGTTCAGCGTGAGGCGTTGTGCCGCGATCGACGGGCCGCGTTGGGCCGGCCCGCTGACGGCGGGCCTCTTCGGCGTGTGGCTGCTCGTGTTCTGGCAGTTCGGCGTTACCGTGTTCGAGGTGCCGCGCGTGCTGCTGCCGGCGCCTTCGGCCATCGCCGAATCGCTCTACGAGCATGCCGGCACGCTGGGGCGCGACTTCGTGCAGACGGTGCTGAAGGCCGTGGTCTCCGGCTGGCTGCTGGGCTCGGCGCTCGGCTTCGCGGTGGGCGTGGCGATCGACCGGCTGCCGTTTCTGCAACGTGGGCTGCTGCCGGTGGCCTCGCTCACCAGCACCATTCCGCTGGTGGCGGTGGCGCCGATCATGGTGATGTGGTTCGGCTTCGAGTGGCAATCGAAAGCGGCGGTCGTGGTGCTGATGACCTTCTTCCCGATGCTGGTCGCCACGCTGGCCGGGCTGCAGGCGGCAGGGCGGCAGGAGCGCGAGCTGATGCACAGCTATGCCGCCAGCTACCCGCGCACGCTGATCGACCTGCGCCTGCCGTGCGCGGTGCCCTTCATCGTGGGCGCGCTGAAGGTCAACGCCACGCTCGCGCTGATCGGTGCCATCGTGGCCGAGTTCTTCGGTTCGCCGACGGTCGGGCTGGGCTTTCGCATCAGCACCGAAGCGGCCCGGATGAACATGTCGCTGGTGTGGGGCGCGATCGTCGTGGCCTCGGTCACCGGCTCGCTGGCCTACGCCTTGCTCGTTCAGCTGGAGCGCCGGTGGGCGTTCTGGCACCCTTCGGTGCGCTCGAAGTGAGCCGCGCCGGTTTTCATGTCGCTTTTCATCTCGCTTTTTATATTCCAACCCCGAGGAGTTTCATGATGGTCCGTTCTTCTCTCAAGTTCGCCGTTGCTGCGCTGGCGCTTGCCTGCGCCGCCGGCGCGCACGCCGCCGACAAGTTCACCGTGCAGATGAAGTGGGTGCCGCAGGCGCAGTTCGCTGGCTACTACGTCGCCGCTGCCAAGGGCTACTACAAGGACGAAGGGCTCGACGTCACCATCAAGCCGGGCGGCCCCGATGTCTCGCCGGTGCAGGTGATCGCCGGCAACGGTGCAGACGCCATCGTCAACTGGATGCCCGACGCGCTCGCCGCGCGCGAAGCCGGTGTGCCGCTGGTCAACATTGCGCAGGTCTTCAACCGTTCGGGCCTGATGCTCACCTGCAAGAAGGCCAGCGGCGTGACCAAGCCGGCCGACTTCAAGGGCAAGACGCTGGGCGTCTGGTTCGGCGGCAACGAGTACCCCTTCCTCAACTGGATGGCCAAGCTCGGCCTCAAGCCCGACACCGACATCAAGATCCTGAAGCAAGGCTTCAACGTCGACCCGCTGTTGCAGAACCAGGCGGCCTGCATCTCGACCATGATCTACAACGAGTACTGGCAGGTCGTCGATGCCGGCGTGAAGGAAGCCGACCTCGTGACCTTCTTCTACGAAGACCAGGGCGTGGCCTCGCTCGAAGACGGCCTCTACGTGCTCGACAGCAAGCTGAAGGACCCGGCCTTCGTCGCACGTGCCGCCAAGTTCCTGCGTGCCACGCTGAAGGGCTGGAACGATGCGGTGAAAGACCCGGCCGGTGCGGCCAAGATCGTCGTCGCCGCCGACCCGTCGGGCAGCGCCACGGTGAAGGTGCAGCAACGCCAGATGGAAAACGTGGCCAAGCTGATCACGACCGCCGGCACGCCGAAGATCGGCTACCTGGAACCCGCTGCGTATGAGCGCACGGTGAAGGTGCTGCTGGCTGCAGGCAGCTCGCCGGTGATCAAGAAAGATCCCGGCCCTGCGGGCTATAGCCACGCGGTCTGGGAAGCAGCCACGAAGAAGTGACATCAGCAAAGCTGGAACCTGCCGGCCAGATCCGGCAGGCCAATCGCGAACGCATCCTCGGCGCGGCGGAAAAGGTCTTCGCCCGCGCCGGGTTCAACGGCGCGACCATGGCCGCCATCGCCGAAGGCGCCGAGCTGCCCAAGGCCAATCTGCATTACTACTTCGGCAGCAAGCACGAGCTCTACCGCGAGGTGCTGGCCGGCACCTTGCGCGACTGGCTGGTGCCGATGGACGTGCTGACACCCGAGGCCGACCCGGCCGAGGCGCTGGCCAGCTACATCCGCGCCAAGATGGCGATGTCGGCCGAGCGGCCCGACGCGTCGCGCGTATTCGCCAACGAGCTGCTGCACGGCGCGCCGGTGCTGGGCGACCTGATGCGCGGCGACCTGCGCAAACGCGTGGAGCGCCAAGCCAAGGTGATCCGCGGGTGGATTGCCGCGGGCCGCATGGCCGATGTCGACGTGGAGCACCTGTTCTTCACCATCTGGGCTGCGACCCAGACCTATGCCGACTTCGACGTGCAGGTGCGCGCCGTGCTCGGCCGCAGCAAGCTGACGAAGCGCGACCACGAGCGTGCCGCGGCGCATGTGGTGTCGCTGATCTTGCGTGGCTGCGGCTTGTCGCCGCCGGTCGGCACCGAGCCGTGACGACGCTGTTCTAGCCCGCGTCGAGCAGGCCCGCGTGGCCCATGGAGTTCACAAGGCCCCGCGAGGATCGAGCGCTGCCAAGGCTTTGCGAAGCTGTGCGGCACGGGCCGTGGCGCTGCGGGCGGTCAGGAGCTTGAGGATCAGCGCGTACTGCTGCGTCTTGCCGAGCGCGTCGAAGCTCTGCGCTGCCTGCGGGTGGGCTGCCAGGGCGGCGGCAAGGTCGGGCGGGACGCTGGCATCGCGCTGCGACTCGTAGGCAGCGGCCCACCGCCCGTCGGCCTTGGCGGCTTCGACTTCGGCCAGGCCCGAAGGCCGCATCCGCCCGGCCGCGGCCAGCACCGCGACTTTGGCCACGTTGATTTGCGACCAGCGGCTGCGTGGCCGGCGAGGCACGTACTTCTGCAGGTAGTACACCTTGTCGAGCGACTTGCGCTGGCCGGAAATCCAGCCGTAGCAGAGGCCGATGTCCACCGCCTCGTCGTCGGTCAGCGACGGCACGCCCGATCCCTTCTTCGCGATCTTCAGCCACACGCCGGCTTGCAGCCCGGCATGCTCGCTCAGCCAGGCCTCGAACTCCGCGGCGTCGCGGAAGGCGATCACTGCCGCTTCGTTGGCATCGGGCTTCGTCGACATAGTTGGCCGTTCGTCCTGCGGCGGTGCGTGCTACGCAAGCCCCGCCAGTTCGTTGACCCTTGCCGGGTCGCGGCCGAGCTTGGCCGCTGCGGCGAGCAGCTCGTTCCAGGTCGTCGCGTCGACCGGGATGCCTTGCGCGAGGCGCTTCGCGCGCGACTCTCGCTCGGGTTCGCCGGCCACGCGCACGCGGTCGGTGCCGGCTTGCGGGGGCGAGGCCACGACCCAGTCCAGAAATGCCTGCATCTCGGCCGAGTACACCGCCGAGTCGCCGAGCCGCTGCGGATCGAACAGGACCGTCAGCATGCCGTTGAGCACGCGCTGCTTGCCATCGGCCGCGCCCTGCGTCACGAGGCCGCCGGCCAAGGCGCCGCCGAGCAGCTCGCACACGAGCGCGAGGCCGAAGCCCTTGTGCTCGCCGAAGGTGCGCAGCGCGCCCAGCGGCTCGACCACGCCGAACTTCGGGTCGACGGTCGGCTCGCCGCGGTCGTCGAGCAGGGCACCCGGCGCGAGCGACTCGCCCTTGTTGTGCGCGACGCGCGCCTTGCCCTGCGCGACCATGCTCGTGGCCAGGTCGAGGATCACCGGCGCGCGCCCCGGCACCGGGATGCCGACCGCGAACGGGTTGGTGCCGAAACGCCCGTCGCGGCCGCCCCAGGGCGCGACGATGGGCCGCGCGATCACGTTGACGAAGTGCATCGAGACGAGGCCTTGCGCCACCGCCATCTCGGCCCACGCGCCGATGCGGCACAGGTGGTGCGAGTTCGCGAGCGCGACGATGCAGCTGCCGTGCGCCTTGGCACGCGCGATGCCGAGTTCCATCGCTTCGAAGCCGATTACCTGGCCGAAGCCGGCCTGGCCGTCGAGCGCGAGCAGCGTGCCGCTGTCGAGCTTGGTGAGCACGTGGGCGTTGGCCTTCAGCCCGCCTTCGAGGAAGGCGTTCGCATAGCGCGGCAGCATGCCGATGCCGTGCGAGTCGTGGCCGGTGAGGTTGGCCTGGATCAGGTTGTCGGCGACGAGTTCGACCTCGTGCGGCGCACTGCCGAAGCCGAGCATCAGCTCGTGCACCGCGGCGCGCAGGCGTTCGACATGAAGGGTGTACAGGGCAGCGCTCATGGGGTCTCTCTCGAGTTGGGCGAACCTGCGTAGCCTAAGCCACCGCACTACGCCCATCAGGGCACAGCATGCCTCACTCGGCCTTGAAGAGGTGAAGGTAGGTCCTGCTGACCGGCAGCGCCTCGGTGCGGTGCTTGAAGTACAGGTCGGCCTTCTCGTTCGGGCCCGGGGTCACGTGGCTGACGGCCTGCAGGTTGACCACCACCGCACGGTGCACCTGCTGGAACTGGGCAGGGTCCAGCTGTTCGAGCAGTGCCTTGAGCGAGGTGCGGATCAGCGCTTCGCCCGGCTTGCCGCCGTCGCCCCGCCACGCGACCAGCGTGTATTTCTCGTCGGACTTCAGGTAGTCGATGTCATCGACCGGGATCAGCCGGACCGACGCGCCGATGGCCGCGCGGATCCAGCGCAGCGGTTGCGCTGCGACGGGCGCCTTGAGCTTGTCGGCCAGCTGCTGCAGCAAGGCGTCGGTGGCCGCAGCCGGCTGCTCCATGCGCAGGCGTTCGCGCAGCCGCACGGTGGTGTCGGCGAGGCGCTCCGCCTGGATGGGCTTGACCAGGTAGTCGAACACGCCGTGCGCGAAGGCCTGCAGCGCGTAGTGGTCGAAGGCGGTGATGAACACCACGTGGGCGCGGCGGCCGATGCGCTGTGCGACCTCGATGCCCGACAAGCCCGGCATGTGCACGTCGAGAAAGCACACCGCCGGCCGCAAGGCCTCGAACTGCTCGACGGCCTCCAGGCCGTTGCGCACCTGCGCCACCACCTGCAGTTCGGGCCACTGCACGGCCAGCAGGCCTTGCAGCACCTCGCGCAGCAGCGGTTCGTCGTCGGCGATGAGGGCGGTGATGGGGTTCATGTCTCGGCGGGGAATTCGATCTCGGTCAGCACACCGTGCGGTTGTACCTCGCTCAGGCGCAACTCGGCCTGGCCGTCGAAGGCAAGCCGCAGGCGCTCGCGCAGCGTCGACAACCCTGTGCCCAGGCCCTGGCTGTTCGGCTGCAGGCCGACGCCGGTGTCGCGCACCTCGGCCAGGCAGCGGCCGCTGGGCAGGCGCCGCACGCACACGTCGATGCGCCCGCCTTCCAGGCTCGGGTCGATGCCGTGGCGCACGGCGTTCTCCACCGGCGTGAGCAGCGTCATCGGCGGGCAGCGCAGCGCTTCGAGGCCCGGCGCCACCTGCACGTCGAACTGCAGCCGGTCGGGCAGGCGCAGCTGCATCAGCGCGAGGTAGGCGCGCACCATCTCCAGCTCCTGGCCCAGGCGGTTGCGCGGCTCCGACAGGCGCGGCACCGCAGCGCGCAGGTAGGCCACCAGGCTGGCCAGCACCGGCGACGCCCGCGGCGAGCCGGCGTCGACCAGCGCCTGCACGTTGGCCAAGGTATTGAACAGGAAGTGCGGCTCCACCTGGGCCTGCAGCAGCCGCAGCTGTGCGTCCAACGCCTGGCGCTCCAGCTCGGCGTGCTCGCGCTCGCTCTGGAGCACCAGCGCGTCGCGCTGGTGCAGCAGCGCCGCCATGGCCACCCACGACGACACCAGCATGCCCAGCGAGCACAGGAACAGGAAGCCGTTCATCCTGTCGCGCACGTCCCAGAACGGCGGTTCGCCGGGTGTGATGGTCGACAGATAGAACGCCAGCTCGAGCGCCGGCACCACCAGTGTCACGGCCACCAGTTGCAAGGCCCAGCGGGCCAGCGGCCTGGGCAGGCGGCGCGGCCAGCGTTCGAACAGGCTGAACAGCAGCAGGGCCGCGATTGCCGGCACGTACACCCGGGAAGCCAGCGACTCCAGCGGCGAACCCCAATTGAAAGCCAGCAGGCCGAAGATCAGCGAGGCGGCGATCAGCGTCACGCGCAGGCGCTTCAGCCGGATCACGCGCAGGAACCAGGAGTACACAGACGTCATGGGGCGGATTGTGGCGATGGACGCGCGAGGGTTCGAGCCTCGTCAGACCGGAGGCGGCGGCGCGAGGACGAGACACGACCTGCGGCGACCAGGCGCATCGTGCCTTGTCAATGGCCCTCGCCGCGTCTCGTCGAGGCCGGCCGCGTTTCGGCAGCTGGCGGTGCGGCCGGTCGCAAAACGCTGGCAGGTGGTGCGGGTGGCTTGCACAGTCGCCCTCCATGAAACTGCATCCAATCCTCTTGTCTTCGCTGGCGATGGCCGCATTCGCGGTGCCGTCGCAGGCGACGGAAGCCGAGTTCCAGGCGCTGCTTCTGTCTCGGCAACCCATCGCACTCGAAACGCTGGCCCGCGAGCACCTGGCCCGCGATCCGCTCGACGACGCGGCGCTCTGGTACTGGGGCCAGCAGGCGGCCGACGACCCGCGCTCGCGCACCGAGCTGCTGCCGCGTGCGCAAGTCTGCGTGCGCGACAGGCCTCAATCGGCGCGCTGCCAGCACCTGCTGGGCGTGCTGATCGGAGTCGAACTGATGGAGACCGGCGCCTTCACGGCCATGCGCCGCATCGGCGAGGTGCGCGAGCTGTTCGAGCGTGCGGTGGCGCTGGCGCCGAACGACTACGCGATGCGCCGCGACCTGCAAGCCTTCTACCTGGAGGTGCCGGCCTTGATGGGCGGCAGCAACCGCAAGGCGCGCGAACAGGCCGAGGCCATGGCCCGCATCGACGCGCCGCGCGGCACGCTGATGCAGGCCTTGCTCGCCATCAGCGACAAGGATTTCGACACCGCCGAGCAGCGCCTGGCGAGCGTGCAGCCAGGCACCGACCGCCTGCTCGCCAGCGACCTGCAATCGGTGCAGATCGATCTAGCGCGCGCCTTGCTCGGCGACGGGGCCACCGCGCGCGCACGGGCCTGGTTCGAGCGCCTGCTGCTGCAAGACGCGAACAGCCCCGAACTCCACGCCGGCCTGGGCCGCACGCTGCTCGCCCTGAAGCAGCCGGCCGCCGCAGTGGCGGCCTTCGAGCGCGCGCTGCAGTTGAACCCGAAGCTGCGCATTCACCACCGGCTTGGCGCGGCCTATGAAGCGGCCGGCGAGAACGCCAAGGCGATCACCGCTTACCGCCGCGTGCTGGCCGATCCGGCGAGCAGCGCGGCCGCCGACAAGGCGCGTGCGCGCCTGAAGGAACTGCAACCATGAACGACAGCCCCACCGTCTCGCTGCTGCGCCTCTATCTGCTGAGGGCGATGTACCTGCTGGTCGTCGTCGGGCTGGGCATCGTGGTCTGGCCCGGCGTCATCCACCAGAGCCGGCCCTGGGAGCTGATGGAGGGCGTGGCGGCCTGCATGCTCGCTGCGTTCTCGGCCCTGTGCCTGCTGGGGCTGCGCCACCCCTTGCAGATGCTGCCGCTGCTGCTGTGGGAGTTGCTGTGGAAGACCATCTGGTTGCTCGACGTGGTGCTTCCCGCGTGGCGGGCCGGCACCATGGACGACGCGACGGCATCGGTCGCCTCGCAATGCGTGCTGGTGGTGGTCATTCCCCTGGTCGTTCCGTGGCGCTACGTGTTCGACCGCTACCTGCGCCAGCGCGGCGACCGGTGGCGTTGAAGCACCGCCCCGGCAGAGTCAGGGCACCGTCAGCGTGAACACGGCGCGGCCCGTGTACGTGCCCGCGGGCACCACGGCCGAGTTCGCATACGAGTAGGTGAAGCAGTTCTCGACGAAGGTGTTGCGCGCGATGCTGGCCAGGGACACCGAACCGCCGTTGAACGTGCCGGCCGCGATGTTGGCCGTGGTGTCGCCGTTGGCGGTGCTGGTCCAGCTGATCTGCGAGAACGCGAGGGAATAGCTGCCGTTGGTCAGGCTGGTCGGCGTGGTGACCACCAGGGTGGCCGCAGCTGAACCGGTGGTCGAGGTGGGTTGCCGGTACGAGCCGCCGACGTAGATCTGCGCGGGCGAGTTGCAAACCGCATAGTTGTCGTACGGGCTGGTCGACTGGGTGCTGTTGCTCGTCATCGTGACGGCCGTGCCGTTGCCGACGCTGGCGGACGGCACCGTCACCGACACGGTGTTGATGGTCGTGTTGCTGGCCGCAGCAGTGCCGTTGCCGACCATCAGGAACAGCTGCTTCGTGCCGGGCGTGAGCGTGAGAACCCACGCCGATGCGGGCGCGGCGGCACATGCCAGCAGGCCGAGCAAGGCCGCGCGCAGCATGGTGCGCGCGGCCAGGGCTCCGGCGCCCCCAGGGCAGGCCGGCCGCGTTGACACTTACGGCATGCTCGCGGTGTAGGTGACGCGGCTGTTGTTGGTGTTCACGCCACCGTAGGTGCCTGCCGGCACGACGGCCGTGTTCAGGAACGAGAAGGTCCACTTCGCGTCGCGGTTCACGACGTTGCTGGTCGCGGCCACCGTGGTGCTCGTGGTGGCGCCGTCGGCGAGTGCCGGGGCGGCCAGCGCGGTGGTGCTCGTGAGCACGCTGGCGGCGGTGGAGATCTGCGCGTACGACAGGGTGTAGGTGCCGTTGCTCAGTGCACCCAGGGTTGTCGAGGTCAGCGTGACGGCGCCGTTGTTGCCGATGACCTTGGCGGTGACGACACCGCTGCCCAGGTCGCCCGACGAGGTGCCTGCGGCGATCGCCGTGCTGTCGCCGAGGTTCGCTGCCGGCACCGTGAAGGTGATGGCGTCGATGGTGGACAGGGTGGCGAGCGCCGTGCCGGTGCCGACCCGCAGGTAGAGCACCTTGGGCACGACGACGCTGAAGTCGAGGCGCGCCGTGGCCGACAAGGTGCTGGTGCCAGTCTGCAGATTCGACTCGGCATTCGCGATCATGGGCAGCCCGATGGCGGCGAGGCCGGCGGCAGCGCTGACAGCGCGGATCAAGAACTTTTTCATGGCACTCTTTCAGGAGTTGTTGGTCGATCAACCGTGCCACTTTCGATGGCGCTGGCTGTGAAACAAATTATGTCCAGCGGGACTGGGCGCTTTGTGCCTGCGAGGTAACGGCGAAGACACATTCGCCGTGCACTTCGTGGAGGAATGCCCGTTTCACCTGCCTTATTGAGGGACCGGCCCTCAAGCCTTCGACAGCAAGGCCGATAGCACCTGCAGGTGGGCGCATGCCGCGGCCACCAAATGACAAAGGCACACCCGCGCGAAAGCCGGGGTCGCAAAGCCACCGGTCTACGGCCCACCAGGGTCATGACAGCGGAGTTGCCATGGCAGGGCTGCCGCATGAGTGCGCGCAGGTCCGTCGGCTTCCGCATGCAGTGGTTCTGCGACACCCAAACGGCGCGGTGTGTGCCACTGCCAGAGGGCTCGACCGATGGACCGCACTCGCCGCTGCACGACCCAATCAATGCCTTCGAAGCGCACGTTGGTGCTGTACGCCGCCGCGCCGCTGCTGCTTGCGGCCGCGCTCGTGAAGCCCTGCCGTGCCGAGTCGACGTTTGCATCCGCATCGCCCGGCGGCGGCCCGCTCACCGCAACGGCGCATCTCGACTTTCGCGTCATCGTGCTGCCATCGCTCGGCCTGTCGACGCAGGCCTCGGGCGTCCGCGTGCAAGGCAACAGCGGCGCGCTGACCGTGCAGAGCGGCGCAAGCGATGCCTGGGACGGCCAGGCGCCTACCAGCAGCGCACAGCTGCAGCCGCGTGCGCGGGTGGTCGACCGACTGCTGCAGACACCGGCTTCGGCCGGCGACCTGATCACCGTCGCTTCGCCCTGATCGCCGACACAGTGCGACGGGGTGCCTACTCGTCGCTGGCGCCGGTGCGTTCGCGCGTGGCGCCGATCTCCACGCGCGAGGTCTCGCGCGGCGACACCTCGACGCGCAGTGGCTCGGGCCTCGGCATCAACCAGGGCAACGGCAGCGTGTCGGCAGCAACCAGCACGGCATGCGCGCCAGGCGCCACGAATGGGAACTCGAACCGGCCCTGCGCATCGGTGCGGGTCGAGTAGCGGCCATCGAGCGTCACGGTGACGTTCGCGGCGCGGGTCTCGAGTGCGTCGGCCCGGCCGTTGTGGTTGTCGTCGAGGTAGACGATGCCTTCGATGTTGCCGCCGCCCGCACCGGCGCGCCCGCCCGCGCCGATCGGCACCGAAGCCGAGCCGGCCTGGAAGTCGTAGCGCAGCGTGACCCACAAGTCGCGCGAGCTGGTGCCGGGGTAGGTGGTCGAGGTGAACGACCCGGGCAGGCCGGGGATCGGCGATGCCGTGGTGGTGGTCGTCGTTACTGAAGACGCCCGCGAGAGGCCGAGCGCGGTGACCAGCGACCACCCGCGTGTGAAACGCCATTGGCTGGATGCGCTAACGTTGTAGACGCGCGGCGCCTCGGACGACATCGGAAGGCTGATGCGTGCGTTGAGGTCGAGCGTCAGGCGATCGGTTGCGTCGGTGCCGCCGGCTGCGGCGAGTTCGAGCGCGGTGCCGCCGGTCCCGATGGCGGTGCCGTTCGCATCTTGCGCGCCCGACCGCGTCCAGACCAGCGCCTCTGAACTGCTGAAGCGCTGGCCGACCGGCAGCGTCCAGGCCTGGTCGCTGGCCATGCGCCGCGCGACGACCTGCCCGCTGCTGGTTTCGGCACCGGCCTGCAGGCGCAGCTCGGCCCACGGGCGGCGCAGCTCGGCGTAGCCCGACAGCTGCCAGCCCGAGGCCGTGCCCTCGCTCACCTGCAGCAGGCCGCCGAGGCCGAGCTGCTGGTTGATGAGCCGGCGCATCGACACGCCGGCCTGGTTCAGCGTGATGCCGCCCGCGCTCGCGTCGACGGGTTGCGTTCTCGATACCTGGGCTTCGACCTGCGTGCGCAGGCCCTGCTGCGACCAGCGGTAGTAGCCGCCTTGCGAGTTGCCGCCCAGCGCCACGCCTTGCCAGCTCAGGCTCGGCGCCAGGCGGTGCAGGCCCCAGCGCTGCGTGGTCTCGCCTGCTTGCGATGCGCCGTCGAGCCAGGTGCCGACGCGTGAGTCCTTCGTGCCGCCGCTGGTTCCCTGCGCGAGCGCTGCCGGGTCTTCGTTGCGGCTGGCGAACAGGTTGCCTTGCACGAACGCGTTGTTCGATTCCCAGCGCAGGCTCTGGAACGCTCCGCTGCCCGCAGGCTCGGCCGAACGCAGGCCGTAGCCCGGCAGGGTTTGCTCTGCGCTGCCGGAGGCCGTGCCGAGCACGGAGCTGTAGCTCCAGCCAACGGGCAGCACCGAGGCATGGCCCGGCCGTGCGGGCTGCACCTCGAACCCGAACACGGCGACCTGGTTGCCCGAGCCGTAGAACGAGCCTTGCCCGATCGATGAGAACGAGCCCGTCTCGCCACCGCTGAACTGCCAGGTGACGCCATCGGATTCGTTGCGCCATTGCGTGGAGGCTCCCTGCACCAGGCGCGTGGGCACGAAGAACGAGGCCTGCTGGTTGCCCAGCCGCGGGCTCAGCGTCTGGATCACGCCCAGGCCTTGCGAGGCGTAGAGGCCGCCTCCGAAGGGCATCAGGTTCTGGTACAGCGAGAACGACAGCCCCGCGCCGCGGCGCTGCTGCGTCGTGCGTTCCAGCAAACGCCCCGAGGCGTCGAGCGAGAGGGAGCCGTAGTTCGCCGTGTCGACCGCGCCGCGCAGCGTGAACCAGGCCGAAGACTCGCGGCCCTGGTCGTTGGAAGAAGACTGCGCGCGCGACTCCATGCGCAGCGAGCGCGGCGCGCCCGAGGCGTCGAACGGGGCTGCGTCGTCGGCCGCCACGTCGGGCAGCAGCGGTGCGTCCTTCATCACTTTGTCGACGTACTCGGCTTCGTCGGGTGCGGGGGGCGGTTCAGTGGCACCCATTGCCGACGCGTGCACGATGACTCCCCCGACGACCAGCGCCACGCCGCGGCCGCGTGCCGCGGAGCGGAGCCTGGGTCGAGCGCGTGTGAAGTGCAGGGGCGCCGGGCTCACTGTGCCGGGCGCTCGGTGACGTTGCGCTCCAGCTCGAAGCGGCTGGAGCCGGCAGGCTCGTACTCGAGCGCGCCGCGCAGGCGCACCGGCCACTTGAGCTGCCGGGCCGGCACGGGTGCGGAAGCCACCACCGGCCCGCGCGGCCCCGGCTCATAAGCCTGCAGCGCGATCAGGCGCGTCTGGCCCGGCAGGATCGGCACGGTCTCGGGCGTGAACTCGATCGTGGTGCCGGCTCCGTCGGTGCCTTTCAGGATGCCCGACAGGCGGCCTGTCGCATTGCCGCTGTTGTGCACCGAGAGCATTGGCGTGGGCCGGCCGTCGAAAATGCTGACCGACGCTTCACCCGGCTCGAGCACCGCCTTGGCATTGCCAACGCGCACGTAGACGATGACGCCGATGCGGCCGTTCATCGGGAACGACGAGGCCTCGCTGGTCTTCACTTCTTGCGGCTTGCTTTCGACCATCAGTGCGAAGCGGCATTCCTGCGGTGTGGCATCGGCCGGCGGAGCGACCTCGAAGCGGTAGCGCAGCCGCGCGCCCATCGCGACCGTGATCTCCTTGCGCTCGATGGCGACCCACGGCCGGCAACTGCCCGGCTGCAGCTTGTCGTAGAAGGTGAGGGCGCCTGTGTTGTCCATGTTCCAGTCGGTGGTGTAGACGCGGTAGGTGCCGCCGCCGGGAATCGCCTGCGTGATCTCCATGACCTGGCGCGTCACCTGCCCGGGTTCGACGCCGACCTCGAAGCGCGGCGGCGTCACCGCAGCCGCGAACTGGGCATGTGCCGTGCCGGTGAGCGCAATGCCCAGGCAGGCCATGCCGGGGAGGGGCAGCGCACGCAGCAGGCGCAAAAGCAGGGATGTTTTCAACTGGGAACCTCGATCTCGAACGTGAAGCTCACGCGCGGCGGCGAGGCCGCGTCGCGTGCATCGGTGGTGGCGGTGACGCGCATCGTGTCTTCGATGCGCGCGCCGGGAACGACACCGCTGAACACCAGCTGCCGCTGCCCTCCCGACAGGCGCCCTGGCTGCAGCAGGCCCGAGGTCGTCCACTGAACCGACAGGCTGGACTGCGCCAGCGCCGGCATCACCATGTAGATGCGTGCCGGCTTGCCCACCCAGGGGCTGGTGTTGAGCACGATGCGCACGTCCATCGTCGCGTCGAGCACGTTCGTTGCGTTGCGCGATGGCAGCGCATGGCGCCAGCGCAGTTGGGCAGTGCCCGCCTGCACCTGGCTCATCGAATCGTCGACGGTGAACGTGGCCCAGCCGGCCGCGAATGCCGGCGTGGTGCAGAGCAGGCTTGCGCACAGGAGCGCAAGCCATGAGCGGCAGGCCGCAGGGCAGCGAGCGGGCGACGTCATGCGGTTCTTGGCATCGGGAAGCTGGCGTCGGGGATGAGGGCGGTGCTTGCGTTCATCGGGCTTGTCTCCAGTGCGATTTCACTGAGCCGTGTTTGCGCGCAATTGTCCCGGAGCCCGGCGGCGGCACGCGTGAAAACGGTCACGCAGAGTGCTGCCGGGTTCGCGCCGTGACAACTGTGTCGCTGGCGACACATTGCGATATCTGCCGCACACACGCTGGGTCGACGATGCAGGTGCCGTAAGCCGGCCGACGTTCAAGAGACGTTCGTTTTCCTCAATGGACAGACATCACTGATGCACTGTCACCGATCGCGGAGTCGCCTCGAAATGAATACAACCGAAACGTCCCTCTGCGTGCTCGAAAGGTCGGATGCGGCGAAGGAGTTGGAGCACCTGAAGGCGGTGGTATGCGAGATCGGGAACATGGCGCAGCGCTCGCTCGCAGAGCGGGGAGAAGCGGTCACGCTCGCCTGGCTGCGCAGGATCGTTCAACGGGTCGAGCACCTGGAGGCAGCGTGGCGCAAGACGCTGCCGGTCACGCCCAAGCCGACACCCGAACAGCAACGGCGCCGCGACGACAACACCAAGCTGGGCATGGCGTAGCCGGCCCGGAATTTCTCACCCCAGGATGGACGCGCGCCCACGGCGCTGCAGCCGTACCGTGGACTTGCAAGATGCTGCGAACCTCATCTGTCACTGGATCAGCTTGCCGTTTCGGCGCGGGAGACGGGTGGCATGAACATGTAGCCTTCGCTGCGGACCGTGCGGATCAGCTCGGTGCGGTCTTTGCCGAAGACGAGCTTGCGGCGCAGGCGGCTGATCTGCACGTCGATGACGCGATCGCAGGCCTCGCTGTCGGAGCCGAGCACGTAGTCCAGCAACTGGTTGCGGGTCAACACGCGCCGCGGGTGTTGAAGGAAGGCACGCAGCAAGCGGAACTCGCCGTCCGACAGGGCGACTTCCGTGTCCGAAGGGTCGTGCAGCAGGCGAGACATCAGGTCAAGGCGCCAGCCGGCGAAATGCAGCGCGAGGGCGTCGCCCGAGGCCGCGGGTGCGCCGGCCTGCGGTGTGGTGGCGATGGCGGCGGGCGCGGCGGCCGCCGAAGTCCGGCGCAGCACCGTGCGGATGCGCGCCAGCAGTTCCCTGGGGTTGCACGGTTTGGCGAGGTAGTCCTCGGCGCCGACTTCCAGGCCGACGATGCGGTCGATGTCCGTGCCGACGGCCGACAGCATGATCACCGGCGGCCCGCCGCTCTTCTGGAGCGCCTTGAGCGCGGTGAGCCCGTCTTCGCCGGGCATCATCACGTCGAGGACGATCAGCGCAAACTGGCTTTGGGCGAGTTTGCGGCGCATCTCCATCGGGTCGCCGGCGGTGTCGACCTGGAATCCGTGTTTCTCGAGGAAAGAAGAAACAAGGCTGCGGATGCCTTCGTCGTCGTCGACAATGAGAATTCGCGTGGGAGGGCTCATGATCGGAAGGATGGCGTTCATGCCGCGAAAATACCAGACCTCACCGCCCGCGCGTGGTCGCGAGCCCGACAGTAGCGGCATCAAAGGCATGGAAACCACAACTGTTTCGCACCGCTGGCCCGGTCCGCCGCTCGCTTTGCAGATCATGGGTCTGCTGCTCGGCGGGCTCGTCGTCGCGCAACTGGCAACGCTTGCGTTGACCCTGCTGCTTCCGCCCGAGCCGCAGCCGCAATACAACCTCAACGACATCGCCCGTGCGCTGTCGGGCGCGGTCATCGAGTCGCGGGGCGCCCGGCCGCTGCAGCGCGTGATACAGACCGAGCCCCCCGAATTGACGGGCCCCGGCTGGTTGACCTCGGAGCGCTCGCGCCGCGATCTTGCCGGGCTGCTTGGCCGCGGCGAGCCCGACGTGCAGCTCTACTTCTTCACGCCGCTTCCCTTTGCGGGCACGGCCCGCCCGGCGCTGCAGGTCGAGGCCGAGCCGGAGCCCGCCGTACCGCGGTGGCGGAGTGCGGAAAGGTCGAACGGCGACACCGCTGCGCCGCGCTTCATGCGCGTCGACTACCAGGTTGCGCAGGCGGCCCCGCAGCCACAACCGCAGCCGCACCCCACCGCCCCTCCGGGGACGCCAGGAACACCGGGGGTGCGCCCCGGGTTTTCCGCGCCCTTGCTTCCGCCGCCATCGTTCCCTTTGCCGTCGTTCCCCCGGCCGACCATCCCCGCGCCGAGCCTGCCGGCCCGACCCGCCGGCCCCGGCGGTGATGCGAAGCCGGAAGCGACGGCGCCTGCCGCAGCGCCGCCCGATGCCGCTGCGCCGACGATGGCGCCCGAGGCGGCCGGCGCGGCCGCTCCCGCCCCTGCGCCTGCTCCCGTGCCGAGTACCCAGCAGCCCACGGCACCGGCTGCCGCTGCACCACCGACTACGAAAGAGTCATCGACCCAGGACCGCCCTGCGCCCGATGCCACGGCGGTGCGGCCCACCGATGGCACATCCCCGACGCAGGCATCGCCATCGCCGACTGGCCCGACCGCGGCGGCGGCAGTTAAACCGGCGCCCACTGCGCGGACCACTGCTGCGCCTTCAACCCAGCCCCCCATTTCGCAGACCGGCGCCGCCGTGCCGCGGCGAACTGAAACGGCGCGTGAAACGGTGCAGGCCCCCGCATCAAGCACCGCGCAAACGCAGCCAACGGCTGCTGCGGATGCCGCGGCGCCCGCTGCCACCACGGCCGCGGCGGCCAGCCCTCCCGAGCAGAGTGCTCAAACGGGCCCGGCCACATCGACCCTGCCCGCCATCGACCGCGGGCTCACTTCGCCCCGGCCGATTGCCGTCAGCTCGCCCATGCGAACGCTGTTCGGCCTCGGGCCTGCCCCGTTCATCGAAGGCGACTTCGTTGCCACCATGCGGATCGCAAACGTGGGTTGGGCCATCGTCCAGCCGATACCCGAGCCCTTCCCGAACGCCTGGCAGCGCCGCGTGCTGCTGTGGTTCGCGATTGCCGCCGCGGTGGTGGTGCCGGTGGGCTGGCTGTTCTCGCGCCGCCTGGTGCGCCCGATCGCCGGCTTCGCGGCGGCCGCCGAGCAACTCGGCCGCGACCCGACCGCGCCGATCCTGGCGCTCGAAGGGCCGGCCGAAATCGGCCGCGCCGCGCAGGCCTTCAACCGCATGCAGAGCCGGCTGCGCAGCTTCGTCGACGACCGCACCGCGATGATCGGCGCCATCAGTCACGACCTGCGCACGCCGCTCACGCGCATGCGCTTTCGCATCGAAGACATCCCCGACGACCTGCAGGAAAACATGCTGAACGAGGTCGAAGAGATGGAGCAGATGATCAGCTCGGTGCTGGCGTTCAGCCGCGACGCCTCCGAGCCGGGCTCGCGCGAGGTGCTGGATCTGTCGACCATCGTCGAAGACGTCGTCGAGAACGCGGTGTTCGTCGGCAAGGACGTGACGCTGGAAGGCAGCGAGAAGGCGTCGGTCGAGGTCGACGCGATCGGCATGCGAAGGGTGCTGGGCAACCTGGTCGAGAACGCCGTGAAGTACGGCGGCCAGGCCCGCGTGCGGCTGTTCACCGACCGGCAGGATGCTGTGGCCGAGATCTCCGACAACGGGCCGGGCTTGCCGGACGAAGAAATGGAACGCGTGTTCCAGCCCTTCTACCGTGCGCCCGACGCGCGCGCGTCCGACAAGCAGGGCACGGGGCTGGGCTTGGCCGTGTGCCGATCCATCGCGCGCGCCCATGGCGGCGACGTGCAGCTGAGGCGCGGCACGGCGGGGCTCATCGCGCAAGTCCGGTTGCCGCTGGCTTTCGGGGTGGCGAGCGCCTGAGTGTGAGAGTTTTTCTGCTGCGCCCGCGTTTTGCTCCCTCGCCCCTTTGGGGAGAGGGAGTCAATTCAAAAAAACTCTCAGTCTCTGAGTCGGGGCTGCGGGACGCGGCTGCTTCACCGAGGGAGCAGCGCCCGCCGCAGCGGTTCGCGCCACGCCTGTGACTTGTTGTCGTAGATGCCGAAGCCCGCATCGAACTCCCAATACGTCCACGCTATCCCACGCTGCTCGGCCGCGTCGCGCACGAGCCTCGCGTACTCCGCACGAGACGCCATGTCGTTCGGCCGATCCGGCGGGCCGCCGTATGCCCCGAATTCGCCAAGCCACAGCGGGACACCCTGGCGTTCGGCCCAGCGGGCGCCGATGTCGAGCGGCTCGGTGAGTTGCTGGCGCTGCTGCGCGTCACAGCAAAGCAAACCGGTCGGCCGCGCCGACAGGGGCGCATTCCAGCTGGCGCCCTGGTGAGTGAAGAGAAACGGCGCGTAGTTGTGGATGGTGGCCACGAGGTTTGCATCGGGCGGCAGCACGAGGCTTTCGAGTGCGTGTGCGTTGTTCCACTGCACAGGCCCGATCACGACCACCCGTTCGGGGTTGCTCGCGCGGACCACGCGCAGCGCGCGCGAAGCCAGGTCGTTCCATGCCGCGGCCGTCTGCGACCCGTGCGGCTCGTTGTACAGCTCGAACCAGAGCCGCTCGGAGCGGCCGCTGAAGCGCTCGGCGATCTGCCGCCACATGGAGAGAAAGCGCAGCTTCACGTCGGCAGCATCCACTTCCGCTTCACCGGCATCGAGCGGGTCGCCGTCCAGCTGTCGGTAGTGGTGCATGTCCAGCACGATGGTCAGCCCTTGGGCGAGCAAGCGGTCGACGATTTCGTCGACGCGCGCCATGAAGATGGGATCGATCTGCGCTGACGCATCGCGGCCCGCGTGCGCGCTCCAGCGCACCGGCAGGCGCACGTGCCCGAACCCCGCCTGCCTGACGAGGGCGGGATAGTCATCCTTCACCCGAGAGCCCCAGGCGCCTTCGTACGGAGCGTCAAGCATGTTCCCGAAGTTCACGCCGGCGCCCAAATTCGCGAATGCCTGCCGGGTGTGCGTGCTGATCGGCGGCCTCGTGGCGGATGAGGCGGTCGGCGGGATTGTGTCGAGGCCGTGGGCGGTTCGATCGGGGCCGGTGGCGGCACATCCGGCGAGCAAGAGCACGGCCAAAGCTGCCGAACACCATGTGGACTTTTGCATTGGGAAGCTGTTGCCGAAGGTCACGAGTTTCAGATCATCGACAAAGGCGTCTTCTTCTTCGGCGGCGAGAAGCGCTTGTCGATGCGCCGCAACTCGTCGTCGCTCAAGCTAACGCTTCCGGCGGCCAGGTTCTCCTGCAGGTGGCGGACCGACGATGCCTTCGGGATGCCCACGACGCCGGGCCGGCTGGCCACCCAGGCGAGTGCGATTTGCGCCGCTGTGAGGCCGCGCTCCTGGCCGATCTGCGCCAGCGTGTCGTCTCCCGCCAGGGTGCCCTGGTCGATCGGGCTGTAGGCCATCAGCGGCATGGTGCGTTCGCGCATCCACGGCAGCAGGCTGAACTCGGGGCCGCGCTCGCTGAGCGAGTAATACACCTGGTTGGTCGCGCAGGCGCTGGCGCCGAGGCGGGTGACGGCGGCGCTCAGCTCCTGCATGTCGTCGACATCGAAGTTGCTCACGCCCCAGTTGCCGATGTGGCCTGCTTGCACCAGCGACTCCATCGCCTCGACCGTCTCGGCGAGCGGGTGCGAGCCGCGCCAATGCAGCAGGTAGACGTCGATGCGGTCCAGGCCGAGGCGCTTACGGCTGCGGTCGCACGCCGACACCGTGCCGCGGCGGCTGGCGTTGTGCGGGTAGACCTTGCTGACGACGAGCATCTCATCGCGCGTCACGGCGCCGGCGCGCAGCGCCTCGGCCAGTGCGCGGCCGACGACCGTTTCGGCACCGCCTTCGCCGTACATCTCGGCTGTGTCGATCAGGCGGTAGCCCATGTCGATGGCCGCGCGCACCGCGGCGATCTCGGCGTTGCGCGAGGCGCTGTCTTCGCCCATGCGCCAGGTGCCCAAGCCGAGCACGGGCATTGCTTGACCGTTGGGAAGTGGAAGCTCACGCATGGCGTTCTCCTGACTGCTTGGCCCGCTATTTGACCTGCTGTTTGCCCAGTTTTCGGGCCAGCGTGCGCCGGTGCATGCCGAGCCGACGCGCGGTCTCCGAGATGTTGAAGCCGGTCTCGGCCAGGGTCTCGTGGATGCGCTCCCACTCCAGCGTCTTGATCGACGACGAGCGGTTGGTCAGCTCCACGTCGGTGGTGCCGGCCGCGCGGCCGAAGGCGGCTTCGATGTCGTCGGTGTTTGACGGCTTGGCCAGGTAGTGGCAGGCGCCCAGCTTGATGGCCTCGACGGCGGTGGCGATGCTCGCGAAACCGGTGAGCACGACGATCAGCATCGCCGGGTCGTGCGCATGCAGCGCCTGCACGCAGGCCAGGCCCGAGGCGTCGCCTTGCAGCTTGAGGTCGACGATGGCGTAGCCCGGCGATTCGGTCTTCAGCACGTTGGCCACTTCGTCGAAGCTCGCGGCGAGCGTGACCTGGTAGTCGCGCCGCTCGAACGAGCGGCCGAGGGTGCGCGCGAATGCAGCGTCGTCTTCGACGATCAGCAGGCGGCGTTCAGTGGCCATGGGTGGGTTCTTCCTCCAATGCGATGGCGGCGAGCGGCAGCGTGATCTTCACAATGGCGCCGCCTTCGGGCCGGTTGCTCGCCTCCACCGTGCCGCCGATGGTGCGTGCCACGTTGACCACCAGGAACAGGCCGAGCCCGGCGCCGGGGCGGCCCTTGGTGGACTGGTAGGGCTTGCCGAACTGCGACAGCATGCCGGGCGCGAAGCCGGGGCCTGCGTCCATGACCGTGAGCGTCAGCGCATCGCCTTCGCGCTCGGCGTCGAGCCGCAGCCAGCGGGGCGAGGCTTCGAGCGCGTTGTCGAGCACGTTGCAGATCATCTGCTCGATGGCCGAGTCGTCGACCATCAGCACGTCGTCGCCGAAGCGGTTCTCGTAGGTGAAGGCCACGACCGGCCGGGTGGCGCGCCATTCGTCGACCAGCTCCTGCAGGAACTCGCTCACCGTGGTGCGGGCCGACGAATCGCCGCGCGCTTCGCCGGCCGACAGCAGGATGCCGCTGACGATGGACTTGCAGCGCTCGATCTGCACCTGCATCTCGCTCACCTCGGCCAGCAGCTCGGGGTCGGAGCTGAAGTGCGGCAGGTGCTGCCAGTCGCCGAGGATCACCGACAGCGTGGCCAGCGGCGTACCGAGTTCGTGCGCGGCGCCCGAGGCCAGCAGGCCCATGCGCACGATGTGCTCTTCTTCGGCGGCGCGCTGGCGCAAGTCGGCCAGGCGGGCGTCGCGTGCACGCAGGTTGCGGGTGATGCGCTTGATGAACACGGCGAGCAGCGCCGCGTTGAGCGCAAAGCAGATCAGCGTGCCCTGGATGTAGGGGCTCGCGAGGCCGCGGGCCAGGTCGAGCGGCAAGGGCAGCGGCAGCGAGAACAGCGCCAGCCCGGCGAAGCACAGGCTGGTGGCGCCGACCATCGTCCACGTCGACCAGGGTTCGAGCAGCACGGCACCCAGGATCACCTGCAGCAGGTAGAGAAAGACGAAGGGGTTGGTGGCGCCGCCGCTCAGGTAGAGCTGCATGGTGAGCACGGCCACGTCGACCAGCAGCGCGATGAACAGCTCGGTGTTGCTCACGTCGCGGTCCATGCGACAGCGCAGCATGCTCGCGAGGTTGAACGCGACCAGGCAGCCCAGCGCCCACAGCATGTGCTCGAGCGGCAGGCGGATGCCGAAGCCGAAGTGAACGACGAGGATCGTGACCACCTGGCCGACCACCGCGATCCAGCGCAGCTGCACCAGCTGCTGCATGTTCTTGAGCCCGGCGGCTGTGGCGTTGAGCCGCTCTGCCGAGGTTGCCGCAGATGTGCCCGCGGCATGCGGGCGCAGCGCCTCTCGCAGCGATGGCGGCAGGGTGTGCATCTCTTGCGGACTCATCGTTCGCTGTGGTCTTCGCGCATCACGCGCCAGGCGGCCCAGGCTGTCATCAGCGCGAGGGTATACCAGGTGATCGCGTAGACGAGGTGGTTGTTGTGGAACGAGATGACCGTGAGTCCACCGACCGGCGAGGCGTCGCTGCGCGGGCCGGCGTCCGCGTCGACGAAGTAGGGTGCGGTTTTGGGCAGGCCGCGCGCCGCGGCGATGGCCTGCACGTCGCGCGAATACCAACGGTTCGCCGATGGGTCGTTGCTGCGCAGAAACCCGCCGCCGGGTTCGGTGATGCGCAGCAGCCCGGTGATGGTGGCGGGTGCGGTCCCACCGGCGTTGTGTGCTGTGCGCTCGGGCGGCACGAAGCCGCGGTTGACCAGCACCACGCTGCCGTCGGCCTGCCGAAGCGGCGTGAGCACCCAGAAGCCCGCGCCGAGTGTGGTCGAGGCCTGGACCAATGTCTCGGCCTCGTCGAGCCAGGTGCCGGTGACTTGCACGTGCCGGTATTCGTCATCGGCTGCATTCACCTGCGACCAGTGCTCGGGCCCCGGTGCGGACGTGGCCGGTGCACCTACGCGCTGCTCGACGCGATCGATCAGCGCGAGCTTCCAGCCCAGGCGCTGCACCTGCCAGCTGCCGAGCCCGACGAACAGCGCGAACAGCAGCAGTGCAAGGGCTGCGATGACCGGCCGGGCCAAGGGGCGCGGCCGGCGCGAGGGTTCGTTTGCGCTGTGGGCCGGCCCGGTCAAGGCATGTTGCGCATGTCGTGCGTGGTGGTCGGCATCATGTTGTGGTTGAGGTGGTACATCACCCACAAGGAGCCGCTCAAGGTGATCACCACCAGCACTAGAGTGAAGATCAGCGCCAGCAGCGTCCAGCCGCCTTCGCTCTTGGTGTTCATGTGCAGGAAATAGATCATGTGCACGACGATCTGCACCGCGGCGAACGCGAGGATCACGATGGCGGTGGTGCTCGACTTGTCGAACACCTTGCCCATCACGAGGTAGAACGGAATCGCGGTGAGGACGATGGCGAGCACGAAGCCCGTCATGTAGCCCTTGAAGGTGCTGTGGCTGATGGCCTCTTCGCCATGGTCGTGCCCGTGGCCGTCGCCGCCCAGCGGCGAATGGTCGATCGCGTCCGTGCGTGGCGTGGTGTGAGCGTGGCCGCGCGCTGTCATTTCAGGCTCCCCATCAGGTACACGAAGGTGAAGACGCCGATCCACACCACGTCGAGAAAGTGCCAGAACATCGACAGGCACATCAGCCGCCGGCGGTTCTCGGTGATCAGGCCCTTCTGTGCCACCTGCACCATCAGCACGACGAGCCAGATGATGCCGAAGCTGACGTGCAGCCCATGCGTGCCCACCAGCGTGAAGAACGACGACAGGAAGGCGCTGCGCTGCGGGCCGGCGCCTTCGTGGATGAGGTGCACGAACTCGAACAGTTCCAGGCCGATGAAGCCGGCGCCGAGCAGGCCGGTGACGGCCAGCCAGGCCAACACCGGGCCGGTTTTCTTGCGCTGCATCTCCAGCACCGCAAAGCCGTAGGTGATGGACGACAGCAGCAGCAGCGAGGTGTTGACCGCCACCAGCGGCAGGTCGAACAGGTCGGCACCCGTCGGCCCAGCCGCATAGCTGCGGCCCAGCACGCCGTAGGCCGCGAACAGGCAGGCGAAGACCAGGCAGTCGCTCATCAGGTAGAGCCAGAACCCGAGCAGCGTGCCGTTCTCGGCGTGGTGCTCTTCGGTCGTGTAGAAACTCGGCCGCTCGACGGCCGGCGCCGATGTCAAGCCGGAAGGGAAGGGGACGGTGAGATCAGACATGGCTGGCTGCCAGGAGTCGTGTGCGATCGCCTTCGATGCGGACGACCTCGTCCGCAGGGATGTAGAAATCGCGCTTGTAGTTGAAGGTGTGGACGATGGTGGCAGCGACCATCGCGGCGAAGCCGATGCCGGCGAGCAGCCACATGTGCCAGATCAGCGCGAAGCCGCAGACGGCGCTCAGCGCGGCGATCACGAAGCCAGCCCAGGTGTTGCTCGGCATGTGGATGGGGATGAAGCCGTCCTTCGGGCGCGCGTATTGGTTGGCCTTCATGTCGTGCCAGGCGTCGTTGTCGCGGATGAGCGGCGTGAAGGCGAAGTTGTAGGCGGGCGGCGGCGAGGCGGTCGACCACTCGAGCGTGCGGCCGTTCCACGGGTCGCCGGTGGTGTCGCGCAGTGACTCGCGGCGGATGAAGCTCACGACCAGCTGGATGATGAAGCAGGCAATGCCGAGCGCAATGAGCGCCGCGCCGAAGGCCGCGATCACGAACCAGATCTGCAGCGACGGGTCTTCGAAGTGGCTCATGCGCCGCGTGACGCCCATCAGGCCCAGCACGTAGAGCGGCATGAAGGCGAAGTAGAAGCCGATGACCCAGAACCAGAACGAGCACTTGCCCCAGAACGGATCGAGCTTGTAGCCGAAGGCCTTGGGGAACCAGTAGGTGATGCCGGCGAGCAGGCCGAACAGCACGCCGCCGATGATCACGTTGTGGAAGTGCGCGATCAGGAAGAGGCTGTTGTGCAGCACGAAGTCGGCTGGCGGCACGGCGAGCAGCACGCCGGTCATACCGCCGATCACGAAGGTGATCATGAAGCCGATGGTCCACATCATGGGCAGCTCGAAGCGGATGCGGCCACGGTACATCGTGAACAGCCAGTTGAAGATCTTCGCGCCCGTGGGGATCGAGATGATCATCGTCGTGATGCCGAAGAACGAGTTGACGCTCGCGCCCGAGCCCATCGTGAAGAAGTGGTGCAGCCACACCAGGTACGACAGGATGGTGATCACCACCGTCGCGTAGACCATCGACGCATAGCCGAAGAGCTTCTTGCCGCAGAAGGTGGACACCACTTCCGAGAAGATGCCGAAGGCCGGCAGGATCAGGATGTAGACCTCGGGGTGGCCCCAGATCCAGATCAGGTTCACGTACATCATGGCGTTGCCGCCAAGGTCGTTGGTGAAGAAATTGGTGCCGACGTAGCGGTCGAGCGAAAGCAGCGCCAGCACGGCAGTCAGCACCGGGAAGGCGGCAACGATCAGCACGTTGGTGCACAGCGCCGTCCAGGTGAAGATGGGCATCTTCATCAGCGTCATGCCGGGCGCGCGCATCTTCACGATGGTGGCGATGAGGTTCACGCCAGAGAGCAGCGTGCCCACCCCCGCGATCTGCAGCGACCAGATGTAGTAGTCGACCCCCACGTCAGGGCTGAACGCGATGCCCGACAGCGGCGGGTACGCGAGCCAGCCGGTGCGCGCGAACTCACCGACGAAGAGCGAGGCCATCGTGAGGCCCGCGCCGAAGGTCGTCATCCAGAAGCTGAAGTTGTTCAGGAACGGAAAGGACACGTCGCGTGCGCCGATCTGCAGCGGCACGACGAAGTTCATCAGCCCGGTGACCAGCGGCATCGCGACGAAGAAGATCATGATCACGCCGTGCGCCGTGAAGATCTGGTCGTAGTGATGCGGTGGCAAAAAGCCGGGCTCGGCACCGAAGGCGAAGGCCTGCTGGGCGCGCATCATGATCGCGTCGGAGAAGCCGCGCAACAGCATCACCAGCCCGAGGATGATGTACATGATGCCGATCTTCTTGTGGTCGATGCTGGTGATCCAGTCGCGCCACAAGGTGCCCCACAGGCCGAAGCGCGTGATCGCGCCAAGGAGGGCCACGCCGCCGAGCGCCACGCCGATGAAGGTGGCAAGCAGGATGGGCTCGTGGAGGGGAATGGCGTCCCAGGTGAGACGGCCGAAGATCAGCTTCGTCAGGTCGTCGGAGGCAGTCATCGGGGGTTCTCGAAGTTCAGTTCGCGGTGGGGACGGCGGCGCTGGCGATCGGCCTGCCCTCGGGGTTGTCGGTGGTGCAGGCCAGGGCCTCGACGTAGCTGCGCGTGCCCTGGCCCGTCGGCGAGGTGCCGGAAGCTGCGACGGTGTAGGCCGCTGCCGAGCCGATGCCGCCTGCGTCGATGGCCATCATCTGGGCCATGCACATCTTGCTGGCGTCGACGCAGCGGTTGAGGATGCGTTCGTAGAGGTCGGGGGCCACGCTGGCGTAGCGCTTCACCGGCTCGCGCTGGCTGGGCTTTTCGAGCTGCAGATAGCCTTCGCGGCTCAGCGTGTTGCCGCCGGCCTTGGCCGCCTGCACCCACTTGTCGAAGTCGGCCTTCGCCAGGCCATGGAACTTGAAGCGCATGTCGGAGAAACCCGCGCCGCTGTAGTTGGCCGAGAAGCCTTCGTACTCGCCAGGCTTGTTCATCACGGCATGCAGCTTGGTTTCCATGCCCGGCATGGCGTAGATCTGGCCGGCGAGCGCGGGGATGTAGAAGGAGTTCATCACCGTGGAGCCGGTGATCTTGAAGCTGATGGGCACGTCGACCGGCGCGGCCAGCTCGTTGACGGTGGCGATGCCTTGCTCGGGGTAGATGAAGAGCCACTTCCAGTCGAGCGCGACGACTTCGACGACCAGTGGCTTGGTGCCCTGGGGCACCGGGCGTGTGTCATCAATGCGACGCAGCGCGCGGTAGGGGTCGAGCGTGTGGGTGCTGATCCAGGTGACGGCACCGAGCGCAATGATGATGAGCAGCGGCGCTGACCAGATCACCAGCTCGAGCGCGGTGGAGTGGTCCCAGTCGGGCTCGTAGGTGGCTTCCTTGTTCGACTGGCGGTAGCGCCAGGCGAAGAACACCGTCAGCGCGATCACCGGCACGATGATCAGCAGCATCAGCACCGTCGAGACGACGATCAGCCGGCCCTGCTGTGCGGCGATGTCGCCCGAGGGGTTCAGGACCACCGTGTTGCAGCCCGCCAGCCAGGCCATCGGGAAGAGACACAGGCTGCGCCAGGGCGCGCGAAGGTTCTTGAAGAGGGTCATGCCGGATGAGAAATGAGCCAGGACGAAAGAAGGCTTGGAAAAACAATAACGAACAGCCCACAATCTACGTTCAAAGGCGCGCGCCGGGCATTGGACGTTTTGTCCTATGGCGGCGATTTCTGTCCGGTGCGACGCTACGCCCTGTCTGACTGACAGTCAATTCACATGCAACCGATGACGACCCAGATCGATCACCACCCCGAGACCGCGGGTACGCGCGACGCCCGCTGGCTCCACACCGACCATGCCGACATCTCGCCCGGCGAGATCGCGATCGGCGTGGTCATCGGCCGCACCTCGGAGTACTTCGACTACTTCGTCTACGGCATCGCGTCGGCGCTGGTGTTCCCGTCGGTGTTCTTCCCGTTTGAGCAGGGGCTCGAAGGCACGTTGCTGGCCTTCACGGTGTTCGCCTTTGCGTTCATCGCGCGGCCCGTCGGCACCGTCGTGTTCATGAAGCTGCAGCAGCGCTTCGGGCGCGAGGCCAAGCTGACGATTGCCCTGTTCCTGCTGGGTATTTCCACCGCCGGCATCGCCTTCCTGCCGGGTTACGCCAGCCTGGGCTTCGCGTCCATCGTGCTGCTGTCTGTCTTGCGCGTCGGCCAGGGCATCGCGCTCGGCGGCTCGTGGGACGGCCTGCCTTCGCTGCTGGCCATCAACGCGCCGCCCGAGCGCCGCGGCTGGTATGCCGCGCTGGGCCAGCTGGGTGCGCCCATCGGCTTCATGCTGGCGAGCGGCCTGTTCGCGTTCCTGTATTCCAGCCTGGCGCCCGACGACTTCTTCGACTGGGGCTGGCGCTACACCTTCTACGTGGCTTTCGCCATCAACGTGGTGGCGCTCTTCGCGCGCCTGCGCCTGGTGGCCACGCATGAGTACGCCCAGTTGCTCGATGCCAACGAGCTGGAGCCCACCAACGTGGGCGAGCTGGTGAAGTCGCAGTGGTTCACGCTGATCATCGGAGCGTTCGCGGCGCTGGCGAGCTATGCGCTGTTCCATCTGATCACCGTGTTCCCGCTGTCGTGGATCAAGCTGTACTCCAGCCAGTCGATCACCGAATTCCTGGTGGTGCAGGTGATCGGCGGGGCGCTCGCCGCCGGCAGCGTCGTGGCCTCGGGCCACATCGCCGACCGGGTCGGCCGGCGCCGCACGCTGGGCATCTTCGCCACGATGATCGCCGTCTTCAGCGGCTTTGCACCCACGCTGCTCGACGGCGGCCGCCTCGGGCAGGACGTGTTCATCCTGCTCGGCTTCGTGCTGCTGGGCCTGTCTTACGGCCAGGCCGCCGGCGCGGTCAGCTCGAACTTCCAACCCAAGTACCGCTACACCGGCGCGGCACTCACGTCCGACCTGGCCTGGCTGATCGGTGCGGCCTTTGCGCCGCTGGTGGCGCTGGGCCTGTCGGCGCACTTCGGGCTGGCGTACGTCAGCGTCTATCTGCTGTCGGGTGCCGCGTGCACGCTGGCAGCGCTGAGCGTGAATCGGGCGCTGGAAACGCGCGACTGACGATTACTCGTAGTTCACCGGGTCGCTGTAGGCCGGGTCGTCGTGCAGCGCCCAATAGGTGTCGTACAGGCGGGTGGTGATCGGGCCCGGGAAGGGCGGCAGTGGTTGGCCATCGATCTTGGCGATGGGCAACACGCCGCCGCCGGTGGAGGTAAGGAACACTTCGTCGGCGCTGCGCACCAGCTCGGCCGGTACGGGCGCGATGCGCAAAGGAATGCCCAGTTTCTCGCACAGCTCGATGGCGGTGCGGCGCGAGATGCCTTCGAGCACGCCGCTGTCAGCGGTGTGCACCACGCCATTCTTCACCACGAAGACATTGAAGCCCGGGCCTTCGGTGACATTGCCGGCGGCGTCGACGACGCAGCTCGTGTCGTGCCCGCGGTCGTAGGCATCGAACATCGACTGCACCAGGTCCATCCAGTGGTAGTTCTTCACCGTGGGGTCGACCGACGCGGCCGCAATGCGCTGCCGCTGGCTGATGTGCAGGTCGATGCCGGCGAGCTGCTTCTCGCGTGACGCGATGAACACATAGGGCAGGGCGTAGGCGTAGAAGCGGTTCACGGCGAGGCGCGGGTCGCGTGCGCCGCGCGGCGGCACGCCGCGGGTGCAGACCATCGCCACATAGCCGTCCTTCAGCCCGCCGGCTCGCACGCAGCCGTGCAGGATCTCGCGCAGTTCGGCGCGGCTGTGGGGAATCGCGAGGTGCATCTTCTGCAGGCTGGCGAAGAAGCGGTCGAGGTGGTCGTCGAGCCGGAAGAACACGCCTTGCCAGGTGCTGGCCACGTCGTAGGTGACGTCGGAACGCGTGAAACCCCAGTCGAACATCGAGATCTTGGCTTCGGACAGGGGCGCATACGCACCATCGATGAAGACGCTGCCGCCTTCGAACTGGCCGACCGGTGGCGTGGCGGGGACGGGCATGGCGTGCTCCTGGGTGATCGTTGAATTGTTGAAAAATTGTACGTCGTTCAATAATAATTGAACAGCGATCAATGGCGCCTAGAATTGAACGCATGCCGACCGCCACCCGACCCGTCGCCCGGAAGCCGAAGAGCCTGCCTTCACAACCCAAAGTCCGCCTGGGGCGGCCGCCCAAGGATGCGGCCACCAGCAGCGGCGAGGCGCTCGGTCGTGAGCGCATCCTGCAGATCGCCCTGGCGCTGATCGACCGGCAAGGGCTGGCTGCCTTCAACATCCGCGAACTGGCGGTCGCGCTGCGTGTGGCGCCGGCGGCGATCTACTGGCACGTGCCCAACCGCGGCATGCTGGTGTCCGGCGTCATCGCCCTCGCGCTCGATGGCGTGGCCCACGGCCTGCCGGACGGAAATTGGCAGCTCCGACTGCGTGCGCTGTTGCAGCGCTTTCGCGAGGCGCTTCGCCGCCATCCGCAGCTGGCGCCCATCGTCGCCAGCGAGCTGGCCTACAACGCGGCCTTCGATGCACCGCTGCTCGAGCACGTGGTGGCTGCGCTGGAAGACGCCGGCTTCGAAGAAGCCGCGCTCGTGGATGCGTTCAACGTGGTCATCGCCGCCATGTGCGGCTTTGCGACGCTGGAGCTGTCCACCGCGCCGGCCGGCGACGCAAAGGCATGGGAGGCGGCGTGCCGTGCGCAGATCGATGGTGTCGATGCCGAGCAGCACCCGCACCTGGGCCGGCACCTTGCGGCATTGCGCAACCGCGCCTTCCTGCTGCGCTGGTCGAGCGGCAAGGAGAAGCCGCTTCAAAGCGGCTTCGACGCGTGGATCGACGTGGTGCTGCGCGGCCTGGAGGCGCGCAGCCGAGCCCTTCGCAAGGTCAGGTAGAGACCTCAGCGGCTCAGGGTTTGGGGCAGGCGGCGCCGCTGTCGATCCAGGCCTTGATCAGTTCGCCGAACTGCGCCTGCGTGCCGGGTGCGGGTGTGCGGTTGCTGCCCGGTGCCCAGCCCCAGCCGACGAGCGTGTCGCCGGCCATGTGCTCATGCAGCGCCGCCAGCGACTTGCCGCCGTTGCGCCGCGTGTCCTTGATCTGCGCGCAGATCTGGCCGAGCGAGCGGTTCTGCCATGCCATCGACAGGGGCGCCACGTGCCACAGCGGGTGACCCGGCACGCCGGCCGGCTCGAAGTTGGCGCCTTGGTGGCAGGTGGTGCATCGCAACGCGGTGGCGCCTTTGTCATCGGCGCCGCGCACCACCATCGGCTCATGTGGGTGCATGTCATTGCCTTGTGTGGGCCGCTCGCCGGCGGGGTGGCAGTTGAGGCAACGCGGGCTCTGGATCACCTTGCCAGCTTCGACGAACAGCGCACGGGAGCGCTCGGTGCCGTCGGCAATTTTTGCAAAGCTATCGGCGCTGCGCAGCTCGACAGTTTGCGCCCCTGCACCGGCCGAGGCGAGCGCGAGACTGCAGCTCATCAAGCAGCGGAATAGACCTGCGGACGTCGTAGCTTGCATTGCCAACCTCACACGCTAATTTCGACGCACGAGCATACTGCTGCATCCACTTTTTCACAGGAGATGGGAATGCCCATATCGCTCAACGTGAATGGACAAGTGCGTGAGGTCGATGCTGATCCCGAGACCCCGTTGCTGTGGGTCGTCCGCGAAGACCTGGGGCTCACTGGAACGAAGTTCGGCTGTGGCATCGCGCAGTGCGGGGCATGCACCGTGCATGTGGACGGAGAGACCATGCGCTCATGCGCGGCACCGGTTTCTGCGGTTGTCGGCCGCAAGGTGACGACGATCGAAGGCCTCACCTCGCGCACCGCGAAGGCGGTGCAGAAGGCCTGGGTCGATCTCGACGTGGTGCAGTGCGGCTACTGCCAGTCGGGCCAGATCATGTCGGCCACCGTGTTGCTGGAGCACAAGCCACGCCCCACCGACAAGGACATCGACCAGGCGATGGCCGGCAACATCTGTCGCTGTGCGACCTACCAGCGCATTCGCGCCGCGATTCATGCGGCGTCGAAGAACCTGGCTGCTTGAGGAGGGCCGCACCATGCACCCCTTGATGCAAGCGATGAACCAGCAACAGCGCCGGCTGCTGGCCGACGCATTCACCGCGCCGCCGCTTGCGGTGGCCGAGGGCCGCGAAGGCGGGCTCACGCGCCGAGCCGTGCTCGCGGCCGGTGCCGGCGCAGGCCTCGTGATTGCCGTCGGCGGCTTGTGGCCGAAGAGCGCGCTCGCCGCAGCGCCCGGCCCCGAAGGCGTGGTCACCGGCCCGCTGGCGCCGAATGCGTTCGTGCGCGTGGGTACCGACAACCTCGTCACCATCGTCTGCAAGCACCACGAGATGGGGCAGGGCAACACGACAGGCCTGGCCTCGATGGCGGCCGACGAGCTCGACGCCGACTGGTCGCTGGTGCGCACCGAGTACGCGCCGTCCAACCCCAAGCTCTATGCCAACCTGGCGTTCGGCGACATGCAGGGCACGGGCGGCTCGTCGGCCATCGCGAACTCGTTCCTGCAGATGCGTACCGCAGGCGCGACCGCGCGCGCGATGCTCGTGGCGGCCGCGGCCGAGGCCTGGAAGGTGCCGGCCAGCGAGGTCAAGGCGCAGAACAGCGTGCTCAGCCACGCCTCGGGCAAGCGCGCTACTTACGGCGAGATGGCGATGGCCGCCAGCCGGCAGGCGCCACCGGCGAATCCGCCGCTGAAGACCGCGGCGCAGTTCACGCTGATGGGCAAGGAGCACGCGACGCCGCGGGTCGACTCGCCTTCTAAGTGCGACGGCACGGCGGTCTACACCATCGACGTCAAGCTGCCTGGCCTGCTGACGGCAGTGATTGCGTGGCCGCCGTCGTTCGGTGCCAAGCTCGTGTCCTTCGACGCGGCCGACGCCAAGCAGGTGAAGGGCGTGACCGACGTCGTGCAGGTGCCCGAAGGCGTGGCCGTGATCGCGCGCGGCACCTGGGCTGCGATGCAGGGCCGGCGCGCGCTCAAGGTGGTGTGGGACGAATCGGCGAGCAGCCAGCTCGATTCCGACAACTTGCTCGCGCAATACCGCACGCAGGCCGAATTGCCCGGCACACCCTTCGCGCGGCCCAAGGGCGTGGAGCCTGCCGCGCCGATAGTGAAAACGGTCGAGGCGGTCTATGAGTTCCCGTTCCTCGCGCACGCGACGATGGAGCCGATGAACTGCGTGGCCTGGCTGCACGACGGCATGCTCGAGACCTGGAGCGGTCACCAGTTCCCGACTTTCGACCACATGCTTTCGGCCAAGGCCGCCGGCCTGCCGATGGAGAAGGTCAAGCTGCACACGCTGGTCTCGGGCGGCAGCTTCGGCCGCCGCGCCAATGCCTGGAGCGACTTCACGGTGGCCGCAGTCAACATCGCCAAGGCGATCGATGGCCGTGCGCCGGTTCGCCTGCAGTACACGCGCGAAGACGACATGGGCGCCGGCCTGTACCGGCCGATGTACGTGCACTCGGTGAAGGCGGGGCTCGATGCGTCGGGCCGCATCGCAGGCTGGCAGCATGCCATCGTCGGCCAGTCGATCTTGAGCGGCACGGCGATGGAAATGATGGTGAAGGATGGCGTCGACTCCACCTCGGTCGAAGGCGTTGCGCCGTCACCCTACGCGCTGCCGATGATGAAAGGTGACCTGCATTCGCCGGTGCTCGCGGTCAAGCCGCTGTGGTGGCGCTCGGTCGGCAACACGCACACCGCCTACGTGATGGAAACGATGATGGACGAACTGGCCCGCGCTGCGGCCAAGGATCCGCTCGCGTTCCGGCTGGCCTTGCTCGACAAGAGCGAGCGGGCTGCTGGGGTGCTCAAGCTCGCGGCCTCGAAAGCCGGTTGGGGCAAGAAGCAGCGTGCCGGCGTGGCGCAGGGCATCGCGATGCACGAGTCCTTTGGCTCTTTCGTGGCGCAGGTGGCCGAGGTGTCGTTGAAGAACGGCAAGGTGAAGGTCGAGCGCGTGGTCTGCGCGGTCGACTGCGGCATCGCCGTCAACCCGGACGTGATCCGTGCGCAGATGGAGGGCTGCATCGGCTTCGCGCTCGGCGCGGTGTACTACGGCGAGATCGAGCTGAAGAATGGCCGCGCCGCACAGCGCAACTTCGACAGCTACAAGTCGCTGCGCATCTACGAGATGCCGAAGGTCGAGGTCTACATCGTGCCGAGCACCGCGGCGCCAACCGGTGTCGGCGAGCCCGGCGTGCCGCCGCTTGCACCGGCGGTGGCGAACGCGGTGGCGAAACTGGGAGGCCCGAAGGTCCGAAGGCTGCCGTTCTCGAGGGCAGGTCTGGTGGCCGCCTGAAGCCGGGGCGCGACGTACAGCGCGCAACGCGGGGGGCGGCCGCGTGCCTTGCCGCGGTGGCACTGCTGGCCGGCTGCGCACTGTGGCGGCCGACCGTCGTGCCGCTGCGAACCATCGCGCAGTCCGCCTCGTGCGCGGCGCGGCCCGATACCTTGCTGGTGTTGTTGCCGGGTTCGTACTCGCTGCCTGAAGACTTCCTGCGAGAGGGCTTCGTGCAGGCCGTTCGCGAGCGGCGAATCGCTGCGGACGTGCTGCTGGTCGATGCGCACGTCGGCTACTACGACCAGCGCTCCATCGTCACGCGCTTGCAGGCCGACATCATCCTGCCGGCGCGCGCCCAGGGCTACCGCCACATCTGGCTGGCTGGCATCTCGATCGGTGCTGTGGGCTCGATGCTGTACGCGGACGCATGGCCCGATGATGTCGATGGTCTGCTGCTCATCGCCCCGTATCTCGGATCGCGCTTGTCGGCCAAGGAGATCGAGGTCGCGGGAGGCCTGGCTGCGTGGCAGGCACACAGGCTCCCGGGCGATGGCGACATCGACCTGACCTTGTGGCGTTGGCTTCAGATGCAGACCGGCCCCGCCATCGCCGGAAGAAAGCTGCCACTGTTCCTCGGCTATGGCGACGACGATCGTTTCGTCTACAACGACAAGGTGCTGAGCCGGGCCCTGCCGCCGGCACGGGTGTTCACCGCGGAAGGTGGCCACGACTGGCCGGCGTGGAGGACGCTGTGGCCGCGCATGCTGGACGCGACGCCGCTGCCGCGTGACGATGGCTGTGTGCCGGCGCCCTGAGACTTCGTGATGCTTCTCGCGCGTCTGTGGCAAGCGCGAGGAGCCACATCACGGCGAAACTCCAGTTCCTATAGCATGCGTGCAGGCAATCGATGTGCTCATGGAGGCCGGTGATGTCTGCTCGACCAAGGTACTGGTTTCCCGTGAAGCGCTACGGCTGGGGTTGGGGGCTGCCAACGGCATGGCAGGGTTGGGCCGTGCTGGTGGGGTTTGCCGGCTTGCTGCTGGCGGGCTCGCTGGTGGTGCTGCCGGCGCAGGGCGTCGAGATCTTTCTTGCGTACTCCGTGCTGCTGTGCGCGCTGCTGCTGGCGGTGTGCTGGTTGAAGGGAGAGCCGCCCAGCTGGCGCTGGGGCGGCCATTGATGAAGGTTCTCGTCACCGGGAGTTCGGGCCACCTGGGCGAGGCGCTGGTTCGCAGCCTGAAGGCCACCGAGCACGAGGTGGTCGGCATCGACATCGCGCCGTCGCCATTCACGGATGCTGTCGGCTCGATCGCGGACCGGCAGTTCGTGAAGCGGAAAATGAACGGCGTGGAGGCGGTCTTGCACACCGCCACGCTGCACAAGCCGCACGTCGCGACGCACAGCCGCCAGGACTTCGTCGACACCAACATCACCGGTGCGTTGAATCTGCTCGAAGAAGCCGTGTTGGCCGGCGCCCGCCGCTTCATCTTCACCAGCACCACGAGTGTGTTCGGCGATGCGCTGCGGCCCCCGGTCGGGCAGCCTGCCGCGTGGATCACCGAAGACGTGGCGCCGCGGCCCAAGAACATCTACGGCGTGACCAAGACGGCCGCCGAAGACCTGTGCCAGCTGTTCCACCGCAACCACGGCCTGTCGTGCCTGGTGCTGCGAACCTCGCGCTTCTTCCCGGAAGAAGACGACCAGAAGGATGTCCGCGACCGCTATGCGCACGGCAACGTCAATGCCAACGAGTTTCTCTATCGGCGCGTGGACATTGAAGACGTGGTCAGTGCACACCTCTTGGCGCTCGAACGGGCCGAGGCGATCGGGTTCGACAAATACATCATCAGCGCGACGACGCCGTTCACGAAGAGTGACCTGGCTGAGCTGCGTGCCGATGCACCGGCCGTTTTGAAGCGCAAGGCGCCCGAGTTCGAGGCGCTGTACGCGGCCCGCGGTTGGCGCATGTTTCCCGAGATCGAGCGGGTGTACGTCAACGAGCGGGCGAGAACGAGCCTGGGTTGGAAGCCGAAATACGATTTCAACCATGTGCTCAGCAGCCTGCGGGAAGACAAGGACATGCGCAGCCCCTTGGCCCAGCAGATCGGGTCCAAGGCCTACCATTCACGCTCATTTGCGGAGGGCCCCTATCCGGTCGAATGATTCAGACTCAGACATGGGGCGCTCTTTGCTGAAATTGAAAACAAGACGTCGTGAACTGCTGGGATGTGTGCTCGCGGCGCTGTGCGGCTTCGCCGTTGCAGACGACGCCACTGAACAGATGGTTGGCGGCATCGATGCGGTGATTTCTGCCTGCACCACGGCTGAACCCAAGACGGCCAAGGCCGCGCAGGACATGCTGGCTGCCGCAGTGGCCCAGCGCAAGCTGGACCTGCCCTCCATCCGCAAGAGTGACGCCTACAAGGCCATCTACAACTCGGAAGCCAACCGCTTGCTCTCGATCCCCGCCAAGGAGCGCGTGGCGGCCTGCAAGAGTGCGTTGTAAGTCGGAGGTTTGAAGGAATGGCTCGTAAGTTCACTGCCCTTGTCGCCAGCGGCTTGATCGGCCTGGCAAGCTTCACGGCCGAGAGCTGCTTTTCACAGGAGGCTCCTTCGGCCAGTGCGCCCAAGACCTTGCGCGAACGGTGGGCCGAGCGCCGCGCGGGCGATCGGGGCAAACCTGCCGCGGCCAATGTGCAGGTCACCGGCCCGGGCGATTATTCTCTGTCGCTCGTTCATGCCGGCCAGACTCGCCTGTATCGCGTGCACGTGCCGGCCAGCTACTCCGCCACCAAGCCGGCGCCGCTGGTGTTCTCGCTGCACGGTGGCGGCGGCAACATGGACTTCCAGGCCAACGACAGTTACTACGGCCAAGTCTCCAAGTCGGACCAGACGGGCTTCATCGCCGTGTTCCCGAACGGGTTCAGCAAGCTCAAGTCGGGCAAGCTCGCGACCTGGAACGCCGGCAACTGCTGCGCCTCTGCACGCGACGAAGACAGCGACGACGTGGGCTTCATCCGCGACATCATCAAGAGCCTGAGCGCGCAGCTCAACGTCGACCCGCGGCGGATCTTCGCCAACGGCATGTCCAACGGCGGGATGATGGCCTATCGCCTCGCCTGCGAAATGCCCGACGTGTTCCGCGCCATCGCATCCGTCGCCGGCACCGACAACACCAAATCGTGCACGCCCAAGGCGCCGATCTCGGTGCTGCACATTCACGCGAAGGACGACGAACTCGAGCTGTTCGACGGCGGCGCAGGCCGCAAGTCGTCGAAGGTCACGTCCTTCGTCTCGGTGCCCGACTCGATCGCGAAGTGGGTTCGCCTCAACAGCTGCAGCACCACGCCGAAGCGCGTCTTCGAAAACGACGGGGCGTACTGCGATGCCTACACCTCATGCCGCGGCGGCGTGGAAGTGAAGCTGTGCGTCACGCCAACCGGCGGGCACTCATGGCCCGGCGGCAAGAAGCCGCGTGGCGACACGCCGGGGTCGACAGCGCTGTCGGCCACCGATGTGATTGCCGATTTCTACGTCAGCCGCTGAGGCGCTGCGAAACGCAAGTGCCTCGTCGCTTGCGGGGCAGAGGCTACACACCCTGGTCCGGCAGGATCGGCCGGTGTATGAGTGCCTCCGCGTTCCGGGGCGTTCCCATGTCGTACTCGACTTCGATGCGGTTCCCCCCAGGAAAGGTAAGTACCCAGGTACCGTCGAACTGGCCGCGTACAAACTTGCCACTGGCAGTGCCAGCGGCGCTGGACACAACAGCGGGGCCATGCAGGGTGCCGTTGTCCCAGGTCGCTTCGATTCGCTGGCCCTTGGCAACAAGCTCAAGGACGCCCTCGCCGTGGTGGCGGCCCGCACGCCAGCCACCAACGTAGCGCATGCCGTTCGAGGTGGTTTCCTCGCCCTGCCCGTCGAGGACGTTGGCCACCCATTGCCCCTCACGGCGGGTTCCGCTGGAGGGATCATCAAGTACGCCCTGACCCTGTCGCATGCCCATCTTGAACTCGCCGGTGTACTCGCTGCCATCGCGAAAGTGCAGGACGCCGTGGCCATCAAAGGCGCCGGCGGCAAAGGAGCCCGCGTACCACGATCCGTCGCGCCATGTGGCTCGGCCCTCTCCGGACAATTGACCGCCGACCCAGGTGCCTTCACGGATGGTGCCCTGAGGGTCTGTTCCCTTGCCCTTGCCATGTGGCTGACTGTTCTGGAACTCGCCCTCGTGACGAGATCCGTCTGCGCCAATGACGATGCCTGTCCCTTCAAGTTGGTTGTTCCGCCAATTGCCCTCAAGACGAGTTCCGTTCGGAGCAGTCGCCACGCCGTTGCCATCGCGGACGCCTCGCTTGAAGTCACCCTTGTAGGTAGCGCCGTCGTTGTAGGCCATTTGCCCCCTTCCATCGGGCAAGCCGTTCAACCATCCGCCTTCGTAGCGGTAGAGTCCTGGCCCGACGATCAGTATTTCGCCACTGGCTTCTCCGCTCTCGAACTGACCCGTGACCGTCTGACCGTTGGGAAACTTTAGGACGCCACTCCCCTGGCGCGTACCCGCTTTGAACCCGCCCTCGTACTGGACGCCGTCCGAATACTGCATGCGACCCTGGCCGTTTGGAGCGTTCTGCGACCAGTTTCCATCGTAGCGATGGTTGCCGGGGCCAGCGATTTTTACCTCGCCGATTAGCTCGCCGTTTTCGAACTGACCGCTTCGTGTCTGCCCGTTGGGCATGGTCAGGACGCCTTGGCCGTGGCGCTTTCCTGCCTTGAACGAACCGGTGTAGTTGCCGCTGTTGCCGACCAGAAAGGTGTAGGTGCCGATGCCTTCGGGCTGGCCCGCGACGAGCCTCCCCTCATAGCGTTGGCCCAGCGTGTCCTCGCGATACCACTCCAGCACGCCGAGCCCTTCGGCAAAGCCGGCCCTACAGCCCCCGCTCCAGCGTATCCGCTCATTGGGCTGAGGCCTCGGGTTGACGACCAAGCATCCGGCTTCGCCGATAGTGAATTCGGAGATGTCGGCGCTGGCCGTTGTGCACAAAACGAGGCTACCCAACGAGATGAATGAGGCGCACCAGATGTTCATAGGCGAGACCCTCCGAATATTTTGTTTGTTGTGTATCGGTGCTATGGCGTTGCTCAGGGCCGAACTTGGTCGATCACCACCTCGACGTTGCTGGCGCCCGGCTTTACCACCGGACCGGTACCGATCAAATCGCCCGGACCCGGCGTCGCACTGCCGTTCTTCGAGATGCGCGCTTCGATGCGCACCTCGGCCACGCCGGAAATCTTGAACTCGGGGCTCATGGCCATCGAGTCGTCGAGCTTGAAGTCGAACGGCAGGTCGGACACGCGCACGCGCTGCACGGCCAGCGGCATGCGCGGGCCTTGCGGGCTGCGCGCGAACACGAATACGGTGTCGGTGGGCTGCACCTTGCCAGCGAGTGCGGGAGCCAGGCTCACGCGGCCGCTGATGGCTGGGCCGGTGGTGGCCGCAGCGCTTGTCTTCTTGTCGGTGGTGCCGCTCGCGGCCTGGGCCGTGGAGGCAGGCGCGCCCATCTGGGCACGGGTCTTGGTGACGGCTTCGTTCAGCCATTTGGCGTCGTCCGAATCGGGCGGCACGATGGCCAGCAAACGCTCCCACTGCGCGACGGCGCCTGCCAGGTCATTGCGGTTGTAGGCTGCCGTGGCCGCGAGCGAGAGCGCCATCGGGTTCTGCGGGTCGAGGGCCAGCGCGCGCTTCACCATCTCCATCGGCTTGCCGTCGAAGTTGCCCATGGCGCGGGTGGCCAGCACGTCGGCGTATTCGGCCAGCAAGGTGGCGTTCTGGAAGAGCGGCTCGCCGATGTGGTTGAACGCGTCTTCGGCCTGCGGCAGGCGGTTCATCACGCGGTACGACCGGGCCAGCACGATCCAGCCCTTGGGGTCGGACGGGTCCTTCGCCATGCGCTCGGCCAGGTCGGACACCATCTTCTCGACGTCTTGCTGCGTGGCGACGCGGGTTGCGCGTGCCTCCAGTGCGGCGGGGGAGCCGAGCAAAGCGTAGAGGCCCGCGGCCGCGAGCGGCAGCAGCACGACGAGCGCCAGCGAGGTGCGGCGCGAGCCGAAAGGCGCGGTGGAAGTGGCTTCGCCGACGTTGGCATCGTCGAGCAGGCGGCGCTGCAACTCAGCGCGCGCCTGCTCATGGTCGGGTGCGGAAATCAGGCCGGCGGCGAGGTCGCGATCAAGCTCCTGCAACTGGTCGCGGTAGACACCGGCGTTGATCTCGCGCGTGGAGGCTGTCTCGGCCTTGGGCGCCTTGCGCCACGGGCGCAGCAACAACAACAGGGTGGCCGCGACGAGTACCGCCGCGGCCATCACGAAAACGCCCATCACGACTCTCCGTTGAGCAAGGCTTCGGCCTTGCGTTGGTCTTCGGGCGACAAGGCTGCATCAGCCGGCTTGCGCTTGCGTAGAAAGGCCACCAGGCCGATCAGCCCGCCGAGCAGCAACACGAACGGCCCGCCCCACAGCAGCCAGGTGATGGGCTTCACGGGCGGGCGGTACAGCACGAAATCGCCATAGCGGCTGACGAGAAAGTCGCGCACTTCCTGGTCGGTCTTGCCTTGCTTGATGAGGCCGCGAATCTCGCGGCGCAGGTCCATCGCGAGGTCGGAGCGCGAGCCGGCGAGCGACTCGTTCTGGCAGACCAGGCAGCGCAGCTCTTCGGCAATGTTGACCAGTCGCTGCTCGACGACCGGGTCTTCGGCCAGCGGCGCGGCCTCGTTGGCGTGGATGGAAACAGCGGCGAGCACCAGCGCCGCAGCAGCCCAAAGCTTCTTCATTTCTGCAGCTCTTTGATCAGGGGCACGATCTTCTTCTGCAGCACCTCGGGCGTCACCGGGCCGATCTGCTTGAAGCGAATGGTGCCGGTCTTATCGATCACGTAGGTCTCGGGCACGCCGTAGACGCCGTAGTCGATGCCCACGCGGCCGTCGGCGTCGACGACCGTCAGGTCGTACGGGTTGCCGAAGCGGGCCAGCCAGTTCTTGGCTTCGGGGCTCTGGTCTTTGTAGTTCAGGCCGATCAGCGGTGCGAGCTTCTGCTTGGCGAAATCGACCAGCACCGGGTGTTCTTCGCGGCAGGGGCCGCACCAGGTGGCCCACACATTGAACAGCCAGACCTTTCCGGCCATTTCCTTGGGGCTGAATCGGCCATCGGCCTCGAGCTGCGGCAGCGAGAACGCCGGCGCGGCCTTGCCGACCAGCGGCGAGGGCACTTCATGCGGATCGCGGTTGAGCCCGATGCCCAGGAACACCGCCAGCACCACGAAGAGCGCCAGCGGGATCAGGAAACGTTTCATGCCGGCGCTCCCTGTACCACCGTGCTGCGCGACTTCAGGCGATAGCGCTTGTCGCTCGCGGCCAGCCCGCCGCCGAGTGCCATCAGCAGGCAGCCGCCCCAGATCCAGACGATGAAGGGCTTGTAGTAGACGCGCACGCTCCAGGCCGAGCCCTGCGCGTCGAGCGGTTCGCCCAGTGAAACGTAGAGGTCGCGCGTGAATCCGCTGTCGATGGCGGTCTCGGTCATGGGCATCTGCGACGAGAAATAGCTGCGCTTCTCGGGATTCAGTGTGCGCAACACCTCGCCGTTCTTCGAGAGCTCAATGTCGCCGCGTTGCGCCATGTAGTTCGGGCCGGGCACCTGCTTCACGCCCTTCAGGCGGACGGTGTAGCCGCCGAGCGTCACGGTGTCGCCGACCGCCATGCGCACGTCGCGCTCGACCTCATACCCCTTGACCAGGGTGACGCCGACCACGAACACCGCGATGCCGATGTGCGCCAGGTGCATGCCCCAGTACGCGCGGGGCGGCCAGCCCGATTTGAGGCGAGTGCGAATCTGGAACGCGGTGCTGGCCACGATCCACACCGCTAGCAGCAGGCCGAGCGCGATCAGCGGCGTCCATTCGCCGACGAGGAAGGGCAGGCCGACGCCAGCGACCACGGCCAGCACGGCGGCCAGACGCAGGCGCTGCGCCATGTCGCGCGGGTCGGCGTGCTTCCAGTTCGCGAGCGGGCCGACGGCGATCAGAAACAGCAGCGGCAGCATGATCGGTACGAACACCGAGTTGAAGTAGGGCGGCCCGACCGACAGCTTGCCCATGCCCAAGGCATCGATCAGCAGCGGGTACAGCGTGCCGAGCAGCACCGAGCCGGCGGCCACCACCAGCAGCACGTTGTTGATCAGCAGCAGCGTTTCGCGCGAGAACAGCGCGAATGCCCCGCCCATGCTGACCTTGGGCGCGCGCCAGGCGAACAGCGTGAGCGAGCCGCCGATCACGATCGTCAAGAAGAACAGGATGAAGATGCCGCGCTTGGGGTCGGTGGCGAAGGCGTGCACCGAGGTCAGCACGCCGGAGCGGACAAGGAAGGTGCCGAGCAGCGACAGCGAGAACGCGGCGATGGCCAGCAGCACCGTCCAGTTCTTGAAGCTGCCGCGCTTTTCGGTGACGGCCAGCGAATGGATCAGCGCCGTGCCCACCAGCCAGGGCATGAACGAGGCGTTTTCCACCGGGTCCCAGAACCACCAGCCGCCCCAGCCCAGCTCGTAGTAGGCCCAGTACGAGCCGAGCGCGATGCCGATGGTGAGGAAGACCCAGGCCACGTTGGTCCAGGGGCGCGACCAACGGGCCCAGGCGGCGTCGAGCCGGCCAGCCAGCAGGGCGGCGATGGCGAACGCGAAAGCCACCGAGAAGCCCACGTAGCCCATGTAGAGCATGGGTGGGTGGACGACCAGCCCGGGGTCTTGCAAGAGTGGGTTCAGGTCTTGGCCCTCTGCCGCCGGCGGGAGCAGGCGATCGAAGGGATTGGACGTGAGCAGCATGAACAGCAGGAAGCCCATGCCGACCAGGCCCAGCACCCCCAGCACGCGAGCGACCATGGCCTGTGGCAGTTGGCGCGACAACAGGCTGACGGCGAAGGCCCAGCCGTTGAGCATCAGCAGCCAGAGCAGCAGCGAGCCCTCATGGCCGCCCCAGACGGCGGCCGCACGGTAGGCGGTGGGCAGCTTGGAGTTGGAGTGCTCGGCCACGTAGCTCACCGAGAAGTCGTTCGCCAGGAAGGCTTGCATCAGACAGGCGAAGGCGAAGGCGACGAGAACGAACTGGGTTTGCGCGGCCGGGCGGGCGAGGGCGATCCAGCCGGAATGACCGCGGTGCGCGCCGATCAGCGGCAGCACGCCTTGGACGATGGAGATCAGCAGCGCGAGGATGAGGGCGAGGTGGCCGAGTTCGGGGGTCATTTGACAGTCTTTCCCATCTTGGCGGCTTCGGCCTTGTCTACTGCGTGCTTGGCTTCGGGGGGCATGTAGTTCTCGTCGTGCTTGGCCAGCACCTCGGTCGCGACGAACTGTCCGTCGGCGCCGAGCTTGCCCTGTACGACGGCACCTTTGCCTTCCTTGAACAGGTCGGGAAGGATGCCGGTGTAGCTGACGGCGACGTCCTGGGCGGTGTCGGTGATGACGAAGCGCACCGTCATCTGCTCGCGCTGCAGGCTGCCCTGGCGCACCATGCCGCCGACGCGGAAGGTGCGGTTCTTGGGTGCTTCGCCGGTGCTGACCTGGGTGGGCGTGAAGAAGAAGGCGACGTTGCTCTGCAGGGCGTTCAGCACCAGGCCAGCGGCGATGCCCAGCCCGGCCAGGGCGCCCACGATGATCCCGATGCGTTTGTGGCGTGGCTTCATGGCTGGAGCGTCAGGTCGTGGCCTGGCGGGGTGATGCTGGGCATGTGAGCGGGGGCTCTCGTTGTTTGAGGCTGGCGGCATGTGGCGCGCATGTCTTGCCGCGCACCGAGCACCAGATTATCTGCGCACCCGCTGGTCGCTCGCACCGGCTTGCGAGTTCCGTACTTGTAGCATCTGGTCGAATGGCAGGACAGCGGCTCCCGTATCTTGTGCGACCGTATGTAAGGTCGTCGCCGATTGCCAACTATTGACGTTATTTTTCGGTGTGCGAGGCCCGATGATGCGGCCGGAGACAAGAGGCCCGTGCTACGTGCTCGTCGAGCGCAGGCCCAGGCCCTTGAATGACAGACCCGGAGAGAAGCTTGAACCCAGTTCGTGAACAGTCGGAGTACCCGGAGCAGCCATGATGTTCGGCGCTTCCAAGCCCACCCTGCGCGCGGTCGAGAACGACCGTGGGCAGGGCCATGCGTTCGCGCAGGGCAACTGGTACAGCCGTGAAGAAGCCATCATGGGCACGGCGATCCGCGTCGAGCTGTGGAGCAGCGACCGCGCGGCGGGCGAGGCAGCGATCGACGCGGTCATGCAGGAAATGCACCGCATCGACCGCACGATGAGCCCGCACAAGGCCGACTCCGAACTCTCGATCATCAACCGCGAAGCCGCACGCCACGCCGTGCCGCTGAGCGCCGAGATGGCCCGCCTGGTCGCGCGCGCCATCGACTTCTCGGAACTGTCGGACGGTGCGTTCGACATCACCTACGCCGGCGTTGGCCAGCTCTACGACTACCGGCTCGGCATCAAGCCCAGCGACGAAGAACTGGCCCGCGCGCGTGCCAACGTCGGCTACCGCAACCTCATTCTCGACCGCGAGGAGCGCACGCTGCGCTTCGCCCGCGAAGGCATGCGCATCGACCTCGGCGGCTTCGCCAAGGGCCATGCAGTGGACAACAGCATCGCCATCCTCAAGCGCCACGGCATTGCCAACGCGACGGTGGCGGCCGGTGGTGACAGCCATGTGATGGGCGACCGCGGCGGCCGGCCCTGGAGCATCGGCATCCGCGATCCGCGCCGGCCCGGCGAGGTGGTTGCGGTGCTGCCGCTCGAGGACGTGTCGATCTCGACGTCCGGCGACTACGAGCGCTTCTTCGAGCAGGACGGCGTGCGTTGCCACCACCTGATCGATCCGAAGACCGGCAAGTCGCCGAACGGCGTGCGCAGCGTGACCATCCTCGCGGATGACGGGCTCACGACCGAAGGTCTGTCGAAGTGTGTTTTCGTGATGGGGTTGGAAAGAGGCATGCGGCTCATCGAGTCGCAGCCGGGGGTTGATGCAGTGGTGGTGGACGCGTCCGGTGTCCTGCACTACTCGTCGGGTCTGTTGTCGGGTGCTTCGCAGCCCCGTCAGTGACCCAGGTGTCGTTTGTGATTGATCGGACTCGTTTGGAGGCGAATATGAAGAAAGTCCTGACAAGAGTGTGCGCACTGGCGTGCGTATCGGCAGCAGCGGGCATGGCGCTCGTAGGTTGCGGCAGCGGCAGCAGCGACAACGTGACGGTGCAGGGCGATACGCCTGTCGCCTACGCCAAGCGAAGCAGCGCGCTCAACATGAACCCGACCACCGGTGCCGATTTCAAGGCGGGCGGCGACCTGATGATCCGCGAGAAATCGTCGATCAGCGCGAACGAGATCAACGTGACGCAGGGCTACACCCAGGGCAAGGGCGATGTGTCCGACCCCGAGGCGTCGTACGACGGCAAGAAGATCGTCTTCTCGATGAACTGCCCGACCGCGAACAACGCGTTGTGCACGGGCCACTGGAACATCTGGGAATACGACATGACCAGCGGCGGCCTGGCCGGCGGCACGCTGAAGCGGCTGACCAGCTCGACCGACGACGACGTCGACCCGGCTTACCTGCCTGCAGGTGCGGGCTTCGTCTTCGCATCGAACCGCCAGCGCGTGACGGTCGACCTGCCCAGCGGCACCGACACCTACGCCGCACTCGATGAATACGAGCGCGAGCGCGTGCTCAACCTCTACACGATGGACGCTAAGGGCGGCACCATCACGCAAATCTCGGTCAACCAGAGCCATGACCGCAACCCGGTGGTGCTGGCGAACGGCGACATCATGTTCTCGCGCTGGGACCACGTCGGCGGCCGCAACCACTTCAAGGTGTTCACCGTCAAACCCGACGGCACCAACATGTTCGTGCGCTATGGCGCGCACAGCGACGGCAACAGCTTCCTGCACCCCCGCGAAATGGACCCGAGCGGTAAGTACAAGGGCTTCCTGTCGTCCGACCTGATGCCGCTGTCGCGCACCCATGAAGGCGGCGCGATGGTGTTCATCGATGCAGCCAACTACTCCGAGCAGAACACGCCGGCCAACAACACCGTGCCGACCCAGGGCGGGCAGACGCAGGTCACCGAGCACGCCCTCAGCTATGGCGGCGGCTTGTCGCGCTACGGCCGTGTCACCACCCCGTTTCCGCTGTGGGACGGCACCAACCGCGTGCTGGTGTCGTTCGCACCCTGCCAGGTCACCAAGACCACCAACGGCGTCGACCGCATCACCGCCTGTGCCGACCTGACCGAAGCCGAACTGGCCAGCATCTCCGACATGGACGGCAAGACCGACGCCGAGCTGGCCGCCCAGCCGATCAAAGACAACGTGCCGCCGGTTTATGCCGTCTACATGTTCGACCCCGTCAAGCAAACCTGGCTGATCGTGGCGGCTCCGCCCGTCGGCTCCATCTACACCGACCCGGTCGCGCTGCAGGCACGTGCCGAACCGAACCCGTTCACGCCGGCGGCGACCGAAGCGGCCGCAGCCGTCAACTCGATCCCGGCCGGTTATGGCGTGCTCTCGGTGCGCAGCGTCTATGACACCGATGGCCTCGGCCGCATGGGCGCTGCCGTGCTGAGCGCGGCCGACCAGGCCAATGGCTGCACCACACCCATCCCGACCATCACGCCGACCGATCCTGACGACACACGGACCCAGGTGGCAGACATCGTGAGCCTGAAGGATCCTGCCAAGGCGGCTTACGGCTGCTCGCCGGCGCGCTTCATCCGCGTGGTTCGCGCCGTGGCGCCGAAGCAAGGCATGGGTACCCGCGAAGCCATCGGTGAGACTGACTTCGAGCCGCAGCAGATCCTCGGCTACGCGGCGGTCGAGCCCGATGGTTCGTTCCAGATCAACGTGCCTGCGGACACCCCGCTCGGCATCGCCGTGATCGACTCGCAAGGCCGTGCCTTCCAGACCCACACCAATTGGATCCAGGTGCGCCCGGGTGAACGCCGCACCTGCGACGGTTGCCACAGCCCGCGCCGCGGCGCCGCGCTGAACTCCACCGTCATCAAGGACACCGTGCCCGCGGCCCTGACGACGACGCTGGCCCACGCTTCCGGTGAAACGATGGCCCAGACCCGCACCCGCCTCTTCCCGCAGGTGCAGAACCTGATGGCCGACATGACCTACACCGACGTGTGGGCCGACACCACCAAGACAGGCGTGGTGGCGCGTGCCCCGATCTCGCTGAAGTACGTCGGCAACGTCGACGCTACCGGTGCGGCCGACAACGCCAACAACCTGAACACGGCGGTGCCGACCAAGGGCATCATCAACTACCCCGACCACATCCAACCGCTGTGGTCGTACAACCGCGGTGTCAACACCTGCACGACTTGCCACGCCGATCCGTTGAAGCTCGACCTGACCGGCACCACCGCCGGCACCGGCCGGGTGGCCTCGTATGAGCGCCTGATGATCGGCGACCCGGTGCTCGACGCCAACGGCTTGCCCAAGACGCACATCGAAGACGGCGTGCCGGTCATCGACCGCCAGCCCGCGCTGGTGGAAGCCATGGCCAGCGAAGGCGATGCGCTGGGCTTGTCGCGCAAGAGCCGCCTGATGGAAATCCTGTCGGGCCAGACGCTCAAGTCGTCCACTGACGCGCAGACGATCTACCCGACCCCGACGCTCGACCACTCGCAGATGCTCAACAACGCCGAGAAGCGTTTGGTGGCCGAGTTCATCGACCTGGGTGGCAAGTACTACAACGACCTGAAGGCAAGCGGCGTGGCCACTGTTGGCAAGCTGACCCAGGCTTCGTTCGAAACCGAGGTGTACCCGATCCTGCAATCGACTTGCGCGGCAAGTTGCCACCAGGCCATCGGCAGCTCGGCCGTTCCCGCGGGCACGAACTTCCGCCAGAATCGTTTCGTACTGACAGGTGCAGCCGAAGGCGACTTCAACGTCACGTTGACGATGATTTCTGATGTCTGCGTCAATCCTAAGAACAACTACCTGCTGTCGCGTCCGTCGACCGTGCCGCACCCGGCTGGCGCCACGACTGCGGCGGCCGTGTTGCCGGCGGGCGGCGCAAACTACAACAAGATCCTCGCCTGGATCGTTGGAGGCTGCTAGAAGTCATGACGAATGAGTACCGCCAGCGTCTCCACCCGCAGGAGCAGGATGCCCCGTCTCCCGCGGCTGCACCCGGCCCCGTCGGGGCAGGGTGTCAGCTTCTTCGGTTGACCTGGCGGTCAACAACCCGCCGCCTGGCGGGTGTCATGGCGGGCCTGGCCTTGCTGGGCTTTGCGGGTTGCGGCGGCGATGTCACCAACGAGCAGGTCGTGGGAGGGCAGAAGCTCTCCTTCGCCTACTACCAGAAGTGCATCAACCCGATCCTGACGGCGCAATTGCCGATCCCCGGGACTTCGCTGACCAACACCTGCGCCGCCGGCGGCTGCCACGACTCCGTGTCGGGCAGCGGCGGCGCTCTTCGCATCGTGCAGGGCGCTTCCAACGCCGATCTCACCGCACCGATCGATACCGATGCGATTCACAAGACGGACATGTACAAGAACTTCGTCTCGGCCCAGGGCCAGGTGGTGTTTGCCGACCCGGCGGAAAGTCGCCTCGTCACCAAGCCGCTGGTGAAGGGCGTGCTGCATGGCGGAGGCCGAATTTTTGCCGACGACCAAGATCCCGACGTTAAACTGATCCTCTACTGGATGTCTCATCCAGCCGCGCAGGGTCAAAACGAATTCAGCTTGGCTGAACCGACAACATGTACTCCCTGAACGATCCAACCACCGGGGCCCGCCACATTCAATGAACCGCCTGGTCGTGGGCTTGATCGCATGCGGCAGACAATTCGCCCGCAATGCCGTACGGATGGGGTTGCTCGCCGCTTCACTCACAGGCATGTTGTGGGTGACTCCCGCGCATGCCGCCGATGCGGCGGTCGAAAAGGTGCAGATCACCGATCCCTATATCGAGATTCGCACGGGCCCAGGGCGTGGCTACCCGATTTTCTTCGTGGTGCCGCGCGAGGAGTGGATCGAGATCCTGTCGCGTCACACCGACTGGTTCAAGGTGCGCACCTCGAACGGAAAGCTCGGCTGGGTTATTCGCCAGCAGCTCGAGACCACACTCACCGACGCTGGCAGCAAGAAGACCTTCAGAGACGTTGCGCTCGACGACTACCTGCACCGCAGGCTCGAGATCGGTGCGGCCTGGGGGCGCTTCAAGTCGGAGCCGATGCTCAAGGCCTGGACCGGCTTTCGCGTGTCCGACACGCTGTCGGTCGAAGGAACGATCGGCCAGGTACAAGGCACCTTCTCCGGCACCGATTTCTGGCACATCAACATCAACGCCGAGCCATGGTCGCATCGTAGGCTGTCGCCCTTCTTCGGCATCGGCCTGGGCAGGTTCAAGAACGTGCCGAATGCCAGCCTGGTCGGCGATGCCACCACCAACGTCGGGATGGCCGATGCCGTCGTCGGCCTTCGCTACTACGTGACCGAACGGTTCGTGGCCCGCACCGACTATTCGTTCTATACCGCCTACATCGGCGACAACCGCACGACCGAGTACCGGGCGATCACGATCGGTCTTTCGTTCTTCTTCTGACGGGCGACTCATGCACACCAAGACCCTTGCCACCTCGCTGCTGACCCTGGCCCTGCTCGCGCTGGCCGCGGCGGCCCATGCGGCAGACGACAAAGACCAGAAGCCCGCCAACGAACAGGTGATCGTGCCGGAAGTCGACCGCCGCAACGTGAAGGTGCCGCGCATCCCGTCGAACGACATCGAGATGGGCCTCTTCGTCGGCTCCTACGCCACGCAGAACTTCGGGTCGAGCACCGTCAAGGGCGTGCGCCTGGGCTATCACATCACCGAAGACTTCTTCGTCGAAGGCGCCTATGGGCAGACCAAGGTGACCGACGAGGCGTTTCGCCAGATCTTGCCGGGCGGCGTGTTCGAGAACGAGGAAGAGAAGCTCTCGTACTACAACCTGTCGGTCGGCATCAACGTGCTGCCCGGCGAGGTGTTCCTCGGTCGGAACATCGCGAAGGCGTCGACGCTGTACCTGATCGGTGGCGTTGGCAGTACCCGTTTCAACGACCGGCGCCGCCAGACCATCAACTTCGGCTTCGGTTCGCGTGTGTTCTTCGCCGACTGGGCTGCGCTGCAGCTCGACGTGCGCGACCACATGTTCGATCTGGACCTTCTCGGCACGCGTGAACGCACGCAGAACATCGAGATGACCATCGGCCTGACCTTCTTCTTCTGACGAGTGACATTGCCATGACGACCCCATCCAGACCGGTTCTTTTTCGGTCGACGCGCGTTCTGCTGACATGTTTGTCGGCCCTGCTGCTGGGCACGGCTGCAGGCCTGGCGACGGCTGCCACGTCGGTGGGTTCTCCGGCACCCGACTTCACGCTGCGCGTCCTCGACGGCCCGAACCTGCGTCTGCAGGAGCAGCGTGGCAAGGTCGTGCTCGTGAACTTCTGGGCGACCTGGTGCGGCCCGTGCCGCAAGGAGATGCCGCACCTGAACCGCATTGCCGACAAGTACCGTGCCTCGGGCCTGGTGATGCTCGGCATCAACGTGGACGACGACGTTCGCAACGCGGCCGAGCTGGCGTCCAAGCTTGGCGTGAAGTTCCCGGTGCTGCTCGACACCGACAAGAAGGTCAGCAAGCTGTACGACCTGAACAGCATGCCGTCGACGCTGGTGATCGACCGCAACGGGCGGGTACGCTACCTGCACCGTGGCTATCAAGATGGCTACGAAGACCTCTACGACAAGCAGATCCGCGACCTGTTGAAGGAATGACGAACATGCTGCACCTTCTCCCGGCCCAGGTTCGTGTCGTCGCGCTGACGGGCTGTGCGTTGTTGCTCTCGGGTTGCGGCTCGATCGAGCCGTGGGTGAAGCCGTATGAGCGCGAGCGCCTGGCCTCGCCGATCATGCAGTTCTCGCGCGATGGCCTGGCCGACAAGCACCTGGAACACGTGCGCGAGGTGCGTGAAGGTGCTCGTGGTGCCACCGGCGTGCAAGGGGGCGGCTGTGGCTGCAATTAAGCGCTGGCGCCCGGCAGTGCATGCTTGGCGCGGGCTGCTGCGGCTGTTGGCGCGGCTGCGCCGCCATCGCGCGCACGCCGTGCACGCGGCCGGCATGCTCGGCGGTGCATTGGCCGTCGGTGCGGCCCATGCGGCCACTTTGCCCGACGACCGCGCCGACATCATGTACCACGCGTATGACGGTGGCGGCCTCAAGGCCAGTGGCCCTGCCATTCTGGTGCGCAAGAAACTCGGCGAGAGCCTGTCGCTGTCGGGTTCGTATTACGTCGACATGGTCAGCAACGCGTCGATCGACGTCGTGACGACCGCCAGCCCCTACAAGGAAACCCGCAACGAGTACAACCTCGGCGCTGACTACATGGTGCGCGACGCCACCGTCAGCGTGAGTACGTCCCACAGCAAGGAGCCCGACTACATCGCGGCCAGCACCAGCGTCGACATCTCGCAGGAGGTCTTCGGCGGCATGACCACGCTGGCCCTGGGTTTCACCCGTGGCCACGATCAGGTGGGCCGTAAGGACCTCGGCTTCTTCGACACCGCCACCCACTGGCGATACCGGTTGGGCATGACGCAGATCCTGACGCCCACTTGGCTGGCGAGCGCCAATTTCGAGGCGGTGTCGGACGACGGCTTCCTCGGCAGCCCCTACCGCGTGGCGCGCATCTTTGGCTCCACCGTCCCCGAGAGCAACCCACGCACGCGCACCAGCCGGGCCTTGCAGCTTCGCTCGGTGAGCGAGGTGGCACCCGGCAACGCGGTGCGTGTCGACTACCGTTATTTCTGGGACACCTGGGGCATCAAGGCCCACACCGGCCAGCTGGGCTATAGCCGCAGTTTCACCGACCAGTGGCTGGTCGATTGGTACGCGCGCTACTACACGCAGAAGAAGGCGCTGTTCTACAGCGACGACGCCCAGGTCGAGACGACCTACCTGTCTCGCAACCGCCAGCTCAGTACCTTCAAGACCTTGACGCTCGGCGCCAAGGTGGCCTACACGGTCAAGAGTGTGCCGGGCAGCTACGAGGTCAAGCTCAATGGGGCCTATGAGCTGATTCGCTACAAGTTCGCCGATTTCACCGACGTCCGCAGTGGCAAGGCATACGAGTTCGATGCCAGGGTGCTGCAGCTGTTCATGACGGTCATATTTTGAGAGAAGGTCGCCGTATGTACTCCATCAACCAGTGCTGCAAATGGATGGCCGCCGGCTTGCTGCTCGCAGCTGCCGCCGCGTGGGCAGCCGACGCCCCGACCGCTGCCGCTGCTGCCAGCGCGCCCACGGCGGCCGTGCCCATGGCCGTGTCGGCCAGCGGCCCCGTTCCGGCCGATGCCGCGAGCGCGCCGGCTGCAGCCGCCTCGGCGGGCAGCCTCGACAGCCGCATCCAAGATGCCAAGGGCGATGTGATCCGCCTCAACCGCGATCTGCTGGTGCTGGAAGAGGAGCTTCTGTTCCCCGCCAACACCCAGGTGGCTGTGTTCTTGTCGATGGACGTGGGCAAGCTGTTCGAACTCGGCTCGGTGCAGGTGAGGCTCGACGACAAGATCGTCGCCAACTACCTCTACACGCCGCTCGAAGTGACGGCGCTTCACCGCGGTGGCGTGCAGCGCATGTACCTCGGCAACCTGAAGACCGGCACGCATGAGCTGGTGGCGCTGTTCACCGGCGGCGGGCCGCACTTCAGAGACTACAAGCGCGGTGCCAACATCAAGTTCGACAAGACCACCGAGCCCAAATACATCGAGCTGCAGATCAAGGACTCCACCGGCAAGCTCCAGCCCGAGTTCGAAGTCAAAGTCTGGCAATAACCGTTCATGCGCCTGCGGATTTCCCCGACGAACGCGGTGCGGCGGCTGGCCTTGGCAGCGGCGCTCGCCATGGCCTCGCACGGCGTTGCCGTGGCGGCCGAGAAGGTCACCCACGTGATCAAGGACCCGCATTACGGCGACACCTTGTTCCATTTCTATCAGGACCACTACTTCACCTCGGTGACGGGCCTGATGGTGTCGCAACACTTCGACCGCGTCTCGCATCATGCCGACGAAGCCGAGGTGCTGCGCGGTGGCCTGCTGCTCTCGTACGGCATGCACCGTGAGGCTGGCGAGATCTTCGCGCAGCTGATCGAGAAAGGCGCCTCGCCGGCGGTGCGCGACCGAGCTTGGTTCTTCCTGGCCAAGATCCGCTACCAGCGCGGTTTCTATGCCGAGGCCGACGACGCGCTGGGCCGCATCGAAAAAAACCTGCCGCCCAATCTTGAAGAAGAGCGTGTGCTGCTGAAGGCCAACGTGCTGATGGCGCGTGGTGACTACGCCGGTGCCGCGACTGCGCTGAACGGCATGGCCGATATGGGCAAAGAGATTTCAACCGGTGCCACCAGCGCCAGCCTGTTCGCACGCTACAACCTGGGCGTGGCCCTGGTCCGCAGCGGCGACCCGGCACGCGGCAGCGCCTTGCTCGACCAGCTCGGCAAGGCTCCGACGCCCCCACAGGCGACTGAAGAATTCCGCAGCCTGCGCGACAAGGCCAACGTCGCGCTGGGCTTCACCGCCCTGCAAGAAAACCGGCCCGAGAACGCCTACACCTACCTTGAGCGCGTGCGCCTGAACGGCTCGCAGTCGAACAAGGCCTTGCTCGGTTTCGGCTGGGCCTCGGCGTCGATGAAGGACCACAAGGGGGCTCTGGTGCCCTGGACAGAGTTGAGCCAACGCGAGGCCAGCGATTCGGCTGTGCTGGAAGCGAGCATCGCCTTGCCCTATGCCTTCAGCCAGCTGGGTGCGTACGGCCAGGCGCTCGACCGCTACAACGAAGCCATCACCGTGTTCGAGCGAGAGAACACCGGCCTCGACGAGTCCATTGCTGCCATTCGCGCGGGCAAGTTGCTCGACGGGCTGCTCGAAGCCAACCCCGGCGAAGAGATGGGTTGGTTCTGGAACATTCGCGAGCTGCCGCAGATGCCGCACGCCGGCCACCTGAACCAGGTGCTGGCGCAGCACGAGTTTCAGGAAGCCTTCAAGAACTATCGCGACCTGCAGTTCCTCACACGCAACCTGCAGCAGTGGAAAGACAGCCTCGGTGCCTTCAGCGACATCCTCGACAACCGTCGCAAGGCCTACGCCGAGCGCCTGCCCGGCGTGTTGGCCAAGGCACGCGAAAGCGGCTTGGGCGACATCGCTCAACGCGGCGCGGCACTGACCGCCGAGCTGGCCAATGCCGAGCAGGCGGCCGACGGCGTTGCCTTCGCTGACGCGAAAGAACGCGAACTGCGCGAGTTGCTCCAAGGCGTGCAAGCTAACCTGCAAGCGCTGGGCAACGACTCGGAGCAGTCGGCAGCGCGCGAGCGTTACCGCATGACCTCGGGTGCCCTGACCTGGCGCCTGGCCCAGTCGTATTCGGCCCGGCTGTGGGACGCGAAGCAGGGCTTGCAGACGCTTGACGCTGGCCTGGCCGAAGCCCGCCAGCACGAGGCGGCGTTGGCCCAGGCGCAACGCGACGAGCCCGCCCGCTTCGACCGCTTTGCAGAGCGCATCGCCGAGCTCGACAAACGCATCCAGGCACTCATTCCGCGTGTGGCCGATCTCAGCAAGGAGCAGCAGGGTGCGCTGCAGGAGTTGGCCGTTGCCGAGCTCACGCGCCAGAAAGACCGTCTCGCGGCTTACACCACGCAGGCGCGTTTCGCCGTGGCGCAGTTGTACGACCGCGCCAACAAGGCCAAGGATGCCGACAATGCGCCCAAGTAACGCAGCCTGGCTTCTGCTGGCGTGCGGGCTGCTGAGCGCCTGCGCGAGCAAGCGCAACAACACGCCCGAGCCGCCCACGCTCAAGAGCCTGGCGGGCCGGCAGATCGACGTGCAGGCCGACCAGGGTGTCGCTGGCGTTGGCAGTGAAGAGAAGGCGATCGCCGCCTACCGCAAGTTCCTCGAAGTGGCACCGAATGCGCCGCAACGCTCCGAAGCGATGCGCCGCCTGGGTGACCTGGAGATGGACACCGCTGACAACAAACTCGCCACCGGCGAAGGCTCAGGCACGCCCGACTACAAGGCCGCGATCGCGCGCTACCAGGACTACCTCAAGGCCTTCCCCAACGACCCGGGCAACGACCGCGTCTACTACCAGATCGCCCGTGCCTACGAGCAGGGCGGCGACCTTGAGACCGCGCTGAAGACGCTCGACGGCCTGGTTGTGCAGTACCCCAAGACGGCGTACCTCGACGAAGCCCAGTTCCGCCGCGGCGAGCTGCTGTTCACCATCCGCGACTATGCAAAGGCCGAGCAGGCCTATGCCACCGTGCTGCGCGGCGACGCGCATGGCGCCTACCACGACCGTGCGCTGTACATGCATGGCTGGGCGCTGTTCAAGCAGGGCAAGGTCGAAGAGGCGCTGCAATCGTTCTTCGGTGTGCTCGACGTCAAGGTAGCGGGCCGCGCCGGCGGTGCCGAACTCGACAGCCTCGAAGGCCTGACGCGTGCCGATCGCGAGCTGGTCGAAGACACCTTCCGCGTGGCCAGCCTCTCGCTGGCCAACCTGCAGGGCGCCGAGTCGATCCCGACCTACATGACCACCGACGCGCGCCGCTCCTACGAGTTCCGCGTGTACCAGCAGCTCGGTGAGCTCTACATCAAGCAAGAGCGCACCAAGGACGCGGCCGACGCGTTCGGTGCATTCGCCAAGCGCGAGCCCCTGCATGCGCAGGCTCCGCAACTGCAGGCACGCGTGATCGACATCTACCAGGGTGCCGGCTTCTCGTCGCTGGCGCTTGATGCCAAGAAAGACTACGTGTCGCGCTACGGTGTGAACAGCGAGTTCCGCAAGGCCAACCCCGAAGGCTGGGAAGCAGCGCAACCGCTGGTCAAGACGCACATGGCCGAGTTGGCACGCTTCCATCATGCGGCTGCGCAGAAGAGCAAGGCCAGCGCCGATTACCAGGAGGCGGTGAAGTGGTACCGCGCCTACCTGAGCGCCTTCCCGAACGACGCCGAGGCAGCGCAGAACAACTTCCTGCTGGCCGAACTTCTGTACGAAGACAGCCGCTTCAACGAAGCTTCAGTGGAATACGAGAAGGCCGCCTATGGTTACCCGGTGCATGGCAAGAGCGCCGACGCTGGCTACTCCGCGCTGCTGAGCTATGCCGCGATGGAAAAGCGCGCCCAGCCGACCGAGGTGCCTGCCTTGCAGCGCACCGGCGTCGAGAGCGCATTGCGTTTTGCCAAGGCCTTCCCCACCGACCCCCGCGCCGGCACGGTGCTGACCAATGCGGCCGAGAAGCTGTTTGCCTTGCGTGACGAGCGCTCGTCGGCTGTCGCCCAGCAGGTGCTGGCGCTGGAACCACCTGCTCCGGCAGCACAACGCCGCGTGGCCTGGACGGTGGTGGCGCACACCGCTTTCGAATCCGGGGCTTTCGATCGATCGGAAAAGGCCTACACCGAAGTGCTGGCGCTGACGCCCGAGAAGGAAGCCGGCCGCAACGAACTGGTCGAGCGCCTGGCCGCATCGGTCTACAAGCAAGGCGAGCAGGCCCGCGCAGCTGGCCAGCTGCGGGACGCGGTGGGGCACTTCAACCGCGTGGCCACCGTGGCGCCTCAGTCGAGCGTGCGCGCGAATGCGCAGTTCGACGCGGCCGCTGCACTCATCGCCTTGAAAGACTGGGACGGCGCCGCCCGCTCGCTCGAAGACTTCCGCCAGCGCTACCCCAATCACCCGCTGCAGGCGGAGGTGGGCGGCAAGCTGGCCGTGGCCTACATGGAAAAGGGCAACTGGAGCCAGGCGGCCGGCGAGTTCGAGCGCCAAGCGGCATCGAGCAAAGACCCGAAGGTGGCTCGCGCGGCCTTGTGGCAAGCCGCCGAGCTGCATGAAAAGGGCGGAGCGCGTGCACTGGCCGCCAAGACCTACGAGCGTTACCTCAAGCAGTACCCTGATCCGCTGGAGACCAACCTCGAAGCGCGCTACCGCCTGGCCCAGATCGCCAAGAAAGACGGCAACGCCACGCGCGAAGCCGCGCTGATGAAGGAGATATTCGTTGCCGACCAGGCCGGCGGCGCAGCGCGTACCAACCGCACACGCTACCTCGGTGCCATGGGCGCGCTGGTGATGGCCGAGCCGGCCTACGAGGCCTACCGCAAGGTGGCGCTGGTGGAGCCGCTGGCCAAGAACCTCAAGCTCAAGAAGACCAAGATGGAAGACGTGCTCAAGGCCTACAGCGTCGCGGCTAACTACGGCGTGGCCGATGTAACCACCGCTGCCACGTACCACATCGCCGTGGTCTACCAGGACTTCGGCAAGGCGCTGATGGCCTCGCAGCGGCCCAAGAAGCTGTCGAAGCTCGAACTGGAGCAATACAACGTGATGCTCGAAGAGCAGGCCTATCCGTTCGAAGAGAAGTCGATGGAGCTTCACGAAGTGAATGCGAAGCGCGCCTCAGAAGGCATCTACGACCAGTGGGTCAAGAGCAGCTTCACGGCGCTCAAGGAACTGCGGCCGGTGCGTTATGGCAAGGCTGAACGCGGCGAGGTGGTGATCGATGCGATCCGCTGACACGTCGCGCTGGGCGCTTATCGTCATGCTGTGCTGCGTGGGCGTGGCGGGCTGCTCGTCGACGCCTGCCTCGCCGGCGCAGCAACCTGAACCGGCCGCGAAGCCGGTGGCTGCCGCACCGGCACCTGCCGCATCGGCTCCCGCGGTCGAGGCAGCAACCCGATCCGAGCCTGAAGCGCCCATTCCGCCCGCCGCACAAAAGGCCTTCGACGATGCGCGCCGCGCCATGCGCGCCGGCCGCATGGACGAAGCCGAACGCGGCTTCAAGTCGGTGGTGCAGTTCCACCCCGAACTCGGCGGCCCGCACGCGAACCTGGGCGTCATCTACCGCCAGGCCAACAAGCTGCCCGAGGCGGCGGCCGAGCTTGAGCAGGCGGTGAAGGCCAGCCCGCGCCAGCCGGTCTACTTCAACCAGCTCGGCATCACCTACCGCCTGCAAGGCCAGTTCACCAAGGCGCGCGAAGCCTACGAGCGTGCCATCGACCTCGACGCCAACTACGCGGCCGCCACGCTCAACCTGGGCATCTTGAACGACCTGTATTTTTGGGACGGCAAGCGCGCGCTGGAGTTATACGATCGCTACCTGGCGTTGACGCCGGGTGGTGATGCCACGGTCACCAAGTGGGTGGCCGACCTGAAGAACCGCAAGGCGGCTCCGGCTGCAGCCGCCGCGGCTGCTTCGGCCCCTCGCAAGGAGAAGGAATGAAGCACGTCCTGCCTGCTTTGCTGGCCACTCTGGCCTCCCTGGTCTGTGCGGCGCCTGCGCTGGCGCAAGACCGCGCCAACATCGATGGCACCAAGATCATCGGCAACCGCGAGTTGCCCAAGGTGCTTTACATCGTGCCCTGGAAGAAGCCTTTGCCGAGCGACCTGTCGGGCCGGCCGCCGGCCAGCGTGCTCGACGAAGCGCTGGCGCCTGTCGACCGCGATGTCTTTCGCCGCCAGGTGTCCTACGACGCCCAGTTGCAGGCGACGAAGGCCGCCACTGCCACCCCTCCAGCGGCGCCTGCGCGCCCCTGAATCCACGTATCACCCCAAACAGGTCTCACAGGAGAAACCATGAGCTTCATCGACTTTGCCGTCAAGTTCTTCCAGGACAGCGGCGTCGCCATCTACTTCAGCATTGCCATCGGTGCGGTCGGCTTTGCTATCGCCATCGAGCGCTTCATCTTCCTGCGGCGTGCGCGCAGCGAGAACCGCAAGCTCTGGGCGAAGGTGTTGCCGATGCTGCAGAACGGCAAGTTCAAGGAAGTGCACAGCGCTGCTTCCGGCTCTGACGCCGCCATCGGCAAGATCGTCGCCAATGGCATCGAGCGCATGCAGAGCCCGGCCCGCCGCGAAGACATTGACGCTGCGATGGAAGAGGGCATGATGGAAATCGTGCCGCGCCTGGAAAAGCGCACGCACTACATCGCCACGCTCGCCAACGTGATCACGCTGGTGGGCCTCTTGGGCACCATCATCGGCCTGATCAAGGGCTTCACCGCGGTGGCGGCCGTCAACCCGGCCGAGAAGGCCGAGCTGCTGTCGGCATCGATCTCGATCGCGATGAACAACACCGCGTTCGCATTGTCGGTGGCCATCCCCTTCCTGCTTATCCACGCCTTCCTGCAGGCCCGCACCAGCGAGATCGTCGACGGCCTCGAAGCCGCGAAGATCAGCTTCCTGAACCTGACCGGGCGCCTGAAGGCCGAGCAACAAGCCGGGGTGCGCTGAACATGCGCCCTGAAGCTCACCACACTCTGGAGACCTGACCATGCCCGTGAGACGCCCGCGCAAGCATGCGGTGCATCTGGAGGTCACCGCGTTCATCAACGTGATCGTGGTGCTGGTGCCCTTCCTGCTGTCCACGGCAGTGTTCTCGCACCTGGCGGTGCTCGAACTCTCGTTGCCGGCGAAGAACTCGGGTGTCGAGCAGTTGAAGGTCAATGACCTCAAGCTCGAGGTCGTCATCCGGTCCGACGCGCTGGAGGTCGGCGACCGCATCGGCGGGCTGATCCAGCGCATCGCCAGCACACCGCAAGGCTACGACCTGCCTGCACTGTCGGTGCTCATGCAGCAGATCAAGGGCAAGTTCCCCGACAGCAAGGCAGCCAGCGTGCTCGCCCAGCCCGACACCTCGTACGACACGCTGGTGCAGGTGATGGACTCGGTGCGCGAGGCCAAGCCGCCCGGTGCCAAGGCGAAGACGCCCAACATCGAGCTCTTCCCCGACATCTCCATTGGCGACGCGCCGATCAGCGTCCCCAAGAAATAGGGCATGCCATGAAACTCACGCCGATCCAGAAGCGTGCTGCCCGCAAGGCGCGCAATCAGTCCGGGCTCGACATGAACCTCGTGGCCCTGATCGACATCTTCACGATCCTGATCTTCTTCCTGATGTCGAGCACCGGCATCGAGGTGCTGACCAACGCGCGCGCCGTCAAGCTGCCGATCTCAAGCGCCGAGAAGTCGCCACGCCAGACCATCGTCGTCGCGGTGAGCGACACCGACATCGTGGTCGACGGCCGCAGGGTGGCGTCGACGGCCGAAGCCAATGCGCAGCAGGGCGACGAGATCCCCGGCCTCAAGACCGAACTCGACTTGCTGGCGAGCCGGCAGGTGATCGGAGCGGACAAAGACGCCGCCACCAAGGCCATCACCATCATGGGTGACAAGAACATCCCGTACAGCCTGCTGCGCAAGGTCATGTACACCAGCGCTCGCGCGAACTTCAGCGAAATCGTGTTCGCCGTGCAGAGGAAGAGCTGAGATGAAACAACCCCAAGCTCACTTCGTTCGCGGCCCCCGAGGGGCGCGTCAATCCCTTCGGGCGGCCGGGCGGAACTGACATGGCCGCCCTCTCAATCTCCTTCCACGCGCCGGTGCTGGCCTGGGCCAACGTGCCCGAGGACGACAAGCGGTTCAACCGCATCCTCAACGGTGTGTTGATCGTCGTGGCGATCATCTGCCTGATCCTGTTGCTGCTGCCGAAACCGAAGGTCGATCGCGCGGCGCCCGCCGAGCTGCCGCCGCGCCTGGCCAAGCTGATGCTGGAGCAACGCACGCCACCGCCACCGCCCAAGCCGGTGGTCAAGCCAGATGCGGCCAAGGAGCTGGAAGCCAAGCCCGGCACACCCGAGCCGGTGAAGCCCGAGCCGCTGAAGAAGGCCGCACCTGTGCCCGAGGCTCGCGTGCCGCAGCCCAACAAGCCCGCCGGCGAGATCGAAGGCGCACGCCGCAAGGCAGCCGGGGTTGGCCTGCTGGCGATGAAGGACACGCTGGCCGAGTTGCACAGCGCACCCACTGCCGTGCAACTCGCGCCCAACATCAAGCAAGGCCCCGGCGTGGGTTCCGGTACGGGTGTGGGGGTTGGCGCAGGCACGGACCAGGGCACGCCCGACCGCGCCATGATCACCTCGAACGCAGCGGGCGGCAGCGGCGGCATCAACACCGCCGGCTACAGCCGCAACACCGGTGGCGGTGGCCTGGCAGGCCGGGCAACCACGCTGGTCGAAGGCGTGGCGGGTGGCGGAGGCGGTGGGGGCGCTGGCGGCGGTGGCCGCGGCGGCACCGGTGCCGGTTCGGGCCAGGGTGGCGGCGGTGGCGGCACGCTGCAGCGCGCTGCTGGCGGCAAGGCTTCACGCTCGATCGAAGACATCCGCCTCGTCTTCGAGCGCAACAAGGGCTCGATCTACGCGATCTACAACCGCGCGCTGCGCGACGACCCGACGCTGCAAGGCAAGATCGTGCTCAAGCTGACCATTGCACCTTCGGGTGAAGTGACCGACGCGCGCATCGAATCGAGCGAACTCAAGTCGCCGGACCTCGAGCGCAAGCTGCTTGCGCGGATCAAGCAGTTCGATTTCGGCGCCAAGTCCGTCGAGCCGATGGTCGCAACCTACCCGGTCGACTTCCTGCCTTCATAGGCCTTTCTCGGGCCGGCCGCCTCGGCTTCAAGCCGAGAGCGGGCCTGTTCTGCTTGCGAGGGTTCTTCGCGCAGCGGCTCGCAGCGCCGACATCTCGCTGTGCCGCGTCGGCAGCTCGTCTTCCGGCGGCATTTGAACGAGGATCTCGGCCCAGGCCGCGCTGACCTTGTAGCTCAGCCGCTCGTCGACCGCGCTGGCCGACGACGCGGACAGCGTCGTCGCGGAAAGCAGCTCGGCCGCTTGGGCCAGCACGTCGTTGAGCAGGAGGTAGAGGCTGCTCGCGCCCAACGCGAAGACCTCGGGCTCCAGCCCGCCGGTGGTGCCCAGCAACAGGTAGGGCAGGTTCTCGGCATTCAGCCAGCTGGCCACCGCCCGTGTGAAGCGAGGTTGACGTTCCACGACGTGAATCAGCGCCTCCATGCTGGTCGCGTTCTTGTCGAAGACGACCAGGCTTCCTTCGTTGCGCACCCGAGAGCCCCCTCCATGGCGAAGCCTGGGATCGTAGCGCCCAGATCTGCGCATCAGGCTGCGGCTTTCAGCCCGGAGCCGAACCCGGTGGAAAAGTGCACAGCGTTCATGGGGTTCCGTGCTGCAGCGTCAGCACAACGCTGTGTATGACAAATGAGATTCGTTCGCGTTAACATCCGCGGCTCCCCAAAATACTCACGGAGGTTTCATGCCCGTTTCCCTGCGCAATGGCTTGATTGCCGGTGCCTTGCTGATCAGTTCCGCGGCGGCCCTGGCCGACGAAAACCTGTTTGGCTATGTTCGTGGTGCCGAGGTGCTCCCGAAAGGGGCCAGCGAGTTCTACCAGTGGTTCACCCAGCGCTCGGACAAGGGCAACGGCACCTACCGCGCGCTCGATACCAAGACCGAGTTCGAATACGGCGTGACGGACCGCTTTCAGGTGTCGGCCGAGTTGAATGGCATGGCGCTCAACACCTCCGGCCTGGTGATCGACGGCTACCTGCCGAGCGACAAGAAGTTCGGCCTGCGTTTCCAGGGCGTGGAGCTGGCCGTCAAGTACAACTTCCTGAGCCCCGCCAAGGACGATTTCGGCCTGTCGGGCACCACCTCCATCGAGTACGGCGTGCTCGATCAGCATTCCGGCCAGAAGAAGAAGGAGTACGAGGTCGAGACCCAGCTCCAGGCGCAGAAGTTCTTCATGGAAGGCCAGCTCACCTGGGTCGGCAACCTGGGGATTCGGGCGGCTTACGAAAAGCGTGCGGCCATCAGCAACCTGCCGGACGGTTTCGACTGGCCCACCGATCCCGAGATGGAAATCTCCACCAAGATCGGAACGGGTCTGTCGTATCGCTTCGCACCCAACTGGTATGCCGGCGTCGAGATGCTGCGCGAGTCGGAATTCGAGACCGAGGTCGGGCTCGAGCGCTGGTCGCTGTTTGCCGGCCCCTCGCTCCACTACGGCGGCAGCCAGTGGTGGGCGACGTTGACGCTGTTCAAGCAAGTGCGCGGCGGTGGTGAGCGCTATGCAGGCCAGACCGACGACCACCTGCACCTGATCGAGAAGACCAAGAACGAAGTGCGCCTGAAGGTCGGCTACAACTTCTGACGGAGGCCAGCGATGAAAGCTGCTCGCGACTGGGGGATTTTTTTGCTGCCTGCGGCGGCCCTGAGTTGGCCAGCCCATGCGGCCGACTACCTGTCGGTCGAGCAGGCCCAGGTGCTGCTGTTTCCGGCGGCAAAGGGCTTTGCTGCGCAGCCGTTGAAGCTCAACGACGAGCAGCGTGACCGCATCAAGGCCGAATCGGGCGTGCGGCAGCGTTGGGACGAACAGAAGGTCTGGCGTGCCGAGCGCGACGGCCAGCTGCAAGGCTGGTTCGTGGTCGACGACGTCATCGGCAAGCACGAGTTCATCACCTACGCGACCGCCATTTCGCCCGAAGGCAAGGTGCTGGGCGTAGAGATCCTGAGCTACCGCGAAACGCACGGAGGCCAGATCCGCGATGCGAGCTGGCGCAAGGCACTCACCGGCAAGACCCTGGCCGACCACTTCAAGCTCGACGACGACGTGCCCAACATCACCGGCGCAACGCTCTCGTGCCGCAACGTGATGGACGGTGTGAAGCGCCTGCTCGTCATCCACAAGCTCTTCCTGAGCCATGGCTGAACTGCGGCGCATGCGGCCGCTGCTCGGCACCTACGTCGAGGTGGCGGCCTCGGGAGGCCAGGCCGAGAGCGGCGTTCACGCTGCCTTCGACAGCCTGGCCGTCTCGCACGCGAAATGGAGCTTCCACGACCCCGGCAGCGAGCTGTCGCAGCTGAACGCGCAGCCGGGCCACTGGGTGCCGCTGAGCGCGGCCACCTTGCGCCTCTTGCGCCTGGCGCGCGGCATCACGGCGGCCAGCAGTGGCCGTTTCAACTGCACGGTCGGCGGCACGCTGGTGCGTCGCGGCCAGTTGCCCGACCACGGCTCCGTGCCGTTGTTGGAATGCGGCGACGCGAGCGACATCGAGTTGGCCGCCGGCGCAGCACGCCTGCGCCGGCCGGTGCGACTGACGCTGGACGGCATCGCCAAAGGCTACGCCGTCGACCTCGCAGTGCAGGCCTTGCAGCGCGCCGGCGTGAGCTCGGGCTGGGTCAATGCCGGCGGCGACCTGCGCGTGTTCGGTGACGCCGATCTGCCCGTGCAGCGCCGCGAGGCCAATGGCCGCATGACACCGCTCGGCCGCGTGCGCAATGCCGCGCTGGCCACGTCGCAGGGCGGGCTGCCGAGCGAGGCGTTCCCGTCGAGCGTCGTCGGTGCCGTTGCCGAGCCCACGGCCCTGTGGACGGTGCTGGCGCGCAGCGGCTGGCGTGCCGACGCGCTCACCAAGGTGGCAGCCACCGCAAGCCGCGGCACGCGCAAGGACTGGGTGGCACGCCTGGGCGGCCACCTCGTCGAGCCGGCCAGCGAAAGACAAGCCGCGTGAAAGGCTACCCACGCTGGTTCGAGAGCGTGCTCGTAGTGAGCAGCGTGCTCGTCTATGCGAGCGGCTGCCTGCTCGTGCCCAACACGCTGGAGGTGCGTGCGGCCTGGGGCAGCTGGCACCTGCTGTCGGGCTCGCGCGTGCCCCTGGCCGCCTTGCACACGGGCCTGGCCTTCCTGATGATGATGATCATCGGCGCCCTGTGGAGCGTGCACATGCGCGCCGGCTGGCGGCGGCACCGCCAGCGCTGGAGCGGCCTGCTGTTGGCATCGACCTATCTGCTGCTGATGGCAACGGCCGTGGGCATCTACTACCTGTCCGACGAAACCTGGGCCAACGTGGCAGGCTTGGGCCACATGCTCCTCGGTGTGGCGCTGTTCGCACCATTCGCCTGGCACGCCGTGCTGGGTTGGCGCTATCGCCGCCTGGCGCGTCACGGGCGCGCCTGAGGGAGATGGCGCGCCGCGCCTTGGCCCACCCGCGTCAACGCGGTTTGTGCACGCCGCCTTCCACCTCGGCACGCAGCCGCTCTTCCTGAGCCCGCAACTCGGGTGTGAATTCGGCACCGAAGTCGGCGGCCTCGAAGAGCGGGCGGATCTCGATCTCTGATTCGCCGTCCATCGGGTTGGGGCAGCGCCTGACCCATTCGACGGCCTCCGCCATGGACTTGACTTGCCACAGCCAGAACCCGGCGACGAGTTCGTTGGTTTCCGTGAACGGCCCGTCGATCACCGACCGCTGGCTGCCCGAGAAGCGCACCCGTTTGCCCTTGGCACTCGGATGCAGGCCTTCACCCGCGAGCATCACGCCCGCCTTGACCAGCTCTTCATTGAAGCTGCCCATGGCCGCGAGCAGCTCCGTGCGGGGCATTTCTCCGGCCTCCGACTGGCTCGTGGCCTTCACCATCACCATGACACGCATCGTCTTTCTCCTTGGGTGGGTTGCGAGCCGCAATCGAGCGGCTCTGAACCCACGACGAACAGCGAGCCCCGATTTCGACAAATGGCGGCAGGTGGTGCGCCCCGACGCTGGCTACTGCGCAGCCAGCGTTTCAGCGGCCTGCTTCTTCGTCATGCTCCTCAGCGCGGCGATCGCCGGCAGGTGCTTGGCCCGAGGCCGGGCCTTGCCGGCCTCCCAGTGGTAGATCGACAGACCCGACACGCCCACCAGCAAACCGCATTCGCGGGCAGACAGGTTCAATCGCAGGCGCTGTGCCTTCAAGGCGCTGCCGCTGAAGCGGATCTGACGGGTTTGAGCGGGCTCCGCATCGGCGGCGGCCGGTTTGGTGCTCGTGCGGGCCAATCGGCGCACCTGGGTTTCGGCTGCCTGCGCGCGGCGTTTCAATGCGGCGATCTCCGTGCGGTGTGTGGCGACCGCCTTCTTGAGCGCCTGAAGGTGGCTGCGCAGCTCTTTGCGGGCGACGCGAGAGATCTCTGCTTTGAGGAGTGTGGCTAGGTTTGTCATAGGGCGTATTGTGAATCGGGTCGACGCGAACGCCTCACGGCGGATTTCCTTGAGGTTTCGAGTTTGCCTCGTGTGGTATGGCTTTCCAGGTTTCGTGGGTGCTGACCCGCCTGATGCGCCGCCGGCAGCGTGTCAGCAAGCGCAATGAGGGCCAGCCGCAGATCGGGCGCGATCTGCAAGAATGTTCTTGTGCGGCGACCGGTGCAAGGGGTCGTCGCCATGCGAGTACCTTGACGTTCAGGTTGTTGCCAGGCCCGTGTGGGGCGGCATTGGTGCGAGGACTCCCGATGCGGATTCGAGGTCTACTTCTGCTGGTTGCCGCGGTGGTGTTCGTGCCGGGCTTTCTGGCGGCTGTGATGGCTGTTAACAAGGTGAGGGAAGGCGAGCGCGAGGCGGCGTTGCGCGGCCTGCGCGAAACCGTGAGGGCGTCGGCCTTGCTGGTGGATCGGGAGATCCAGCGGTCCATCGGCGCGATGACAGCGCTGGCGCAATCGGATCATTTGCGAACCGGCAACTTCAAGGGCTTCTACGAGCAGGCCCTGGCCGTTAACCAGCCACACGTGTGGACGCTGCTGTTCGATGAATCCGGCACGCAGGTGCTCAACACCGCCGTGCCGTTCGGCACGCCACCGCCGCCGCCGGCCGCAGCACAGCGCGTCGCGCAGGTGCTGGCGACGAACCGCCTGCTGGTGAGCGACGTGATGCGCGGCCCGGTCACCGGCAAACTGCTCACCACGCTGTTCCTGCCGACCAGAGACTGGAACGGCAAACGCTACGTCATCGCGCAGGCGTTTTCGATCGACCACTGGAAGACCTCGGCCCTGCAGCTGAAGAACGGCTCGGCCTTGACCGTCGGCGTGATCGACCGCAACGGCATGTTCATCTCCCGCAACCTGAATGCAGAGGCGCTGCTGGGCAAGCCCGCCCGGCCCGAACTGGTCGCTGCCGCAGCGTCTGCAAGCGAAGGCCTGATCCGGCACCCGACCATGGAAGGGACGGACTCGTACGACGCCTTTACCCACTCGGAACTCACCGGCTGGACCGTTGCCGTCGCGGCCCCGGCCAAGACCATCGAAGCCACTGCGACGCAGGCGGTGCTCTGGCTGGCGGCCGCGGGAGTGCTGGCCCTTGCAGCAGCCTTGACCGCAGCAGTCTTCGTGGGCCGCCTGTTCATCCGGGTGATCGACGACACCTCGCGCGCAGCCAGGCAGATCGGAGATGGTGTCGAACCGGTCCTGCAGCGCAGCTCGCTTGCCGAAGTCAACGCGCTCTACGAAGCGCTGGCGCGTGCCGGCGAGCAGATCGTCGTCGAGCGCCGCTCGCGGGAAGCCGCCGAAGCCGAGCGCAGCCAGCTGCTCGAGCGCGAGACGGCCCTGCGTGAAGAGGCGCAGCGGCAGAACGCCGCCAAAGACCAGTTCCTGGCCCTGCTCGGGCACGAGCTGAGAAACCCGCTGGCCGCCATTGCCGGGGCCACGGCCGTCTTGAGCCACCCCCGCGCCAACCCGGACGCGAAAGAAAACTTCCTCGCGATCATTCAGCGGCAGAACCGCCACCTGAGGCACATCGTCGATGACCTGCTCGACGTCAGCCGGCTCGCCTCGGGCCGCATCGTGCTGGACAAGAGCCCGCTGAACCTGGCCGATTGCGTACGCAGCTGCATCGACGCCCTGCGTGCCAGCGAGCGCGCAGCCAAACACGCGATCACGGTGCGGGCCGAAGACGTCTGGGTCGACGGCGACGCCGTGCGGCTCGAGCAGATCGTCAACAACCTCGTCTCCAACTCGCTGAAGTGTTCGCCGCCGGGCACCGAGATCCGCGTCGAGGTGCGAGACGCCGGGCACGAGGCGGTGGTCCGCGTGGTGGACTCCGGCGTGGGCATTTCAGCGGAGCTGATGCCGCACATCTTCAAGCTCTTCGTTCAAGGGCCTGCGTTGACGGGCAGCATGTCCAGCGGGCTGGGCATTGGCCTCGCGCTGGTGAAGCAGCTGGTCGAGCTGCATGGCGGGCAGGTGCATGCCGAAAGCCAGGGCGCAGGCACCGGTGCCACCTTCATCGTGGGCTTGCCCAAGATGGCCCGGCCCGAGCAGCGCAGCGATGCGCCCGGCGTGCCGGAGCACCCGGGCCGCCGCGTGCTGCTGGTCGAAGACGACGCCGACGCCATGGCCGCGATGGCCGAAGTCCTGCGCCTCATGACCCACCGCGTGGTGCAGGCGAAGAACCGCGAAGAGGTGCTGCGCATGATCGCCACCGAGCCGATCGACGTCATCGTGATGGACATCGGCATGCCCGGCCAAGACGGGTACGAGATCGCCAGCGAGCTGCGGCGCCTGCCCGCGACGCGCAGCATGCCAATGATTGCGCTGACCGGCTTCGGGCAAGAGGCCGATCGATCGCGCGCGCTGGCTGCGGGGTTCAACGAGCACCTGGTCAAGCCCGTCGACCCCGACCGGCTCGCACGGGTCATCGACACGCTGTCTCCGCGCAGCGAGCTTGCCGGTGTGAGGCCGTAGGGCGCTTGCTTGCCTCGGCCATCTTCCGTTGCATCAGTAATTCACAACAAACGAAAGGCTTTGCCGATGACATTCGCAACCACCACCTCTGCGCCTGCGGCCCGTTGGCTAACCCGTCTTTTGCTGGGACTCGGCGCGGCGCTGCTGGTGCCCGCGCTTCATGCCCAGCCTCACAAAGAGGTTCTCGACCGGTCTGCCGGCTACAAGGACGAAGCGCTGCAGCTGCTCGAACGCCTGGTCAACATCGATTCCGGCACGGCCAATACCGCAGGCCTCGAGAAGGTGCGGGGCGTGGTGGTCGAAGAGCTGCAGAAGCTCGGTGGAAAGATCGAAACCTTTCCGGCCACGCCGCACCCCGGTAGCAACGTCGTCGCGACCTTCGACGGCGCCGGCACCCGCAAGATTCTGCTGATGGCGCACATGGACACCGTGTTCGCCGATGGCGTGGCGAAGGCCAAGCCCTTCTACGTCAAAGACGGCCGCGCCTACGGCCCGGGCGTGATGGACAACAAAGGCGGCGTGGTCGCCGGTCTGTACGCGATCAAGATCCTGAAGGCCATGAACTTCAGGGACTACGGCCGCATCACCTTCCTGCTCGACACCAATGAAGAGGTGGGTTCGGCCGACACCTCGGCGCTGATCCGCCGCGTGGCCAAAGAGCACGACGTCACGTTGAACCTGGAGCCCGGCCGCCCGGCGGATGGCCTGGTGGTGTGGCGCAAGGGCGGCGCCACGGCCACCGTGGAAGTCAAGGGGCGCGCAGCGCACGCAGGCGTGGCGCCCGACTCGGGCCGCAACGCCGCCATGGAAGTGGCCCACCAGATCCTCCAGCTCAGCAAGCTGGGCGACGCGGAAAAGCTCACCACCATCAACTTCACCGTGCTGAACGCCAACGGCGCCACCAACGTGATCCCCGAAAACGCATTGGCCAAAGGCGACGTGCGCGCCGTGACGCGCGAAGAGTTCGACCGCATCGAGCGCGACCTGGCCCGCGTCTCGCAGAACAAGCTGATCCCCGACACACAGGTCAAGACGACGCTGTCGCGCGGCCTGCCGCCGATGCCGCGCACGCCGCAGTCCGACGCATTGGTCAAGACGGCCGAATCGATCTACGCCGAGATCGGCAAGAAGCTCACCATCGAAGGCTCCGGCGGCGCCGCCGACGCGAGCCTGTCCGCCGACGTCGGCGTCCCCACGCTCGACGGCTTCGGCATCGTCGGCGGCGGCATTCACACGCCGGATGAATACGCCGAAGTCGAAAGCGTCGTGCCGCGCTTGTACTTGCTGACCCGCATGGTGATGGAGCTCAGCAAGAAGCCTTGAGGGTGGAGGGGGCGGGTGCGCAATGGTGCGCTTGCCTTGCAATCCGAGGAGCCACGGTGGATGGGCGTGATCGACCTTGGCTCAGTTGAAGTGGCGTCGTCAGGGCATCAGGAAAGCTGAGACCCGGTGGGGTTCTCCGCGTGATTGACGTGTCACTGAGTCAAAGCTGTCGCGCAAGTTGAGGGGTGGCTGTAGGCTGCAGAGACGCCCGCTGAAATCGAGCGTCACATACCCATAGTCGACTCGTTGCTGTCCATCAACGCATGCTTGCGAGTGACAGCTGTGCAGCGGTTCGAGGAAGCTCCGCCGGAAGCGCCGGGACAGCACACGAACGGGCAGGAAAGGCCCGGAGTTCCTCGGCGATTGCCCTCCTGGTCGCGGGTGCGATTCATGAGGTGTGCGGTGCCGGGGCGGGTCGCAGGGCGCGGCACGGCCCGTGACGCACGCGTCGATCTTGCCGCCCGCACTGCGTTTCGATCAGATCTCGGTCTGTTCGGCAATTTACAAAGCGTCGTCCAAATCGATACCGAGGTAGCGCACATTCGACTCGAGTTTGGAGTGTCCAAGTAACCGCTGGACGGCACGCAGATTCTTTGCGCGCCGGTACTTCGGCGTGGTCGTCACACGACGCTGAGATCCCACTTCAGCCCTCACTTCAGAACAAGGGCTTGGTCTCGTTGAAGATGTGGCTCACCGCCGTGGTGTTGGTGCCGTGGCAGTTGAAGCAGTTGCCGCCCTGGTTGAAGGTTTCCAACGTGGTGTTTTCCAGCTTGTTGGTGCCGACCTGGTTGCCCGCGCTCGGCGGCGCACCGAAGATCGTCCAGGTCGTGCCTTCGTGGAAATAGTTTCTGCGCAGGTCGGCCGGGTCGAGCGTGGCGCGCACGACGCCATTGATGCTGATCACCTCGGCATTGCCGTTGGCATTGCTGCCGGCCAAACCCCAAGGCATGGTGCGCAGCACGTTGCTCGGGCCGATCGCAAACGGCGACACCGGCACGATGTGGCTGCCGTCGGGGCCACCCATCATCATGTGCATCTCATTGAACGGCGCCGCCGCGCCATTCGCCGCGAACACCCAGTTGCCCACCGTGTTCTGCGGCACGGTGGTCGTGCCGCTGGGTAGCTTGCTGTAGGTGAAGGCGGCCGCAGGGTCGTTGCTCACGTGCTCGAAGGTGGCCCACAGCAGCTCGGGGTGGCCGGCGGTGCTGCCGACCACGTGCATGCCCACCATTGCGAGCTTCACGGTCTGGGTGCCGTTCGGCACCCAGTCGTTGGGGTTGCTCTTGTCGTAGGTGGGCACGATGGCGGTCATCTGGATGAACTTGTCGGCATCCACCAGGCCAGCAGCCTCGACCCACGAGGCCTTGATCTCGATGGCCAGAGCTTCGGAGTCGATCACCGGCGCACGGCCGTGGGCCGCGGCGAACGTGAGCACGCTGTTGAGCTGAGCCTGCGTCACCGGGAACTGCGTGTTGACCGGCACCGTGGTGCCTTGCATCGTGCGGAACAACGCGAACACATTGTTGACGGTGAGCGAGTAGTACACGAGCGATCCGTTCTGCGCCATCAGCACGCCACCATCGGCCTGGCCTTGCTCGGTCTCGTGGAAATTGCCAAACAGGTCGAGCAAGACAAACTTATCCTTGAACACCAGCTTCTGCACCAGCTCCGAACGATCGAAGCGCTCCATCTGGCCCAGCTTGCGCTCGATCGGGCTGGGCTCCCTGTCAGCCTTCGAGCGCAACAATGCGCGAGGCGCCTTGATCTCTCGCCCATTGGCGTCGAGCAGCACAGGCCCGCGTTCATTGAGCACGCGCAGGTCTGCAACCTCTACCTCGTTGCCATCGGCGTCTTGCACCATTGGCCTGCCCGAAGGCGCAACCACGGGCGGCAACACCTCCAGCAGGCGCAGCGTTCCCTTCTGCAGCACGATGGGCAGATCCAGAAAACCGCGCTGGGCCGTGCGGAGGTTAAAAGCCCGAATGCCCCCGGCCGTGTGCGGCTCGAAATGGCGCTGGCCTGAGGCATCCGGCAGCGACACATCGAAGAACGCCGGCGTGTTCATCACCAAGCCGCCACCGCTGCCGTAGCGCGGCGGTGCCGGCGAAGTGAGCCACAGGAACATCTGCTCCGACCACTTGTAGAAGCTGCAGTTCGGCACGTTGGGAAACGTGACGCTGTTGGCCGGCTTTACCGCGCCGTTGAGCGAGGCCGAGCCCGACTCGAACCAAGTGTTGACCTCTGCGGCGGTGATCGAGCCGGCGCAGCTGCTGCCGGCATCGGTGGGCAAGATGAACTGCGTCAGGGCGCACGCAGCAACAATCAAAGCAACACAGGCCGCCGCAAGGCCGCGCTTCACACTTAGCGTCTTCATGAGTCCACTCCTTTGGAACGATGGATGGCGAAATTGAATAGCGCCAACCTTGAGGGGTGTCATCCGCTGGATTTATGAAAGCGAACGACCGTGGCCGCGCTGCAGAGAAAGATGGTTAGAAACTGCTGCGCGCCGACGAAGAGTGCGAGTCTGGCGTGCGGCGGACAACCCCTAATGTTGTGTTCAATCTAGGGGTGAGTCACGTGGCGCCTAGGTTCCGCCATTTGGCGACGAAGCTCTCAGGAGGTGATGCAAATTCATCTGCCACGACGATCGTCATCGCCCTGGCCTGTTTCATTCACGCGAAGTACCTCGTTCGCGTGAATGGCGTCGAGAACCTGCCAAACAGGCGAGCATGTGTTTAGCCTCTTGGACGGTCTCAAGCCACGCACGGCGTCGCAACGCCCTCGCGCACGCCTCCTTCCAGTTGCCTACCTTCGGGTGACTACCTCCCGGGCGCCTACGTCACGAGCATGGTCAGGCGAGATGACCAGAAGCTGCCCGTGGCCAGCGACGGGTGATGGCAGTCACTGCGGCGCGAATGGTGATCGTCCCAGTTCAGCCTTCAGCGGCGGGCTACACCTGATAGGCACGATTGTCGATTCGGCGGGTCTTCGTTCGCCGTAGGAATGAAGCGGCGGAATCGTTCCGCCGCGCCACGACCCAGGAGACCTGACCATGCGATTCCTTTCGATGATCCGAATCGACGAAACCAGCGGCCAAGTACCCAGCGAGCAGCTGATGGCCGACATGGGCAAGTTGATCGAGGAGCTCACCCGCACCGGGCAGTTGGTGAGCACCGCCGGGCTGCGGCCTAGCTCCGAAGGCGTGCGCGTGAAGCTGCACCGTGACGAAAGTCGGCGAGCGCGGTCGCGCCACTCAACACGGGCGCCGCGCGAAAGTTTTCGGCCTGCTGAATCCAAATCGCCCCGCCCGGCGCTCTAAGGAAGGATCATCCCTTGACCCACCGTCCGCTCTTCCGGAGTTCACCATGTTCTTCGAGCACCTCTCTGCCTTCGGGCCCTTGATGATCCCCATCCTGGCCCTCTTGATCCCGATCGTGGCCATCGTTACGCACTACCTGGGCAAGGCCCATTCGGAGCGGCTGCGGCACGAGACCATCCGCGAACTGGCCAAGGCCGGGCAGCTGATCCCGCCCGAACTGCTGGCGGAGCCGCAGGACAGCGACTGGCACCGCGCCAAGCGGGATCGGAACAATCCGAACCGGATACTGATCCCGGCCATCATCAACATCGCCACCGGCCTGGGGCTGATGCTGATGTTCTCGCAGATGATGCCGGGCACCTGGCTGTGGTCGATCGGCTTCCTGCCACTGCTGCTGGGCCTCGGGTTCCTGCTGTACTGGCAGGTCGAGCGCAAGCAGCCGCAGCCCTCGCAGCAGCAGCAGTGACCGCCGACGAGGACGAGGGCCGACTGGTCGTCCGCGCCGCCGCAGGCGACCGCGGTGCCTTCGCCGCCCTCGTCCAGGCTCACCAGGGCTATCTGCGCAAGCTGATGGGTCGCGTCTGCCGGGGCGACCAGGCCCGCGCGGACGACCTGGCGCAGGAGGCCTTCATCCGCGCCTGGCGGGCCCTGCCGGGCTTTCGGGGCGAGGCGCGCTTTCGCACCTGGCTGACGCGGCTGGCCTATTCGGCCCTCTCGGCAGAGCGCCCGCCGCTGCCGACGGTGGACGAACCGCCACCCGAGCTGGATGCACAGAGCGACTTCGCCCCCGGCAGCGACCTGCGCCTGGACCTCGACCGTGCCTTGGCCACACTCAGCGAGGCGCAGCGCCACGCCTTGCTGCTTTGTTATGACGCCGACCTCAGCCACAGCGAGGCCGCCCAAGTTCTGGGCTGGCCCCTGGGCACGCTCAAGACCCAGGTCCTGCGCGCCAAGGCGAAACTACGCGCTCAGCTCAGCGCATGGGAACCCGCAGCATGAACACCAAGCCGATCGACGACTCAGACGACTTCGACGCCGCCCTGCGACGGCAGCTCCAGCACACCGCTGCGCCCGCAGACGCCGGCTTCAGCCTGCGCGTGATGGCCGCACTGCCACCGCAAGGCCCGAGCGCGGTACAGCATCGCTGGGCCCGCTGGATGCGCCGTGCGCAGTGGGCGGCCAACACCATGGCGGCCCTGAGCTTTGGCGGCTTGCAGTTGCATACAGCCCCCCAGGCCGAAGCGGCTCAGGTGTTCGCCGCCCTGAGCCTGCTGGGCCTCTTGGTCTTCTGGTCTGTCCCCAGCCGCTGGAGCCGCGGCTGACGGCCAGCACGAACCGTTCAGTCGGCATGACCGCAGGCAAGACGCGCCAGGCGATTCATCGCGGGCACCCCGCGCGAATCGGTTCAATCCAGTGAGCCCGCGCGACGCCACGATTGTCGATTTGGCGGGTCTTCGTTCGTCGTGGGAATGAAGCGGCGGAATCGTTCCGCCGCGCCACGACTCAGGAGACCTGACCATGCGATTCCTTTCGATGATCCGAATTGACGAAACCACCGGCCAAGTGCCCAGCGAGCAGCTGATGGCCGACATGGGCAAGCTGATCGAGGAACTCACCCGCACCGGGCAGCTGGTGAGCACCGCCGGGCTGCGGCCTACCGCTGAAGGCGTGCGCGTGCGGCTGCACCGCGGCGGCAGGCTCACGGTGCTGGATGGCCCGTTCACCGAGAGCAAGGAGGTGATCGGCGGCTACGCGATCCTCGAGGCGCAGTCGAGGGCGGAGGCCGTCGACCTGACGCAGCGCTTCCTCAAGGTGCACGGCACCGATTGGGACGTCGAGTGCGAAGTGCGCCAGCTCGACGGGCCGGAGTTCGGCTGCAAGCCCTGATGCCGGCAATCAACCGAGGACTGAACCATGCTTGCTTTGACGAACGCGCTTCGCACGCACTACCGCTGGATCATCGTGGCCGCAGGCGGTGCGCTCGGCTGTGTGGCGATCGGCGGTCTGTTTTCGCTGCCGGTGTTCCTGCGGCCGATCGCGCAGGACACGGGGTGGTCCACCACGGGGATATCCACCGCGATGACGTTCGCCTTCGTGGCGCTCGCGCTCGGCAGCATCGGCTGGGGTTATCTCTCAGACCGCGTGGGCCCACGCATCGTGGTCTTGGTTGGCTCCGTGCTGCTCACAGCCGGTCTCGCGCTGGCCAGCCTGGCGACATCGCTCGTGGCGTTCCAGCTGTTGTTCGGCGTGCTCGTCGGCTTCAGCGCGGCAGCGATCTTTGCGCCGATGATGGCCTGCGTCACCGGGTGGTTCGACACGCGGCGCAGCCTGGCGGTGTCACTGGTGTCGGCCGGCATGGGCATGGCGCCGATGACCATGTCGCCGCTGGCAGCGTGGCTGGTGCAGGGCCACGACTGGCGCACCTCGCTGCAGATCATCGCGGCTTTGGTGGCAGTCATCATGGTGCCCATGGCGTTGCTGATACGCCGCCCGCCCGCACTGGCGCAGGCTGCGCCCGCAGCGGCAACGGGTGCAGCGCCTGAGCCGAATCAACCGAGCTTGTCCGTCGGGCGAGCCATGCGCTCGGCACCGTTCCTGATCCTGGTGCTGACGAGCTTTCTGAGCTGTGCCACCCACTCGGGGCCGATCTTTCACACCGTGAGCTACGCCGTCACGTGCGGCATCCCGCTGATGGCCGCGGTGTCGATCTACAGCCTGGAAGGGCTCGCGGGCATGGGCGGCCGCCTCGTGTTCGGGCTGCTGGGCGACCGCTTCGGGGCAGCGCGCATCTTGGTGCTGGCGCTGCTCGCCCAGGCGGTTGTGGTGCTGGGCTATGTGGTCGCGCGCGAGCTGGGGAGCTTCTACACCGTTGCTGCGTTGTTCGGCTTCACCTATGCAGGCGTGATGCCGCTGTTTGCCGTGATCGCGCGCGAGAATTTCCCGCTGCGCATGATGGGCACGGTGATCGGCGGCACCACGATGGCCAGCAGCCTCGGCATGGCGCTGGGGCCCGTGCTGGGCGGGCTGATCTATGACACGTTTTCCAGCTATGCGTGGCTCTTCATCGGCGCGTTCTCGCTGGGCATTGGGGCTTTCTTGTCCGCGCTTGCGTTCACGCGGCTGCCGCGACGTCCGATGAGCGCTGCGGTGGCCTGAGTCCAGATGTTCGGCCGGCAAGAGCTGTCATCAATGCAACGAACTGGCGTCCCTCTGCGTCATGGCCGCATCGATCGCCGCATTGAGCATTGCGACATCTCTCAGTAACTAACCGTCGTGGCGCATGAAAGGGAATGTAGCAATGCAAGACTTGACCCCGACAGCTCACAGTGGCTGCCACCGTGGGCGTCATCTGGCTGCTGTTCCGACGGGAGTTCCATTCGGAGTGCTGGCGTTGCTGGCGAGCTGAGGAGCATTGCGTAGCGCCCACAGGCATCACAGCGCAGCAGTACCCGGTGACCTGCCAGGCAGGGTCTTGGAGTCGCTACAGCGCAGCCTGCCGAAGGGCCGCCACCAGCAGAACGCCGTATGCGCTTGGGAAACTGGCATGGCAAAAGCGCCCAGCCTGAGACGGGTGAAAGACGGACTGGGCGAATGTCAGCGGGGGCTGCTTTTGGGGCGCACTGGGGCGGGCAGCATCTCCATTTCATGCCGCGACTTGGCCATTTCGTGCCGGATCCAGTCGAGGAACAGCAAGCGCCGCTGGTCGCCACGAAAGGCGACCGGTGACAGCATCATGTACTCGGATCCATCGGGGATGAATCCGAAGGGGGCCACCAGGCGGCCATCGCGCAGGTCGTCTTCCACCATGTAGGCCGACGCGATTGCCAGACCCAGTCCGGCGCTGGCGGCCTGCAGGCTGAGGTAGAAGTGCTCGAAGTGCTCCGCGCCCTCGGCGTGCATGTTGCCGCTTGCGAGTTCCTGCCAGCGTTGCCACGCCGTGGGGCGTGTACGCGTATGCAGCAGCCGGGGCGCATCTCCAGCAGCGTTGCCTTTGCCAAACGCTGCGGCAAGAGCGCGCACGCACACCGGCCCGATTAGCTCTGGCGCCACCGGCTCGGCATGGTATTGCTCGTCCCAATTGAAGTCGTTGCGCCGCAAGGCTACGTCCACGCGATCACGCGCGAAATCGACTTTCCCGCCCGCGGTCAACAAATGCACGTGCTGCTGCGGATAGCTGGCGCGGAACTGAGGCAGCCGCGGGATCAGCCACCGGATGGCAATGGTCGGTTCGCACGACACGACCAGCGGCAGGCTCTCGGCGGGACGCTTGATCTTGCTGATCGCTTCGGCCAGCCTGCCCATCATTTCCGAGCAGGCCTCGAACAGCATCGCGCCTTGCGGGGTCAGGAAGACCGCCCGGTTGCGGCGCTCGAAAAGCTCGACTTCGAGCTGTGACTCGAGCTGCTTGATCTGGCGGCTCACTGCCCCGTGGGTCACGTGGAGTTCGTGCGCCGCGCGGACGAAGCTTTCATGGCGCGCCGCCGCTTCGAAGACCCGCAGGCTGTTCATCGGCGGGATCCGGCCTTCAATGGTTGAGTTTTTCTCACGCATGAACGCAAGGATAAATCGATTTTCGAGCCGATTCGTTCTGGGAAGAATGCCGAGCATCGAGCGGGGAGGTCCCGTCGAATTGTGAAAAAACAACTTGATTAGCCCCCAAGCTCAGCGGCTCGAATGACACGCTCGGGTCGCGGGCCGGTGAGCGTGGAGGCGCGCAGCAACCGTGTGAGGATGGCCTTGAGGTCGTAGCGTCGATTGAATCGGTACT